>Ga0116230_10000957_pt1 | contig 26418 bp, 32 predicted proteins | sample S1TSphfallax_3_FD_88678 | JGI IMG/M metagenome (GOLD analysis project Ga0116230, IMG submission 88678) | Host-associated microbial communities from peat moss isolated from Minnesota, USA - S1T2_Fd - Sphagnum fallax MG | ecosystem: Host-associated > Plants > Peat moss > Unclassified | place... | reverse complement strand
TTGGTGTACAGAAGTGATCACTATTGTGTTTTGGGTGCTTAAGGCTTTTCACTTTCATGAAGAAGGGGAAATTGATGTAAATTTCTTGTAAACGCATATTTATGGTAAAAATACATCAATCATCTAACTAGAGGATTTTTGCCAAATCCATTGAAAACATTGTCATTTTTAAAAAATTAGAAAATAGGATTGAAGCATAAAAAAATAATCTGTATATTCAAACTCAATTTTGAATACTCCAAATTTTACCAGTCTAAATTTCCAAAATATCCAACCTATGTTTGCCAATTTAGTGTTTAGGATATTTAGAGATTCATAAATATTTATTTGGACTAACATTTGTAATTTTTTGGTAATGAAACCATATGCCCACATAAATGTCTTGTGAGGGAAGTGGAAAAAATAATATAATCCCCTTGTAAAATGGATGTATTTGGAACAATTAAATTTCTGCATTCAAATTATATAATTTTAGATTAATAGCAAAAAATGTAGTAGTGACCATAGTACATGGTACAAAGCACATAACAATGGTGTTGGAACTTGGGAAAGATTTGAAAAAAAAGAAAAAGATCGCCTAATAAAATGGATAAATTACGAAGAACTGGAATTTCTGTATTTCAAATAATATAAAATTTTTTGATAACTAAAAATATTGAGAGAGAGAGAGAGAGAGAGAGAGAGAGAGATTTTATATTAAAATAAATTAAATAAATTACCTGCTGCAGCCTGCAAGAGTCCAGTCATCAGCCCAGGTCTTTTGTTTTTGTTTTTTGTGTTTTTTTTTGGAGGGGTTTGCTAACCAATGGATCTAAGGACAGTCCGTTGGACGGACAACACTGGTCAGTAACCGTTGGATGTCAGTGCACCCAACGGGTCGCCCGCCCACCCGCGCTCTGTCCCTTCCTTCGCTTTCTCTCTCTCTCACGGACTCGAGTGACCCGGAGCCCGCGCACGTCCCGCGCACGCGCGTGCGCACTTTGCTCTTCGCTGCAACGCACATGCTCCCACGCCGCCGATCTCTCTCTCCTCTCTGGAACTTCTGCGAGGATCCTGACCCCTGGATGTACAACAACCCTCTGCACCCACTGTTAGTTAGTTCTGCTCTGCGATTCGAATTGTTTCCTCGCTTTTTCTTCTTCAATTTTCGTTTCTTTTCTTTCTTCCATCGCAGCAGAGATCCGTTCTGAGCTTAGCTGATCAGCTCAGGAGGTTCTTGGGACGGTTTCTTTTTTTTTCGTGGCTTTGTTGTTGTAGCAGAGTTCAACAGTGAATTCTGGTAGACTGTTCTGAGTTTTGGGTTTGTGGAAATTCAGAGCTCTCTTCCTATTGGGACATTTGCAGCAGTCCCTGACGCCATGGAGTAGTACTGCAAACGTCAAAGTGGACATCATCTTGGTGAACATTGAACTGCTTTAATTACCGTGGCTGTTGTAGTGGAGGATCTCAAGAAGGTGTTTGTGTTTTGAAATATTGTTTTGCTCGAGTCTTGAGCTCGCTCTTAATTTATCAATTACAATTGCTGCAGATACTACTGTAAAGCAGCAGCTCATAAGCTACCGGGAGAGAGAGTTGATGATGAGAGCAGCTGGCTGCTGGACTGCTGGAGAGTCTCAAAGCTGAGGGAGAAGTGATGATGAGAAGGAAGATGTAAGACTTATGTGTGGAGTTTTCTGTTAGATTTTGTGCTGGTAGCAGCAGAGGAGCTTAATTGGAGGACTCTTCGATGATGCGCATGTGATGGAAGGAAGGTCCTTTAGCTTTGGTTTCTATGGGTTGCTGAATCTCCAGCTCTCTTGCAACTCAACTGCTGGTTGAGGTCTGCAGTGCGAACATGGGAGCTACTAAATTTGGAAGGGAGGGGATAATTTGCAGCCTGGTGATAAGCTTAGGAGTTTGTGATGAAGGAGGTTGTGGGAGGAGGTAGTCTGCTCTGCTTTAGTTTGCTCGGATTGAACTGAAATGGTGAAAGGGAAGACAAATGTTCGCTTGAATTTCCTCAGCCCGAACACAGGGACGCAAGAATGTGAAGCTTCTCTGCACGAAGCGGCAGCTGCCATGGCTGCTACTGCTGCTGCGCGACCTCCTCTCTCGGCTCTTTCTGCAGGAGCTCGTAACATCCTTGCTAGTATCTCAAATGCGCCGTCGAGCTCAACAAATGCACAACCGAAAGACGGCCAGAAGCTGCTGCTGAGTCCTGAGATAAAGAGTTCTGTTGCCCGATCAGCAGGAGCTCACGCAACAACTAGCCACGAGGAGGAGGAGGAGGAGAAGAAGGAGAAGTATCCACATTTGGAAAATAGCTCCACTATCAGCAACAGCAATGTGAAGGAGCACACAACTCCCGCCGCAGGCCGTCGCACCCCAGACCCATTTCTCATCTCTACTGCCGCCATCCCCAAACCCAGCACACAACAAAGAAGAAGAGCTAGCTGGCTGCCCACTCCACCCAAAGCTGCTGCGAAAAACGTTGAAGCAGCTCCGCGTCGCTCGAGCTTTGCAGGTAAAAGAAAATCTAAGCTTACTCCAACTTTTCCTCTTGATTTCTAGACACTCTTCGACTCCTCCTTCCTCGCAGCTTGACGTAAAGAAATAAAGTCCTTCCAGACATACCCATTTTCTCAAGGCGTTGGAAAAACACTTGGGGCGCAGGTACACTTCGCCACAGTGCAGTTGCTAGAGCTTTGACGAGCAGTTTTGGAGGAGGAGGGGGCATGGGGGAGGAGTCCATGACTTCTTCTACCAGCACTTCAGATTTCAGTGATACAGAGAGTATACACAGCAGCAGCTTGTCACAAGCAACAACAAGATCAACGCACAAAAGAAGAGCAACCAAACAACACAAAAAATCCGCAACAACAACAAGAGCAGCACAAGAGTTTCTTCCGGGAGTTCTTATTGCAGCAGCAGCTGGAGAATTCCAGAAAACACCAAGCCGAGCTCTCAAGCCCTGGAGGAATGGACCTTTTGGTACTACTGGTGCTGCTGGTGCTGCTGGTGCAACTAGTAGTAGTTCTAGTCCAGGTAACATACGGGGCATGGCAGCAGGCATGCCAAGAGGTTCTGGATTGCTCCAGCAGCAGCAGCAGCAACTCAGCAATTTGAGCCAAAATTCCAGAGATATGGATTTTGAGCTTGAAGAAGATCCTTGCTTTTGGAATGACCACAATGTTCAGGTGCGCTTTAGCCATTTTCCTCCTTCAGATTTTTCTCGATTTCTTGCACATTTTGAGAAGCTTGAGAGAAGCTTGAAGAAACATTTCTATATGCAGTGAGCTTCATAGTACAGAAACACAGTGGTTTTTGGGATGTTGTTCTCTTGCAATTGGAGCTGGCATCTGATAGAGAACATGGGTTTTGTGAGGTTTCTCTTAAAACAGGTTTTGGTGAGGATTCGACCAGTGAACAGTACTGAGTCAGGATGTGTAGAAAATTTTACCAAGTGTTTGAATCAAGAGAGTGCACATTCAGTTACTTGGCTTGGCCAGCCAGAGTCACAACGATTCACATTTGATCATGTAGCTGGTGAAAAAATCACACAGGTTTGTGAATTTTTTTCTCCTCTTTGTGGAGCTTTGAAGTGTTCATGTGATCTCTAATGAAGTCCATATTCATTTGTATTTTTGTGTGCATTGGATTTTTGGGGATATTCAGGAGAAGCTTTTCAAAGTGGTGGGATTGCCGATGGTTGAGAATTGTTTGGCAGGTTACAATAGCTGCATGTTTGCATATGGTCAGGTAAATCAGTCACCACACCCACCCACCAGTCAAGCCCAATCTTCACAGGGCACAGATGGAAATTGTCTTAGAACTGAGCACCTTTGGCTGTTGAAGCACTGTGATGACATTTTTTGGTTTTTCAACCTTGCATTTGTTCTTTTGTAAACTTAGAGTTGTGTTGTTGAAATGGGTGTGTTGCAGACAGGAAGTGGAAAAACGCATACAATGCTTGGTGACATTAAGGATGTTTTCCATCAACCAAGTGACGATCGTGGAATGACTCCCCGTATTTTTGAGTACCTATTTGCCAGAATCATTAAGGTAGAATTTTTTTGCGGCTGCCTTTCATGGAACAGAGACAGGGTTTGAAACACAGTTTTATTGTCAAATAAGTTGTGTATTCACCAACAAGAAGAGATGAAGATTTTGTTGTGCAAATTGTGCTTTTATTGAAACCTTCAAAGCAAGAATCTAGGAATTTTATTTTTTCTTCTGGAGTCAACATAAATACTCCAGTCACTTTGTTGGAAACACACACACACACATCTCAAAACCATATCTATATCTGTTGATATGACAGGAAGAGCAAGAGCGGAAGCTAGAGCAGTTACGATATGTCTGCAAGTGTTCCTTCTTGGAGATTCATAATGAGCAGATCACTGATCTGTTGGAACCCACATCCTCAAACCTTCAGGTTAGACATTATTGCAATACTTTTTAGCCCATAAAGGAAAAAAAAGAAAAAAGAAAAACTGACTACATGGGGTTTATCAAATCAAATGCAACAGGAGCTTGATGCATGTACATTGTTGTGCCTGCTTCAATGCAGCAATGACAAACTGAAATTGTTGTGAAATTGGAGCAATGCATGTACACAACTTCTTCAATGCAGTGCCGACAAATGAAAATTATTGTGCAACAGGAGCAATGCATTTGTGTTTGCACCTGCTTCAGTGCGGCGATGACTGCAAGTTGAAATTCTTGTGTGTGTTTTTTCTTGGTATACTGATGGATGTCTGCCTCCTTGTGTCATCATGTGTGGGATGACAGATTCGGGAGGATTCCAAAACTGGGGTGTATGTTGAGAACCTCTCGGAGGTTGAAGTGAAAAGCATGCAAGATGTAGTTTATCTTCTTCTGAAGGGAGCTGCCAACAGAAGAGTTGCTGCAACTCACATGAATGCTGAAAGTAGTCGTTCTCACAGCGTTTTTGCTTGCACTATTGAAAGCAGGGTAATAATAACATGCATAATAGCCTCCTTTCCATTACTACTACTGTCTCTTTGTTCGTCACTGACAATTTTATTAAGGTTTGGGAAAAAAAATATTAAGGTTTGTCAGTATTGCAGTTTGTGCTATGTTTCCTATACAGTAAGGGCAGCATGCCCATCACCTTGTGCAGTGTTTTTACAACATCAGAGCAAAATGCCCATCAGCTTGTTCCATGTTTTCTATGCAGTGGCAGCAAAATGCACTGATAAATATGCGGTTTGGACGGCTGAATTTAGTTGATCTTGCAGGTTCAGAGAGGTAACTGCCATTTTTCACTCTCTGCTCATCATACCCCTTATGACCATAGTGCATGTAATTAGCTTCTTGAAGGAACATAAAATTCATATCTGGGTCTTGGGCCTTTTGTTGATCAAATTGATTTCCGTGTGTTTACTTATTCAGGCAGAAAATCTCAGGCGCAGAGGGCGAACGTCTCAAGGAAGCAGCAAATATAAACAAATCTCTCTCAACACTTGGGTACTCACCAACTGACCAACCACTGAGTTTTCCTTCCTGTTTACATGACCAAACTTGTTCACATTGTGTTTGTTGACTGACCACCAAGTTTTTCCCTCTTCATATGACCAAACTCATTCTCATTGGTTCTTCGCAATCTCCTCCTCAGATAAAGTTTTTCCTTTACATGCATGCATGTTTCTTTCAGCATCAATCAAAAGAGAGGTTCATTGAGTGTTGGTGTTTGGTGTATGACAGATTGGTTATTATGGTATTGATAGATGTTGCAAATGGAAAGCAACGTCATGTACCTTATCGGGATTCCAAACTCACTTATCTTCTTCAGGTCATCATCTACTGATCTGCACAAATAGCTTGTGCTATGTTGCAATACCTTGTTCAGCTCATCAATATCCTCCAATTCTTGGACTGTAAACAAGTTCCTGGTAGCAAGATTCTGAAGGTTTATTCCAAGTTGTTTCATTTGAGAATATCCATTTTTGCATATATGAGAAATGCACATTCATGTAAATTTTCTGGCAGCTTTTGTGAACTGTGAATGTTGTGTCATGTTGTTCAGGATTCGTTAGGAGGAAATTCCAAGACTGCCATCATAGCTACAGTTAGCCCTTCAAGCTGGTAACACAGTCAAATCCAAGCTTTTCTGTTTACCAGTTACTCTTATTCCCAACAATCTAGCTTTGACTTTGTCTGTGGGCAGATACATGGTGAGATTTTTTTACTGAGTGATTGCTTGATGGCAGCTGTGCAATGGAGACTTTGAGTACACTCAAGTTTGCTCAGCGTGCCAAATTCATCCAGAACAATGTGATGAGCTTCCCTCTCTGCATTCAATTTTGTTTTGTACTGGCTTCATCATGCTTTGCACTGCAAAACCCTATGAAAACAAACTTATCATTTCGACAAAGGGACTGACCCCATTGGGCCATTTACAAGAACGAATACCCAACACTGAATTTGACTCATTTGTATTGTACAGGCTGTTGTCAATGAAGATGCTTCAGGAGAAATGATTGCCTTGCGTCGGGAAATTCAGCGACTAAAGGTAAGCATTGTTTTGCTGTCAAATTGAAGAATCTTGCATCATCCCACAATTGTGAATCTCTTCCTCTACTACTGTTTTCTGTGTGACCCCACTGCTAAAATCAATATTTATATGTGAATTTGAAAACAGGAGGAATTAAACTCACTCCGTAGTCAAACGCTTTCAAGTATGCGTCGTGAACGTAGGCGTGAGAGTGATGAGTTCTTCAGATTGTCGATAACTCCAAAGGCAATCTTCAGTCCTGCTCCAGAAGATCATCTTCATGTAGAAGAAGATGAACCAACTTTGACAGCAGAAGAGTTGCTTGAGAAGGTGCTGCACATGAATCTGTGGAACAATTCACACCATCAGACAATTCTTATTTGATCACATTTCTTGAGAATCACCACAACCATTTTGAATACATTATTATTTCTTGTTCAGTTTACAAATGTTATGACTCATACTAAATCTGGTGTGGGTGGCACAGATCAAAGCACTGGAGGCTGTACTGGCAGGAGCCTTGAGACGAGAACTAGTAGCAGACACAAACATAAACATGTTAGCAGCTGAAATTCAGCAATTAAACACCATGGTACAGTTTGTTACTCACCTCTTTCTCCTCAAGGTTTTCCTCTTGTCAGTTTTTCTTGTGTTGGTTGGTAGTAGTGTTTAGGATCTGATGTTCTCTGGCAAAATCGTAATGCCAGGTCCAGGCACAGGAGGAAGAGACAGAGGATTGCCGAAAATTGGTATGCCTCTGTGAAGACAAGATCCAGAGACTTGAGTCTCTGACAGATGAGAAACTTTCAGTGGAGTCATATCTCAATGATGAGAACAAGATGTTGGAAGAAGAGCTTCAAATCATGCAGAGGCGAATAGAGTGTAATCCCAAGCTTGCACAGTTTTCCATTGATAATCTGCACCTCGCAGAACAATTAAAGAGGTACTCAACATCCTCACATTTTGAGAGAAATAGCTGTCATGACACATTCCCACAGAAGACCCCCACTGGCACAGAATTCAGAGATGATCAAATTGTTTCTAAGAAATAAGCAACAAAGTGGGATCTTTCATTTTTTTGCAGATATCAAGACTTTTATGCTTCAGGAGAGCGAGAAACACTATTGCAAGAGAACTTGGATATTCGAAATCAGGTAAGAAAGAGAGATGTTTGAAAGCAGCAAAATCTTTTGTAGAAACATTAGTCGAAACTGCAACTTAATGGTGTTTTGGCCTGTCAAGAGGAGTGCTTTGCAGTTCCTGTTTGCTTCCCTGTACACTGCAATGAATTTGTAACTCACTACTTGTCAAACAACAGATACTGGAGCTCCTGAATGGGAAGATCACAGTGGAGCAAGCTCCTGGAGCTCTCTTAAACACAGAGGTCTTGATCGACAACTATTGATTGCTTTTGTGCTTTTACCTTCCTCTTTCCTCTTTCCAAGTCAGAGATGCATAGACAACAGTGTCATTTGTGCACAGGACTTGACCATACATGTTTAAGCAATTCTTTTTTTTTTTCCTCTCTTGGACCATGCAGGCTGACCATCATCAAAAGGAGCTAGAGATATGCCGAAATGATCTGACCACCTGCTTAGAGGCTAGTGCACAAATACAGAGGTCGTTTATACTCCTTCCTTCCCAATCCCTCAACACATCTTCTTCTTCTTCTTCCTCCCACTACACAGGTCATTGTCTTGTCTCTAGTGGCTACTGCATATGTGAACTTTCGATATTGTTCTTCTCTTATATTTGCTGTTTGAATGGATGCAGACAGTTGGATGAGAAAGAGATACTAGTTGGCCAGCTGACATTGCAATGCACCGAATTGCAAAATGAACTTGATCTACTCAAGGTGATTTGCGTACTTTGATTATAGCTGAAATTGGGATTTATGTTACTACCAGAGAATTCTTGTTCAACATTTCTTCGCATCTTGCTATGTTGCGGAGCCCAAGAAGAAGACCTTTGTGCTTTTTTCATGCTTGATCAGCAAACACTTTAGAATCACCATCTTCAAAAGATGCTGTTCCTTGTGGAAAATTTCACAAACACATGTCTCTGGACCAGCAGAGATTCACAAAACCAAACATAAATGTAATCCTGCAATCCTGAGAAAACATTTGAGCTTTGCTCATTCTGCAAACCTGCATGAGAAATGTGCAATGACTATTGTGGGCAGAAAACTTGCAGTGTAACCAAGGGCATGAAAATAAAAGGTTGTTGGTGGGCTTCTCCTGGATTGCCTGCTGTGCAGAAAGACAGAGAGGATTTGAGTTCCAAGTACCAAAAGATTGTAGAAGAGAAAGACAACACGATTGGGCATGTCCATCTTGAGTGGGAGGCAGCAGCCAGGAAGCTACTGACTGAACTGGCAGAAGGAGACAAAGTTCTCATCAAGGCAGAGAAAGAGATTGAGGAGATTGTCAGTGATGCTTGGCTCCTCAAGAGCCTCCTCCACAGCAAATCTCAACATTTTCCTGCCGAGTCGAAGCAATCGTTACCAGAAGCAGATGTTGACGAGGAGCAAGAATACTTTGGAATGATACATTTAGTTGAAGAAGATGAGATTTTTTATCCACAGTTGCAGAGCTCAGTACCTGAAGATGGAATTGCACCTCAAGAGGCTCAAGTTGCCTTCAAGGAGAAGTTCAGACTTGAGAGCCAAATCCAACAGCTTGAACTGGATCTGCAAAAGTGGCAGCAAGAAGCACAAACAGCTCAAGCTTTGTCTGTAGAGATGGAGCAACTGCAAAAGAGTCTGGCTGAACTTGAGAGAGAAAAGTCAGCAATGGAAGTCCAAATTGGACTACTCGAAGTCCAAGCACAAGAAGCAACAACCTCATGCGAGGAGAATATTAGGCTTGTGAGTGAAGTACGACACCTGGAGTTGGAGCTAGCTGAATGCCAAAGCCAAAAATCTCTAGAACTGTCAATCCTTCTAGAGGCAAAGACTAATCTTCGTGAAGAAATAGATTACCTTGAGTTGCAGCTCAATAGCTGTCAGCAAAGAGGGGAGGAATCACAAACTGCACTAGCAGTGATGGCAAAAGACAATTTGAAGCTGAGGGAAGAGATTGAATTACTATCAATTCAAGCTCAAGAAGCAACTGCGTTCCTAGCAGAAAAGCGTAAGCTGGAAATCGACATGGTAGAGCTTGAACTTGAGCTGAAGGATTCACACAGAAAGAAGTTAGCGATGCGGAAGGAAATCAAACAATTGACATTGTCCTTAAGCGAAATGGAATGCCAGAACCAATGTCTTGCCTCAACTGTGGAGATGAAGACTGATTTCTCAGTTGTTGAAGAAGAGAATGATGCCCTTCGACATTTTGTTGAGAAGCTTGAGCAAGACCTGAAGAACTGCCAACAGAAGTTAGAAAATACAGAAATTGTTCATGAGGAGCTGCGGAGGACAATTGTCTCATTGCACTCAGAGCTTGGACAGAAAGTTGAACTGGAACTAGATACAACAACTATGGCACAGTCACTGTATGACAAACTCAAGACGAACAATGTGGACTTAGACATGGTTGTGCAGCGGAACTTTGAGCTTGAGACAGATCTTGCTCTAAAGATTGGAGCCTTGGAGTTCCTTACAGAACAGCTTGCAGAGGCAAACATAGCCAGACAAAATACATCAAGAGAGAGAGATGAAATGGCAGCACATGTAGCTGCATTACAAGCTACATGTGCTTTGAAAAACAAACAGGTGCAAGAGCTGCAAGAGGAAGCAAACAAGAACTCAAATGAGCTCAGGACCATCATTGATAATCTGGAATCCGTATCTGTGGACAACAGAGCAAGTGTGACACACTACCACAGCATGGCAGACAGTTTGGGGCAAGAATTGGAGGAGAAAAAACCGGCCTTTCTCAAACTGCAAGAAGAACTTCACTCAGCAAGAAAAGAATTAGCACAGTTGATCGAGGAGAAGGAAAATGAACTGTGTGCAGCACAAGAGAATGAAGAGAATCTACAAATTGAATTGTGCATGGTTAAGGAAGAGCTTGCAACTGCACAGAGACTTGCTCGAGAGAATAAGAGAGCAGCAGATGATGCAATTCAGGTTTCTCTTGACATTTGCCCTGACAACACTCTTTTCTCTTCTTCAAGCATATTGTTTTCTTCCTCAGAGCAAGAATTGATAGAGCGTGGTATGCATGCATTTTGCTTACAGGAATTGGAAGATAGGGCACTTGCAATGTCAGTGCTTCAAGATGACAAGGAGAAGCTCCAAGAGAAGATGGAAATGCTTCAAGAAGACCTTGTTCACAAGACAGAGCTTGTGCAGGGGTTAGAATCTTATCTCAGGCAAATGCAACAGCGTATGGTCGAAGATTCAGATCTCCAACAAGAAGAACTGCTTCATGCAAATTACCAAATCCTTGAACTTCAAGCAGAGGTTGATCAGAAAACAAAAGAATGGACCTCACTTGAAGAAGAACTGATGATGACAAGGATCACCACTGCAAAAGTGATCCATGAAAGGGATGAGCTGAGATTGCATGTGAAAACTTCCAAGGAGGATGTGACCATTTCAGAAACAGAATTCCCCATGAGAAGTGAGGCATTGAGTACAATGGAGACAGAAGAACAAGATGACCTCAAAGCTCAAATCACGAGTTTGGAGAGAAAGGTGGTGTTCTTGGAATCAGAACTTCAACTGAAAGTGGAAGCAATGTATCTACTAAAAGTTGAACTCAATGCAGCAAGCTTGGCAGCAATTGACTTGACAGAAGAAAGTACTGGACTGAAAGCTCATGCTGCAGATTTGGAGGCAACAAAAGTTGCATTGGCAGCAGAACTCAAACAGAATGTTGATGCTAGATGCTCACTGGAAGCAGAACTCAGAGCAGCAAGAGTGAATGCATCCAGCTTGATGGAACAGAATCTTAAGCTGAACACAAAAGTTGCAAAGCTGCAAGCAAAGCTCATTGCTTCAGAAAGAGAGATTGAACAGAGAGTTGCAGAAGTTAGCTCACTTGACAGTGAGCTTGCTGCCGAAAAGTGGATGGCAAATCCCCACTTGACAGAAGAAAGTTCCGTGTTCCACATTGAGAGTGCCAAGCTTGAGAATAAGTCAGACCCCACAAAATTACTTGAAGACAAACTCACATCAGCAACAGTGATGGCATTAAAAATGACAGATGAGAGCACAAATTCTGAAGCTCAAATTGCAGCAAAGAAGTCTATTCTCAAAACACAGCTTCAACATAGATGTCAAGAAATAGGCACACTGGAGGATCAACTCAAAGTGGCAAGAAGTACTCCATCCAACATTGCAGAAGAAAATGGCAGATTGAATGCTGAAGTTACAGAACTGCAATCAAAGATCGTTGCTTCAGAAGGAGAGCTTGAACAGAAAGTTGCAGAAATTGAAATTGGAATTGCAGTGACAAGACTAGCAATGTCTCACATGGACAGTGAACTCAGGGCAGCAAAAATGACAGCATCTAACATGACCAAAGAAAATGTTGGATTCAATGCACAAGTTGCAGAACTGCAAGCAAAGATTGTTGCTAAGGAGAGGGAACTTGAACATAGAATTGCAGCCAAGGTTATACTTGAAGATGAACTTGTAGCAGCAAGGTTCACAGCATCTCATATGGAAGGTGAATTTAGTGCAGCAAGAATGACTGCTGCTGATATGCTGGCAGAAGAAAATGATAAGTTGAACGCACAGATTGCAGAATTGCAGGTGAAGCTTGAGCAACAAGTTGAAGCACAGGTCCTTCTGGACAAGGAGCTTGTCCCAGCAAGATTGGCAGTATCACACATGACAGACGAAAACTCCAAGCTTAAACTGCAGATTGCAGAGCTTGAAGGGAAGATTCAAGCCATGAGGTTAACTGAACTGAGAATCGGTGCATTGGAGGAGGAGTTGAAAGCAAAGGAAGAAGCTCTAGATTGTCTTGAAAAGAAGCATCTAGTCACAGTTCAACAAAAGGAAGCCTTACTGCAAAATGCAGAGAAAAAACTGATTGATGTGAAATCTGACAAAGACAGAGTCTCCATAGAGTTGGAGTTGTTGCACAAGGAACTCATGACTCTGCAATCTCTTCCAAACTGTCATGAGACTGCCACAGTTGAAGCTCACAAGGTCTCTTGTTCACTTCCTCATCTCCATCTTGATTTACTCCCAGCAGTCTTAATACTTGTCAAAAGCCTGTGCAGTTGCCCATCCAGTTCAGTATTTCATGTTTCTTCTTACCTGAAGTTTTCTCTTGCTAAACATGATTGAGCATGCTTGATCTGCAGAGTGCTGCAGTGAATGAAAGATGCATTGATGAGAAGGAGTTACAGCTTCTTCAAACGTCAGTGGAGATGTTACAAAGCACTGTTAGTGCCTTAGAAAATCAGGTTTGTGCAGTGAATGCAAACCCTGTTTTTTTCCCTGTTGCAGCCTCTCTAGTTTTATTTGTTCTATCCACTAAAACAAAGTGAATCATCATTTCCAGCTTGATCTACTGAAACGGGAATCAGAACAACAGCGAATGATACGAGAAGATCTGGAATTGGACCTGGAAGGCATGAGGAACCACGTGGCCATGTTGCATGCAGTGCGCAGCACTGCCACTTGGAATGCAAAGAGCTTGCAGGCAGCACAATCCACAAATGTTGAGCTGCAAAGGTAAAGCTTTGAAATTTCTCTCTCAAAAGCACATCTGCAAACAAATCTTCCTGTGTGAGCTAGAGTTTGATGTGAAGTTCTTTGACTCATGGTTTTCTCCTGTTTTGCAGGCAGCTGAATGAGAAGGATAAGGATCTGGAACAGTTACACAAGAAACTTGAATCTGAATGTGATGACTATACACAACAGATTGAGGACATAAAAACAGATTTAGTGCATGTACAGCAGGAACTACTTGCCCTTCGTACAGAATGTGAACACAAAGACAAACAGGTTTCTGTTCTGTGCACCACCATGCACACATTCCTACAGAAGAAGGATTATGGATTTTGACAACAGCACAAACAAATTTTGCAAAGATTTTGTAATTGCTGTTGGACTTCTATCCCTCTGATCCCAAGATAGAATTCTTATTTGCATTATGTGGACTTGCAGATAAACATGCTGAACGTGCAGCTTGTGGAAGCAGAGACCCTTACACAAGATGTAATGCATGACCTCCACAGTGTAAAACTGGACATTAGCAACTATGCTGTGCGTGCACCTCTCCTATAACTATGCATTGTTGCTCTCAGTCAAGATTCTTTTTTTTGGTACTGGCTGGCTGTTCACAGGATTTTGGGTCCTAGACCTCCTTCACATTTGTTTCCTTTCAGTGACACAATTTCTTTTCTCCTTGTGTTCATGTCAATGCAGTCACTTGTGAGTCAACAACAACTTGAGCTGATCTCAGAAAGGGCACGACACTCTGATGAAGCTCAAGAGAAGGTGGCGTTTCCTCTATTTCTCTGTTCTTTCTTTAGATAAGACACAAGAAGTTTGGATCAAAAAGACTAATAGAAAGATGTATCTTGGTGCAGGATGAAGAAGTGGCAAACTTGCGTGCACAGCTCAACAAGGAACGTGAGAGGTGAAGCAATTCATTCACAATTTTTTGCATGGCACTTCTTATTCACTATTTCAAATGATAGCAAGAAAGATGAAGCTTATGAGATCTAAGGTTTGGTACTTGTGGATCTGCAGTTGGATGCTTGAAATACACCACAAGCAAGCGGAAGTAGTAGTCAGCCGTGTACTATCAGAGAAGCTCCTCCTGAAAAACAAAACACTTGCCAATGAATACAAAAAACTCAAGGTATGAAAATTAGCAATTACTCTGCTGCAGTTTGATATAGTCCTTCAAACTTGTGAGTGCTGCTCACTCTGTTTGTGCCATTCCTCTAAAATAAAACTTCTGATCAACAAAGAGTCTGGATTAATCTAGAGCAACAAAAGCTTATTGATTGCTTATGCTTATGCTCATCATGTTTACCTGCATATATTGTAGGTGGACCATGCAAGAAAGAGAAAACAGTTGCATTCACTGGAGGAGGAGCTGAAGCAGCTCACTGAGCCACAAAGCTGTACAGAAAGTGAGGGTGAAAATTTTGATGAGATCAAGCAGTTTCAAGTGCTTCTGGCATGTGCAAACAACAAGCTTGCACAAAACCAGGCATAAATTGTGAAATTAGAAACATGTATGCCAATTTCTGAAGCTTTTCCACCCCGTCCTACTTATCAACAAAAACCCATGCACGTGCTCATTCTTAATTACCAATCAAAACCTGAAAAAGCACAAGTGCCTCGCCCAACCCTTCCATTCCTAAGCAAAATAAAAATGCTGGTTTTGGCAGTCCACTAACAGAACCAAATGGAATACAAACAAAGTAGATCATGTACAGTTTCTTTGCCATCTTAAAATCCAAAAAACCTTCTCTGCTCAAAGATAATGGAAAGCTGGACCATGTTGTGAAAAGGTAGATAACAAAACATCAAACACTCTATATAGTTCAAAGAAGAGATGCACAGTTTACTCAAATTCCACTACCACAGAGAAATCTTAAAGTTATTGTTAACTGTTTTTATAAGTCTGTTTTATCACTTTCCTGACACACTGAAATGGACTTGTGTGTGCAGGATCTGATGGGGAAGGAAGGGATGAGATGAAGAACAATCAATCATACCCCACTTGTATTTTTAATGCTTCCTTACATTCCATGCCCCCCTTTGTAGTTCTAATGCCTAAGTTGCTTCCACTCCATCACATGATGGCTCTGATGAAATCAGGTGTCAATTCTACTGAAAAATTCCACTAGATTGTAGTTGTAGACATCATAGCTACTGACAAATGTGCCACCAGGTTTGAGAAGTTAGATGAAGCTGATTAGATTGTCCATTATTAGCTAGAAAACATGTACATGTAACAAAGCACTTCCAGATTTTCTCCAAATATTTGTGTTGATTGTGTACTAGATGAGTACTATGCCGCTGAGTGAGTGAGGAAAACAACCAGATGGGTCTATTGATGTTCAATAGCATGAGATGACCTCACAAGGTTCAGTTAAAAGGCAGCTCCAAACAAGCAAGCAATTGTCAAATACACAACAAGCAATTGTCAATAGTTGCAATCCAAGAGCACCCACAAACATTTGTGTAGCTCACTTATAAAGCTTCAACTCCAAGGGAAGTGGAATGGAACATTTCTCTGCTCAAACAAATACAGAATGGATACTTTCAGCAGAAAATCAACGGACAAACTCTTACATCTCAATATCACTGGCAATGCTGGAAGCTCTAGCACAACATCAAACATATCATTAAAAGTCTCGGGAAAGGAAGGGGACCTCCAAGTGCAACACCCATGTCTAGCACATGCAGGAATATGGAATGTGAACTAAACCAAGCAAAGTACGGAATATACAAAACACTATGCTCAACAACATTTTGGTTTTATGGGAAAATAGAATTCCACTTGTGCCAAGAACGTAAGTTCAAGGAAATTGTGTAAAAGGAACATATATAACATAGAAAGCACCTTACACCAAGAATGCAAGAGCTTCATAGAGGAAAATAAGCATACCAAAAGTAGAGCTCACAAAGCAAGCAAAATTGGCTTTGCCTGGATGGTGTGAGCAAAGCATTTGCTGCATGGTCTGCATACTGCATGATTGCAGAGAATGTCTGCATTAGGGGCATTTCAATGAGTAGTCTTCAGAAATGGAGGGGCATCATAAGTGCTCTTATCCCAAAATCTGTATCCTGATAACACTGATGTCTTGCCCGAAAAAATCTAGAACTTTTTTCCACAAGAAATTACTCTGTGTTGGCTCTTTGAAGAAGATAAGGCTAAAAATATGTTCTAGGCATCATTTTGGAGCAAGCATGGAGATTGCATCCAGGCTTAGGATATGCCCAAATCCTGTGTGATGGCTGTAGCAGCTGCCATGAGCCATGCAGCTGCTGCCATAGCTCCAGGGTCTGGAACTGTTGCAAGGACCTGCGCAGGCACATAGCTTGATCGGCCAGCCTGCAAAGGGAGGAAAGAGCCTATGAGTTCTCTTGTACTAAACTCTCTCTGTCTGAAGACTAGTTGACAAGCCCTTAACACAAACTTTCTCTGCAACAAAGCATCTTTTCTGAAAAGCAATGCTTCAGATGTCATGATGCTGTAAACTTTAGCAAGAAGATTGAGACATTTTCCTCAGATTAACATCCTGAGTTGCAACTGAGAGGTATGAGATACAAGTAGATGAGATGGTACCAGTGCTGGCATGCTCTTGGTGGCCTCTGCACCAGCAACAGCTGCCTTTGCTGCAAAAATAAAGGCCCTTCCTGGATCCTCCTGTGCAGCCAGTCTCTGAAAGATTCCCAATAACCGAACATGAAAATTTCTCCAATTACATCATGAGTAAATGAAATGGGCAGACATCAAAAGATCTCCTGGTACACATTCCACAACTCTTTTGTTCATACTTAAATCTCCATGTTAAGCATCCCTTGTCTAAACAAATATCCTTCACTCCTTGAAATTGGGCACCTGTTCTCTTTGCACTACTGAAGGTTGGTGTATTCCCATTGGTACTCTAGACCCATTCAAAGGAGCATCCTCTCATTGGTCTACCCTGTTGATTGTGCATATAAGCCTTCTCTAAGAAGATTTCACCCCATGAACCAACCTACTAACGATGACAGAAAAGATAACTACAATATGTTGACAATTGCTGATTATGTCCTCTGACAGCAATCTTTGCAGACCATGAGCGTTACATAAGCTCTTGTAAGCCAAATTTTTAAAGGAAGTGTAGTGACCAAGTTGATCCCTGGTACACATTGTACCAAGAAAGCTGCTTGAGAAATATAATCTCATAAGCATTTTGTGCAAATTCCTCAGAGGGCAGTACCTGAACACACAAAGGAAATGTCATTTATGGCCAGTCTAAATCTCTAGCTTTACATACCTCTTTCAGGGCTGTTGATGCAGGAATAAGAGCATCTAGTAATGTCCGGTGCCCTGCTGAGGCTCCTCCATATCTACTCACAGCTGCCACACCTGACTCAAATGCCACTGACCCTGAGGGAGACAAACAAGGGATCATCAAACCTCTCACCTCACCAGACTCTGACACTATGCTTGTACTCACTGACAAGAGTCGAGGTCATTATTGAACTAGTCTATTCCCATGACCACATGCTTCTTGTGCCTTTTCATGCTTTAAGGGTAAAAGGATAGCAAAGAGTTACATGAGTCCAGCATGACTGGTGGATGTCATATGGAACACAAGAAACAGAAGAACTCAAGCAATCTCTCTGAACTCAAGCATGGATTCAAGACAAACCACATCAAGGAGCTAATCTGATCTGGTCTTCAAGACACACAAAAAGGTTTGTGTGCATGACAAACTCACATTTTATTGCAGAAACAGTGCCAGTTGTATTCTCTTTTAAGCTTGCATATGCTGCTCTACAGAATATGTCATACCTGCATCACCAATGAAAAAAATCCATGTGAGAAGACTTAAAAATTGTTCTCTGTGAGGATGCTTCCAGTCTGATCATATGCTTGGCTAGTCTGATCATATGCTTGCCTACCATCTCCATCTCCTGCTGTGGGTACTGCTCACAACCATTAGCACAACAATCCAATTGCTAGAAATCCACAAAGGAATGCATAAAGTTTTGAAGATCATCAGCTGATGCACACAAGACTTCGTTCAGATGCTTGGAAAACACCAAACATATGGTAAATCTGAAATCAGGGCAGAAGACAGCCACAAATAACTCTGAAACAGTGTAATGGAAAATACTTATTGAAATGGGCATTATACATATTAGAAATCTTACAGAATCCCACTAGTGCCACCTGTTACACTCCTGATTGAACAACCTAGCTGATGCACAGTCTCAGCAGCATCATTGAGGGGGTAGCTGCAGGAGCACAACCGTCAGCAATTGATATGTCTAACCACAGATTTGCACAAATTGATATTAATATGGTAGTAGGAGGAATAATTTATCACTAATTCAAGCTGTTTACATGCAATTGACACATTCAGCTGTCCAACAACATTTGCTGGCACTCCGCCAATAAAAATGTAGTTGATGGTTCAGAAATAGCCACAAAAACTTACTGTTTCTCCATATCTTGCAGCACAGCCTTGGCTCCTTTGGACATCTATACACAAACAAGTGAATGCACTGTATCACCAGAGTGAAATCAAATGCCCTACTTGGACCCTGCTTTGTTTCAGGTGAGGTTTATTCACAGTAACACAGATGTTTGTTCCTAACATAATAGGCTGAAGGTCAGGTGTTTCTTCATTGTCCATCCACAAGATTGTAAGAGTTTTTGCATCAGCATCAGCAACAATTCAACAAGCTATTTTTTTAACCAAGACCTAAGATTCTACATGATGAGATGCTGAGGACCAACCTTGAATGCTATAACAACAGATTAGAGCAAAATTTGCATCCCCAATTTGTGACTTCTTAAGTTCAAGAAAGGTGGCCAGTCCTGATGCTCAGGATAGTCATCTATAACTCTAATTAGGAACACATCAACAGTGTTGGTTAGTCCATTGCAGCAGCACTCACAGTCGTTCCACAATCTCCATCTCCAACTTTGCTGTCCCAATCATTCAATGAATCTTGAAGATTAAGTACTGCCATTGCGCCTGCCTGGATGGCTGCCTCCAGTTTCCGGCCTTGGGAGGTCAATTCCTGTGGACGACTTGGAGCCTGCATACCCCACCACAGAGAAGGAAAAGACAAAATGTTATTCAATGCAACAGGAGCATAGGAGCCTACTTTTCCAACCACGTGTTGACATAAAGAAGTATGACAGAATGTAACCTGCTGTCCTGAAAACATGACAATAAACAGCTACTAGAAAACCATTGGTGGTGGATAAATATTTTGTACAAAAGGTGAAGCTCTAGTCCATAATAAAAAATAAGAGCTTTCAGTACAAGTACTTTACATGCCTCTCAATAAAATGAGGATTGCAGGAAACATTCAGCAAGAGCAAGAATGTGTATTAATCAAATAGCATGCTGAATTCACAGTAATACAAGGGAGAGCTGATTAGTTTGACAAAGAAACTGTCATGAGAGATGCTTTGAGCAGAGTACCTTGTTCAGGTGTTGAGGTACAATTGGCAGTGCAACAGGCAATGTTGTTGGTGGACGTGGTCCTGGAGGCCAAAAACAGAAGAAGGGATTACAAGCCACATCTTTCAAGATCACAAGTACAGCATTTGAAATTCAACTCAACAAGTATGATAAGCATTTACCATGAGGCCTACACTAAAGTTGCCCTCTCTCTATCACAGACACTTTGTACCTAAGAGCACTGGATGCAATAAGTGACACCATGTTCTCAAAACCATATAAGCTAGTTCAAAAAATTTACCAGCAACACCAGCAGGCCAAGCTGGTGCCTGAGTGGGAGAATCAAGAGCATCTAAAATTGAGTCATCCACCTTCAGCACAGAAAGAGACATCCCTGTATGCAGGATAAAGGAGAACATATTAGAAAAGAAACCAAGAAGGATGGCTGTAGCAACTGAAAAGGCACATGGAAGGGGCAATAATATACCTGTATGATTATTCTGACACACACAAATGCCAAAGCTCACTCTGTTATGTGAGGAAATGGGTTACCTGCCATGTCTAGAGATGTCATGAAAGAACCAGTATATACACGCTCAACAGCCATGCCATGGTCTAATTGTAGCTGTGCAATGGCTTCTCCTGCTGCAATCATCAACTCCATCAAAGGAGTTGCTCCCAAACTGCTCACATACAAAACTTTTTAAGTTGGAATGGGGCCATATACACCTTGCAGCCTGGTGAAAGCTTTCTGCCTCCATTTGGAGTGAACAGACATGAAGTACAAACTACATATCAAGAGTGCAAAACTCAACACACCAGGCCACTATTGGATGCCTCTCTACTTGACATTAACTTGAGCATAGCAATTCTAGTGTATAAATACTAAGAAGGTTGGATTCTTCAGCCCTACCAGAACATTCAAAGGCTAACATTGCTGTTGTAGCCTACATGTCACTACAGCAAGGCTGTGCTGGAATACCTACCTGTTAATCATCAGCCCAACTCTACCTCCACGCTTGATTGGCAGATATTGACTGTCCTGTACACACCACAGCACCTTGTGACACATAGAGAGCGGAAAAACCTCTCTTGTTTCAGAAAATCCTGTTGCTTCCGAAACCATCTCTGCATGTCTGGTAGAAACTGGGAAGTAACTGGGCATTCATTTCACAAGTGTGACCTAAAGAAGAAAATGCAGCAGCCTTGAACATGCAACTACAGCACCCCCGAAACAAAATCTTGAAGAAGTGTCATTGCAGTCACTGATGGCTGTGAGACACAAGCTGAATTGCAGGTAAAAGCCTGTTGAACCTCTCCAGAGCAAATTCTTCAAGGTACCTTGCCTAGGCATGAACAAAAGCAGGACATCTTTGGTGAGAGGACACACCGGGGAAAGAATTTGCTTGAGGATAAGAGAGACCACAGAATCCACTGGTCGTAAATCAGCCACTACCGCTCCAGGTTCACCATGCTGCAAACATGGACAGGACCCCTCTACCCATTAGGTAGCAAATTAAGTCACTAGCTGCAAAACCTTGAATTTTTTCTGCAGACAGCAAGGTGGTATCAACCCAAGAGCAACTACCACAGGCCCTCATACTCATGTCATATGATTCTATTTATTCTCCAATAGGGATAGTGCAATTGTACACAACCACAAACTGCTGAATGCTATCTCTGTGAACCTAATTGCAAGAATCTAGTGCCGGGTCTTAGATTGCAACATCCTCACATCAACATGCCATTGATTTTGTCCCAAGTGAATATATGCAGCAGGCATATGAACCATAAGGTCACAGGAAACTCAAACTCAGTGGATTCAGGGGCTATAAACTTACAATTCCAAGGCCAAGTTCCATTTTCCCAGGTCCAAGACGATCTGATGCACTCTGACCTGGTATTGTACCAACTGTTAATGCAACCCCCATTGTTCCTACCATGCCTGCAACACGACGGGCTTCTGCTGCTACGTCTGGAAGATTATGCCCAGCAGTTGCTGCTGCTCCTGCAACCTATCAAGGAACAATGTAACCAAACTCTACACCATTGTTAGTCACATGATGACACTACAAGTCAAAAGTACAGATCATACAATCTTGGTCAAGCATACGACATTGGCATATGTTCAAGTGGCAATACACATTTGTCTAATTGAAGCTCTCAAAGCACCAGAACTACATTTTTCAACACTCTCATCCAGATGACATATCTTTATGTTATTATCTGTCAAGAATGACTCACAAAATTCAGTGCAAGATGCAAGCAGACAAATTGTAGCTTTGAAAAAGGGCATCAATACCTTATGGACAAAAAGAGTCCCAGCCAGTCCCCTTCGGCCTAGTGGACCTCGAGGTGGTGGAGGAAGTGCACAATCATCTCCCACAATTACCATCTGGACCAGCCTGATCCTTGATTAGAAACCTCAGCTGCCCCTTATATGATGCAGTTCTGAAAGCATTGACGTGGTATTTACCTGAACCTTGAAGCCCTCGGCCTTTGCTTGTTCAGCTGCCAACCCAAAGTTCAAACGATCACCGGTGTAATTCTGCATGACAATGCCAATTGTCAACTTTACATTCATCAGTCACACTTTGGATGTGTTAAGCCAACAAACATCCAAGAAGGACAAACCAATGGGCTTGCTGCAAATGAAATTCAACCCTGGTGATCAGTCATCAAGAAAACACAAAGAAAGTGTTGTTGCTGTAGAATGGATTTGTGGAAACTCTAAGTAGTTACTGGTTTCTGGTCTGGAGCATAAAGAGAAGATAAAAGTTGTAGTAGCAGCTACAGGCACATAGAGGCCCACAATGTGACATACAAAAAATCTAATTATAAAAGAAAAAAGAAAAAACTAGCTTCTACTCCTCTAGACCAGAGGAGGACTGTAATAATTTTCTATCAGCAGTCGAACAGGTACCTTCACAATTAAGAGACATCCAGGTGGTCCAGTAACAGCTCGAATACCCTGATGCCAAAGAAGTAAGCATGTAAGCATGTCAGCATGCCTGAGGCGTTTACTCCACAAAAAAGGAGAAAGGACCCAAAGAGAAGGCGTCTAGCCTGCATCCTGTTGAAGCATCTAGGATTGTTCATATTTAATGGTCAAAATACCTTGTTCTTGAAGCAGCTGCACTACCCAGGATCTACAACCGGAATGAGCATAACAGATAATGTGGGCAAGAATTCAATTGCAATTGCCAACCCATGTTTCAACATGTCAACAGAAATCAAGCCTAGCATATGAAAAATGATTTGTTATCTCACAGCCAAAATGGCATTGACTGAGGGAGATGCAAAAACATCTCCACAGATGGCAGCTGTCAACATTCCCTCTCCCACATATCCTGCATGAGCAGGTTCATGTCCACTTCCTCCACCTGCAAATCTTGTAATGACCTCCAATGTAAGGAGTTTTGAAAATGTTACATGGAAAACAACCCACAATTCACCATGGACAATCATCATCAGCCTCCAAGAGGTAATAGAATTTTCTCATAAGGCTGGCAGACTCAAATATGACACAAGATAAACAGAACATTCATTTCCTGCTGTTCTACTATAGCAGCCTGCAATAACTGCAAATGACAGCAGTATGGGAAAATGATCAGAAAACCTGAGATCACAGCAACTCGATCATAGCTCCCTTGAGGCACATCTGCCCGCAAAACCACTTTCACCTACACATTTTCAAGAGTCTAATATTATTTAACATGCTTCTCAAAGGAACCTATCATCTAGCTTTGCTCCATCTATGGCCCCTAAATTTTCAATATAAGAAAACAGAGATCATTTCAACCACACCATCATAACTGCAGGATGTGTCCAATGTACAGGCTGAAGAGATAACCACATTATGCACAAGATCCACACCTCAGGAAAGCCATCGAGATAAGTGAGCTTTGGGTATGTCTCCACTAGACCCTTGATACACTCAATCACAACATCTGAAAAACGTCAACACACAAACAATATCAGTATATACCCAAGACTCTTAACATAACATAATAAGTTCAGAAAGTGTCATTTCAGCTGCTGCGGGAGCAAGGTACCCTTGAACTTCCATGTCCCTCAGCTTGAAAGGACAGTGCAAGCCCTGAACCCTGAACCCTAAAAACATTAGAGATTCTTCCTCACATTACAAACTTCCTGTTGCACACTTGTGATGCAGATATGAACTTGTGGAATGATCTGTCTCCTACTCCACATGTTGGCAAGCCATTTAGGCTTTGTCTTCTTTAGACCCTGGCTTGTGTAATAGGGCCAAATTCCACTATTTGCTGCAGCGCCATGCGCAGACCATGATAGTCCTGGAACCAACGCTTGAGGAGGGAGGCAGAGCCTGGCATTTCTTCCAGAGAGAAAATTCGTCGCCATTTTGCAGCAGTTTGTCTTCCTAGCGTGAATAGCTTAACGTCACAAGTTTAGATATAGTTGTTGTCCTTATTAGGGTTTCAGGTTGTGCGAGAGAGAATGAGGAGAGATGAGAGTGCTTGAAGACTCTCCGCCCAAAAACCGCAATGAGAACTACATAGATTAGGTGCTCTAAAGTCCATTTCCACACGCGATTTCGTCGGAAACACAACCAAGCAGAGGTTTTATGCTACACAAAGTTCGCTAGCTCATGATCCTCAGGTTGCATTCCTTCCAGCGATGTAATGTGCCTACACACACACACACACACACACAAGAGCCAGCAGTCTTACCGTTCGGATCATTGATAAGCTTCTTCCCCCGCGTCATCGCATCCGCACTTCGCCGTCCAAGAGTACCGATTTCTTCTTCAGATCCTCCTTCTCCTCCTCCAGAGATATTTTTCACCGTGTCGATCCTTCTTGCGATCCACTCCAAAACATCGCGGAATAAACCTCCCGATGCCGATGATGATCACGAAGAAACTCTACAAAATCTTCTTATGCACACAACAACGAGGCTTCATGATTCCGCACAAATTGCTCGATCGAAATGCAAATCTTGTGCCAAAAACACGCCAAAATTGCAAACGATGCTTGATTCCGCACAAATTACTCAATCAGAATGCAAATTTTGTACCAAAATCGTGCGAAAAACTGCAACCGATGCTTGATTCCGCTCAAATTGCTCGATCAGAATGCAATTTCTTTTAACAAAAGATTCAAACGATCCTTGATTCAGATTACAGTGATTGATCCGAATGCCGATTTCGCACAGAAATCAAGCGAGAACTTTCTGAAGATGCTTGGTTCCGCTCAATTCAGTCGACCAGAATACAAAAGTTTTGTGAAAAAATCACGCCAGATATCGCAAACGATGGTTGAATCCGAACAAATCGCTCGATCGGAAAGCGAATTTTTTTACGCAAATCATGCGGCTAATCTTCCGGAAGTGTCGATCCTTATCCGCATTGATTGTTCACGCGTGGCGCAGCCTGCTATGGACGGACGAACGCGCGGGCCGACTGACGGACTGAACGATAGACAGATGGACCGACGGACGAATGGGCGGAGCGACTGACAGACCTTCCGATAGACGGACTGACCGACAGACGAAAGGGCGGACCGACTGACGGGCTGACCGACGCACTGACGAATGGACAAACGGATGATTCTCATCTTGTAATTTACTTTTATTTAAACTAAAAACACAATACCCAGCAAATACTCAAAGACAATACTGAATTATTAACTTTTCAATATTTTTCATATATTCACAATTTATTGGTTTTCATTTTAAACTGCTAATATATTCATGCATTTTTCAACATTTGTAGTTATTTTATTGTAATTAAATGTTTGACATACACATGAATGTTGGAGTTGCAAATATGAAGCACAAATCACAAAGAAGAGAAATAATTAACTTATGTTATATTATTGTTCTTTATTTATTAGATATGTTCAATAAGTACATTTAACAATGTTTGGTTGGGTGTTATTTTTCTTTCTTTCTTTAGGAAATAATCATGAGAAGATAATTAAATAATTGATGTGAAATTATGAAATGAATGACTTTAGGTGTGTGATTGATTTCATGCACTATTACATGTTTGAAGTTTTATGGATGAAATCCATTTCATAATGGGATTGTAAAATGTCATTTAGTTGGTCATGTGTTCCATTTAACAACTTGTGCAAATCTTTGGAAGTGGTAGGGTAAGCAAGTCCATAGCTGAACAAAGGTCGGTGATCAAACAACCTTCTAGTACAAGACACAAGACACATTCAATAGAGTTATCCATATAAAGTCACCTTGTCTTCACCCTCTCTTTGGGCCTGCTTTCACCCCCTATCCCCTCTTTCAGCCATATTCGCAAAGTAATGAAATTTTATTAAATCTCACTGTGAAATGCTGAAACTCAGCATTTAATACACAAGGTTCGAGACTAATTATATTAGTTGTAGAGGTAGGAGCAGTGAAAATATATGTAGCAGCTGTGGAGGCGCTTAGGAAAAAGGAAAGACAGGATGAAGCTCAGTTCACCACCAAAATTGGAGGAAAAACTAGTTTGGGTCCCAGTTATTTTGTTTTGTAAAATTTTCATTCCTAGTTACGCGTTTGATGCCCTATTATGATACCGAAACTGGCCATTCTCATCCTCTAATCGCCTGGATAACTCTATTAGCTAATAGATTTTTTCATTGCCGGTAATTGTGCAATGAATAACCCATCATTGAACACCTGGTAGTTGATTATTGAGTTACAGATTTGGAAGGACTTGACTTGAATGGGGTCATATGTTGTTCTGGAAATGAGAAAATGGGGAAATTTTATCAAGAGATATTTGCCTAGTGTCCACAAAGTTGTGTTTGGTGATATGAGTAATTTGTGAATCCAAGTAGCAAGCAATTGATTGGTAATAGGGTCAATAACTGGGGTGACCT
>Ga0116230_10000956_pt1 | contig 26421 bp, 16 predicted proteins | sample S1TSphfallax_3_FD_88678 | JGI IMG/M metagenome (GOLD analysis project Ga0116230, IMG submission 88678) | Host-associated microbial communities from peat moss isolated from Minnesota, USA - S1T2_Fd - Sphagnum fallax MG | ecosystem: Host-associated > Plants > Peat moss > Unclassified | place... | reverse complement strand
TCTCAATTCGATTCAAACATACGCGTATTTTACGTATTTTTGGGCTTTTAAAAAAATACTTAAAAATACTTTATACAAAGGCCAATTTTCAAGCCTTTGTATTTTTATAATGATTTTTTTAAATACTTGAAAATACTTCTTTTTGAGCACCTTTGAGAAATACTCGTATTTCGTATGTCACTACTATGACCAATACGCCATGTTGAGTTATAGGTCATCACCATTATTACACTACCTAATTGAATATGACATCAATAAGACTTGAGAATTAGGAAAATTACATATATGCAAAGCTCATTCATGCTCATTAAAAAAAAGTCTTTCACGCTAGATTTTTCTTTCTTTTTTAAATTTTGTAGCTTCTCTTGAACTTTCTTTCTTTACTCATTTTACCTCCCTCATAATATATGCTAGTAACCAAAGATTTTTTAATTTTTTTTGCAACGTATATTATAAAATAATAGTGTTTGAAACTTATTAAAACAACATTAATGAAAAACATGAGCCCAAAGGGGAAAAACATACATTTTGTTATTGTTGGAAAGTTGTGCACATTCTTTGAATTCATGTTGTATGCAAATGTGGGTGTATTATTTTTACATACTAGTTGCAAACCTATGAGAAAATCAATATTCATGCATTGATAGTTAATTATTTGCTAGAATAAAAAAAAACCATACATTCTTAATATCAATCAAACATTCAAATTATGAAAGTAAATTGTACTTTTTTAATAGCCCAGCTCACTAATATTGAACATAAACAAAAATAAATAAATTCAACATCATTTTATTTTCTTTTCATTCTATCACAATAATAATGAAAAAAATGAATTTAAAAGGAAAAATATATAATTTTTGTTGTTGTTGAAAAGTTGTTGGAAAGGACTATGCACATTCTTGAATTCATGTTGTATGTAGGTTTAGGTATATTATTTTTACATAATAGTTGAAAACCTTTGAAAAAAATCAATATTCACCCCCCAATAGCTTTAATTACTTACTAGAACCAAAAAATCACACATTTGTAATATCAATCAAACTTGATACGTTAATAATGTCAATCAAACTTTCAAATTAGGAAAATAAATTGTATTTACTAAATAGCTCATTAATATTCAATAGAAAAAATAAAATCAACCTCATTTTCTTTCCTTTCCCTCTCTTACAACAACAATGAAAAAAATGAATTTAAAGGGAAAAAACATACATTTTTTGTTGTTGTTGAAGAGGTGTTGGAAAGTCATGCATATTCTTTGATTTCATGTTGTGTACATGTGTGGGTGTAGTGTTTTTTACACAATAGTTGCAAACCTTTGAAAATAAATAATATTCACCCCCTCATAGTTTTGGTAACATGTTGTAACCTAAAATACATACATTTGTAATATCAATCAAACCTACTACAATTAGCTATGTCAATCATATTTTCAAATTGTATTTACAAAATCATTCACTAATACTTAGCAAGAAAAACCTTCTTTTCTTTCTTTTCTTTCTCTTACAACAACAATGAAAACAATAGATCTAGAGGGGAAAAACATACTTTTTCATTGTTGAAAAGTTGCTGGAAAGTTGTGCACACCTTGACTCCATGTATGTGCATGTTTGGATGTAATGCTTCTACACAATAGTTGCACACCTTTTTTAAAAATCAATATTCACCCCGTAATAGTTCTAATTACTTGTTAGAATAAAAAACCCATACATTTGTAATATCAATCAAACCTAATACATTAGCAATGTATTTATAACTAAAAGGTTCAATAATATTATTCAATAAAGAAAAAAATCAACCTCATTTTATCTTTTTTCTTTATCTCAAAAAAATAATGAAAAACATAATTCCTAAGGGAAACTACAACAATGGGGTTGTCCAAAAACTTGTTGAGTTAAAACTAATTTGGTTGCTAAACCCTAACCCTAAATGCATGTGTAAGAGGAAAATTCAAATTTCCAAAACAAACCATGCCCATTAGGATTTTGGTGCTTCATCTTACAACCTAGGGTTTTGGATATTTGAATGTATATTCTTTTGTGTTTTTGGTCATGTTGGTTTGAAATTTTTTGACTCCAAATTATTTTTTGAAGCTTCCACTACTTGTTGTATTAACATGTTATATGTGGCTTGTTACAATTATGATGCAAATTAAAAAAATTCTAGCATGTTTTAGGTTAAGTGAACTCATCTTCAACTCCTTTACCAATTATCAAAAAATGTGTTTACTAGCTTGTTAACCATTATGGTTGGGTTGTATGTTCCTAGTATTGTGGTCTCTTTATGTTTCCTTGTTGTGCTTTTTTAATGCTTAAGCTTTATTCTTTGTTTGAATCTTTTGCCATGTGTATGAACATCTTGGGTGGTCAATTCTTGCAATTAGACAATGCAAAATAAAAAAACATTTTGCATGTTTTATATAAGTTGAACCTTCAACATCTTTGCTTTAACTATTAGAAAATCCAACAATAAACTTTAGGCATTATGAAAATCTTACAAATTTTTTTAGTTGTATCCTGGATTATTTTATGTGTTCCTTGGAGGAAATTTTGTTGGATATTTGTTGCAAGATTTGACTCATCTAGGTCAGAAGTTTTACTAAAATTCATCACAAAGATTTAATATTATTAAGAGTTGATCTAATATTTTCTTGTGGTGTTTGTTGGTTGGGGTTTGTGTGAATATGTAGAAAACAATTATGGGTCCAAGGAAGAAGAAGCACGTGGGTCCAAAGAGGTTGTTTACCATGATGGAGTATTGGTAAAAGGGCACATCAATGTGCAAGTTTTAAGATCTTGTAAATAGAATAAAAACCATCCTAGTTGTCCATCTTGTTTGCACTAAAATATTGGAAAGTAAAAACATATTTGAAACTTGTAAGTTTTCAATTGCACCTTTAATGTGTATGGGATTAAATTGTGAACCATTCACATTCAATAAATAATTAGGACAATACATTGGGACTTGTAATTAGTAGGTTTGTGCAAATGAACTACAAATTAAATTTCTTATGTATGTCATAAGTAGTGTATCATCAATCCGGTCACTAGTGCAATTCCACTAGGGAAACTACTCGTGGACTAGTTGTATACCACTAGTGTCAGTGGAGAACAAATCAAATGCCTTGGGCTTCACATCTCCTAAACAAGATGACAAGTGATGAAAACCATTAAGTTAGAACGGAGTACCCCAATGATTAAATTAATGTAGGCAAGTAACATTGTGGGAAATTTGGGTTCATGTGTATCAAATGCAATTACATTCAATAGTCAAGCTCAAAATTCAATATGCGAGATGTGTTAATGTGGATAATTCATCATGACCTACTAACATATGGTGCATATTGTCAAGTGGTTGTCCATCTTGTTTAAATTGGAGTATTATAAAAGGTAACAACACAATGTATGGACCACTATGCTTCCACTAATGAGTCATATATAATGGACCATTATGCATGCACCTAGAGTGAGTCCCTAAAAGGCCACTATGTTTCCACTAGTGAATTACTCTAAGACCACTATGCTAATATGGAATAACTTGGAATTGGCACTTGTAATGGGTGTTTAGATGATTTGGGCATAGGAACTTGGGATTAAAGATGTGTTCGACAATTTATTAAAACACTTGTTTGGTGAAAGGGAAATGATGGAGGTGTAGAAGGACATGGAGGGGGCAAGGACACAACAATAAACACAATTATGAAGAAGGTATGGAATTAAAATCCATACATCTATAATATTGATCAAAGTTAATACATTAGCAATGTCAATCATACTTTCAAATCAAGTAAGTAAAATGTATTTACAAAATAACTCATTAATATTACTCAATAGAAAAATATTTTTTTTAGCCTCATTCTTTTTTCTTTATTTCAAAACAATATGAAAAAACATGATTTGATTAGAAGGAAACTAAAACATTGAGGTTGTACAAAACCTTGTTGGGTTGAAACTATCTTGTTTGTTAAATTTTAACTGTAAATACATGTGTAGGAAGAAAATTCAATGTTTAGATTTCCCTCCAATAAAAACCATGCCCATTAAGGTTTTCAGTGCTTCATTTTACAACTTAGGGTTTGGGTCCTTCAAAATATATTCTTTTTGTGTTCTCAAGGTCATGTTGTTTTGAATTTTTTTGATTCCAAGTAATTTTTTTTAAAAATCCATTACTTGTTGCATTAACATGCACTAGGTGGCTTCTTACAATTATGATGTAGATTCAAAAACATTCTACCATGTTTTAAGTTAAATGAACTCACCTTCAACTCCTTTGCCAATTATCAAAAAATCGTTTACAACTAGCTTGTTAGGTATTATGATTAAGTTGTATGTTCCTAGTATTGTGGTCTTTATTGTATATTCTTTAAAGGCAAGTTTACTGAATTTTGGTTTGTCACATTTGAAAAATCTAGGTTTAAAAAGGTTCAATGTTGGATTCAACACAAGATTCTAACATTGAAGTGATTTCATGTTGTTTGCAGGTGGTGTTTGTTGATAAGGGGTTTACATGAATTAGCAAGTGTTTGACCGAACATGACAACATGTGAATTTGGTTCCCAAGAACCCTAAACACCTAGGTCCACACAAAAGTTTGTTTGCCATGATGGATTAGTGGATGGCCAATTTGTTTTTGTTTTTGTTGTGTTTTCTTAAATGCTTAAAGTTTGTTCTCTATTTTAATCTTTTGCCATGTGTATGAGCATCTTAGGTGGTTGATTCTTGTGATTAAACAATGTAATTTTTTTAAAATTACAATGTTTTATATAGTTGAGCCTCCAACTTCTTTTCTCTAACTATTAGAAAATCCAACAATAAAATTTAGGGAATTATGAATATCTTACCAAACTTGTTAGTTATATCATTTTTTTTTATGTGTTCCTTGGAGGAGACTTTGTTGGATATTTGTTGCAAGATTTAACTCATTTAAGTGAGGATTTTTAACTTCTAGAATTCATCACAAAAGTTCAATATCATCAAGAAAGTGATCTAATTTTTTCTTGTGGTGCTTGTTGGTTGGGGTTTATGTGAATCCGCAGAAAAAAAATTATGGGTCCAAAGAAAAAGAAACATGTGGGTCTTAAAAAGTTGTATGCCATGATGGGTGCTAGCCAAAGGGCACATTAATGTGTAAGTTCTAAGACTTTCCAAATAAAATGAAAACCATTTTGGTTGTCCACCTTATTTGCACTAGAATATTGGACGGTAAAAACATATTTGAAATTTGTAAGTTTTCAATTGCACCTTTAATGTGTATGGGATTAGATTGTGAACCATTCGCATTCAATAATTAATTAGGACAATACATTGGGACTTGTAACTTGTAGGTTTGTGCAAATGAACTACAAATCAAATTTCTTATGTCTTTCATTAATGGTGAATCATTAGTCTAGTGCGATTCCACTAAGGAATCATTTCTGGACCATTTGTACACCATTAATGTCATTGGAAAACAAATCAAATCCCTTGGGCTACATATGTCATAAGATGTATTAATGTCCAAAAGAATGCACAATAATGTGTACTGATGCCAACATAAGAGGTGGTTGCCAATGCATCATGAATTTTGATTTGGCTTAATTATTTTGATGGGGTTTGAGAAGATGGACATCCTCGACCAAAGGTGAATGCTACAAATATTATTACCCATGCTAACATTTGATCTTAATGGATTGCGAGTGGTGGGTAGCATGTAAAAAATTACCTTGCTTAAGGAAAACTGGAGTGAAAGAGTTGTCCATCTTGTTTAGACTAGACTATTGGAACATACAACACATTAACATGGGCATTCCACTAATGAGTTGCTAGAAGACCATCATGCTTCTAGTAGTGGGTCACTAGATCAAGACCATTTTTTATCCATTAGTGAATTATTAAAAGACCTCTATTGTTCCTCCATTAAAAGAAATTTGAAAATCAACGACTAAATTTGTGATTCATTTGTAGTTGTAATGGACACATGCAACTAAAAATAGCCAGTTGCTTAAGACAAGTGCTAAAAGACATGACATGGCCATGAAGTTGAAAGTGTAAACTTACGACTAAGCAAGATTTTCTCATCCATTGCCATGGAAGATCCTTAGTATGACATGGAACCCCAAATTGAGATTACATTTAGGATAGTCACATGTTACCAAATGTGCCATTGATGGGTGGTTAGGATTTAACCACATGGTAATTTTTTTTTAAAAATGGCCATAAAACATGTGGCAATTTTCCATTTGTTCAAAAAAGATATATTATAGTTAAAATAATTAAAATTTTAATTAGAGTAACTAAATATTATAATTACAATAACTAAATGTTATGGTTACAATAATTATAATTACAATAAAAATATTATAATTATAAAAAATAAAAATTACAATTATAGTAATTAATTTTTATAATTAATTAATTAAATCTATTTTAGGCTAAATTATAATAAACAACCTAGCATAGGCTAAGTAGGTAGGTAGGATCCTATTTATTTTGTTGGGGACAAGCCTTTTGATTGGTTCATCCCAAATGGCACCTACACTATGTTTATAATGCGTTCCATGACTCTAGTCCATTCCTTCACCTAGTTATATGCTTCACAACTTTGAAGTTGTAAATAAAGGATATGGGACAATTTTAATTAAAGAAAAACACTACAACACTACAACATTATCATGACATCCTTCGTCTCATACAAAAACATTATCATATATCCACACAATAAAATATTTACTATTTTCACTAATTATTTACTACCTATCCTACTTACTACCTACAAATTAACCTATCATATTAATTAATCAATTAATATAAAAACACTATGACATATCCACACAATAAAAGACCTACTATTTAACTTAGCTACTTACTACTTAGTACTTATCCTACTTACTACATATTACTTAGGCTACATACCCACTATCAATTACCTAACCTGCATATAATAAATTAATTACCTAAACTACTTAATTTATTATTATTATTATAAAATCATATATCCACATAATAAAATATTTACAATTTAACCTACCTACTACTTACTACTACCTATCCTATTTATCACACATTACCTCGGCTACATACATACTATCTACTACCTAGTTTACCTAATAAACTAATTACCTAGTCTACATTTAATAAATTAATTGTTTAACATAGTTAGTTAATTAATAAATTAATACAAAACACTATGACCATCCACAAAATAAAATACCTTTTGCTTAGCTTACCTACCTACCTACCTACAACCTATTAATACCTATCCTATTTATTACATACTACCTAGGTTACATACCTATTATCTACTACCTAGCCTACCTAATACATTAATTACCTACTCTACATTTAATAAATTATTTTTAAAACATAGCTAATTATTTTATCAATTTATACAAAAGCATTACGACATATCCACAAAATAAAATACCTCTTGCTTAGCTCACCTACCTACCTACTAGTACCTTTCCTACTTACTACATACCACCTAGCCTAACAAATTAATTGATTAAATACCTAACCTAATTAATTAATTAATTAATAGGAAAACATGATCACATATTCACACAATAAACTAATTAACCTACCTACTACCTATCCTACTTACTACCTACTACCTAGTTTACCAATTAATTAATGACCTAGCCTAGCTAGTAACTACCTACCTAGTTCACCTAGCCTAACTAGGTTTAACCTTCATAACCTAGCCTGTTAGTTACACCTAATAAACTAGCCTACTATTACCTATAGATAATTTAGGCTAATTAACTAAGTATCCAAGCTAGGCTAGGCTAGGCTACCAATGTACATAGGCCTACTTAGTTTTACGTAAGGGTTTAGGGTTTAGGATTAAGCTTACCTAGTTTAGTTTACTAAGTTATAATAACCTTTTCTAGCAAACTATTGGCTATTAGATATTATATCATGGAAGACCCATGTGGATAATTGCAAAGAAGACCCAGGGATGGGTACATTGAAAGGATAATGTGGTCTATGTTTCTTTGTTCATTTGGTAGAATATACTATTGCAGTTGCAAAAACTTTCATGGTAGTTGCAAAAACAATTATGTTATCATCCATTGATGAATACATTCAAAATTGGTTGACATTGTTCACTTTCATGTACATTTTCAATGAAAATTACATTAGTCATATGTTGTAGTTGCATATGCAACTACAACAAGTTGTAACTACATGGACACATGGGACTAACACACTACTAGTTGTAAAATCAATTGGTTTGGACATTAGTCGCATAGTAGTTGCAAAAATATGGTTAGATTGGACAACATTTTTTCTAGTGCACTAGAAAATAACTACTTACATCAACTATGATTCCATTAGGGAATCGATTTAAGGTTGGGATGGTTGAATGGAATAATTCCATAATAGACATAGTCACTAGTGAAATGAAGTGGGTTCATGCATGTAGGAAATACCTATCCAAAATATGTTAGACATAATGCACATATAACATAATGTGTTTAACAACTTGTTAAAATATTGTCTGGTGAAAGGGACATTGTGGAGGTGTGAAAGGACATGGAAGAGGCAAGTGTACAACAACACGTACGATTACAAAGGAGGCCTAGAGCTACAAATTTCTTTAAACCAATAGCCCCATTTGTGTTCACACTTGAGATGAAAACAAGTCATTCCTTGATTTTGTGACATGCATTTATGCTCGAACATGATATTCAGTTGCATTTAAGAAGCACGTCAATTTGAAAAGGTTGTTTGCTGTGAAAAGCCATGACCACCATGTCATGGTACAACAAATACTACCACTTGTAGTTTGCAATCTTTTGCAACTAGGCCCTAAAGTAGCAATTATATGATTGGGAAGTGCATTTGGCAAAATATGTGCAAAGGTGATCAATCTAAATGGCCTTTCCAATTTGTGAACATATGTGGTTGAATAATTGTGCCTTTTAGAAATATGGTTTCCACCTACATTATTTGATTTGATGACTCATCTCCTAATTCATCTAGTAGATGAATTAGAGATATGTGGGCCAATGGGTGCTACCCAAGGTTGATGCATAGTCGGGTGCACCAATTTGGGTGTCACACAAATTAATTATGCCTTATGGTTGCCATTGCAATGACCATGTTACTTTATAGGTTTTAAAATTTATTAAAATGGACTTGGTTTAAAAATATTAACTTGAATAACTACATGATGCATAAAATCAAAGGTATAGTTTAGGGTTAAGTCCATAAGTATAACATGGGCGGAATGTGGAAGGGATGATAGGTCTATCTAGTGATACTTTGGTGAGAACAATGGTGATATATCCATGTATTATGAAAGGAATGTAATTAAACCATTGGACATTATGAAGTGTGCGTGGTAGGAAGTGTGAGTGGTTTAGGCATGGTTTAGGTGATGCATGGTGGCGTAATGGAATGTGACCATTACATTTCATTATTAGTGGGCATGGTGAAATGAGGTGGTTTAAAGTTTGGAGTGTTATTGAGGTGGAATCAATGGTGGAATGATTGTGTAATGTAAGTGGTGTAAGTATGGTGATTGATAGTGGTAGACTAGAATGTAACCATTATATCCCAAGGTGAAAATCCTTTAAGGTGTACCACATAGGACAAAAAGGGCTTAGCCCTTATTGTAGTCCTTTTTTACGATATATTTTGATCCTCATCAAAAGTAACAAATCAAAACTTGTCAAACTTTTCCAAAGGATTATATTTTAAACCATTAAAATTTTAGATTTCATCATAATCATCCATAAATGTGTATTTTCATGGTTAAAAACGACTAGGTAAAAAAAGACTAAATAAAAATGATAGAAAAGGGTGACCTTGTGACAAGATTTTGGTACACTTTAAAGAATTTGGGCCCCCAATTATGAAAGGGACATGGCTAATTGTGTTGATTATAAGCCTAGAGTGATATTGAGGTAGAACTAATGGTGAAGTCTAAGTGTAATGTAAGTGGTGCAACTCTAGTCAATGGGTTCAAAGTTGTGCATGGCAACAAAATGGAATGTAACCAATAGCTTCCACAATCCAATGGTCATGGTCGGTTGTATTGATTACAAGGTTGTAGGCTAATGTTAGTGGAGTGGAATGTAACCCATACATTTCAATATGAAGTGTGCATGGTTGACTACAATGTTTATAAATCTTGAGGGTAAATGCATAGTCAAGTGGTTCATTTTAGGCATATATAGATTTCACAAGACTCACAAACAAGTTTTTACAAATGATCCATATGGATATAATTTCTATTTCTATTTCATTCATGCAATCTTTGACTACTAAAGTTTAAATCATTTATGAAACCTTTTAAGACTAGGTCAAAACCCATATTGAAAAATATTGTTGTTCAAAAGTATGGTGAAATCAATTTGAAAATCCTAAAAGAAAAAACCCATAAAGTTCATAAGAATGAAAGACCATTTAGATCTTTCAATTCCCATTGGGCACAACAAATCTAACAAATTAAAAAAAATCATTTCAAAAGGACTTTTGAAAACAAGGTCCAATTATGACCATTCAAAAGTTCATAACCACCATTTGATTAAGGTTTAACAAAATAAAATTTCATATTCGACTTTATGATATCATTTTTCAACCCATGTTTAATCACAAATAAACAATTTGGAGTGGAATTCAATATGAATTCTTAATTTTTTTAACAATCTAGTCAATTGTTAAATTCATATATTTTATTTCAAAAGTCCACCATTGATAATGAATACATTATTTTCAAAAAATAATTGTGTAAATGTTTTCATAATCAAGTTGTTAGTCTAGAATGAGTCATTAGTTAATGTGTTTACAATTAAATCATTCACAAAACACTTGTAGAAATCAAACATGTGATGCAAAAAATGAGCCATTTTGCCTTGCATTCACCCTTGAGTGAGGTTCACATGGAACCGATGGTAGATTTACAATGTATTGTAAATGATCTAGGCTTGGTAATGTGTTCAAAATGGTGTGTGGTGGTAGAGTGGGAAGTATCCTATCCAATCCACTATGAAGTCAATATTACACGGATGTCCCTATTCCAGTGCATTGTAGCAATGACGATGATGTAGTAATATTCTTATAGTTTTAATGTTGCTGATAGGGTAAATGGTTTAGGGTTGGTCAAGGGATTGTTGGACGTGGGTGGTGGTAGAATGTAACATGTAACACCTACATTCCACTATCTAATGGGCATAGTTGGTTGTGGAATGATGGTGTGGAACAAGTGGTGTATTTTAAGTGTAATGTAATTGGTGCGATCATGGTCAAGGGGATAAACATGTTGTGTGTAAAGTGGAACATGTAACCAATCGATTCCACTTAAAAGTGTGCATGGTTGGTTGTAACACTTACATCATGTTTAGAAAGATATTGGGGTGGAAAGAATGGTCAATTGGCCATGGATTGCAAGTGGTATAAGAAGTGGGAAAGCTAAGTTGTGACAATGAAAAATTGTTAACAATATTGCGATGGAATCGAGGATTGAGTGTCCAAGTAGTGATGCTTTGGTGCAGTGAAAATAATGCATGTATTACCGGTTTAATCTAGGATTGGTTGGGGGGGGGGGGACATTGTGGAATGTTCTATAGGTTGAATGTTATTGAAAGTGTTGCAACAAATGAAGTTGGAACATGGGCATAAAGAGTGGCAATAAGCATGTTTTAGGCTACAACAAGATCGTACAAAGTTTTGTGCAAGGGCAATGGGTGGGTGTCAAGCCTAATGGAATATACAATGGCCAAATCACTTCACAACAAATATCCCACCTTTTGCAAATTGGCTACTAAATGCTATGAGGATGTAAACTACTAATGGTGTGGAAGTTGAACTTGATGTGCTAATTTTTTCCACCTTCCAAATCGTATTGCTTATAAATAGAAAAACATGTGGGCATATGGAAATCATTATTGATTTGATGAGAATGGAGGGCGCATGGCACATGCAACCTATGATAGTAGGTGGCATGAATATTCAATTAAAACAATTAGTGTTTTGCTTAAAATTAGAACATTATAGTGGCCAACATGCATGTTGAGAATTCAAGTTCAACTAGTTAGGTTTCATTAGTTATTGGAATAAAAAAATAACTAGGTTACTTTCACAAGGTTGAATTACTTTCTTTACTTATGTTAGTTTGGTTATTTGTGGTTTGGTCTTTTATTTAAATACCTTGGTGTTGATGGTTTGGTTGTCTTTTCTTCAATGCACAAATTTGTGTATTTCATGTGACAAGAACCTTGAGGAGTTTTTGATGTTATGTTCGATGTTATGAGCATCATGTTTTAGTTTCCTTTCAATAAAGATTTATGTTTGCATTTGATTAGATTTCTTATTTGTTAACATAGTATTAGAACTTAAGTTGTTTGATGAGAAAGTTGAAAAATATATAAAATTAAAAAGTCTTTAGAACTAGAGTTTGAAAAACTCTAGTAAAATCATAGAAGTTTTTCAAGTGCAAAAGAAAAACGGGGAAAGGAAAGAATGTGAAGAGAAAAAAAAGAAAAGAAAAGAAAAGAGGTGAGAGGAGATCAACACATCAAAGGTTGTGGAAATTAGACCTTTAAATCTAGATTTAGATCTATTGTGAAAAGATCTTGGAATGAAATTTGGAAAGATTATAGAAGAATATAAGATGCTTCTATTATCAAAATTCCAAAAAAAAAAGATATGTTTTGTGAGAGTTATGAGCTTTTGAAGACTTTGTGTTAAATTTGGTTTTTTGGTCATTTCTCCTTTGTTTGAACATTTTTAGATCTACAACTTTAGGATCTTATAGATCATACATGATTGTATATGTGAGAAATTCATATCATTTGGATATTTATTGAGAGAGATCCAAGTATCTAAAGTTTCAACCTTAGTTTTTAAGTTGGTTTCTTTTGAAAGTGACAACTTTTTGTGATCATCATCAATAGAGCTGAAATTTTTAACAAATGTAGAAAACATATCTTTAATGTGTCTCCCAAAATCTTTAGTTGACATATTCACCAACATAAGAAGATATCATTTACAATCGGAAAACATGGGAAAATTAATTTTTGTTAGCAAAAATTGACCTAATGATACAAGAGCTAGTTGCAAATCTCCTAACGATTTAGTAGAGTTTATTGAGATGGATGAACAATTAAAAGAAGAGTTACAAGAATTTGAGGGTGAATTTGAATGAGATGAAATCTAAAATAATTTTGAAAAAATTACGTTTTTTTCATGTTTTGCAAGTAATTTTGACTTTGAGTTTTTTAAAATTTTAATTAGAAATCCACATTAAATTAAATAATAAAAAAATTCTGGAATTTTTTAATTTCAAAAACCGGCTTGTGAGAACCATCATTGAAAACTGAGGCTTGTAATTTTGATCAGAACTGGCAAGACTGAAAACTGTTAGGAATTTTTTTCCCAAAAAAATGAAAACCTTAAAGGTTATCTAAATCTTTAATTTTTTTTTAACAAGAACCTTAGAGGTTCTTTAAAGTGGTTGTGAGAACTGGAACCAACGGTTTTCACAAAAAGTGAGAACCACCCAACAGTGGTTCAAACTTCAAACAATATAATGAGAAGATGGAGGCATGTAATGTGGTTAGGTAACTTGAATGGGAGATGAATTAGGCAAAGCAAATTAGAAGTACAGCTCCGTCTGCAGTTTCACCTGCAAATCATTTCCTAGTTCAAGCCAAATTCTATCCCATAATTTACATGGATGCAAAGTCTTTTCCCTCCTCACAGAGCCACCAAATTTGAGAACAATTGCCATTTGGTCATGTTATCAACTAGCAAAATCTGATAATTCCACACAATCTGGAATTTCTTGTTTTCAGTGTCTTAACTTTTTGACAGCAAATCAATTCTAAAACTGGGAGTTGGAGCATAACTACAACTTAGAAAGAAATGAGCTCATGGGATGCATTGCATCCAGGGTTAATTTTTGCAGCTGCCAATGCCCATCACATATCAAATGCATGTCAAATAATACTCACACTCGGCAAGAAAACCAAAAAAGAATAAAAATCTAAGCTTCAAATGAAGCAGCTTAAAAAGGAAACTCTCTCATGTGACATGCTGTAAAATCATACACCTGTCAAAAAGTTCTTCAAATCCTAAATGGACTACCTGTGCAAATGGACCAGGATACCCAGTGTGGAGTGTGGATGGGCCTTGTTGTTCTAATGAATGATGGATGAAGAATTCTTTCAATTTCAACTAGTATTGACAACTTCCATAAAATGTTTTGTTCACCAGCAGCTGCAGATTGTGGTATTCCATTTGCACATCCATATGCAGCAGTCTTGCATGTGATTGTGAAGGGACATGTTGATGTTTACTGGTGTGTAGCAATACTGAACATTGAAAGATGTAATAGCCACATATATAAATGCAGTCATGGGTATGGATTTGTCCTTGTAAGATGGTCATGACAAGCTTATTATATGAGAGTTCCACCCTTATAGGAAGTTTTGCTTTAAAGCTAATCGTAAACCAAAAAAATGGGCTGATTGGCTTGAACATTATTTTAAAAATAAAATAAAATTGTAGGATTCCATTCTTGATGATGTATCTGAAACATGTTGACTCAATACAAGGAAATGTAAGCAACTAAATTGAAGTAGGTTAAGTATCACCAAGCATATGCTTGAAATGTTTGGAGATTGTACTTTTGCCAATTTTGTTCTTTTGCAGGTGAAAGATATACACCTTTTATTTACAAATTAGAAAATGAAATAAAACTGGCAAAAGTACAATCTCCAAACATTTTTGAAAATGAAAAATTGAAAAAATTGAAAATAAGGGTCATTTTTTCTTCATAAAAAAAACTGGATGAATGTGAACAAACCCTTCAAATCGACCATCCAATATCTAACCCATAACATATCCAGTCATATTCATTGCCATATCCATTGTGAAAAATTAACAGACTTTCCAACAAAAATGATGTAGAGCCAACTTGGAATTGCATCATCCTGATCGGCAACATATTGCAAAATATCAACACAAACCCAATTACAATCCAGGTCTTTTGCAACTGGACAATACTACTAGGATAGCAAGAGTAACACAAACCCAGTTCCCAGCAAGATCAGAAAATTGAGGAATGAAACAAGATGAAGGCTAAGATGACCACAAATTAAATTTTAAGAAAAGGTGTCCAGAAGGTAATGGACAAAGTATTAATCCAAGACAGCTCATCAAAATTCTGCACAATTGCAAGTACTACAAAGGCTACAGTTTACAGAGTAGGTGGCAAAGAGGTTACAGGCATTCTCAAGCAGTAGGAAAAATTAGTGTCCACAATGTGAGAAGTAAAAGCCAGTTAAAGACCAGGCCTCAAATCCCAAACTTTCTGAACCATGAGGGAAGATCAGTGCCAAGACCTGGCTTGGTGTCAAATGATTCATGGCTTACACTGAAACATCCCACCTACAGCAGCCTGTCAACATGTATATATATAGCCATTTCTACCAGAAGTTTGCAAACTCATTCACCAATACCTCATTCACCTACATATACATTGACTCCATCTCTACTCATTGGGGTTTCTGGTACTTGGTTGTTTGTTTGGTTGTGCAACTGAATAGAAACCCTAAACCCCACCAGCTCCAAAATGTATCTAGCAAACTCAAATTCCTTCACTCTCTATTACCTTGTCTTTTCCCGTACACAAAATAGATGACTTCATCATTAGTATCCATCTCCTTCCTCATCCTTCCTCCCATATCATGTTATAAAATTGTCTGACAAGGCCCAAAGATACATATGTAGAACAAAGGATTGACTTCCGACATTGAAAACCCACCTCATCTGGCAGCACAAAATAAGCTACACAGAACATACTTTCAGTTCTGTGCTATGGGTGCTGCTGGTGGCTGAGTTGTGGCAGCTGCACTGGAGCTGGTGGGGACAGCAGCCGTGTTGTAGTCATAAGGAGCAGCAGCTGAGCCAGCACTCTCATTTGGTTGTGTAGTATACCCTGTTTGAGGCTGATTATATGCATATGCTGCTTGGCTCAAACTTGGCTGGTCCACCTGAGTAGGCTGAGCATACCCGTATCCAGCATTGTATCCCTGTTGGGCATAGCCTTGCTGACCATATCCTGGCTGGGTATATGCAGCAGACAGGTCACCATAGCCTGCAGCAGGTGGCTGCTGCTGATAACCACTATAATAAACCTGCTGACCATAGCCATACCCTGATGTATCTGTGGCAGAGGTCCCTGCCTGTGAAGTTTGCTGTCCACAAACACCCCAACTTTTGTTTGAGTATCAAGGTTAATGAAACATAGGACCTCCTGGCTCAATAAATGCCCTCAACATGGTAGATAACACCAAAAAATCTGGACAAAGGCCACTTTCTACCAAATCACAGCATATAAAAGCAGGGATTACCAGTTGTCCTTGTTGTCCATAGTAGTCGTATGAGCTCTGCGGCTGTGCTTGTGCTGGTGGAGCAGAAGAGCGTTGATCCCAGCCAGATGCATAGCCTACAGTTGGCTGTTGAGAGTATCCACCATATGGTTGTGGCGGTCCTGCATACTGTGGTGGCAGACCCATATATTGGGGAGCTTGCTGATATCCATAGGAAAGAGGTGGAGGTGCTGGTGGAACCCATGGCTGTGGGGGGCCCGAGGGCCTATACCCTCCTTGTTGGTGGTAACCACCAGGAGGGCCTCGTGTAACACGATTCTATGCAGCAATCAAGCCAGCATACCCAATAAAAATCAGCAACTTAACAAAAGAGAGAACAGGACAAAGGCCAAGTGCATAAACCAAACCTGCAAAGATGCCAGCCCTTCTTCAGCACAAGAAGACTTGGCAACTGAGCTTCATCACTCCCAATATAACTTCGAGCAAATAAGCGGCAGAACAGTTTTGACATCACATCACACAGCAATCAAACATCAATGATAGGCAGGAGTGTCAATGACACAATACAAGCCAAGCATTTTATTACATATGCAAAGACATGTTTGTCATGATGGTTCCTAATAACCATAGATGCACACCAAGGCATGTGTAGTCAGTCAGTTCACACAGGCTGGACAAATTACTCTCACCTCGTCTCCAAACAGTGTGTGTGAGCTTTCTGGCTACTGGCGAAAGAGTGGAGCCCGTCCTTCCTCAGTGCATTTTAGGTGCACCTGTTCCAGGGACTACTAGCTGTTTCCCGTCCCACAGCCCAAGGGGGCTCCAGTGGACAATCCAAAAAAATTCTGACACTACAATTACTGGATGCAATATTTTTCTTCACAAAGAGTGATCTAATTAATCACAACATTAAGAATATACACAATGACAATTGAACAGAAGCCCAGTAAACCCACTACAATGTCCAACACTATGCAACACATGCTCAATAATAAGAAAGCTGTTTGTCAGGCATATCCTTCATAACATATAGGTGAGGTTGAGTTTTCCGTGGAAACTAGCCTGAGAATTCTAAAGGGGAGCTGGTTGCACCCAAAGCCTTCTCATCAGCCACACATCATGATAACATCCATGACCAGCTGTGAAAAGTTCTCTTAGAAACCAATTTCTACAAATAAGCATATGTTACAATAACCATGACAGCACTGGAACATGCAAGGGACAAAACACCAACTGTCCAGTTGATGGCAAGTTTTTAATTACATAAAGAGTTACAACATTAACAACCAAAAAAACCAGGAATGCAAGAGTCACACATGCCTAATGGATATTAGCAGGGGAGACATATCCATGATCCATCTCCAAAAGCATCATGAATCTGTCTGGAAAGCATTATCAAACAATGAACTGACACTCTTACTTCATCTGCAGAGCAGACACAGGAGCATTCCAAGAAAAGGATACATACAGAATTTTCAAGAACTGGAATGCATCTAAGTGTGGAACTAGAATGAAAAATAATGCAAAGAAACCTCAAAGTAGTTGCAGCTTCAAGAAATACATAAGAATTGACTGCCAAGTAATTCAATTGCAGAGCTGAGACAAAATACGTTTGGAACCATACCATGATCCAGATGGTGCGATATATCCTCGTACTAACGGCTGTCAAGATTAGAACTCATTGCAAATAATATAAGGTCATTACCAACAGCATTTGGCACAATGGAAGATTTTTTGTACACTTTTGAAAGGGTTTGCAAATTCAGAAGTTTCACCAACTCAGCCAAGCATGATTTGAAACAAGCTTGATTGAATTGTCTGGAGGACAGAGGTCCAGTTGGGGGCAAATTCATATGAGGATCTTTACAGACATCCTGTAAATAGGAGGGCTGTAATTCTTTATCAGTGAATGGAGCACGTTAAAGACACCACAAATGAATCTGCATACACCCAAAACACAACTTGCATCCAAGCACTCCCACACAGACATGAGCATGCAAACAAGGGTGTGTTTCACCACACTGACCATAGGCTGCAAGCAAATTTACCTCATCAATTACTTCTTTGATCAGATCATAAGCCATATCTGTAGCCTTCTTGTTGCCTATCAGCGTCACCAGCCTTTCAGTAGCACCTGGCTCAGTCTCACCATCATTTTGAACCTGGCAGATAATCAGTAGTGACCCAGGTTTACAACCATGAGTATGAACTGGAGCAATACTAATTTTAGCTCAAAACTGTCTGAAGGAAAAATATTTGCATCTAAAATGATTCTCCAAAAACATGGCAAGGTAAACAAGGCACACAACCTGTATGCGGACACCACAGCGGCTCTGGAGGTTCTTGATGGTCTCACCTCCCCTCCCAATGATTAAACCAACCTGAAAATACCCCAACTGTAGCTCAATACTTCCTGGGGACATCAACTTGAACATTGCTACAACTACTACAGAGAGCACAAAATTTTTGAGCACCAAAAAAGATACAGACCTTGTTATTAGGTACTTTAACTTGCACTTGCTCCCCTGGAGGACCAAATCCACGAGCAAGACCACCCGGTCCACCAGCTGAAGCCTGTTTTGAACATCCATAGAGATTACAGGGACATTAGGCAAATCATCTAATATATGTCAAAAGTCAGAGGAATCCTTACTCTACAAGTACTCAGGATGCCTGAGAAACCATGAGCTCAATTAAGGAAAGAGGAAATATTACTCTACAAAACAGATAACAACACTGTAAGTGATCACAAAGACAAATCATACATGATACACCTATAGCCAACCAGCTTGAATCAAAGGAGGAAAATCTTCAGCAGAATTGAGAACATTTCCATGCTTACAATTTAAGTTGACCTGAATAGAATTGAGAGAGAACCCAGGATAATGTTATACAGAATTCAAACAGAACTACATCACATAAACAATGAAAAAACAAGATCCTGACCCTAAAACTCATAAGAGAAACTGAGGAGCAGGCTACTAACTCAGTTAGTACAGCTCAGCTTGTAAAGTAGCGACAAGCTACTATAATATCCCACGAACTTCATCAGCCCACAGCAGTCAGGGGAGTACATTAACCAACATACTGAGTTTCTGTCAAAGGCCTAGCAATAGCAGGAAAACTCAGCCACAATGCTACCTAGCTCAATAAAATGTAAAACAGAAGGGAATTACCAAAAAAAAGAAGAACAGGGACCGCAGATGGTGAGAAATGGCCAAAAAGAACCAAGAAAGGAGAAAGGTTAAAAACAATAAAACAACATGGAGAAATCTAGAAGCATGATCATTTGAGGACAGATAGATCCTATGAGGAAGAGCAATAGGTGGTCAGAATAAGTTGACCATACAGACCTCTGCAATCACATCTTTGACAAGTTGTTCAGCACGGTTAATCTGTTCTGGAGTTCCTGTGAGCTCCACTTGTCGTGTTGACAGACGAGGGTCAGAATCAGCATCCCGTGCCACCTGAATTCTTGCACCTGATTGATGCTGCAGATACTTGATGGTCTCCCCACCTTTCCCAATAACTAGCCCTACCTGCAAACGAACATAATATCATATTGGATCTCACATGGCCAGGGCTTACAGCTGATATCAAAAATACACATTGCCCTGACAAATGTATTCTTTCAAGTAGCAACTGTGAAACTACTCCAATCCTTGTGCACAACTTTGAAAGCAACTGTCAGAGCATGAACAGCCACATTAACTAACTTGATGTACTCAGGAAAAACCAGTCAACTAGGAATTTGATAATGCTTTCTGGAACTGCCCATGTAAGAAAAAAATAATATTCTGGGATGACTTCCCATCAAAGCCAAAAGTGAATCAAAGACCATTCTCAGATACAATTTCTTCCAGTTGACAGTTGAATCCTCATCATCATGGAAATGTCCCATACTCCCCATTTCTGTTGCCATCTTGTTTCATCTGGGTTGTGAGTGCTATTATACAATCCAAAAAGGGACACTACTCTGTCCTAAGAGCCACACAGAGAAGAGGACAAAGGGAAACCCTACCTTTGAGTTTGGGACATCAATTTTCCTTGATAGGGTAGATCCCCCTTGGGGATTATAGTATTGAGGAGCTTGATGATACTCTTGAGAAGGTGGATGTTGATACTGCTGTTGCTGCTGATGATGATGATGATGTTGCTGCTGGTGCTGATGCTGGCTTTGATGCTGGCTCTGGTGTTGGTCATCTTCTGAAGGCTGATCTTGCCCATTGTCGTGATCTGGGGCAGACAGCAACAACATACCATAAGACAATCACACCCTCCTCTAACAATTATCATGAGGAGGAAGAAAACAGTGAAACAATATAAAGATATATAGGAGCAAGATCCAGGGAAGCATGTCAGTGAACCCATAATTTCTGTTTATGGTCAACGAGAGGCACATATGTGTCTAGCTTGGGCCAATAATCCATGACGTTTGCGAGCATTGGTCAATGGGGAGGCTAAAGGATATTTTCAAAGACTTGCACTAGCTATCTAGGAAATGACAACACTTCGATCAATAGAAAACAAGAGCAAAGACTGAATTTCCAAACCCTATCCTATTGTCATCGTCCTTACCAGCATAACCCTGGTCCAAGTCGGAGCCGTTAGACCGAGACGGTCCCTTGATGTGATCGTCCAAAACCTCTTCCGTCCTTGGCCTTTTGCCCTCCGCGCCGGTCACCAAGCGCGCCGCAATAAGCTCGGCTCTCTGTTTCGCAAGCTCGAACTCCGATAGCGGAGGCGGCACGCTGTTGTACCTCACCCCTGAGGTAACAGCTGCCGCTGTTCCTGCTGCCCCTCCTCCTCCTCCGTCCCCAACATCGAAGGCGGCATTAAAGCTGCTGTGATGATGATCCTCCCCCGCAACATCTTGGAATTTCCGCTTGTTTTCAATGCGAGCAGGTTCGAACACCGCAGAACTCCGCACTCCGCCGCCATCGTCCGCCATTCTTTTGCAACCAAAACTACAGAGGAGGAATCGACGCAACAATCTCCGTCACAAACCCCAACCCCAATACGAAAACTACACAAACACGCGCAACGCACAAACCCTCCTCCTCCTCCTCGAGTATGTTTGTTACGAGAGAATCAAGTGCCCCCCCTACCGCGCAGGCCTAGAGAACGCAGAACCGCTCGATCTAATATTCTTTGCAGCCTGTGTGCGGCCGCGATATGTAGTAAGGCTGGGCACATGAGAAAAAATGACCAGCCGTTTAATGGCGAAAATGGGCTGGCGGGCCCCCTCCGGAAATGCCAACAACAGGCGAACCATCTGCCATTAAACACGCAGATGGCGGCAAACGGCGCTGGCTTATGGTTCGCCGGTTACTTTACGCACCCGGAGAAAAAAAGAACGCAGTTTCCACAGAACACAGTCCTCAGAGTCTTAGAGACGGCCTGAGTGACCCAGCACCCACCAGTGCGCCATCCAAAAAATCCCGTTCTGGGATTTCACGGATGGGATGAAACTGTCCTAAGTGGGCAGTTTACATGGTCAGTAGTTTTATTTTCTTCTGGGCCTTTTTTTCCTATACTTTTTTTTTCCTAACTCGCTGTTTTTTCTCCTGGGCCTCCCTTTTGATTTTTTCTTTTTTGGGCCACCCCTGACCCACTATTGTTTTTTGGCAACTCCTACCTACTGCCCTGCCTCTCTCTGACCCATCTACCTCCCTCCACCTGCTTCTTTCTTTCTACCTCATTCCCTCTTCCGCTCACCTCCGAACCCAGCGCTTGAGAAACAGGCACAGATTGAGCTTGCATTAGGGTTTTGCTAACAAGGCTTTGAGTTTCCACAACTTCAGGAGCTTGTAGAAGGAACTTTCAGGAGTGTGGAGAGGGGTGGAGAGGTGAGGAGCTTGCAGAGCTTGAAGAGGTGACGACCTTGAATACGTGCATAGATGAAGATTGGAAGGTCAGCAAAAAACATTTTCAAACTCTTTTTTAAAAAACTATGTTGCTACACCAAGGGGTTTACAGTGCAATGTCTTTTTTCCATCTCAAATGTTGCCTCCAAGGAGTTGACAACCACAAGCCCAACTCATGGTCGTCATCATTTTGTTTGAACTTAGTTGTTGCTCTAGGAGGACGATGACAATGAGTTGCACTCATCATTGTCATCTTTTTTCCAACACTCATTTGCTACTTCCAAGGAGTCATTTAAAAAAATTTACGGCGTGCTGCACTAGGGAGATGAAGATGATGAACGCATTTCATTGTCGTCATCTTTTTTTTCGTGTCAACTACTACCTCCACCAAGGAGACAATGACGATGAGTGCATGTTCATCATAATCATCTTTTTTTTATTCTTAGGTCCTACTTCCACCAAGGAGATGACAACGATGAATGTGGATTTTCATTGTCTTTGCTAGTGTTGTTTAAGGATGACAACCACATGCGATGACGATGAGTGCAGCAATGTTCATCATCATCTATTTTGTTTTTGAATTGCTACCTACAAGGACAATGATGAGTGTAACAACATTCATTGTCGTCAAATTTTTTGCACTTGTTGCCTATCCATGTTAGTTTTTTACTTGCATTTGTTGCATAGCTGGTGGTTGTATTCTTCTTGTTTTGTGTTGTAATTGATGGTAGTTTTCTTCTTATTTTTTACTACAAATGAAAGAGTGGAAAATGAACTAGGAATTAAAATATTATTATGTTGTTTGTGTTCTTGTTAGATGTAAACTCGAAAAAAAAACAAAGAATGTTAAAGCAGATCAACAAGTTTCAGTAAAAGCTATAGATGGCATGGGAGGTGTGATAAAATGAAAGACATTTGGAGGTTAATGTGATGGGATAACAAGCATGTGTTGAAGATGTGGTTCCATTGGTTCCAAGTGAAATTGTTGAGAAATGGAAACATGTGAAAATGTTGGGAAAAACAGCTAAGATAGAATTTAATCAAATTGAGATGGATTTGGAAAGAATTATTTTGATGGTTAAAAAACAAGAAAATGTAGTTCTTGTTATTCCAACGGTATGTCACACGCCACCTGCACGTAAGGAAATCAAGGTGATTTTCGACTTTTAGTGGTTTAGGGTTTAGGGGGTTCAAGCTAAGGTTGTTTTGGTCTTGGCCAGTTTTTGCACATTTTTGTAACACATGTCACCCATGTTTTTTTATTTGAGGCATTTTACTTTCATTTTGCACCATCTTGTGTTAATAGTTATAAATACATTTTCACATATTCTTATATGTATGTTTGATGAATTTATCAAAACAATGATTTTAATCTTGCACCCAAACTAAAAAATCTTTCTTTACCCCCAAAAATGAGAAGTTTAAACCTAAAAAAGAAAGTAATATCCTCATGAGGGTATTTTGTAAACACCATGGATTGAATTATTTTTGTCCAGGTTACTGGAGGGGTATCGCTTGTGCTTAAAATTATTCAATGCAAATGAAATACCCTTGTTAAGCTATATCAAAAATCTTTTGGGCTCCATAACATATTAAAAAAATCTTAGAGGGGTGTTGCATAGCCTCAATAAAACCTAAAACAAACACAATACCTTCATGAGGGTATTTTGTAAACACCATGGATTGAATTATTTTGGTCCAAGCTATTGGAAGGGTATTGTTTATGCCTTGAATTACTCAATGCACATGTTATACCCCTATTCGGGTATATTAGAAATCCTTTGGGTTCCATGACATATTTAAAAAATCCTAAAAGGTTATTGCATAGCCTTAAAAAAACCTAAAAGGAGTGCATTACCCTCATGAGGATATTATGTAAACAATATGGATTAAATTATTTTAGTCTAGGCTATTAAAGGGGTATTGCTTGTGCTTATAATTACTCAATGGGTATGCAATAATTCTTTTAATGTATATCAAAAATCTTTTCAGCTTCATCACATATCTTTTGAAACTTATAGGGCTATTGCTTAAACCTACAAGGAAAGCAATACCTTATTTGGGGTAATCTACAAACACCATGGGCTCAATTATTTTGGTTTGAGTTTTTAAAGGGGTATTGCTCATGCTCAGAAGTATTCAATTCACATGCATTACCCCTTTTCAGGTATCTGATAAAACCTTTGGGCTTTATAACATATCTTTTGGAATTTGGAAAGGTATTGCATAACCCTAGCAAAACCTAGAAGGAAAACAATACCCACATCATTTTGCGATAATATCATAAATTGTGAAACAAAAAAGATTTTTTTAAAAGATACTTATTCCATGATCACTATATAATACTAGACATATTGATTCAAGTAAATGAAGGTATTGCAACATTTTTCACATTGATGGCAGAATGTCCACTTGAATAAAATTATGTAATTCAAATGCAATACATGTGTCAACTTGGAATATTTGCATTCGCCTTGAAACTTGGAGAGGTATTGCATAGCCCTACCAAAACCTAAAAAGAATACAATACATGTACCATATTGTGACTATATCTTAAACCATGATACAAATGAAAGTATTGTCAAGTTGGTCACATTAATGGTAAAAGGTAATGAAACTATCACTAAAATGAGGGTTTTGTAGTTACATTTCAAAACTTTGTTAGAACATTATACCATCAATATGGCAAATATATATTTTGATATATTGTAAAATAAAATTTACATAGAGGTAAGAAAATACATTGACTAAACATACATGATATTAAGTATTTATATTTCAAAATTCAATTAAAACCTTGAATGAAGGAAGTTATGGTTTTTATTGAAGGAATTTTTTTATGTTCCAAACAAAAAAACAACAAGGAGGAGATTTTGTTAATGTTAAGGTTGATGAAAAATGCATATGGTTTGCTTAGCAATATTGATCAATGCATTACTATGTTGCAAGAAATTTTAGTTACATTTTGGAGGCAACATATTTCAACAATGTAGCAGCTCCTAACTCTACAAGGAGGAGATAACGAATGTAGTAGCAAGTGACCTTATGCAATATCGGATTCTATGATCACTAGAAAACATTTTTAATCAACCATTGCCTAAAGAAGGGGGAAACATCTGGTGTTTATTTTTATTCAAATGATTGCTTTGATGTTCATATATTTAATGAATTTAGTTTTGAAAAGGCAATCCATAGAGGTTTATTAAGCCAGAGACTGAAACAATAAGTTGATTATATTCTATTAGGGTAGGACGATGACATCCCTGAATAAGGGGCATCTAAGAAGCAAAAACCACCTAGAATTAGGATGCATGAAAATGGAACTTAAGCACATTCACCCAATGTCCAAAATGATCCTAGTATTAATCTTTGATCATCATAAACAAGTTTAGTCACATGAAGTAACATATAGGTCATATGCATGAAGGACATGATTTCTATTAGCCATTTGACCAATTATCTAATGCCTAAGTTTTCTGTTGGAGAATGTATTATATATTTTTTATCAAAATGTCAATTTGATGATCTGGGTGGTGAACATCTTAAGATAGTTCCATTCATAATAAAATCATTGCTATGTTCAACAAGAGTTGGAGGATTCAACATCACCATGCCTGATGTAATAGTAATTTAATCATAATAATTATAATGTTGTTTAACTTTTTGGTGGATTCAATCTCCACAAGGAATTGCATGATCAAATCGTGTTTAACTTCTTAGGGTGTCAAGAGCATTGCATAACAACTTGACCATCACAAAGTTTTTGAATCCACACAAACTTTGGCATGGTTTCTAAAAGCTTATGAACATTTTCATACTTAGCTGTTTTTTAACCAAATCATACCCGAAACGAGATTTGAAAATTTCTTGGAGGTTTCCAAGAGCAAACCCTCCTTTGTGAACAAATAACTCAAGCACTAACTCCTTATAATCAATTATCATCTTTAGAACACTATGGAAGTTAATTATATTGTTGTTGTTTGGTAAAATATAAAATTTTTAATCCTCTATTTTATTATTAATCTATATTGAAATGTCATGAAACAAATGTTAATATAGTCTATTCATTTAGATCTATTCAAGTTTAGTTTCAAAATAAAAATCTAGCAATGAAATTGACGCGCTCCCAAGTCACGGGGTGAAACCAACTTGAGGGTTTCACAAAGTCAAGTTGCGGAAGTTGAGACTTGGTAGCACGCTCCCGGCTTCCAACTCTAGAAAGGGGTAGAGGGTCGA
>Ga0116230_10000952_pt1 | contig 26487 bp, 19 predicted proteins | sample S1TSphfallax_3_FD_88678 | JGI IMG/M metagenome (GOLD analysis project Ga0116230, IMG submission 88678) | Host-associated microbial communities from peat moss isolated from Minnesota, USA - S1T2_Fd - Sphagnum fallax MG | ecosystem: Host-associated > Plants > Peat moss > Unclassified | place... | reverse complement strand
GGCCTCGCCTATATAGGGCAATTTTCGCAAATAAGTTTTGGCTTTGAAGTAATTGATGGCACCCACTCCCACTTCAGCGGCCGAGGGCGTTTGCTCTTGTTTAAGCGCCTCATCTCCCTCGACTACCAGGGCCCCAAGGGCGCCTGCCGAGGGCTGAGCTACGGCAATTTGCACCAGGGCGGTCAATGTGTCGGTGGGCACGGTAGCATCGTTATTGAGCAGCCAGACATAATCTGCTCCTCTTTCCATGGCATGTTTAAGGCCGCGATTGGAGCCTCCAGCAAAACCGTAATTTTGATCGAGGGACAATATTTCTATCTGGGGAAATTCGTTTTTTAGAGCTTCAGTGTCACCGGCGTCTGATCCATTGGCGACAAGCAGCACTGCAAAATTGGGATAGCTAACAGCGGTCAGAGAGCGCAGACAGTCCCGGGTTTTATCCAGTCCACGCCAGTGCAAGACCTGTATAGTTACTCGAGGCAGGCTTTTATCACCGGCAGGCTGGGTAGAATGAAAGGGACTTTGCACTTGTTATCTGCCTGATGTTGGAGCTTAACGGTTAACATTGATAATATTAAGGTGCTTGGGGTTAAACCCGTGAGATATTGTGGTTACTAATTTTGTTGCTCGACTTTTATAAAGAGGTCCTCTGTGGCTGAAGCAGACGTTCCCAATCCAGAATCTTCACCGGCACCGGCACCGGCTGCCATACCGTCGGAAAGCTCCGCTGCTGCCGTATCACAAGAGGGCGGCCAGTTCCCCCGGCGCGCCGGTCTCGCCAATCTGTTTCTGGCTATTCGTCATATCAATGATGCCTCTGTCGCTGAGAACGTAAAACAGCGTTTTTCTGACTATGTCACCATTGTTCTGGTGATTATGTGTATCTTGAGTCTGGTCATGGCGGTCTCGGTCAATGTATCGCCGGTGCTCAAACTTTTGCCACTGCTCTTTACAGTCGGTTCGGTTGTTTTTTATATCATCAACCGTCTGGGTATCATGATTTCGCTTACCGCGCGTCAGGCATTGATTGTCTGGCAGATCCTGGTAGCCGGTTTCTGGTTGGGTGTTACCAGCGCCATGCTTGTGATGCTGGCCTGTTTTTATTTTGTATCTCAGGGAACGACCGTACCCTGAAGCACAAGCACTGGCGTAACGCATTTCTATATGGCATTGCCCTGGCCAGCCTCTGGCCCCAGTTTGTATCGGCTGATCGGGCAAGTCCACCTGCCGACAGTCCGGTGGTCGTAGGTATGATTTTTGAGCCTGTATCGTTCAATCCGCTGCGTGGAGTGGACTCCGGCTCCTATTATGCATCGACTCTCGTTTACGAAGGACTGGTCAAATACAATCAAGACATCCAGCTGGTGCCGGCTCTGGCAGAGTCTTTTGCTGTCAGCGATGACGGTTTGACTTACACATTCAAGTTGCGTCCTGATTTGCACTTTTCCACCGGCGAGCCGCTCACCACAAGCGATGTCAAAGCTTCTCTCACACTGGCATCTTCACCGGCATCGCCATTTCGCAGCGATTATGCGGACATAGTATCGGTGGAAAGCAACGATGCCCGCGAGATCAAGATCTCTCTCAAACAGCGTTCACAGCCATTTTTATCACGTATGGCCGAGTTACGCATTTTGCCGCAGCGGGTGATAAATCTTCCTGACCACGGCAATAAACTTCTGGCCCGCTCACCGGTGGCCACCGGGCCATTTTGTCTCAAGCGCTGGGAGACTGGTCTGGAGCTGGTATTTGAACGCAATCCGCATTACTGGGGTAAGCCTGCTAAAAGCAGTACCATAGTTTGGCGCATCATTCCTGATCGTACGGTGGCTGCTGTAGCTCTGGCCAAAGGCGAAATAGACATGACACAGGTGGATGGCCGCATGTGGCAAAACTATTTGCGTCCGGACAATGGTAAAAAAGATATCGGCGGGGACCAGCTGGTGCTCGATCAGTTTACTTCTAATCGTACAGTCTATCTTGGTTTTAATTTGAGACAGAGTCCAGAAGATGAGCTTCTGGTGCGGCAAGCACTGGCTCGGGCTCTGGATAGGAATACTTTAACGCGGGTCTTTTATGCCGGTTTTGCTCTAATGGCTGATACCGATACTCCGCGCGCCAGCTGGGTTTATACCCCGACAAAGCAGGTTGATTTTGACTTAAAAGAGAGCGCCAGACTTTTGCAAAAAGCGCATTATGTTCTGGAAAAAGGCGTCTGGACTCGAGATGGGAAGCCACTGGCGATGCGGATCTTGACTGTAAAAGATCTGGAAGATGTGGCCGACGTAGTGAGTGATGATCTGGTGCGTGCAGGCATTAAAGCGGAAGTGGAAGTGATTGAATATTTCACCCTGCGCCGGTTATATTTGCAAAAAGGCAGATTTGACGCTGTTCTCTGGAGTAGATCCTGTGGACCGGATCCGGAGAGCACTATTGTATGGAGCAGCAAAGGGCCCTTAAATTTTTGCGGTCTAAAAAGCGATGTTGTAGATGGTCTTCTAAAAGGCGGCCGTATGGCTCCCACGACTGAGGCCCGTAAGCAGTACTATCAAAACTTGCAGAAATATCTCGCAGAGCAGTTGCCCTGGGCCTTTTTGGTACAGCCCAAATTGCTCCTCGTGCACAAGAGCGAGCTAAAAAATGTGAGCAAAGGCAATCAAAATATTATTGGATTGCCCTGGGACAATCCGGTTTTTAACGCCGCTGATTGGCAAAAACTGCAGTAAAACGCGTTTGGCTGTCGCCCAAATTATTCTTCACCAGATACAGACAGACCGTTTTTTTCCGCCCCCAGTGTCTGTTCAAGCACTTCTTCTATCAGTCTTTGCATACTTACGCCCGGTACTTTTTGCGCTGTTGGCGCCAGGCGCCCATCAACAAGCAATGTCGCCAGGCCATGCATCAATGACCAGCGAGCAGTGGCTTTGACCAGATTTTGAAAGGCTTGGCTATCTGCGGGCTCTGAAGACTGCGGTAAGGCTTGTAGCCCGTGAGATATAGATTGATCCTGTGTCAAAAGGGCAAAAGCGGCGGTGCCGGCAGTTAGTAGCGCTGGTGAGCACCAGTCCAGCCTCTCGGAGCGAAACATAAGCAAAAAGAGTCCGGGGTTGGCCGCGGCAAAAGCAACATAAGCCCGACCGATGGCCATTAGTCTCTGTCGCGGGTGGTCAGGGACATTTGCTTGCTCGGCTTCCATGTGTTCGCGGAAGCGGACAAAGCCTGTGGCCGCGAGTGCTGTCAAAAGCCCGGTCAGATCACCAAAATGGTGCGTCGGAGCGGCGTGGGACACCCCAGCCTGACGGGCTGTGGCGCGCAATGTTAGCGCTTCAATGCCGTCGCGCTCCAGGATATTTTCGGCTGCATCTATTAATGCAGTGCGCAGCGCGCCGTGGTGATAGGGTTGACTCATCGTTTAATTTTTACACTGGAAAGATTTAATTGACAATGATCTTTAAAATGAGCCATTATTACAGTGTAAAGATTAAATTGGAAGGATCTCAGAGATATTTGTAAGGGAATTTAGAATGATCGGTCAAAGCGTAAGCCCCGAACCAGGGGAAAAGACTTCTAACAATGCCGTTTGGCTAACGGGCAATCGAGCAGCTTTTGTCGTCGATGCCGCTCCTTATACCAGTCCGCGCCGGCATGAAGTGGTGGTCAAAAACAAGGCTGTGGCCGTCAACCCCATCGACTGGATCCTGCAACCGGTGGGTGACATTATTTTCCCCTGGCTCAAATATCCCTTCATACTGGGCTCAGATGTCGCCGGTGAAGTAGTTGAGATTGGTCCGGGTGTCTCGCGCTTCCAGATTGGTGACAGAGTGCTTGGGCACGCCGTTGGTGGCGATAAGACGCGCAACAGTTCGGCCGAAGGAGCTTTTCAGCAGTTTACCGTTTTGCGTGAAAATATGACTGCGCCGATACCGGATTTTATGACTTTTGAGAGTGCTGCCGTTTTGCCCCTGGGCCTTTCAACCGCCGCTTGCGGTTTGTATGAAAAAAATGAGTTGGCGCTAGATTATCCATCCGCCAATCCGCAACCTAAGGGCAAAACTCTTCTGGTCTGGGGTGGATCGACAAGTGTAGGCAGCAATGCTATCCAGCTGGCGGTAGCATCGGGATATGACGTGGTAACTACCGCTTCGCCCAAAAACTTTGACTATGTGAAAAAACTGGGAGCCAGTCAGGCATTTGATTACAAAAGCAAAACTGTAGTCGGCGATCTGATCCTGGCCTTGAAAGGCAAAAAAATTGTCGGTGCGCTGGCCATAGGCGCTGGCTCAGCCGACCCCTGTCTGGACATCGTGCATGCCTGCCAGGGGACAAAGTTTGTCTCCATGGCTTCGCCACCACTATCTTTTGCCTCAGCGCCCAATCCCCGCACACTGGGATGGCTCATCCCGACTATGGCTCGGATGATGATAGGGTCTATATCTCAGGCTATCAAAGCGCAAATGAAAGGAATAAAAACGCACTTCATATTTGGCACAAGTCTTATGGATAATGAAATCAGCAAAGTCATTTACAGTGACTTTTTGCCGGCTGCACTGGCTGATAAACGCTATACAGCTGCTCCTGATCCGCTTGTGGTCGGACACGGTCTCGGCTCTATACCGGTGGCTCTGGCAGCGCAAAAGAAAGGCGTATCAGCGAAAAAGCTCGTAGTAACGCTATAAGCGATTGAGCGGCAGGCGGCGGCTGAACACGACTCTGATTGATCAAAATCTCTTTTGCCACCAGCCACCACAGGTAGTGGTAGCTCGGCATTTTGTAGTAAAGGGGAATACCCCTAAAAACCAAAGATAGCCCCAGGTCACCCTGGGGCCAATCTAAATGGTTTAACTCGGGCAATAGCCGGGCTACTTGGTGCAGAGGCCTTTATCGCCGAGATGTTCTCTATACCAACGGAGGGCTTTGGCCCAACGGTGGATAGCGTGACGTCTCGCACTCGGAAGTGAGTAGGACGGGGGTGCTAGGTGGAAATATCTACCTTCATCTCCGCATACCTGCGCATTAGCCGCCGGCACCGAAATCGCTGCCATTGCTGCAAGAACTAGAAGTGCTGATCTCATCGAACGTCTCTCCTTTTCTGACGTTGCGCCCCCAAGACCTGGTAAAGGATTGTGGTCCTGGTCGGCGCACTTAGACATCCTGACGAATGTCCAAGGTTGATTGTACTATTCCCGGAGCGATAAAAAATATGTCAAGCGTCCCCATGTAAAGGCTTGAGCAGGGCCAGCGACGGCGTTGGTGCCTTTTAAGGAATTTCATAATTAATCTTAGCGATTCATTATCAGCCCCTTACAACCTCGGTGGCTCAAGTCTTTTAAAAGATATGACACGGTATATGGTGCATATTCTCAGCTCTAAATGGGAAGTAGATCTACTATTGGGATATGCCAAGGCTGGGTGATCGACGAGGGCGACCGGGTCGACCAGATTCGTCAAAGACCCGCCCTTTCTCTAACCCGATCCACCTAACCGCTAGATAGATGAAGCACCCTGGTGCAAAACACACAAAGATCAACGCAATCGCCAAATAGAGTGCCTCCGCAGCCCGAAGAATGCCGGGATGCCGTGCACTGGTTTGTGGATTCTGTCGGACTGTATATGGGTTCGGTCAGGGGACTTTTCCTTTCCGACTATTCTGAAGACCAGGAAGCGCTGCTTGAGGCGGCGGTGATCAATTTCAAGTCGCGCGGAGTTACCACGATGGTGATTTCGGGTGAAATGCTTTATAAACAAGCCGAATATTTGTTTCAACACGCGGTAACTCAAAGTCCTTTTGGCCGTCCGCTTCTGAGCAAAATGGAGCTTGACATGATGGACGCCGACGTCGTCATCGTCAAGGATTTGAGCCCTCCAACTACTCCGCCGCAACTCTGGTATCTGTATCACCACTTGCTTTATCCGCGCGCTCTCGGACAAAAAACACTGCTTTTGTCCACCCCGCTGGGTTATGATCAGTTTTTAGGCGACGGCGCCCTGTGCGAAGACCTTGAATATGCCGGCAGGCGCATCACCTGGGAAAAAGTCTGCTGGCTTTTAGACGGCATAATGATCGACTTGCATCATTTCAGACAGCTGCGAGCGGAAAGTCTCCCGCCCATGCTCAAGGGTGAATATTTCCTTTACAAAACGGTGGTCAGTCGTGGTCTCAAGCCGACACCGCAGTATGTTTTGGGTGATTACAGTGTCGATTTTGCCCTGGTCGAGCGGGGCAATAAATTAGCCATAGAATGCGATGTTCTGGCCAGTCTGGACCAGCCCAATAAAGGCAGTTTTGATGCCAAGCGCACACTTGTGCTTTTGTCTGATGGTTGGAAACTTTTGCGCTTCACCACCATTGATTTGCTGGCCAACCTGGGCGAATGCGCCGATGCTGTCGATGAAACCTGGGTCAAAGGCTATAAAAAATCTCCTGCCGGTAGACTAATTTCCGGTCAGGGCTCTTCTTCCTTCTTGGAGCTTCCTGTAGAGGATGACGTACAAAGGCTGGCCATCATCAATGGCGCCGGTCCGGTTGCCATTACTGGTGGTGCCGGTACGGGTAAGAGCACATGTATTGTCCGGCGAGTAGCTTATTTGCTCTCGCAGGGAGTCAATCCTGAGCGCATGCTGGTTGTCTCGCACTCGACCGATAGTGTTTCGGCCCTGCGTTCAGAAGTCGAGCAACTGGTGGACAGGCCGACAGTTCAAAAAATTGCTTTCTTCAGCTGGAATGAGCTCGGCCTCAAATTACTCAAAGAAAATACCGGTGCCATAAAACGCAAGCCGCCTTTGAAAGTGGAGGCCAATCCTCAACGCATTATCCAGAGACTTTTGACTAAGTATCGCAAAGATCTCGATCTGCTCACCCTGGAGCTGGCCGAGGAGCTGGAAGAATACACAATAGCGTCTTTGATATCGCTTTATAAAGCTAACCTGGTTACGCCTAAACATGTCAAAGATAAGGCCAAAACCACTGTTGATGAGCTGGTGGCCAAGGTCTATCAGGGTTACGAAGAACAGCTGCAAAAATCCAATAAAATCGATCGCGATGATATGGTTTCGCTGGCGGCGCAGCTTCTGGCGGACAACGCCGACATAAGGGCGCGTTATCAGTATCAATATGATTTTGTATTAGTCGATGAGTTTCAAGATGCCACCGCCGCCGGTGACCTTCTCGCCCGCACCCTGGCACTCCCTCAGGATAATTTATACATAGCAGGCGATGAAGATGAGTCTATTTTTGAAAGCAAAGGTGCTCTGCCAAAAATACTTTCGGAAGTATCTGTGCGTTTGCCTAACGGTCGCTGCTATGTGCTTGAACGTAACTGGCGCAATCATCCGGACATTGTTGAAGCCTCTATCCGTCTTGTCTCTGGTCTGCATAAGAGACGTATTGCCAAAGAAATGGTCCCCGGTTGGGAGATGCCGGAGACTGGCGCTATCGTCGGTCCATACCTGGCCGAGTCCGAATCGCAGGAAGCTGAGTGGGTAGCCAATGAAATACAGGCTCTTCTCGATCACGGTCGAAATCCGCAAGATATAGCCATACTCTATCGCTATAATCGCTATGCCTCTATGGTGGAAGAGGCTTTGTTCCGCAAAGGCATAAAGTGTTTGACCACCAATCCCGACTCGACCATGGTACCGGATGAAGTGGCGGACGTGATGGCCTTTTTACGTCTGGTTATGGATCCGGATGGTCCAAAAGCACGCGAATCTTTTGAACGCGTCTGTCAATTGCGCTCTAAAGAAGTTGATCCCAAGCTGTTTGGCACAATAGCCAGCTTTGCCGAGGCCAATAACTTATCGTTTATCAAAGCGGTGGAGATTTATTCCGAAGCTGTTGCTGATCAATCCTGTCAGGACGTCGGCCAGCTGGTTTTGATCATCCGGACGATGAATCATGAAAATCTACCGCCGGCCGAAACGATTGCTCTGCTCAAGCGCACTCAACGGTTAAATGAATATTACAAGTCGGTAAAAGTGCCTCCAGGTGTCAACTATGAACCGATGCGCAAGCTTGGTCAGCTGGAAGAAGAAGCGCGTAAATACAAAACAGTTTCAGACTTTGTTAAGAGTCAGAGCACGCAAAAGAGCGGCAATGATGGGCCGGACAACGAGCCTCTTGTTTATATATTGAGCTTGCATGAGGCAAAAAGCAAAGAGTTTCCTGTTGTTTTCCTCACCGGTATGGCTGAGGGACTTTTCCCATCTGAGACTGCAAATGATCCAGAAGAAGAGCGTCGGCTCTGCTATCTCGGTGTAAGTCGTGCTAAAGATTTGCTCTTTTTATCATATCCCAGTCAGTTTAATGATGTCCCCCTGGCGCCGTCGCGGTATCTGGTCGATATGGGTCTTGTTTATGAAGAGCCTGTGGCCCCGGCGGTTTTACCGGCTCAAGTGCCTGGTCAGATGCCTGGTCAAGTGCCTAATCAGATGCCTGGACAAGTACCTGGACAAATACCGGGGCAGGTGACATCAAGGATGGCGCCTCTAGCGCCGGGACAAATACCGGGGCAACCTTCCGGACAAGTGCCCGGTCAAATGCCGGGGTCACAAGTTTCGCCGGCGGCCCAGCAACAAGCGATTCAGATTGCTCAGCAAAAAGCGGCTCAACTTAAGGCGCAGCAGGATGATATGGCAAGGGCACAGCAGCAGGCCCAATTGGCAGCGCAGCAGCAACAAGCTCAAATTGCAGCGCAGCAGCAACAAGCTCAATTGGCAGCACAGCAACAAGCTCAATTAGCGGCACAACAACAAGCTCAATTAGCTGCACAACAACAAGCTCAATTAGCTGCACAGCAACAAGCTCAATTAGCTGCACAACAACAAGCTCAATTAGCTGCACAGCAACAAGCTCAATTGCTAGCACAACAGCAAGCACAATTAGCGGCACAACAACAAGCTCAATTGCTAGCACAGCAGCAAGCTCAATTAGCGGCACAACAACAAGCCGAACTACAAGCCCAGAGAGAAGCGGAAGCTCGCGCCGCGCAGGAACAGGCTCAGTTGCAGGCGCAGCAAGAAGCTCAGATACGTGCGCAACAAGAAGCGGAGCTGCGAGCCCAGCAGGAATCGGAAATGGCTCAGCGGCAGGAAGAGCAGCTCAGGGCGCAGCAAGAAGCTCAACAGAGGGCGATGCAGGTAGCCAGACTGAGGGAACAGCAAGAACAGCTGCATCTAGCTCAACAAGCAGCCCAAGCTCAAGCAGAGCAGCAGGCGCAATTGCGGGCCCAGGAAGAAGAGCGCCTAAAAGCTGAACAGCTCGCCCAAGAAAATCGTATCAAAGAAGCCAAGGAAGAAGCTTTTATCAAAGAGCAGCAAATCCTGGTGGTTGCTCAGAGAGAAGAAGCGCGTCGCAAGGCCGAGGAAAGCGCCGCTCTCATTGCTCAACAAGAAGCTCAAATGCAGGCTTTGCGCGAGCAGGAAGCTGTTTTGCGAGCTGAACAGGAAGCAATTTTGCTGGCCGAGCAGCAGGCGCAGATAGAAGCAGAAGAGCGAGCCAGGCAGGAGGCAGAAGCCCAAGCGGCACAACAAGCGCAACTGGCTGAAAAGCAAACTCGTGAGCAGGCCGAGGCTTATGCTGAAGAGCAATCGAAGCTGGCTTTGGAGCGGGCTCAGCAGGCGCAGCAAATGCTCTTTCAGTCTAAAGCCACCGATCAGCCGGTAGCCGCACCGCCTGCAGCTGAACCGGAAGCTCCCAAATCAGGTAAAGGGAAAGGCAAGAAAAAAGCAGCAGCCAGCGAACCGGTCAAAGAAGATTTTGCACCGGCGATGGATATGAGCGCGCCACCGTCAGCGGTGCAAGTGCCAAATGCATCTGCTGATCCAGGCTTGCCACCATTTTCGGAAGAGAGCTTTGTGCCTTTTGAACCGTCATCTGCTGGTGCGGAGCCGCAGCCCGTTCAACAAAGTGGCTTTGCTCCTTTTGCCGATCCGGGCATGGAAGACACAGAAGTCCAATCAGCCGTGCCATCTCCAGTTGGCTGGCCGACTGCTTTGCCCACGCCCGCAGCTGTGCCGGAAGCCGCCCCTGTGTATGTCCAGCCGGCGGCAGAAGTCGCTCCTCCTCCCGACATACCAGATCCGCGCGATGTTTTTTGGAGTAACGTCAACAGTGCTATGCTGCATGGGGTAAAAGAGGTCCCGGCTGCAATGCCTGCCGCTGCTCAAGCTGCTCCCCACGCTGTGGCACCAGTGCAGGCTCCGGCTCCGACTGCTACACAGCGCGCAGCCCCACAACAATCTTTTGATGTTAATGACCCGGCCGAATTTTATCCTGACGGAGTAACCGTGCCAGGTCCAATGTCGGCGCAAGTGTCGAGACAATACCCCGGTGGTGTGCCTGAACCGCTCAAGCCTATGCAGGCTCAACGAGCGCATCACCCTGCACCGATCGCTCCTGCACCGCGTCCGGGCCTGATCTGCCCTGGTTGCTCTGCTGGACTGGAGGCCGGATCGAGATTTTGTGGAGAGTGTGGTTATCGTCTGGAAGTGCGAATCATTGCCTGCCATCTTTGCGGCGCTCCGCTTGAGCCTAACAGTAGATTTTGTGGGGAATGTGGTTCGCAGCTGCACGACAAGGGTCCGAGCGCTCAAGTGTCAGCGGCGCAAGTGGCCGGTATCTCACAGGAACAACAGCAGTATGATACTTATTTGTCCGGGCAAAAGCCCTCTCAGCAGGGTTGGGTCAGTAAGTTGAAGAAGCTTCTGGATTGAGTTAGACCAGAAAATTGGTTATCAGTTGGCTCAATAAATAAATCGAGCAGTTTGCCCGTTATTCCGCAACTCCTGTTGTACCGGCGTTCACGTAGTTAACTATTTCCTGGCCATAAGGCGTTAGTTTAGTCGGAGCCTCGCTTGTCGTTATAGCGTTCGCATCACCGGGCGGATTGTACTGATCCCAGGCCCAAGCTACCGCACCTTGCACCAGGCCTTCATTGTTGGCTATTTGTACACCGTCAACAGCTGCTGTCCCGTTTGGATCAAGGGCTAGTGTTGATCAGGTGCTCTAATCGACGGCCATTTCGGTCGCTTTTTGGCTAATTTGCTGATTTAACAGGTCTTGTATCACCGGTAAAAAATCGGTTAGTGGTCTTTGATCCTCAAGTCCGCCGTTAAAAGGATGACACTGAATAAAATGCTGCACCATTGTCGGAGTCCAGTCTTCAATGGTCACCAGACTGCGTTTGCGCCCCAGCCAGTTCATTTTGTAAGCGATGCCGATCGACTCTGCTTCCATGTCGTCTATCAGGACAAATCGTTCTGGGCGAGGAATCTGCTGGCAATTGTCCGGTCCCCAAATTTTGTCGACCAGGTCTATCAAGCCAAGCTCGGTCAGGACGCGGGTTTGAAAGACTGAGTGGCCGAGGGACAATATTTCTACTCGGTAGTTTTTTCTCAGCTCCGATAAAAACTCACGGGCACTTGGCCGTGCTTCTGTGATTATGTGTCGCCACTGGAAGAAAAATTTGATTTTCCGGCGGTCAAAAAATAGCTGCTTGCACAAGACTGGGTAAACGTCAGTGTTTACCAGGGTGCGGTCGCAGTCAACATAGACCAGCTCTTTCAATTATTTGCCTGTGGAAAGTAAAGCAATGACTGGCATCTTTATGCCAATAATGCTGGTTGGCAAAACCGGCCGTCTCTTCGCGTCATTACAAAAGGACAAAAAGATTTTGGCGCGAGCACGCTTGCTCGGACAAACCCTCAGCGGTTATAGTTTTTTTTGATTACTTCTATTGCTTTTCTGGGGCCGGCGCTGGACTTTGGTCGATCTTCCAGTTTGCTGACATCGGCCACGGTTGTAAAATCTTTTGGCGGATCAAATGTGTCTCCGGCTAGTTTGGCTGGTTTGAACGAGTTGGTCAGAAGCAAGGTATGCAGTTCGTCGGCTAAATCTACATATTTAAATTGCAGCGGCAGGCCCTGACCGGCAAATTCCGGCACACCGTAAAAACGACAGAGGATGCTTTTCGCCTGTTTGGGCAACTGGTCGAGAGGCCCTTTGTCGGCGATCATCAGCTGACCCCATTTTGCAAATCGGGGTCCGGCAAAAGCACGTTCCAGGTCTTTTTGTTGTTTGCTTTCAAAAGCCTTTGAGGTCTCGCAGCTTATTGCCGGCACGCCGCTGATGGTGCTTTTTTCGCCGCGTTTAAGGGGGAGATTGTTCAGTGGCGCACCGCCGGTAATACCGGAGACTTCCTTGCCGATGCCGGGATATTTTTGCAATTCGTATGTACATATGCGACGGGAGCGAGGATTTAAAATATAGACCTTCCAGCGGGGCGCCTGGGAGATCAGGCCAAGGCCGTTTTTGTGATCTACAACTTTTATAGCGGTGGGGCTTATGAGTACATCTTTGTCTCCGAGTACCGCACTTGTTTGGTAGAGAGAATAACCACTAATTTCAGGTGAAGTATTGTGGTCCGCCGCAGCAGCTGGCAAAGGAGAGTTAGCAGCCAGAGCTAGCATAGCCAAAGATTGCCAAAAGACCGATAGGCATCTCCGCGTGGTATGAAAATCACTCATTTCTAGTAATTTGAGCTCCTGGTAGGATTTTTTCAACAAGTAATTTCACCTGCCTCTCTGTTTCTGCCTCGCTAAAAGAATTGTCTATCACCTGCGTGGCCAATTTTACTTTTTGCTCCTGGGGCATCTGTGCCTTAAGGCGATTTTCGATCTCGTTGTCGCTCATATTGTCGCGAGCTTTGAGGCGTTTGCGCAGTGTGTCTTCGGCGGTATAGACTGTCCAGATCTGGTCATACTCGTTCTGGAGCTTCGATTCAAATAGCAGCGGTACAAGGACAGCTACGACAGCTTCATTTTTAAGCTCATCGATGCGCCGCCGGAGCGACAAAATAGTATTGGGGTGGACGATTTTTTCTAATTTCCGGCGAGCTTCTTCCGATGCAAATACTATTTGGCCGAGCTTCTTGCGATCAATTGGATGATCTTGGATTTTGGCCGAGCACGTTGCCTTTTGCTTTGTTTCAACAGGCAATAAATCGCTACTCAAAACACTATCGCCAAATTGTTCGACAATCGCCCTTTTTGTGCTGATATCTCTTGCCAGAAGTTCGTGTACGAGCATGTCGGTATCAATAACTGTTATGCCCAGTTCGCTTAAGATGCGTCCAACCGTTGACTTGCCGGAGGAGATCGAACCGGTCACACCAAGCACAAAAGGTTTTTTTGAAGGCACAGGCATTAGAGACTTTCAGCTCCCGACCTGTCTTTGTTGATGGGATAGCTGCCGTCAACCTGGTCTAAAATGCTCCTGAGCTGAATCATTGTAAGAGATTTATTGCGAGTGTCGCAAAATATTTTAACGTCTGTTCCGCTTCCGCTATCATCGTTTTGCGACGCTTGCTTCATGGCGATAATGGCTTTATCGAGCAGCCCGCGGTCGTTTTGGCAGCTTAGTAAGATGTGACCCGAAGAAAAGCTGACTGCTTCTAATGTGATACCGGAGCCGGCAATTTTTTTAGTAATATTGTTGAAGCTTTTGGCATAGCTTAACGAAAGCCTTGTTGCAAAAACGCTGTTTTTGTCAAGATTGTTATTAGGTTTAAAAAGAAGCAATGCTTTGCTACGCCAGGCCTGGGGCATGCTGGCTTTTAGAGACGGTTGAACAACCAGCGATCGGCTCGAAGATGGTGTCTCGGGCGGTGGCGGGATGGGCGGGCGTGCTGTGGGAGCCATGACATTTAGTGCCGGCGGGGTATCGGGCACGATTATCACGCCACTGGCCCCCGTTGCGCTGTTCGTGCCGTTAGGTAGTTGTGTGGCATTGCCAGAGTTATCGGAGTTTAAATCCTGGGCTGTAACTGCTTTTTGTGCGTAAAAAGCGGTGCTTGTGGGCATAATGAAGAGTAGAGATATTTTGGTGAAAATGCGGCACCGGATCTGTTTCTTCACGTTGACACCACGCAATCGGATTACATTAACTTTCAAGTATAGGCGTTTTCATAGCAGGTAGCTAATGTTTAAGGTCTCAGGGATTTTACTATCATTAGCTTTGGTTTTGTCTACGGCTGGCTCTGCGCGTGCTCAATATGCTGATGCGCTGCGGGGGCAGCCCTTCGCCGATCCGCGCTTGAATACTCCTGACCCTGCGCTGCGCAACCGCGCTGAGATGCGTGATCCGCTCGACGCCATATATGACGAAATCAACGCACAGGCGGCTCAAAAACCTCAAGTTTTGCAAAAACCTGTGTTGGACCCCCGCGCGTACAACCAGTTTATGAATCAGACCATGGATAACCTCAGTGTTGAGCATGCCAACACTGCTAACAGTGCCGAGGCCAGGCGAAGAGATGCCGTGATCACCGGCGCCTATGAGCAGAAGAAAATTGACGACATGGCTAATTGGGAAAAGGCGCAATTGCAGCAGAGCGCTGGTCCGATATTGCGCCGCGGGCGATACGGTTATTATCCTGTCGGCAATCCAGGCACCACAAATTCGCCGCAGATGAACAACATCGAAGCCAATCGACAAATGGGACTGATGCGCTCTCAGGATGTGGTGGATGATCGTCTTCAAACCAATCAGATGCAGGCGGCTAATAGGGATCAAACCATGGATGATGTAGCCAATAACCTGCGTGATCAGGTACTGAGTACTCAGTCTTCTCCGAATAAAGGCTTCGGCCTGCAGGGTGTGGGTACAAATTTATATGTCCGGCAGTATGGTCGTCCCGACGCCAATCTTCCGCCTGTGCATAACGCAGCTGCGCGCATTGTGCCGCAGGGCGGAGCTGATGATTAGTTATTAGGGCGCAATTGGCAAAGCCCTTGATTTAGCGCTAAAGTAATTTGACAGGGGCTTGTAGCTTATCTATGATCCCCTTAGTCTCGGTCTGGGGCAACGCTTTAAAGTTTTGTCCTATTGTTTCGAGTAATTGGGGTTCCAACTCAAAACTCTGACGTATACCTAAGACCCCTCGCGGTTCAAGTGCCCGATGGAGTAGGAAACGGTAAGGAGCAAGGAGGTTCCCCCCCTGGATTTTCCGGGTCAAAACTCGCAACGTCCTGGGCCGAGGCCATATTTTTTAAGCGATTTTCGCTAGATTCAAAAAGTCGAGTCAATAGTGCAGCTGTCATGCAAATTCTGCTAAGCGATCTTGCCGCCACGCAGCAGTTTGCTTCATGCCTGGCGGGCTGTATAGATGAGGCTGCCTTGATTGCCCTGGAGGGGCCACTGGGCGCGGGAAAAACGACCCTGGTCAAGGCTCTGGGTGCCAAGCTTGGAGTGGTTGAGCTGATCACCAGTCCTACTTTCACCATGCTCAACGAATATCACAGTGGGCGGCTGGGCCTATTTCACCTGGACATCTATCGTGGTGGTGAAACCGGGGAGTCTATCGACCTGACAATGCTGGCCGAAGAGTTGGATGAGCTTATGGCCGGTGGGGGAGTGGCTGTGGTGGAGTGGCCTAAATACTTTATATGCGACGGGCGCTCGTATTTCGATGGGCGTGATTACCTGAGTCTGGGGTTGAGTTATGTGCAAGGAGATTCACTTCCGAAAAACGCACGTTTTTCGGAAGTCATGAGCACCGACTCTTCCGAGGAAGACGAACCGACAAAATCCACCCGTCCGATAATTAGTCAAGCGGTTGACAACCCCGGTAGCATTTCGCGAGTGTTACGAGAAGAATCACCCCCAGAAAAATATATAAAGGATGGGTTTACAGAGGCGCGGATTGCCACTCTGTCGGCAAATGGGGCACTATCGGCAGATCTCCTGGCCGAGCTTTCCGGGAAAGTTAGTGATATGGTTATAAATTTGTAAGGCGAGGTCGGCAAGGACCATCATGTTATACTTCCACCTCGCATGTACTTGACAGGCTGTAATTAGCTCCCAGAGAGAGTTTCACTAAACACAATGCCCAAATCCCTAGTTATTGTTGAATCTCCGCACAAGGCGAAGACCATAAGTAAGATCCTTGGCAAAGACTTTACGGTGAAAGCCAGCGTCGGTCACGTACGTGACCTGCCCAAAAATAAATTGGGCGTGAACGTACGCAAAAACTTCGAACCTCTTTACGAGATTTTGAAGGACAAAGAGCCTATCGTCGCTGAGCTCAAAGAAGCCGCCAACGCGGCAGACAAAGTCTACCTGGCGCCTGACCCTGACCGTGAAGGGGAAGCCATCGCCTGGCACTTGTCTGAGATCCTGGATCTTCCTAAGAAGAAAGTCCACCGTATCGAATTTAACGAAATCACCAAAGATGCCGTACTGGCTGCCATTAAGGCGCCAAGGCAGATCGATAAACGTCTGGTCGATGCCCAGCAGGCCCGTCGCGTCCTCGATCGCCTCGTCGGTTACAAAATCAGCCCGCTGCTCTGGCGTAAGGTCAATGGCCGTTCAGCCGGACGTGTACAGTCGGTAGCCGTGCGCTTGATCTGTGCCCGTGAAGATGAAGTAGACGGTTTCACCCCGCAGGAATACTGGACCATCAAGGCCGAGCTTTCCCGGGCAAAAACCAAGACGTTTTTCACCGCTCCTCTATCTAAATGGAAGGGTAAGCGCGTGATCGCGGCTTCCGAAAAAGCTACCGCGCAGACAATGGTGATCGACAGCAAAAAAGTTGCCGATGAAATATTGAAGAAGACCGAAAAACAGGAATTTTCTGTAGCTACGGTCAATGAAAAAACATCGCAGCGCTCGCCCCAGGCTCCTTTCATCACTTCTACACTGCAGCGAGAAGCGGCGACGTTCCTTGGCTATACAGTCAAAAAGACGATGCAAGTAGCGCAAACGCTTTATGAAGGGGTTGAATTGCCCGAAGGCGCGACCGGTCTCATCACTTATATGAGAACCGACTCGACCAGAGTTGCGCAGCAAGCCCAGGATGAAGCGAAGAAGTTCATCATTGCCGCTTACGGCAAAAAGTATTATCCGGATAAACCGCGTGTATACGCCCGTAAGAGTAAGTCGGTACAGGATGCCCACGAAGCTATCCGTCCTGCTTATCCCGAACGCAAACCCGAGTCGCTCAAGCAATATCTGACTCCGGACCAATTCAAAGTCTACAAGCTGATCTGGGAACGCTTCATGGCCAGTCAGATGGCCTCGGCTGAAATCTTGACCCGCTCTGTAGAAATCAGTGCCGGCGATGCTTTGTTCAGAGCTTCGGCTTCAGAGAAAAAATTCCCCGGTTTCACCATTGTTTATGACCGTCTGTCTAAAGATGTGGCCACTGACTCTGAAAGCCAGCAGGACGATGAAAACGGCGAGAGCGAAGAAGCAACCAATTTGCCCGAGCTCAGCAAAGGTGAAAATCTCAAACTGAAAGACATCAAGTCGGATCAGCATTTCACCCAACCACCGCCCCGTTATACAGAAGCTTCTTTGATCAAAACCTTAGAAGAACTGGGTATCGGTCGACCATCTACATACTCGGCCACGGTCTCGACGATCGTTGATCGCAAATATGTTGAGCGTCAGCAAAAAGCCCTGGCACCGACCAAATTGGGTCAGGCTGTCAATGCGCTTCTAGTCGAACATTTTGGCAATATAGTCGATGTCAGCTTTACGGCCGACATGGAAGCCAAGCTCGACCAGGTGGAAGAAGACAAGATCGACTGGCATGGCATGCTTAAGGCCTTCTATCAACCGTTCAATGAGACCTTGAAAAAGGCCGAAGAGAACATGAACAAAGTCTTGATCCTTTCCGATCAGCTATGCCCGGTTTGTGGTCAGCCAATGGCCATTCGTTCCTCGCGTTTCGGTCAATTTTTGGGTTGTGTCGGCTATCCCGAGTGCAAAACAAAGATTGCTCTGACCAAAGAAGGCAAGCCAGTTCCGGAAGACAGACCATCGGAAGAGCTGTGCAAAACCTGTAAATCACCCATGCTCATTCGCTATGGACGTTATGGTGACTACTTGGCTTGCTCTTCGGAAGAATGCACAGAGCAAAGACCGATACTCAAACTCACCGGAGTGGAATGTCCAAGGTCTGACTGCGATGGCCAGATTGTCGAGAAAAAATCGCGCCACGGAAAAATGTTCTACGGCTGCAGTAATTATTCGCTCAATCAATGCACGAGTGCTTACTGGTATCCGCCGATCGTATCGGGTGGACCCGGTAAGGCCGGTAGCTCCAATAAGTGTCCGCAGTGCGGCTCGATGTTGGTCTATAAGCTGCTAAAGCGCGGCGACCAGGTGGCATGTTCGGCTAAAGAATGTACTTTTGCTCAACCGATTACAGGCAAAGAAGTCTATGCCGGCCAGCAAAAGCCTGCACCAGCAGAAGTGCCTGTTTAGTTAGCTGACAGCAAAACGAAGCAAATGTTGAAGGCAGATGTCTATTAAATGGCATCTGCCTTTTGCTTTTGTGGTGGTATCTTATTTAGTGCTCCGATTTGCCCGTGTCATCAGGATCGAGTCGGTGGCGCAGCCAGCACCTCACTCAATGGGTTCACGATAGTGTCAGAATACGCAAGGACCGGTAGCGCTCTTCTATATGACCGCTTTTCGAAAGAGACTATCCGGGTGATTATCGCCGCCCATGGTGAATCTTTTGATCTCGGTCGCTATGATGTAGGCTGCGAGCAGCTTTTTCTCGGTCTCTTGCATGAGCGCAAAGGGCTTTATGTCGGTATTTTGACTTCACTGGGATTGACTATTGAAGAGTCCAGACGGGTTGTGCGAGAAATCAGCGGCGCCGTCCAGGGCCCGACAGCCAACGAGATCATATTTACCAAGGACGCTGAAAGGTGTCTGGAGTTAGCCTGGGGTGAAGCACAGCGCCTCGGTGTGGATCAGATCGAACCGCCCCACATCTTGATGGCACTGCTTATTACCGATAGCAAAAGTCTGGCCAGTCTATGGGCAGAATTACACATAAACAGGGCCAAAGTCAAAGACCACGTCTTTAACATGCTGAAATAAAAATTGATTTGCTCAGTAGCTGCCATACTGGAGAGGCGTCGGGCAATTTTTATGCGACACGCGATGCCACCACATGCGATGCTGAGTTTGATTTTGACATTGTGCTCACCCTGATGAAAAAACAGGTGATGTACTGCCGAAGTTGCTTGACGTACTGGTCGATGTCATATGGAGATGGGTGCTGTCGATTGACCAGACCCAAACCTTAATTTTGCTTGCCAAGACCGACCTTAAATCTAAAATTGTCCGGTAAAGCCCTGAAATCGGGCCATCTTCATCAAATCTTCAAAGATATGTGGCGCTGAAATTGGCTGCCTAGCCCGGAACAGGCTGGTCATGGTGTTAGAATGTAAAAACCATTGGGAATTCATCACTGGCTCTAATCCAGCCACAGTTTGGGGGTTACACCACCATGTTTGAACGGTTCACGGAAAAGGCGATCAAGGTCATAATGCTGGCTCAAGAAGAAGCCCGCAGACTTGGTCACAATTTTGTGGGCACTGAGCAGATTTTGCTTGGCCTCATCGGCGAAGGTACTGGCATAGCTGCCAAGACTCTCAAATCGATGGGCGTCAATCTAAAAGATGCTCGTGTTGAAGTGGAAAAAATTATTGGTCGTGGCTCCGGCTTCGTGGCTGTGGAGATTCCATTTACTCCGCGTGCCAAGCGAGTCCTCGAGCTGTCCTGGGATGAAGCCAGGCAGTTGGGCCACAACTATATCGGTACCGAGCATCTGCTTCTCGGTCTCATTCGCGAAGGCGAAGGAGTTGCTGCCCGTGTATTGGAAAACCTTGGTGTCGACCTGACAAAGGTGAGAAGTCACGTCATTCGCTTACTGGGCGAAAGTGGCGCTGCCACCTCCGGCTCCTCCACGTCCACCACGACGGGCCGTTCTAAGACACCTACCCTGGATGAGTTTGGCGTCAACATGACCCAGGCCGCCCAGGAAAATCGTCTTGACCCTGTTGTCGGTAGAGAAAAAGAAATCGAGCGTGTTATCCAGATTCTCGGTCGCCGTACCAAAAACAATCCTGTTTTGATCGGTGAGCCCGGTGTTGGTAAAACAGCTATCGCAGAAGGTCTGGCTATCCGCATCTCTAACGCTGATGTGCCCGAGATCTTGCTGGACAAAAAAATCGTTATGCTCGATATCGGACTGCTTGTAGCCGGTACCAAGTATCGCGGTGAATTTGAAGAACGTCTGAAAAAGATCATGGACGAAATCCGCGCCGCTGGTAACGTTATGCTCGTCATCGACGAATTGCATACACTGATCGGGGCTGGTGCTGCCGAAGGCGCCATCGATGCTGCCAATATCCTCAAACCTGCTCTGGCCAGAGGCGAGTTGCAATGTATCGGTGCCACCACAATGGATGAGTATCGCAAACACATCGAGCGTGACGCCGCTCTTGAGCGCCGCTTCCAGCCAGTCATCGTCGATCCGCCCTCAGTGGAAGAAACTGTGGAAATCCTCCGCGGTCTCAGACCAAAATACGAAGAGCACCATCGTTTGATCATCTCCGATGAATCAATTGACCAGGCTTGCAAACTCTCAGATCGTTATATCTCCGACCGCTTCCTGCCGGACAAAGCTATCGACCTTATTGACGAAGCTTCTTCCCGTGTGCGCTTGAGAGCTTCGAGTCTTCCTCCGGAAGGCAAAGAAGTAGAAAAAGAACTGAGAAAAGTGCGCCGCGATAAAGAAATGGCCATTCGCAATCAGGAATTTGAAAAGGCCGCTTCTCTGCGCGAGCAAGAGACAAAGCTGTCCGAAAAGATTCGCGAAATACAAACTGTCTGGAAAGCCAAACAGGAAAGCGAAAAACCTGTCGTTACAGCCGAAGAAGTCGCCCATGTTGTCAGCGCCTGGACAGGCATTCCCCTGCTCAAGCTGACCGAAGGCGAATCTGAACGCTTGCTCCATATGTCCGACGTATTGCACCAGCGTGTAATCGGTCAAAACGATGCCGTTGACGCAATTTGTAAGGCCATCCGTCGCGCCCGCGTCGGTTTGAAAAATCCCAGCCGTCCAATCGGTTCATTCATCTTCTCCGGTCCCACCGGTGTAGGTAAGACCGAGTTGGCTAAAGCGCTGGCCGGTTATTTCTTCGGATCAGAAGACAATCTCATCCGTATAGACATGTCCGAATTTATGGAACACCACACGACTTCCAAATTGATCGGCTCGCCTCCCGGCTATGTTGGCTATCAGGAAGGCGGTCAATTGACCGAAGCAGTGCGTCGTAAACCATACTCGGTCGTACTCTTTGACGAAATCGAAAAAGCCCATCCGGATGTGTTCAACGTACTTTTGCAGATCCTCGATGACGGTCGTCTTTCAGACAGTAAGGGCCGCACCGTAGATTTCAAAAATACAATCATCATCATGACCTCAAACGTCGGCGCTCAGTTTATCGACAAATCGGCTCTGACTCTGGGCTTCCAGGTACAGACGCAGGAAGGCGAACATACGGAGCGTTATAAGAAGATCAAAGACCTGGTTATGGACGCAATGAAAAAGACGTTCAGACCGGAGTTTCTCAACCGTATCGACGAGATCATCGTATTCCAACAGTTGACCAAAGAAGAGATCCGCAATATCGTCGACATCATGTCGGCCGATCTGCAAGCTCGGATTGTTGCAAACAAAATGGAGCTGATCATCACCACCGAGTGCAAAGATTTGATCGCCAAGGAAGGCTACAACCCTACCTACGGTGCCAGACCTCTGCGCCGCGCCATCCAGCGCATGCTCGAAGATGCCCTGGCTGAGCAGGTTTTGCAAGGCACATTTAAAGAAGGCGACGTAATAGAAACCGAACTCGAAGAAAATACGATCAAGTTCAAAAAGGCTGCCGAAAAGAAAATCGAAAAGCCCGCTAAGAGCGATAAAGAAGAGAAGACCGAAAAACCCGAAAAAGCTGAAAAAGCCGCTAAGGGTGATAAAGGCGATAAAGCCGATAAAGCAGAAGCCGAGAAAAGCGAAGAGTCTACGACCCGCAGCTAATCTTACCGGTCCTGATCAGATTGATCGAAATAAAACATCAAGGGAGTCCAACCGGGCTCCCTTTTTGCATCCTGTCCTTATTAAACAGGAGCACTTAGCTGCCCAAAAACGTGGTCTAAAAAGGCCCTGGCTGCCGGAGATAGCTCAGCACTTTTAGGCCACAAAATACCAAAATCGATAATGATCTCCGGTTTGACTATGGGAATAAGTAGCAACTTATCCAGAGCCAGTCTTGCATGATCGTAAAATATCTGTCCCGCATCCGTCAGGACTATTTTGCGTCCTGTGCGGTCAAAAAGTGCGGCGCCCACCTCTTCTTCTAATTGATGGATATGCGCTGATAGAGCTGGTTGTGAAATATAGAGCGATTCGGCTGCGTGAGTAAAATGCAATAACTCGGCCGCTCGGGCAAAATATCTGAGATGCCTGAGCTCCATATTTTTCCCCAGTTTAGCCTGACGCTATTATTGATAGCTTTTGCCGATGTTGAGAATCGGAAAACGATATTGGACTAAACAGCGGCTCAAGCCTAAAGTTTAAGTATAAAGGCTATGGCGAAAAAATAATTAAGTGGCTCGGCGGGACGATGTTCGGCGGGGCCAGGGGCTTTGTTTAGGAGAGTCAACGTTAATGAACGAGTTTAATACGGCGATAGAGCCATTTATCCAATTTGCAATTTTATTTATTGCCTATTGCGGCTGTTTGGACACGTATGAACGTCACAGACGCACTGTTGCGGCCAACGCCTTGCGAGGCAAGAGATCCACCGGAGCTGAACGGCCTTTGATAATGACTTACAATAAATAAGTAGAATAGAAGCTGTGTGCGTTTGCAGTGCCACCGGGAGATAAGCTATGAATACCATATCGGAAAAGACTGAGAGCCAGATCGCTGAGCTCACTGCTCATGGCTTGTACTATGAATACACCCAGGCAGCAGACCCGATTGGCTCTGGCGCTATAAGCCAGATACCGGCAGCTGAATTTAGCAGCGACTTGCACCTCACCGGCGGCACACACATTACACCGCTGGACTTGAGCGAGGCTCTCAAATGTGCGGGTCCGGCCACCAGTCCGGCTCTTTGCGCTAACTTTGTGCGTATCCTCGCGGGAGAAAGTCTGACAACGTCACCCAATGCCACTTCTCAGCTTATATATGTCATACGGGGTCAGGGCACGACAAAGTTTGGTGGGTATGAAATACCCTGGCAAGAAGGAGACTTTGTGGTTTTGCCTGCGGATAGCGGCGATGGCGCTCACCATAGCGCCGCCAGGGAGTCCGCTTTTTATTTGTTGCATGATCAGCCGCTTTTGAGTTATCTCGGTGTCAGAGCTGCAGAGAAGCGCTTTGAGCCGACTCTTTACACATCAGCAAAATCTAGAGCTGAGCTGGCTAAAGTGGAGGCTGATTCGCGGGCGGTCAATCGCAGTCGAGTCAGTATTTTACTGGCCAATCAAGCCATGGACCAGACTTTGACAGTGACACACACGCTCTGGGCTATGCTCGGTGTTTTGCCTAAAGGGACAGTACAATTGCCACACAGACATCAATCGGTGGCCCTGGATTTGATTTTGGACTGCCAGCCGGGATGCTACAGCCTTATGGGTAAAAAAGTCGATCAAGAGGGCCATATAATTGACCCTCAACGGGTCGCCTGGAAGCCTTATTCCGCTTTTGTCACACCCCCGGGGATGTGGCACGCGCACTTCAATGAGTCCGACGCGGAAGCCCATCTGATCCCGCTGCAAGACGCCGGGCTGCAAACATATTTGCGCACCCTGGACATACAATTTATTTTGCCAAAAAAATAAAGCGCTATTTGCTTCTCACGAGTTTAGAGCAAAAATCAGCTTCGCCTGATGTTGCCGATAATCGTTCGGAACGGCCGGCAAAGCGCGCTACGCGATTGGCTTTGACCGAGGTCTCCGGGACCAGTGCATAGCCTTCACCCGGTTTATCTAAGTCGACCATGTTGGCGACCAGTTCAAAGGGTAGCGAATGGCCATACCAGCCTTTGTCTATGAGTGTAAAATCGATGCGTTCGAGATATTCGGCCTTGTCGCGCTTCAGCCGGTCCCAGGCAGGATTTGCCGCTTCTCCCAGGCGATAATACCCACCATTGAGCATCTGGGTAAATGGCAAAATAATGTCTTTGTTTGAGACATACAGCCGGATCTTGGCGTTCGGTTGTGTAAAGCCCATCATATAGTGTCTGCAAGTATCGGCATCGATATCAGGTGAAATCATTTCCCAGTCAGCGATCAGTCCTTTGCCATACACCACCGGTAGTGCGCGTATAACCAGGCGATTGCCCATGCTGTGTGAGAGGCAGATCACGTCTACGGGCCGCTCTCGCTTGAGCTCTAGCAAATCACTACAAAACATATTAAAGTGTTTTTGGGACCATTCTATATTTGTGCTATCTATAAAATAGCCGCGCAGATGCGGGTCTGAAGGCCAGGAGTAGATGACCATCGGCCTTTCCATATAGTAGGCCAACTCAGCAGCGTCTTCAACACAAAACTCAAAAGCGTCGGCGGCACCGTGCACAAAGAGACAGAGCTGGGGCTTACCTTTCTCATCAAGGGCCTCTTTATCGAGAGACATTTTTACCCGGTGGATGAAATTTTCTTTGGCCATAACAGGATGGGTGGCATCTATTTTGTCTTTTTTACTGATGTTGCCGCCCTTATGGTCGGCGGCTTGCCAGTTGAGATTTTTCAGCTTTTCATTCAATACTTTCTTTTTTAGGTTGGGCACCGTGACAAAAGCGGTGCCGTAATACAACTCATGTTCGCAAAGCTCATGATAGCGGCGCCGGGTGCCAAAAGTCTGGCCCTGCTCCTCTCTATCGGTGGCGTAATAGACGGGTATGGTGACAAATTTGGGGACCGTCACTGCCTCTGAGGTCTCGGCTATCTGGACCGTTGCGCCTTCTTTAGCCGAGGCGACCAGTGGGGAGGAGGTGAAAAAAGTGAGTAAAAAGAGCAAATGGACAAGCAAGTAGACCAGTTGTTTATTGATGTGCGATCTTTTAGGAGAGAGCTCAAAATGCGCTAAATTAGGGCAAAACAAAGGTTTTCTCCAGTAAAAAGGCTGTGCTAACTATTTGCAGAGTGAGCCAATTATAGTCAGAGCTGGGCCTTTGTGGTATTTCTATTTGCTTCGGACCTATTTTAAGTTTAAGGACCTGATTTTATTTTGGGCAGACAGAAAAGGCTCGTCAGCGCAATTATGCTTGCCAATTTTGCCGTACTGACTTTTGCTCAGACGGCGCCGGTTTGGGCTGCCGCGGCAAAGAAGCGCCCCAATGCCTCTCCCATCTTTGCCGAGCATGACGACCCTCTGGCGCCGCGCATGTCGCCCGATGCCGTTCAACTGGCCGAAATATTGGGCATCTCCGCTAAATTGCGCCGGGTAATGGAGCTTAATCGCCTGGCGGTTAAGTCCAGCGGTAATCTTTCGCGGGATCAAAAAGACGAGCGCAGCGATCTCAAATTTGAGATTTTGGAAATAGTGGAAGAGACAAGGCTGCAGATTGATTTTGTCCTGGCGGAAATAGATGAAGAGCAGGTAATCCTGGAAGAAGCGACACACATCTTCAGCACCGAGCGCGATAATCGAGTTAATCGGGCCAATCAATTGGCTTTCCGCACCAATGGTGTCCTCTGGGCCGTTGCCGAGGCTCTGGACATACCGACATACAAGTATGGCCGACTATCCATACCATCGGGCTCCATCGGCATCCTGGCGGGCATCGTGCCTTCTTTATTTTCCGGCTATGCCACGCGCTCTTCTTCCGGTGGACATTATAGAAGACAGATTTATCCCAATATCATGACAAAAATTTGCGATATCGAGCCCATTGCCCGGGTCGAATACCCCGATGTTGTCTGGCAATTTTTCCTGGCAAAGCCCGATGGTGACAGCCGCAGCCGCAAACAGGTCATTTTTGATCACTGGGTAAACGATGGCAGTATGCATATTTTTAAGGACGGAGTTTCGCGCCAAAAACTTCTGTGGGTCACAGGTAATGAGCCCTACACAGCCGATCTTGATCTGGTCTCGGACAAGCTTTTGATGATGGGACAGATTAAAGCAGTAGTGCTGCAGATGAGCAGACCCCTGCTGGAAATTTGTATGGCATTGCGCGGCAAAAAACATTTTGAAGAAAATGACACCCCTGAGTCTCTAATCGTGGCACCCAGGAACTGATCCATTTTTGACCCGTCGTCTCATCAGGGCACCCAAAAATGAGGACAGTTAGGGAATGGGCATTACGCTTAAAGCTGATTATTTGAAACGCTATAAAGACATAGCCTGGCTCCTGATCAAATACGGCAATAGTGATTTAGTAAAAAACGCCGGCCTGGACGAGGTCTTGGGCGAACACCGCAATGGCGAAGTGCCAGGCGAAGCTAAAGAGCTGGCTTCCGATCTGGAAAAGCTGGGACCAGCTTTTGTCAAATTGGGGCAGCTTCTATCCACTCGGTCGGATCTTTTGCCGATCCCTTATCTGGAAGCGCTTTCACGGCTGCAAGACCATTGTGAGCCTTTTTCCTATGAAGAGGTAGAAAAAATAGTCTGT
>Ga0116230_10000950_pt1 | contig 26499 bp, 9 predicted proteins | sample S1TSphfallax_3_FD_88678 | JGI IMG/M metagenome (GOLD analysis project Ga0116230, IMG submission 88678) | Host-associated microbial communities from peat moss isolated from Minnesota, USA - S1T2_Fd - Sphagnum fallax MG | ecosystem: Host-associated > Plants > Peat moss > Unclassified | place: USA... | reverse complement strand
TTTTTTTCAAAATTTTGAGGTGGAATACATTCAAACATGCACACCTCGGAAAGTAATACAATGTGACTCCCCCAAAAGGCATCATCATAATGTGCTTTCACCCAAGATTGTTATTCCAATAGACCCCCCAATTGGATCATAATCAAATTGTTTGACTAAACCAAATGAAGTACTTCTAAAATTTCATAAATCAAACATCACAATCCATATAAAACTCAGACATGGATTCCTAATTTTCATTATTATAAAATAATTATATGGATATCTTCTTCAAAATTCATGTGGATGATTACCTACCTAAAATTGTGATTTAAGGTGTTATTAACAAAAATAAAATAAAATGGTGGACTTTTAAAGGTCACAAAACTGCTTGATTCTAGAAAGGCCTCCTTGAGAATAAATTTAATTTTTGCAACCTTGTCCTTTCATTATGATACATATAATGTAAATGAATTTTAACTATCTTGTTTTAGTTGAAAAGAATAAACTTTGGTTCTTCAAATGTGATGGTAAGAGGATGATGTCTATGAGATAGATTTTTGTGTTGAAATTTGGTCAAAATGGACTTCTAATATGCCAAAAATGATCCACCCTAGCTTGCAATTACCGTTTAAAATATAACTATATTATGTTAAGGTTTTTATTAAAACAAGTTAAAAAAAATGTCATTTCCAAATATTTTCAAGTCATTTTATTAAAATTTTAAGCAACAAAGACAATGGTTACAATTGTTGTAAAAGTGTTTTTGGGTATCTTTTATTCAATTCTCGATGATTTCAAATTTATTCACATCTTTTCATGATATATTATGAATGTTGTTATATAAGTAAATCCAAAATCTTGAACACTAATTTAAATTTCCATTTAAAAGTTAATTAGACAAGTATACTCTAATTGTAGAATCACATCAAATTTCACATGATGCAACCTCACCCCAAATTGCTCAAATTACCCAAATTATAGGATAAAAAGAAAAAATTCAAAACAAATTGAAATTTTGTCTAAAAAAAATATTCTATTTTAATATTCAAAGCAACCACGACTTTATTGCAAAATATGGTGCACTAATACAAAAATTTTAGTTTTTCATTTATAAATTTGATATCACTCTCCATGTCCACAAATTATATATTGAATTTTTTTCTAATTTTGTAATGCCATAGTGACAAGTTAGCTATGGTTTCTTGTATCTTGTGGCCTTTTGTAATACATTTTCATCTTTCTCATTTTCCTTAATGAACTTTTTTTCAATATTTCTATCCATTTCTTTTCCTTGTGTTACATTTTTTGCATGGTGAGTTTTGGCCTGAACTTCAACTATGGCTATCCCTCTCACCTTTCAACTCTTGTCCTTCCTTCAATGCTATTTTTTCTATTCACCTTTCAAATTATTTTTCAACTTCCAAAGTCCAACACATTTCTAGTCCCAAGCTTTAGCAATGACATACTGAAGAAGGAAGTAATGGGATATGATGAAGAAGATGAAAGGAGAAACCCTAGCCCAATAATTTAAAGCCATTATATAAAATATCAAGCTAAAAACCAAAATTTAGATGCGCTACCTTTTTTACTCTCTTATAATATGTTAATGTACCTCAACAAAGTCTATAATCACTTTACATTACACTTGACAACTTGGGAAAACACATAAATGATTTTTTTGAATTTCCATTGGACAGCCTTTGGACAGTGTTTGGATGTGTTTTGAGGGCTCTTCACATTTCCATGGTCACAGTCCCTCACCATAATGGAAAGGGAGCCTTAGTAAGATATGTTCTCCAATAGCTACTTATACCTAGATAGCATGCAATTTTGCAGCAAAATAATACTCAGCAAGTGCCCAAGACTCATGATTGCAAGCCTAATACTCAATTCATTATGTGGCCGTAGGTGATAATATCCTGGGTAAATTTTATGAAATGATTTTATGAATAAATAAAGGGGATTGAACACACTAAATTGAAACTACAGATTTAGAGAACAAGATTTGTAAACCAATGTTATTTAACTAGCTGGGCTATGTTATTGGAGAACTCTTAAGGTCGGGTGTGGTACTTGGGAGGGAAAGTGTGCATGACTCATAGTGCAATTGTTATGTAATTCGATTTATGTATTTACTATGTAAAAGGGTTATCTGACTTGGCCATAGTGTGTGTCAGTAATACTGTAGTATCCAGCAACACCCTCCACATGCTGTTTCTTCCTCAAGGCTTACTAATTTCTTCAGGCAATTTTTCTGCCAAAAGGAATGTGTTGAAATTGTTGATGTATCCATTTCCAACTGCGTCAACATTAGTAAGTTAAAGTCAGATTGAAGAAAATCACTCTCAAAAGCAGAAATAGCAACTAGGGTTTTAGGAAAATGTGTTTTATTTATTGGCCCAACTCTGTTTCAACAGGAAAATAAATTACATGTTGGCTATTTTGTTTGGGGTGACCCCATTTGTGGGGATAGTCTTAAGGTGGTAAAGCACTAGGAGAAATTTCCTATTGCATTTGGAGGTCACCTTATATTCAAGAATATCCTTGCTTGAACAGAGGAGGAATATCTATGAGTAGGTGTAAGTTCCTCCCACTTGTAAAGAGTGGGTGTAAGAACCCTCTCCCTCTTAGGTCTCATGGTCTACAAATGTATCGGTTCATGATAACCTTTGCCTCATGCATTGTGATGGGTAAAGCCCAAGGATGGGGACATTCCCAAAATGTAGAGCCAAAATTTGCTACCATCTTGTCCTGGGTCCCATATTTTGCAAATGCGCCAACATTGGGGCTTAACCTTATGCTTAATGGAGCTTTAGCGGACTTACTGAAGGACCCCAGTTTTCAGATTTGTAACCAAAAGTAGATGATATACCTTAGAAAGATGTGTCCTTCCCTGATCTCCTCAGGTCCTCCATTGCACACACTCTCAGGGACAGAGTCTGTACCGTCAGAGTGTGAGAAAGTAGTTTCCAGGAAACAGATGTAAAAGCCCACTGAAACACCTGGGAGTTCGAAGTTGCAGGCTCTCTCAAACAGCCTTTTTGTGACTTTGCAAGAAAAAAGTATATGGGGTGGTGGAGGCGTTTGAGAGGCTGGGTTGGGGGACCAGACACCAGACCCACAGCCTGTAATCAAACTTTGTGGTATTAAAAATTGGTGAGCAAACTTCCCCAACTAGTATTGAAGTTGTTGAAGAGACATTTACCCTCCCTGAGTCCCCACCCATCTCCAAGGAACAGCTTTGGGATATGGTTGGTTCACCATATAATTTGATTTGAACTTGAACTTGGAAGATCAGATCTAGGGGGGACTTTGGACCGGCTGGGGGGTCTATGGTTTTTGCCTTGGCGTGTAGAAGTCTGTCAATAAGACAGTTATTGGGCTATGATGAGTCTTTGACTGTGATCTTATAGCATAGTATGAACTGCAACACATTTCTTCTACCCTGGCCAAAGGTATGGTCAATGCCCCCCGGTCAATGGATTGGCTCATGGGCATCTCTGTTTGAGTTGGCAGGAGCTCAACCGAGTGTGGCAGGCGGAGAATTGCAATTTGCAATGATATGGAAGAGGAACCAGGATGAGAGAGAGAGAGAGCCCACAAAGAGGAAGACAAGTGTCCATAATACATTAGCTGTGCACATTGCTGGAGCCCTAGCAAGTGGTTCTTGATTCAGTCTCTTAATGAACCTTTACATTGCTACATGTCAACTCATATGTGTTGTAGCTTTTGCAGCGGCTCTAGTAGGTGTGCTCTATTGCTTATAAAAGAAGGTTCGTTGTTGCAAAAAGGTTAAACAAGGATTGAATAGACACTTGGTAACTTGCCAATGGAAAGTGCAACTTTGAAAAATGAGGCAATACCCATGTGGGCTAGGCGACACTTTTGCTATCTTGTCAACATAAAGTGCATGCCCTTTGAAAAACAAGGTTATAGCCAAAGCATTCAAGTGAGCAAGAGACTCTCACTAAGCTGTTGGTTAAAAAGTCCATCTTTGAAAAAGGATGCATAAGGATCAAGAAGATCGGACACAAGAGAATTGTCAATTCATCAAAGTGTGCCTCTCAGGAAAGAAGGTGCAACGACCACAAGCTGGGTAAAGAAATACATGCTTGCTAACTTCTCCAAACAAGAGGTTCTTTCCCTCCCATGACATAGTCCCGTTCATGGTCTACATTTTGTTCCTATCTTTTATCTGACAGAATGCATTTGTAGAGAGGTACATTTATTCTCCTCGTCTAGTTTGAATAGTTCACATCTGGATTGGAGTTTTGGATTGCTTCTTATTTTTCCCCAAATATGCAATGAAGTTGAACCCTGAAACTGCACCTAAGTGACATCTCGAAATATAGCCCCTGCCAGAAGAGCTCTGTAGGTTGTTCAATAGGCACATATGAACATTTGAAGGCTTCATCAAATCTACATATATTAAAGAATGTTGTTTGTTTGTTTTTTTTGGTCCATTGAGAGCTCCCAAACCATGGTGCCCCCCCTGTGCTCTTGGTACTCTTGGAAAGCCTTTGATGAGTAGAGGTGCACCAAGGTTGGTTTGTAATGTTTAGGCATATGGTGTAAGAGTTAAATTGAATATTGGTGAATTTTGTCAAAGAAAAATCACCATGACCAAAACCAAGAAACTTAGGGAAATTGGGGCAAGCTTTTGGTATTGTTGGAAAGCCCTTGATGAGTTGGATTTCTTGGAGACTATTTCAGAAATTTTAGACCTAAGATTGGGGAATTATTGAGTTCTAAAATTTACAATTTACAAATTTTTTTTTCACAGTTGGGCTTTATCATCAGGGTCCTGTTCACACTTGGAGCAATTCCATAAACTTGTTCACACTTGAGCCAATGGCTCAGGTCACAAATAGTGTTCATCTATGCAAAGGCTACCTTGAGTTGGCAAGAAGAGTGACTAAATCCTGCTTATGCATTAGCCGGGAAAGGAAGCAAGGTGGAATTATAACAGCATCTTTGGTTTCGTCATTGGGTTAGCGTGGAGATGAAGATTTAAGCCAGGGGAAGGGTCCTTGGATGTGAAACCAACTGGAATTTTTTTTTTGCTACCACCATATAGATCTAACCTGATGACATTTAGGCAATATCTACAATGTAGAATATAGGTTTTTAATCGTTAGAATACAGTAGTGGGTTAAATTTTCACTTGGTATTTTCTCGTATTTTCTTCCAAACGGGCACTTGCATCAAATTATAGGACCTTGAAATTCCATTTGCACATGGTCTCCACCCACATGTCATGTATCCCAAACTTTTCCCCTTTGACAATAGAGCAACAACAAACTGCATACATCTGTACTTGTGGCTATCATGTTAGCACAATGACTTGCTACACTGTTAATTGTTGAAATCACCATTATTGTAATGTTAATTACAATTTATTTTCATAGCTATAAAATATTACTTCCTACAACTTGTATCATTATTATGATAATAACTCAAATTGGTCATTGGCAATAATTTTCTCTCATCTATTAATTATATACTGATTAAAAAAGAAATCTCTATCTTTTCCAGGGGAAAATTGTGAGTAGTGACTGCAGATGTATCAAGCAAAAAAGCGGTTGTCCCCAAAGTGAAGGGAGGAATGGGAGTAAAACCCTACTAGTAACTCCAATCTCAACATAGAGAAAATTGCAGAAAACAAGGGTGGATCATATCAAAAATTGGAAGGTCAAAAGCCAGAAAACAATGGAAGCTACTTTTTTGAAAGCAAATTGATTGTTTTAAAGGAAGCAACAATCAAATGAAAAAGTAGCATGTTGGAGGAATGACTAAAAAAAATCCAATTTTTCCTAAAGTGATGTTATAAGAAGCCTTTTGTTTCACCCCGTACATGGAGGACAAACATGTAGACGCTGTTTTCAAGAAAAACACTTTGTGACTCGAAAATTTTGGAGATTTGAAGTTTGGCATAGAAAGGGAATTGAGCACTTCTTAAGCTTACCATAAAATTCTTGGTTCCTTTACAGAAGTCATTCCCGAAATCTGGATGTCCAGCACCCCAGGTTTGATCCCAAATTGGGTGGGGGGTTCGCTACCTGGCCCTCTACAAGTAGTTCTCTGCATGATTACTGATAACCAACCAGCAGTTTCTTCTCTGGTTCTGTGTATAAGCATGTACTGTGTACCCAGGAAAAAAAGCACAACAAGAAGCAGGTCTTACCTAAGATATAAAATATAATGTGAAGGAATGGTATAATTCATGCTACTTACACCCATCCCCCAACGGGTATCTGGCTGATAACTCTTGGAGCATGTGGATTGGGCTTGGCACTCTCCCAAAAGAAAAAAAAACTCAAACAAAATATAATATTAGGTTATAGTCTCACACCACTGTAATAGCCCATCATGTGCTCCATAACCTCCACCATGAAGTTCAGTAAGTATTCAAAACCGCCACCCTTCTTGCAATTATAAGGAAAATGGTTTTTATGAGTCTTTTCTGAAAACAAACAAGAGTAGGGAGTCTGGATTAAATTACCATAGAAAGAGTTAAAAAGATTCTCTGTGACTCCCAAAATTACTCTACTTCCAATATACGAAATTCACCCAGGGTAAACCTGACACCTGACCTGACTTGGGCTGGCTGGACCAGAACTCACAGGTAGTAAATAAAAACCTGCCCCCCGCTTTCTCTCCCTGACTTTCTAGCAACTAAGAAGTTACTAAAGTTACTCCGTTTACACCACCAAAAAAAATCAAATGAATAGCATTGAATGTACCCTTCTTCAATATCACATCGATGGCCATTAACAACAGAAAAAATAAATATTAATAACAAGTAGCTGTAGCCACCCATCAACAGTATTTTGACTGAAGAAGAAATCATGGCATTACCATCAAAATTTTCCTTGGACAAAGAACATTAAAATTTTGTTTAAGAAAATTAAAAAAGTGACAGAAAATTTAAGACAATAGGCAAGGGGGGAAAAATATACCCATCCCGGGAAAAAAAGAAAACAGAGTCCCAGGTACCTCTCCGTACTCTCAAAGCAAATACCATTAAAGTCTTTCAAAACACAAAATAATAAAATATATTTTCTGGTTTCAACGAACCTATGTAATACTATTTTCAAGTTATAAAATTGTAGCACAGATGAGAGAGAGAGAAAACTGGAGGGGTCAAGACTCAAGAGTGGTGGAAACAAGACAAAAGAACAGCTGCAGTTAAGTTGGAAAGATAAACTAAGGAATAAAAAATATTAAAACTAGGGAGAGAGACAGAGAGAGAAAGTACCTTTGCCGCGTTAAAAGTGAGCTGCTCCACTCAGCGCAGCTCCCGCGCTAAAGCACAAGCTCACGTCCGGCCAGTTATTTATTTTGTGGCCAATATAGTGAATAAAAAATTGAGAAAAACTTGGAAAAACGTGTTTTCGCAGTGTAAACTGCGGTATTTCTTTCTCTCTCTCAATTTTGTGATATAGCCATACTGGCGAACATTCACAAGAGAAATTAGTCAATATAGCTGTAAGAAGTCATGGAGGAACGTAGAAAAATTTATGATTCCTGCTATATTTTGGCGACCAGCAAGAACCTATTGTCTAAATATGGCGACTCCAGAAATTGTTTCCTTGAAATCTGAGGCTTTGGGTCATTTTTTTTGCAAAAAATAATTTTATATGAGTTGCACTGAATTTTTTGGTTGGAGTGACGTAAATACGCCCCAAAACAAAAACGCTCTAAAATGTGGTTTTTCATTTAGAAATTCGCCACTATTGCGAAAATAAATAAATTGGAAAAAAACACTGCCTGGGACTTCTACTGCAACTACAGGGAGGGGACTCAGGTGCAGTAATCATTGTTAGTAAAACCGCGGGCATTTACTGGAGAAGTCTCAGGTAGGCAGCAAAAACAGCCGAACAACAACACCAACAACTACGACTCCCTCCGTGACTCTATTGTGGGACGACATTACGCCACTAGGTTGGTTGCTCCATCCATGGAACTCACGTGGGTGATGGACATGGGAGCGGGGAAAGTGGGGAAAGTGGTTTTCGCTGTTTGAAGGCAGTGATGGTGTGTGTGTGGACGTTTGGAGTTTGGTTTGTAGGCTAGTCATACCGGCCGGCCAGCCAGCCAGCCAGCCAGCCACGCCGGCCGGCAGGCAGGCACTCCCCATCACCTCCCCTCGGTCTCATCAGGTTTGATGATCCAGGCTCCCAGCTCGTGAAGACTCTCCTCATCACTACTACTACCACCACCTACTATATTCAGTTATTGAAGCTTTGTGATTTTATTGTTTGTGATATATTTGTTGTGGTCATTGCCGTGCACGTGTTTCCCGGTCTTCAGAAAACCATCATCCCCTGGGGTTAGGGAGGGAGGGAGGGAGTTGGGGTTTGGGGTCTTGCAAAAGCTGCTAAGATCATTTCATTTACTAGCTTAATTTCTGTCTGTTTACTCCTCTGCTGCTTCCTTCTATTATGTATGCGCCACCTCTTTTTTCTTTGGGGTTGGGCGGGCGGAAATTGCGGGTCAACTGAAAATATGATGTTTTGTCGAAAATCTTCCAGCCACAGTTCAAATCTTAAGGAACTTTGGTAACAAGCGGTAACAGCAGCAGTGTAGCAGGTGCTAATAAGCCGAGGGGTAAATTTAGCAAACATCGTGTTATTTTGATCCAGCCCAGGTCTCTTTCAGCGCTTGAGATTGTTCTCAGACACTACAGTAACAAGAGTAATAAAAGCAGCCGGAGGATTAAAAGAAATCCTTGAGAGAGAGGATGAAGATTCATCCATGGTCTCTTGTTGGAAGGGAGGGGTTAGTAAACCAAGGCTGCCCTCTGAGTGCTGCAAGATTCCTTTGCTTTTCCATAAGATTACTACCAGGTGGTAGGTACAGCTTTCTGAGCACTTCATTTTTTCTAGCTACCACGTCTTGAGGATTTACCCTTAGACGGCGAGTAAAAGTTTAGTCTCATGATCTGCGAACTTTTGTTGACCAGTTGTAAAATGAAGAGCCCTCGCGCCTGATGATCATCATGTGAAGTAACTTAGTCTAGACTTGGAGCTGTTGTAGGGACAGATTTGACGGGGCCAGTAATTAGTCACTGCAGCTCGGCCGGGTGATATGTTAACAAAGTCCATGTGAGTTCAATCTAGCGTAGTAGTTAGTGTGCTGTAGGTTAAATGGGTTTGTTGATTCTCATCCAAATGCATTTCATATAAAAAATTGTCACCTCATAAGCTCCAGGACTGTAGGCTGTTGAGATCTCAACTCGTTTGACAAGAGTTTTTACCTGCACTCAGGACCCGACTCTTCACTCTAATCGAGCTGTAAATCTGAAGAGGGTGGCAGCTTTGAATAGTTACCCTGGAGAATAAAAATATAGGTTATAATTGTAAGCCTTGTGGGAATGACCGTTTGCGGCAAAGTGTTTCTCTGAGCGGAGAAGGCCAAGGAACGGAGACTAGAGAAAAGCTGGAGTATTTGACACGGTGGATAAACGATGCTAAATTGTGGGCAAACAGAGCGCCAGTAGCTAGCTGGGTTGAAAAGGGCGGCCGCTGGAGACAAGGACAACGGTAGTAGTAGAAACGAAAATTTACTACTGTCTGGGTTGTTTTCTAAGTTTTGCTTACTTTGAGAAGCTTTGGAAAATATATTTTTGTTGTTTGTTTCAGTGTCGATCAGCCTGGACAACTGTGTTCATGTTCTCTCTCTTTCTCGGCCCTTCCAAGTATGTCGTGTCGAACGTGATGAGCCAGCTTCTGGAATGCAGTAGCAGGCATGATGGGTTTAAAGAGGGGGGGAATTATGGGCCTGAGCTTTTTTTCTCGACATAGTCTGTTGTGATTTCGTGTGCCAGGTCGCTCATCAGTAGGTACTTATGTCTTTGTCATAATCTCCCGTGCTGGTCTTTTTCAAAGCTTCCTGGATCACCTGCAAAGTGCAGAACACGACATAGCTTATATATATGAGGCTGTTTGGCGCGAGTTCTTCGCTGATGAGCTGTTGATTCTCCAGCATGTTCTTCTTCTGTTCTGCTGCTGCTACTACTGTCTGAGATCATGACCTCTAAAAGTTTGAGTGCTAACGCCTAATCCCATCGTCGCGGGTGCCTTGTGCAATCAGATCGCACTTCAGCGTGAATGATGATGAGTTCGCATGGTGGAATACAGCACGAGTTTGTGCTGCGTTGCGGGTGTGGAGTAGGCGTGTTTAGGTGTATGTAGAGTAGAAAGCAGCTAGCACTCCGACCGGACGGCGGGTTCTCACGCACGAACTACGCACGCGCGCAGACAACGGACCACGCCTTCCGGCAGGACCGCCGCCTTCTTGCGCAAGGGCCACACACGTAACGAGGAAGGGGGTTTTTATTCGCTTTCTCGTCGCACAGTTCACTCCAACGGGGGACGAGACCGGGGAAAGACTAAGAATTCAGCTGAGGGAAAAGAAGGAGAGGGAAGGGAAAGGAAGGGGAAGGCAGAGCAAAGGGGGGTCACCGATAAAAGAAGACAAAGGTGAGGAGAAACGGGTATGTGTGCATGGCCGGGGTGCAAGAAGTGGGAGCTCGGGGCTCGCAAGCGGGCGCCACTTCTGACGAGGACCTGCACAGTGGGAGCAGCGGAGGGAGAGGCGCACGTAAGAGAGGAAAGGGCGGGCCGGAAAGCGGGTCTCATCCTGGCGAGGGCAGCCGGAAGCCCAGGGGAAGGCCTCCAGGCTCCAAAAATAAGCCCAAGCCACCCATCATCATCACCCGCGACAACGGGAATGCGATGCGGCCGCATGTACTCGAGGTGGCTGGAGGTTGCGACGTTGGGGAGAGCGTGGCCTCTTTCGCTCGGAGGCGACAGAGAGGTGTGTGCGTGATGAGCGCCAGTGGCACCGTTGCCAATGTCACTCTGCGACAACCAACCACGCCCGGCGCGACTGTCACGTTCCATGGCCGGTTCGAGATCATCTCACTCTCAGGCGCCTTCTTACCCCCGCCGGCTCCCGCGCCCTCCACAGGATTCACCGTCTCCCTCGTGGGAGCAGCTGGGCAAGTGCTAGGGGGCAATGTGGTTGGCACTCTCACCGCAGCAGGCCCGGTTCTGGTGGTCGTGGCTTCATTCCAGGGCGCGACTTACGACCGTCTTCCGCTGGACGATGAGCCAGAAGGCATGAGCGGCATGGCCGCGACTTCGGCAGCGGCAGCTGCAGGGGCGATGCAGGGGCTTGATCCTTCCTACCCTGCAGCCTTACAATCACTTTACAACATCGTGCCTCAAAACCCCAACCTCAGCAACCCTCATATGTCGACGCAAGACGTTCTAAGCCAGTGGGCTGCTGGGAGTGGTCATAGTCACACTCAACGGCCTCCTCCGTACTAATGGCCATGAATCATCTCTGCAAGTTTTAAGCTCTGCCTTAGTGCGGGATTTCCAGTTATCCTGGCGTTGTGCCTTCTATTGAGCTGTTCATCGTATCAGCTGAACTCGACATGAACTGGGGTCGGAGATTCCCCCTTCAAGTCAGTTAGCAGATTCGCGTGCGCGTGGCAGTTCTTTCGCATGCATCTGGATCAGTAACGCGATCAGTGCAATTTGCAGAACATTTATGGAAGCGTTGATGTAAATGGTAGATCAATTCTTCATGTTTATCGTTTATTACTTGGTGACCAGTTGTCTTCAAACCTTATCCCCTTCCCCCACAAATTCCTTCTTCGACTTTCACTCGCTCCCCCTATCCTTCTCTATTTCTGTCTCCACAGCGTTATCCATGGATTGTGAAAATAGATTCAGCGGTTGCAGAGAGCCACACCCCAAGACATGAAGCACTTCGAGCCGTTCAGCATGACACTCGATGTCGGAGTGGATCGGAGGATCTCTTGGAGGCAGCTCCCAGTGCAGCTGTACCTTGCAAAGCCGATTGGTGAATATGATCATCAAAATGTTATAGTGGTGCACTACAGAGTTTCAATTCTTAATAAGGTAAGTCTGCAACGAGCATTAAAATTTGTGTTGACAGTGGACTCCGTTGAAGGTCGGCTGTCCAGAGGATAGGTTTTAGATGCACGACTTGATCTAGTTCCCAGAGCGAACCCTTCTAGGTCACCTTCACTGGAGCAATTTTTGGTAGTGTACATGTAGAAGAAGAAGAAGAAGCGGTTGTTCAGTTAGCCTTTTTAAGTGCAGTAAAGGTCTCGCAGTTCATGATTTCTGATCCGGAAAGTAAAACATTGGATGGTGGACTTCCTAGGACCTAGGGTACCAAGTTTTGGTGATGACAAACTTGTTCATGTACTGTGAGTAAAGATTGAAAAGTCCATGTGAGCAACCACCTAGTTTGAAGGACAATTCCACAGCCTATATTTGAGATACATGTCCACGGGTGTGTTCGTTTTATATAATGTTCTCTAGAGATGACATGCTGTGCTGCACAATGGTTTCTGACCATTGCCAGGATGGATCCCAAAAACTGTATGGAGTCTTTGCTGATATTATTTCCTGGAAGCTGTTGTGATTTGGAGAACCCCAAACTATCCAAGTTTTACTTTGGATTTCATGATTCAAGGACATCTGGTGCTGATATATTTGCTTTCTCATTGTCTGGGCAACTACATTCTACAGCTGTACATAACTAGTAATTTAGGTTCAAAATCTTAATTAGGGTGGAGAATTGTGATATCTGATCAAGAATGTGATATTCTCATGGAGTGCTTTTGGATCTTGTGTCTTATTAAGTACTGGATGGTTTATGGTATGTGCTATTCATATAGATTGATCAGCCAGTGCGCTACAGCTTCTTGTCTAATGTGGTGAATTGAAATTTGACAGCAAAATCTAACAGTTTTACAGACATTGAACATCATATACTGTAGAGTTCTCTGAAGGCAAGCAGAATCTTTTCTTCAGTCTCTCATTGCCTTCTCATTTCAGAGCATGTTATGGAAAAAAAATTCCAACCTGGTGAGGAGATAGGTGCTATTAAACTAGTAGCTTTTGAGGTTGTTCATGAATTACATTTAATATAGTACCTTGGCTTAGCGTTTCTAGAGCACTCACGAAATTAATTCTCATTTGCTTGTGTAGCTGTGACTTGCTGAATCTACAGGGCACCTACTCTTGACCAAATTGGAGAATCCATCCTTCCTGGGCTGGGCTCAGGAACAGGGTTGCAGGATTTCAGTTGTCCCTGGAGGGAAAGGATTGCAGGACTACGTTCAATGGCACCAGCTCTGGGTCTTACAGCATGAAATTATTGGCAGGTATGAGCTGCAACAAAGTTCTTTGAATCTCAGTTGAACATGAGCTCGTTTTCTCTTATGATAGATCAATAGGGCAAAGATCTAGAACCTAATCACTGGAATGGAGGGTTCAAACAGTCAACAACTTCAAACAAACCTCAAGTGATTTATTCAGTATGATCTAGACAACAAAGGACTTGATTGTGAGATGGCTACACTGCTGCTTCCTATGATCTTTAATCTTAATATTGCATGGTGATTGGTAAGGATTTTCTACACAGGTTTACTTCTGACAGCATCAGGTCACTTAGTTGTGAGGTCAACAGGTTTCACTTGAGGTTCAAGCTCATGTACATGGTATCTATATGTATATCCTTGTATAATAGGACTTAGTGCATTCAGTGGTAGATGAAGTGTGGTACTTTCATTGCAATACTGGTAGTTGACACTATCTGGAATAGGTGGTTTGATCAATCAATCTTCCATGAAATGGCTTTCATACTGGAGATCACCAAATCAATTTGAGCTAGTTTGTGAATTCACCCTTAGAAGTTTGTGCAATAAGAAAGCATTGTCCATAGGGCCCCTTTGTCCATCATGAACTACAGCAGAACTGAATCTTCATTTATTCCAAGCTACTGATCTATTGGCATATATGTTCACACTTGTTATCTGTGCGCAGCCAGGTAACCTCCATTGGCGCTATACAGCTTGAGTAGTGTAACCTGAGCCCATCAAGGTTGCTAGTTCTCAAGCTTCAACAGTTCAGTGTTGTAGCTGGGATTTTGTTCAAGGTACCATCCTTAAACTTAACTACATGTATTTGAACTATCTTCATTCTGAAAACCAGTTTGAGATCCCTTGTGATCAATGTATCAATGAGGGTTTCAATCTTGATCCTCATGTGGGATCATTCAAACTGGTTTGCAGGCACCTACTTGAAGTCAGGTTGTAAAAAACCTTCACAACAATATATATTCAGCAATGCACCTGTGCCTTGTGAATGGAAGACAACCCTATTCATGATGATTCATGATGGCAAGAGATTTTGAGCATGTAGCCTAGCTAGGCTTCTAGAAGAATCTTTGTGTATGACTGTCATGTTTGTGAATGCCTAAATAAAAAGACTGGTCTGAAATGGATCTTTTATACATATGAAGGTTAGAGTTCAGCATTTTGCTTTTAGGGATCAAATGACTTCCATATTGGGATAGGTTGAAACCTCTCTAGGAGACTATTTGTTTGATCTTATGTGAAGCTCTGGATACTGGGTTACAATCCTCAACTATTAGCTGTTACATGTGTTGATACATTTCTTGTGTTCTGTCAGCTGGTGATCTTATCAGAAAACTTTGTTTTGATGTCTTGCAGTCATTAGTCCCAGCCATCGGAAGTCTACATAGTACTACTGTCAGTAGGTGAGGATCTGCTTCAAATTAAGGACCAACGGACAAGCTTAAGGATTTAATAGACTAGGGAGGTTGATCATTCCATTTCCTCCAAAGATACTCATCCATTTGCTCCTTGGTCGGCTTCCTCTCCTATCTCTATGAGAATGTACCAATTCTTTGCTTAACAAGTAAGGTTCTTTCATGAAAGCATGCTCCAATTCTTTGTGTCCAACTTAAAGTTCTTTGAGTCCAATTTGTGGGCCTAATATGTATAGTATTGCGAGCTCATAAGATTAATAGAAGGCAAAGATTGGGCATCACTTTGGTCATCTTATAGGACACTGCACGTCCTTCATGGGTTCCAGTGCTGTTTCCTTGCAGGCACCTTAGCTCCAGACAGTCAATGGCCATTCAGTAATGACCTATCATTTATGGTCAGCAACAAATGAACACTCATAACATTAAGATGAAGCTGTGCATGCGTTGGGATCTCCCTCAGACTTGAATCTCTTCTTTCCCTTTTATCGAAATTGTGTCCATCATCAGGTGACTCTTTACCAAGCTTTACTCCGTTGAATTCCCTATAGATCTCAGGGATTATCGCGTTGGGATGAGTATCGGAACCTTACAAAGATCCCACACACTCAGGACTGAAGAGAGTGTCCACAAGGTTGAGGCCTACTCTACACTAGGTCCAATCACGAAGTGCACTAATTGAACGTCGGTTTGTATTTCAGGTCTACCTTAGGCTCCTTGGGCAGGATTCCCGAGCAATACGGGGAGTAATGTAGGTGTATACAGAAATGAAAACAGTAAGGTGTAGATCGTGTCCAAGACAAACCTGGAGACTATTTTCTCTAATTCCAAAACCGAATACTTGAACTTCAACCTTGTAGCGATCTTATTTATTCATTAGATATCTCTTGGCAAACTGAATGGGTCCACAAACCCTCCTGCTTCCAAACATAAGATAAGTTGCATCTGAGAATTGCCCTTCACTGCCCAGAATTGATCTATTGCTAGCGTCTAGTGAATCCCAAATCACCTCAACTTGGTTTTGCACAACAATTTGGAGCTGGATTAGCAACTTATGGAGGTCAGCCCAGCGAATTCCAGGAAAACTTACCAAACTGGCTGGTGTACAACGTGTTGTGAGATATGAAAACTTCTCAGCGAGAAGAAGAATTCTATGTGAGTTCAATGTGCTTAGGTTTTAGTGGGGATCTGCCATTGCACTGTGTCTTTCTATTTGTTCACTGGCTTTATTGTTATTTGGGTAATCAATAATTCGTTCTCTCGGATCTTAAGCCAATGCCCAGCTAATAAGTTCCTAAGCTAAAACTATTCGCACTTTAGGTCCGTCATCGTTGGGGATGATGATGAACAACGCGACGCCCTGCATCAGGGCAGGATTGGGTCATCGGTTGGAGTACACCTGGGTTCCTGCCGCGCGAAATGCACGTGAACTTTGTGTGAAGCCATAGCTAATAGAGTCATGCAGGAGCACCAAGGGAAACTTGGGGTACCAAACGAGGGAACCAGGAAAAGATGCTTGTCGCCCACCTGATGCTTACGTGGTAAGTCTTGCTCATAGACGACGAAATATTCTTTTCGGGACCCATCCCAACGTTGTAGGTCCCTCCTTTACCTCTCTTACTTAAGACCTCCTCCCCAATCGTCCAAGGCTCAAGTCCACACGAGTCCATGCCTTCCAAGTCAACCTTCTGATTTCGTCGTGGCAATAAGGAAATTAGTTGATCACCTATTAGTTATTTTATCTTTCATCTCATGGGTCCTACTCATCGTACCTGCTGCGAGCCTCCGCCTAATTGGTAGGACTTGCAAACGCGGATCCAGCACCAGCCGTGTCTTGATGTGCCATCTACATTATATCGTGCCATACGGCTCCTTGTTTAGCGGTAGATTCACTCTATCTCGTAACAAATTGTTAAGCTTTTCTTTTTCCGTTCTTTTTTGAAACACTTGGAGCTTCAGGAGCAGGACGGTCTCTGGTCGGTGATTAGACACTTTGAGCAAGTGATCGCACTTGCTCATCTTCGTTTCTCAGAGGATACAGATAGTCCAACGGTCCAAGACAAAACGGTAGCTAGGACTGGTCTCCCAGTCCCAGATTTGCCGGACACCTCAACTTCAATCAAAAATTATATAATTCCTGCTGGACAATGGGATCGATGGTAGGGGCGTGATGACAATCTATGCAAACCACATGGCACGGTCCAGTAAACTGTAATTTCGTCTTTTGCCCTTTAGAATAGATTAAATAGAATATTTTGAAAACTGCTCAGGATGCACAGCAGCTCTTACCATCGTGCCGGTGGTACCCTTGGTTCTGGCTTCGTGCGAACAACTGTTTGCGAAATGTTTTTACCGTTGGACGACAATATTATATAAAATTCTACCACGGCTTGAATCCTGAAGCTCTTTGTCAGCGTACGGAAATGGACAATGAGAATATACATCCAGTGGTAATTAGATCCTATCATCCGCTCTAAACTAAACTTATAACCATATTGTGAACATTGAGAGCGAGAGCTTCCGAATTGGTTTAGAATCTAATAATATATAAAAATCAAAGCAAGCAATATTGCGAGCCCTCGTTCGTGTCTGTAATTTACTTAGTGTTTATATCTGATTAGATTTGTTTTTAGTTTGCTAATTGCAACTCCAACTTTTGAGACAGTTATAAAATTTAGCGATGTATTGTGGATGTACTGCAGCTAATCAAGTATTGTGGGTGTAATCTGCACGTGTGATCAAGTGCAGCTTCTCACTTAAGAATGGGGATTTGACATTACAAACCATAAACATGGAAAATCCAACTTTAGGGATCTTCTATTCGAGTCTGGATTTAGTTCGTCAATCCCGGTTTACAGCTCAATCGTCGCAGGGGGCCCGTGTTACTACTGATTCGACCTTGAAGTGCTTGATGATCGGTGGCTCCAACAAGTTTAGTCAAATCTTCGTGCCTAATCTTCTTGTTTAGTTTAGAGATCCTGTTTAAGGACTCTGTTTCAGACCGCCAGTGTCGTCCGCACGGAACCCTCACTGTAGCTGTGTAACTGCGGATGATGGCACTGCTCATTCGACGGACAACAGAGCTGGGCCGGGATAGCATGTATCGCTCGTCGATTTTTAAACGTAATTTTTCAAAGAGGTTTCGAGAAATTATGCGATCACCTGACTCATGATGCAGTAACGACCCTCTGCTCTGGAACCTGGCTAATATAAAATGTTTTTTGAAAGTTCTGCTTGCACCGGTGTGCTGTTCATTGGTAATATTGTAAGGCTTTGTTGGATACAAAACCTAATAATTATGTCATCATTTTTTTTCCCATTTCGTTTTCGACCTTCATCGATTATTGTATAGAATGCCTCGGTACTGCATAAAACGAAACGACGACTCACATTTCTTGCGAGGTTAAGAAACACTATTTCATATAATTCTGTGCCCTACTTATTATAAACTTTTTGATAATTTCAAGGGAATAATAATAAGTAGATATACAGTTTCTATATTTGTCAATATTTTATATTATAAGCGAAGTAGAAAACAACTACTGCTAGGCTGCTGATGTTTTCAAATACTTTTGAGTACAATTTTGATGAGAGGACCTGCCATAACAACGAATCCTCGTAAAAGAATCTTGATGCTCCTTCATCTCAAGGCGGAGACTATGTACCTCATAAATTTTCATAAGTCCAGCTCTTTCACAACGTTAACGCAAATGATCGCGAGCAGTGAAAAAGAGAGACTCGACATACAGGTACAGAGTAAAGAAGTAAAGCGGCGTTTGTTTTATATAATTTCTATGGTACGTCTGTCATCGTAGTCTTCGTCGTCTAATAAACAGAGCGACATTTTGATTATTTACACTACTTCTGAAACTTTTTCAATTAAGAAATTAAAGCAAGAACACGCTGCTAGCAGCCGATCATGGATCGACGACGATTCAAAATATTGCAACCAGGATTAATTGGTGAATACCCAATTCTATGCTATTAAACTATTTTTTTCAATACATTCAACTATTTTAATATTCCAGAAGTAAAAAAACCCGGGCCCCACACGTACCATATAAATGCAGCAAACTACTGTAGCTACTACACATCGTCTGTCTGCCGGGGAGAGCTTTTATGATCAATGACCACTTCTTATTGTTGGTAAATGTATCGTATTGTATCTATATATATATATATATATATATATATAAACAAGCAGATCCTGTGATAACTTCGCTCTTGAATCATGATGACTTTCTGTGCTAGCTACAACGGGAATAACAATCCTCTCTAATTACAGCGCAAGTCACTCCCCTCATCATACGCTGTTCCATTTTCTAGACATAAAAAGTGTTAAATTAGGTTACTAGGCAGCTCTAAGTATGTAGTACTAACAGCTTGCTGTACAATAATGTTTGATTCGCTGCAACTGTATAGACAGAGTATACATGAACACGTGATTGACTGTATTGCTCCGTGTGAGTGAGTACGAATACATCAAAACGTGTCCGGAGACTAATTTTGCATATGATTTTGGCTCTCTAGTCTCTACCTATTTGTCAGAGTGCATTATAGCTTTTTTGGAAAATCAGAGACTCCAGTGCTACACAATTAATATTAACACTTGGAAATCTGAAATCATCTACATATCATCAGTTCATCATCATTATTAGGTCGAAAATATTCTACAATTTTAGGTTCGGCTGATTGGTCTACAGGCTAATAAATGCAGGACCATTATTTAATACTGATGAAACTGATTCCTGAACAGGCTTTTAAAAGCAAAACTAGGCTAAATGGGAAGGGATTCTATAGGAGGAGGTTGTTGGACTCACAGACTCTTGTCTGTTACTCCGGGCTTGGGCTGAGTTAAGCCTGGTTTTTTGGTATGGATTTTGGTGTCCGAATGTTCTTTGGTTTTCCATCCAACCCGTGAAGAGTTTTAGGTCTTGGAACTTGTGGGTGGGGGGATGAATGGAGCTCGGTGCGAGGGCGAAGAAAAGCCTGACCCTAGTTATTAAAGAGGTAGATGGGCCAGGGTGTGGTCCATTAGATCTGAACTGACAGGTGTTGTGGGCAATATTACAGTTTTTGCTGGAGGAGTAATGAGCATGACCACACATCGTGACAAGTGGCCCCTATTTGGACCCTTCTAGGCCAGGTCTTCCAACAGGTTCACAGCAGCAATGAGTTAGAAACTGGTTCAGCCCGTTCTTGAAATGTGGCGGCAGGGAAATACGAGGGACTCCCAAGCTCCTATGATTATTAAAAACGAAGTACACAAGTAATGTGCAAGAACCCTGCCTGTAAATATCTATTACACATTGAACTCAAGACAATTAAGAAAATAAATTCAGACCACCAAGTTCAGCAATCCCATTGGCCTGAAAAAGAAATCTTTGAGCCTATACACACAACCTTCTTTTGCTGAACAATGAGCATAATGGTTCCTTTCTACCATTTCCATTGGTACTCTAAAATCCTCACAAATCTATCAAACCCTAATACACATTTAACTCTTGGTTCACTCAGGATAACTGACTAAAAAAGAAATCACGCCACCAAATCTAGCAATTTCACTTGCCCTAACAGTTTTTCTTCACACATACATAAAGCCTATGCAACACCCCTGTATAAGCTAATATTATTGGCAGCATACACTGATTCTTCGCTGTATTACATGCAGTATTGGCAGTATGCTGACACTAATTCTTGGCTGTATTACAGACAGGGTTAAAAAATTTGGGTCCAAGCAATCAAGTTGCCAATAGTAGACTACTGCCCCTACTTGCAATGGGCCGATACCTGACGGTCCAACAGGGTCTAGAGTCAAAGACTGGATGGGACAGATGAGAGACATTTGTCAGGTAAATAATAAGTCATTCTTCACCACTTCATCCTGCCCTGGCTATTTAAGTGGTGGAGCCCAACCTTTCATCCAACTAGACATAAATTTTTCTTTTCCATTTATGTGATATCGAATTTTTGGCCAATGTTCCCAAACACTTAGGAAAAACTAGTCTGAGATCTAGTCCCAAATCGAAAATAAGATATAGCAAACTATTGAAGCAAAGGGTAGGCAGTAGGTATGGGTTAGTACTACATCCACAACAGAGTGTGTGAACACCCATGTAAATATATGTTCTTTAGTGTTGTTCACCACACCCATCAGTCCCATCCATCAAAACTCAGTAGTATGCCTCCTCTTGTTATGTACTCCCTGCCATACTTGCGTACAGTAAATTTCACCTACCAGAGTTCAGTGCAGCCTGCATGAGATAGACCTTCACCACTGGAGAGTTAGGTGAGAGGACCCACCTGTCCACCTCTTTGGAACAATTACCTAGATTACGTTACCCCTGAGAAGAGGGGACTAGTATCTGTACACATGCTATGGGTGCGGCCCACATGAGATCAGCCTCCACAATGGAAAGTTGGTTAGGTTAAGAAAGAGGACCCACTCATTCTGTCTCCTTAGAACAATTTGCCTACTTTACCGGGATATCTTTATCACTTGTGTTCACACGACTATGACGAGACCACACTAGCCATATATCCCTGGGCTTGAGAGGGACACACACCGCGTCAGTCCAAGAAAGGATGTTGGCCATTTACAGGAAAAGGGCCTACCTGTTGGACCCAAACTTTCCAAGGATTCCCAAGCCACTACGTAGTAGGTTCCACCAACACATGGGATGACCCACATGAGGCATATAGCTACCCAATATGCCCCCCCCCCCCAATTGAATCTTCTGCTAAAAGTCTTAACATGCTGCAGTTTGAAAGCTGGGGATTTGAATTGGTTCAAATCAATTGCACAGGGTATGCATGCAACATTGGCCTTATGCTAGCCATCTCATGCTAGAGTTTGAAGAAACTAAAAAGTGTAGACACAAGCTCCATAATATCCAAATTGTGTTCCCAAATTTTCCCAGATGCACTGTGGAAGCTTGTCACAAATCCCTATAGCTTCCCTTACCTTTGAAATGGCATTCTAAACAAATGGAAATTCAAGAATCACAGACATTCACATGTTATGTCAACCATGGAAATATTGGATATGCACATATGTAGGAAGGCACTATGTGACCCAACACCCAGCAGTGCACCTTCCATTGGAAATGAGTTTGCAATGTTTCATCTTCATAACCTATCCTGTAGGCCCACCTACTTCCCCCTTCCCCTACCTAGGTGGTAACTAGTAACTATCTCTATGCAAGTGGTGAGTACAGTGTTGTGTGGTCCTTCGATTGTGTTAGGCTAACATCCTTCCTGGTTCTGATTTTTAAAAGTTCTAGAAATCAAAGAACCTCCCGTTTGAGGTTTTTTGAAAAATTCAAGAATCAGAGTTTCAGGGCTTTTCAACATTTTAAAACATTGGTGGTTTTCCATGAAAGGACTGGCAAAGGATTGGTGATCTAGGGTAAGTTCTTTGACCTAGTTATTTGGTTTTTCAAACCCGAGTTGCAGGTCAAAACTGATTTTGTGATTTTTGAGAACTGCCAGTGAATAGTCAGAACTGCCTGTCAAGGGGTTTTATACCCAGCCCTTACCCACAAGTTCTTGCTTCGAAAAAGAGAGGACCACACCAAAACAAGTGAATACCACAAGTTACGATGCAGGTAGCTAAGGTACTTCGTGGTTACTAGGTACATGCCAATATTGGCCAATTCTTACTTTTCAAGAGAATCTCCATTGGCGGTTTTACCTTTTTTTTGAAAAATTGAAAGAATCTCAGGTTTTGGTTCAAGGATTTTTTCAATTCGCTACAACCTCTGGTTTGGTCCCAGACCTAGTTCTTCACATGTCAAGGCTGGTTTCAAACTGGATCCTGTTCTACCTATGTATAGCCCAAAACTGGTTTTTTTTCTCACTAGCATTATGCCACCAATAAACTGTGACCACCTATAGCAACTACATGCCTAAACCCAGTGAAAACAAACTTTTAATTTAAAAATTTGCATACTTAACAGGAAACACATGTTCTAAAAGTAAAAACAACATGCCTAATGCCCACCCCATCCCCAAATTATTACTCAAAAAATTTCATTGTTATTTTTCAAAACCTTGAATTTTTTGGTCAAATTATTCTGTCTAACTCCAATCACTGAAAAATAAGAATAACTGAAATTGTTTTTCAATTTTTTCAATTTTAATTTAAGATTTTAATTTTAAAAATTGAATTTAGATAAACCAGGTTTTTGGGCCAGTTCCAAGTCCAGTTCTAACCAGAGGCTGGTTGTTGGTTCTAGTTCTGGTTTTAGTTTTTGGTTGGTTCCCAATTCTAGTTCCTACTCTTTAAAAAATCAAAAAAATTGAACTGATGGTTTGAGTGCCTAATAACCAAACTTGGTACATGTTTGTTGGTCAAATGCACACACTAGTAGGAAATGTGAGTGCAGTTCAAGAACCCAATTTAGTGTGGATCTAGAAGTGAAGGGGGTCGTCATACCCTTGTGTCATTTCACCTTGAGAGAAACTTAAATCATTCATGTTCATCTCTAATGTAAGGAATTCAATAGGGCAATTCACTGATGTTAATTTTTTTGTATTATTCAAATAATTATTTGAATCTCTAATTTGTCATTGATCCATAGATTATATTTTGATTATGTATAAATTTTTTAATGTATATAGTTTTAACACACTATATGAAATTGAAAAGTCTCATGCATAATGTTATTTCATGTTTATACATTATATTTAATGCACCATATATAATACATTTAATAATGAACATGTAATGAAAAGTATATTACACAATTAATATTATAATATAATGTGAAATATTAATATGAAGTTTATTATTAATTAAGATAAATTAGTATTTTAAAATTTTATGTTCACCATAAACTATTTTGCAAAACAAATGTTTACAACTTGTCAAAGAATATCGTCTTGTGAAATAATGTTTTGTGGGTCATTATTTTCTTAAAATTAGAATGTGTTTTTCTTCAAAAAATTTGTGTTTATTTATTATAAATGGGCAAACCTTTGAAAAAAAAATTTAAGAATGAATTCTCATTTGTTTTATTTGAACAGACTACCAGAATATATATGTATATATGTATTAAAGTTTTATTTTCAATCAAATTTAGGTTAAATTTGATATATATAATCTTTGAAATCTTTTACCACAACATCAAGTGGTTTTGTAAAAACAATGGATTGTTTCCACAAAAACCAAAGTTCAAACCTTGATACCAACAATCATATATTGTTTGTATGAAGTTTACATAGTTTTATAAATATTAATATTATATTACAAAATTGTTATGGTATCATAGGTAGGCAAATTAAAACTAGACAAGTAGACAAAATTTCTAAAAACTACTTTAGATTGAACATGATATAAAACTTCTAAATTCTTGTTCTGTTTTTTTTAAATGGGGTTTTGGAGGGATATGGGACAACATTTCCTTTCCTCGTTTTTATTTTGTATCATTTCTTTTGCAAGATTATGTTGGAAGAGCATTGATTTTGTATAGCAACAGAGGTAGAGGTTATGCTGAAGAAAACCATCAAAAACTAAAGATTTTAATAATAAAATCTTGTCAATACCTACAAGTAGAAAACTTGTTAAGACTGTTAGTAATAAAGTTGATAGTAAATTTAAAAACCTATAGTTAAAACATCATTTTGATACTTGTTTTGATATGAATTATGTAGAATTTGAATTAATACTTATCATTTGGCAATTGTTCTTGGGAGTCAAATTTGGGGGAATTTCTATAATCTTTTTAAAGTTCTTTGGTCAAGATTCACAAGTATTGTGTGCAAGTTCATGTTTAAACTATTTTTGTAGAATTTAGGAATCAGATTTGGTCATTGATTAAAAGAATTATTGAATTAGTTTGTGAACCAAGGTAAAATTTGGATTTTTAGCGATAATTTTTGTAGCAATTTCAATATGCAACCGATTAAGCAAACTCATTTGCACTGAAAAAAATTGCATTTTTGTAATTAATTAATTTGTGACTACTTGCAATTATTTATCATTTACAACTATCGTTGGTTAATTTTTCAAGGTCCGTTCACAATTAGGGTACCAAAAAGGGGAAAAGACTTAAAGAGTTTTTTAAATTATTTTTTACAAATAATATTTACATGAAACAAATTTAAATGAAAAAAATTGAATAGTCCAATATAAGATAATTCATGTGTTAATGGTGATTTTTTGCAATCATACATAATTGTGTATGAATATTTTTGTTTAATGCCAAAAAATCTTGGATATCCCAAAATGAATTGCAATGGACAACCAAACATGTCTTTTGGCATGTTTATTCCCTTCACATGTGACTTGCATCTACAGCTAAACCTTTGAACCCATCGAACATAATTTTTTTATCAAATGGTTTTAAAAATAAGTCTTTTGCCTTGCAGCCCTTTCGTTCAATATTTCAAGACTTTGAAATTTTTGAATGATTTGGTTTTTCATCAAGTTTATCCAATGAACATGTACTTTCATAAAAGACGGCATGATTTTGTTGTACAAAAAATTTGAAATCAATTGTAAAATTTTATGCCTTCCTTTTAATTACTTAAAAAAAATGTAATTTAAACACTTGATTCCTTTAGTTCACAAGACTCAAAAGGACATTAACATAGTATCCAAATTATTTTTAATTATTTTTATTAATTTAAAAAGGCATCAGTTTATTTATTTGCATACAACAATCCATTACAATTATAATAATGGAAGACAAATAAAAACCCAAAGTTGTCCTTTGTAGTCTTTTTTAATTAAACATTCTTTTTTGGTACCCCAATTGTGAATGGACCCCTATTTTTTGCATTTAGTTGTGCAAGCAACTACATTACAATTAACTTGCCACTACTATTTTTGTTCATTCTTTGATTTGGACAACTTTTAACATGGTTTTCATCCAAAAAAATGTTAAGCACAAAATTAACCACCCCTAACACCTTACTTTGAACCACTCCCCCCTACCCTTGGAGGACATCCAAGGGGTGTCACAATCAAGCAATAAGCTTCTATATCTCTCTACAAGTATTTTGCTTTATTCTACCATGTTTAAACCAACGGCAATCTCCTTCCTATTTACTACTTTACCCCCCTCTTATTCATATTATGAGTCATATAAGGATTTACAACCAGATGCATAACCACACATATGCACACCTACATGCACATTAGTAGGAGCAAAACTTTCTCAAACCCAAATTTCACATTTCAAAAAAAAAGATAATTACAATGGAATTTTCAATCCCTAGTGGGTTTCTCCTCTTCTAACAAAACTCCTACTCATACATGGTAAAACATCCTCTTGCGTAATCACAACACTACCTCCTCCTCTTTCTTCCTCACTAAGTACTTCACTTCCTACTCTTAACCACACTATTCTTCACTACTTCATGATCTGCCAAGTCCCTTAATTGCCCATCATCATCAATCCTCACTCTTTGTCACTCCCCTCATACACTACTCATCACACTAATAGGTGGAAGAGCAATCAACAATGCTTCCCACCCCCTCCCCAACTTCAAGAAAAAAATATTGTTGTTGTCTTAACCTAACCCTAATTTTGGCCACTTTTGTAGAAGTCACCTCCCCCCTACCTATGCCCTTCTACCTAATAGATTTAACCAATCCAATTAAAACAAGATAACCTTGTCTTAACTTAATCCAACTACCCTACTTCCACCTTACCCTATCTAGGGCATCCTCCCCTTGGTAATCCCTTCGAAACAAGATCCAAACCCCTTGTCCTATCCCATGAACCTAGGGTTACTTCAAAACTTTATTAGCCTTCAACCTAATCTTAATTAAAAGTGGGTTAACTAATTGGGGTTCAACAAAAAACCCATCATGTTGCATTAGTTGCAATTGTGGTAAATGAAACGTAACGTATGTGTATTCACCCTATGTGTATTTAAAATGTAGTCTAC
>Ga0116230_10000949_pt1 | contig 26499 bp, 17 predicted proteins | sample S1TSphfallax_3_FD_88678 | JGI IMG/M metagenome (GOLD analysis project Ga0116230, IMG submission 88678) | Host-associated microbial communities from peat moss isolated from Minnesota, USA - S1T2_Fd - Sphagnum fallax MG | ecosystem: Host-associated > Plants > Peat moss > Unclassified | place... | reverse complement strand
TCTCTCTCTCTCTCTCTCTCTCTCTCGTCTTCTGCCTCCTCTGCAAGTTGTTACTCTTTCTAATTCTTCGACAAGACATACATCACATGAGCATCAGCACACTTGATGCAGCAACAGCAGCAACAAATCTGACATCTTCTTCTTCTGCTTCCATTATGCAAAACCCATCTTCTTCTTCTTCTTCTTCTTCTCTCTCTCTTTTTTTTTTTCTTCTTTTTGGCAATACAAAACACTGTAGATAGTAGATTGGGGCAAATTTGACTTGCTTCCAAATAACACCTATCCATCCCTTAGATTTGTAGCTTCAAAATGAAGCATCTTTTTTTTTCATTTAAGAAATATATTCTTTCTGTTTGGGTTTGGTTGCTGGTTTGTTTTTTGTTTGTACAATTAATTTGTTGAATACTTATATTCATTTTTAACCCAACAAAATACAATTCATGAATTAATTGTATTTTGTTGACTCCAATTTATTTTGTGAGTTTTTGGGAGTAAATAATTGTGTTTTGGCTTTTATACTTTATTTTATGCATCTGTACTATGTTCAGTAGTAGCTCCAGAATAATAAAGAATTTAAATTATTAAATAGTAATTAATTCTCATTTCTTAAGTTTACTCAACAAAAAATAATTTGTTTGTTTCTAAAATTGTTTCATTTTGTTGACCATTTAAGCATTTACTCAACAACATAGAGGCTACCCCAGTTTATTGTTATTATTCTGGGAGCTACAAATTTTGCATGAAGTTGCCTCTCACCCAACATGTTCTAACTTCTAACATGATTGATTTTTCAATCCCCTCCAATTTCTAATGTTTTTATTATAGTTTTTGCTTTGCTTTCTGAACAAGGAAGTGAGTACTTTCACTATACCAAATGTCCATCTTCAAGGTAGGTTTTCCGAACTTTATTTCTCTTTTTTTTCCTTTTTTTTCCTTTTTTTTAGCTTTCCTTTCTGAAGAAGGAAAAAAATTGTTCACTTTTTTTAATGCTTTGAATTCATCAGGCAAAAACATCAAACCTACTTGTTGAGGTCCTCTATTATTATTATTATTCTAAACAAGTTGGGTTTTTGTTCCTGGCTTGTGATTTGCATGATTCTGCAGAGAAGTAAAAAGCTAATTCTTTTTAATTTAATTTGAATTAAGTTCTTTTGTTTTATATTTCTGGTTCAAATAAGAAAAATAAAGGGAAAAATGAAGCATTCTCCCCCCCCACCTTTTCCACATGGTCTTCTTACTTACTAGAGTTTCTTTGTGATTTTTTTAAATTAATTTTTCAAATTTTAAAAAGGAAGGGGGAAATTAATAATGGGTGGTTTTTTAACTGTGTTGGTCACCCATTCATGCTTTGTTTTTTCATATAGGGAACTATTTTTTAATCTCTTTGAAGTTCTGCCTCTCTTGGGTATTTAAGATTTATGTACTAAAATAATTATGAATAGTATAGAATTGAAAAATAATTTGAGGGTGCACTTTTTATCAAACATGGGAGTCTCATCTGCTTTGCATTTTCCATCTATAGTAGTTGAACAAAGTCCTTTCAGCCTTCATAACCATCCCTTTTTATGGTCAAATTTGTGCAAATTGTCCACATTGTTGTTATTATTATTATTATTATTATTATTTTATTGTTTTGTTTCACAACGAATATGAGAAAAGCAAAGCAAATTTGAAGAGTAACTTAGAGTACTTCAATTTAGTCCTACTTCATGTTTTGTTGTATTTTGGCTCGAATTAGCATTTTAGGATTGTAATTTCACAGGATACAATGTGCAAAATGTAATTGGAAGAAGATATGAAAGCTTGGATGGAAGGTGTTATGATTTTCATATTGCCCTCCATATGAGAAATTTTGTAATGTCCTTCCATGCAAGCACAAAAACTTGTCATACAAAGGCAACATTGTTTTACCATTCATAAAGCTTAATCTAAGAATTTAGCTTTCCGAACGATGACACCCTTGGAGAAATGCATTTCCAAAAAGCAAGACCACCCTCGACTAACACCTCCAATAGTGGACCCTCCTTTTGGGAATGTTCTACTCCTCAAGCATTACCTTACACATATGGGTCAAAATGATTGATTTCCAACCTTCAATCTCCACACTTGCTTCACATCAATTCTTAAAAGAAAAATCCAATAAAAGATCGATGGTAGAACCATCACAAAGGAGACAACAAGGGAAGGCTAAGCAAAGGCCAAAAGATGCATAACCCGCATGAACTAAAAAAAGGAAAAAGTTAATCCTTCTTGTGGTAGGAAGCTATCTCACCCACCACCCCTCTAATGTCGTTGACATGCAAATCATGGGAGGTTTAGAATAAACATCACACATCAATGCAATCTTGCTCTCTATAGCCGAAATTAAAGCACACTAAAGAACAATACTAACACACTACCTGAAAAATTGAATACAAAAAGACAAGGATAAATGACCTCCCAATCATTTACCGTGGAAAAGACAAGCACAATCCTTGATGAAACGATCCATATCATGCCCAAGTGCATCGTGCACCTCCAAGGCCATCGAAATATAGTGGTGCCCCTCATGAAGCTCTATATACTTGCGGATCTTAACAATGGTGTTAAATTTCGCAATTGCACCTACAAATCAACTAATGACACTCGAAACCCTTGTTTCTTACATTGGGTCAATAACCACCACATTGATAACAAAGACATGGTCCTCGCGGGTCATGTAGAGATCAACTCATAATGAAACTTTTGACATATGAACAGACCACCACTCTCTCCATACAATGTGCCCATTTTCTCGAACAAGGGCACACATGACATTTCTAATGGCATCATGTGTAGCTATCCGTTGACCTCCAAACATGCAACATGATAAATGTGTGCCAATGCATTTAACCCGTGTCCACACTCACACGTGAAAAGACTAGATGTCGAAGGTTGAATCAAACCGAAAAGAAAACACATCATTAATGTGAAAGTAATGTGTGTGATGCAAAACGAATGAATAGATGGCCTAACAAACCAACCATAACCCTACCCCCTTGCCTGAACAAAAACAAATGTAAGCTCTGGATGTTAAGGAAATGGAGTCATCTTCCAAGACAACCCTAAAGGATGTGTCATGGTGGATGTCCATCAAAGATGCATGTGACCTTGAACGTCCATAACTACCAAACTCTGGAAAAAAAAAGTACATCTTTCTAACTGCAAGAGGAACGTTATATCATGTTGCACGAAGGCATGACTTAAGGAGGTGTGGGCCCCCTTCAACCTGAGAGACATATTCTTCCAAAACGGGTTTATCGAAGATATGAAAACTTGAGTACAAATACAAAATCACAAAAACTCAACTCCTAAGAAAAGCAAATGGGGCACAATCTTCCATAGATAAAAGGTTTGTACCACCAAAGGAGATTGGAAGTCGAACCTGACACCTTGCTAATGGGCCCTAAAGAGACTCCCATGACCTTAAACCCATAATGTCCCCACATACTTGCATAATTTTCCTATCGAAACCCACCAAAAAATATAAAAAGAAAGAAGAAAAAGGTATTATCTGTGTGAAATAAGAAGGTTGATGAATTATACATGAAAACAAAATGCCTAAACCAACATGAGCATCTCCCAAGAAAGGAAAATCATCCATATGCACCACATCCTAAGATGAAACCTCATCCAAAAAGTGCATGGCAAAATTTTGAGAACCCATTAGCACACCTAAAATGCATAAACCATATGTGACCAAAGTGCAACGTTGAGGAATTTCATGGTTGGAGAGTTCCCTAAAAGACTCTAAAGTTTGCACTTTCACAATTTAACCCTAAGTCCAGTAAGGCTAATGAAGTTGAAAGGTGGTCAAATCACTACACATTATTACAAAATGTGTCCTAGTTCACTATGGGTTTCATTAGATTTTGAGTGAATTTGGACATTTTTACTTAGTGAAATTGTTTAACACCTTAATGAATAGGGACTAGTTACTGCAAACAATGAATTATTTCAATAGTACTTAGTGAAACAAGTTTACTTTCAAGTGAAATAGAAATTTACCAAACTATTCACTTGTTAGTTAATTAATTAACTAGCATGAAAATCAATTAAAATTTAATTATTTAATATATAATATTGTTAATAATTTCATGATTTTTTAACCTATGATTTATTGACACGTGTCATTATTTAGGTTAAGTTAAAAACCTAGCCTAGGTACATAAGTAGGCCACGTAATCAACCTAGGCACCTATTCTAAAAATTTGATAGGGAAATATTCCGTCAACATACCATTGTTGACCACACACAACACCATTAATGAGGTTTGATCCCTTGACCTTTAAATTGGAGGCAAACACGCTTACCATCAAATCACCCCACTCATTGTGATAACATGTCACATTGTATTCCATTTATCAAATACTTCATTTTAAACATTACAAAAACATAAACTTTGAAAATTCATATCTTATTGAAATTTTGTTAAAATGAAATGGTTCAAATTTAATTTTTAAAAATTTTCATAATGTACATAATTACATTTATTTCCTTTTGAAAGTTTAAAATCATTTGAACAAAAAAATAAAATTGAATATCATTATTTAATAACATTTCGATGACCATTCTTTTGGAATTTTTTTTGTAATAAATGGATTTTTTATTAATATAGTAATACTACCTATGTTAAACTACTTTCAATTATCATATGACTATTTTTCATTAATTCAAATTATTTCACCCTACATTATTTATGGCTATTATCAAATTTTTTGGTTTTTTTTTGTTATTTCAACCTAGGCTATTTTTTATTCTTCTAAATTACTTTTAATTATTTTATTTTATTTCACCTTAGGCTACTTTTCAACTATTATAAGTTTTTTTATTATTCTACGTTTTTATTATTATTGTAAATTATTTCAATTTAAACTTCTTGTAACTATTATAAGTTATTTTTGGCTACTTAAGGTTATTGCACCTTAAGTTACTTTTGTCTACTATAAATTATTTCACCTTAGATTATTTTTGACAATCCTAAACAATTCTAATATATAGCTATTGGTTGTTCTTTTATTAGTGCTATTAGTACCTATTTTATTTGTGCCTATTGATGCCTATTAGTGGTTATTATATTAATAATTATTGGTGGTTATTCTATTAACGGCCATTAGCATTTATTTTATTGGTGGCTATTGGTGGTTATTCTATTGGTGGATATCTTATTAATGGTTATTGGTGTTTATTATTGGTTATAATATTAATGGCTATTTGTGGTTATTAATGGCTATTATATTAATGGCTATTGGTGGTTATTTGTGGTTATTTTGTTAATGGTTATTGGTGGTATTATTTTGATGGCTATTAATAGTTATTTTATTAGTGGATATTGGTGGCTATTAATGGTTATTATATTAATTATTATTGATGGATATCCTATTAATGGTTATTGGTGAATATTTTATTGTGGATATTGATGGTTATTACTGGTTATTAATCACTATTGTATTAATGGTTATTGGAAAATATTCTATTGTGAATATTGATGGTTATTAATGTTATTATATTAGTGGTTATTGATGGTTATTATATTAATGGCTATTGGTGGGTATTTTATTAATGGTTATTGGTGGTTATTGATGGTTATTTTATTGATAGTTATTATTGGTTACTATATGTTATGTTACAACTATTAGTGATTATTGTATTATAAATTATTGTTAAATATTCTATGTTATAATATCATAGGCTATTGGTAATTATTATATTGTAGGGTATTTAAAATAATTTCCCATAGGTTACTATTTTTTATTAAAATTTATTTTTACCTTAGGTCATTATATTTTATTTTGGATTATTTTTAGTTATTATACTTAGGATAAAATAATTTATAATAACATAAAGTAGGATGACTTCAAATAATTTAAAATATAACTTAAAATAACATATATTAATTTAAAATAAAATAACCTAGAATATAGCCTAAATTTAGTTGAATAATTTAATTTAAAATAACTTAAAAGCTTATAATAAATTAGTTAAGATATTTTAAGATAACATAACGTATACTAATTTAGGGTACAATAATTTATAATAGCCTATAATAACACAAAATATGAGTTAGAATAATTAAAGTAGATTAAAATAATATATGGTATATCATAAAGTAACATAAATAGAATATATTAAAAAACAAGAAATAAACCTATTTACTATAATAAATTATAATAGTGAATTATGTTAACTAGTAATGAAACATGATGTCTACATAGTGATATTATAGTGAAATAACTTTCACCGAGTCGAAATTAGGAAAATGTAATGAAATTATTTCACTTTTAAAGTCTCATAATGATTTAAGCTAGTAAATTGCACCTCACTTTTGTAGTAATGATCCCATTCAAAGACAAATGGGGAGTATTAATTAAAGCTTGGGTAAACAAAATGTTATCCAAGACAAAGGTGTGTTTAGCTTATAGGAAAAAATAAGTGGAGGGACATGGCCTGAAAGAGGGGGTGTAGTTGGCATAGGGTTACAATGGTGTCCTTTAACGAAATAGCTGGCGTCATGGGTTGGAAAGCTTTAACAACATGACTATACTCACCAATTGTTCCCAAAGTCAAACATCAATGAAGACGAATGGTCAAAGAATCATCCAAGGAATGTTGAAAACGAAAAGCATAAGAGGCACAAGAAGACTCTTCCTGAATAAACGAGTAATCGCGTACCATAAACCTCCTAAGGAGGGCAAAAACCTCTTGCTAGCCTCAACAACCTCTTCGAATATAGCACAAACACCAACGTGGCAATAGGAAGTAAAGGAACCACAATAACTCGTCTATTAGGTCTACAACAATTCAATCAAAAGGTAAATGAAAAGCTTGATTTACATTGTCTTATATGGCTTGAAGGATTTTATGAAACAAACAAAGGCATGCGAAACAAATTTCAAACAACCCCAAAATGAAGTTAGGATGAGCCCGAAACCAACCCCAAGAAGCAAGAGGAATAGAACCTAGGAAAAGCACAAGAGGGGATAACACCTACATAGAAAATATAGCCTAGATAGCTAGGGAAATGTGGCTAGCAAAATAGTGAACACTCTTGACATGTTTTGAAAGGCCGCCTAAAGTGTAAAGGCCTAAGCAATGAAAACAATGGGTATTTTGAACTGACAGGGGACACAAAGAGGGAGCCATCCAAAAAAAACTACACCAAAAACCCAAGGATGCAAAAGCCTTCGCAAGCACCCTAAATTTTAATTCTTAAAATATACATATTTAAAACACCAAACCAAACCAAGAAAAAATATTAACCTAAATAATAATAATAATAACTAACTAACATTTTTTTTTATAAATCCTACCATTGAAGGAATTATTAGCAATGGCAAGCCTGGTCGTTGTGTACCTCATGTTGTCGTTATAACTTGTTAACAAAACTACAACAACAATAATAGTCTTGGCAAAACTTGGCACCATCTCCACTTTCTACTCCAACACCAATCTCTACATCAACTAATTCAATGTACACCATCACTCTTGCTATTTTCACAAGCCACATTTGTCTTCAGCACAATGTTGTTGTTGTTTAGTTTTTCTTTGGCGATGGTGGACATTGTAATAACAATATCAACAACTCTGAAAATCCCACAAAAAAATCTTCCTCCTCTTTTGTGGTGAGTCATTCACAACTACTTTGATTTACCAATAAACATTTCTTAATTTTCAAATTAAGGTTTTCTTTAAATTCCTATGTCACACATTCCCAAAATAACATTACCAACAACAAAATGAAATATTTGTATTGATTGAAAAAACTATTGTTGTTAGGGCTTTCACATCTTTTGTGGTCAATAAGGCTCAATAACCCTTTGTTTAGTTGTGGCCAAGGTTGGTTTTCCAACTAGAAACAAGATTACAAAAAGTACTAAAGATTTATCTTAGATGCCATCCTTTCTTCCAAGTTATTTTGATATTGTAAAAAAAATTGTAATACAACAAAGGACCCAATGGAGGTCGTGGAGGTATTGACAAATTTGAATTTGATTAATTTAAATTACTTATGTTAGTTAGTAACACCATGAGGCGTGTGTTTGATATGAAACAAAATGAAATGACAATTAATTCAAAAGGCACACATAAACACCCATTGTTTTAGCAAAATGTACCTCAAGTTTAACAAATTCTTATTTTGTTGTCTTTGTTTTTCTTCCAATTTGATCTCTACATAGAGTTGTCATTTACAATAATTCAAGCATTCTTATTGTTTATTCTCCATTGTGATTTTGCTCTTTTCAACTTGTTACTATACAATGAAATTAAGTTGTAAATCAACAATGAAACTAAACTTTTGATGTGCAATAGAACTAAACCCGTGTGGTTCAAGCATGCATAAAGCTAAACCCAAACCTAGTTGGTTTATTCATAGTTTTGAAAATTCATATGGATATGAAAAAAATGTGAGAATTAACATGTAAAAAATATAAAACGACCTAAATTAAAATGTTGTATTTATATTTCCTAACATTACAAATATACATATGGATTTCCCCATTTGACCAATGTCTCAAGAAAGGGTTTAAGAATATTAAACGAATTTGAGATTCAAATTTTGTTTGAGATTTGAAATCAAAGTTTCAACTATAAACCTTAAATCTAACCTTAAATTTTAAAACAACCAAATAAATGTACATTGTTACTATTTAACATTAAATCGCATGTATATACAACTTTATGGGAGTAGGGTTGGAAATTTATGTTACATAATCACATAATCATATTTTTGTAAAATCTTTGAAATAAAATGTAAACATTGATAGAATAGTTCACACCCATGACTTCCCCCAACACATCATTGAATATGTTCACATGTTTTCATATGCAAACTAGCCATGTTATGTGGCCAACTAGACATTCAAACTCCAAATATTAAATCAAATATTTGGGTTTTGAATTTACCTTAAATTAGCATATTGTAATATCTTGTCAAGTGTGTTATTTAGTTTCTTGGTTAGGTCCCAATTAGTTAAGGATAAACCAAATTAATTTAGTCATTTGGGTATTTATCTCAAATTGATTCAAGTGTGAACATGATTTGGGGTATTCTATGAATGGGATATTATTTTAATTTGTGTGATTTCAAATTACTTTTGATGATTTGAAATTCTAGGGCACTCTATTGTTGTATGCAAGCTTTTGTGTGTTTTATGCACAATGTTAGTTTTTGCATTTTTTGTGATTTAAAACAGTTGTTCATTTACAATGAAAATATGAATCCATGATGTATCATCTAAGGTATTTTCATGTTATCTTTTGTATCTGTGATGATAGTGATTGTTGTAAGCACCAACATAGGAGCACACAACAACCTTCGCAAGCTTGACATTTGGGTGTCAAATAATTATTTTATTTTTCATAATCCACTTTGGTAGTAAAAAACAATTATGAAATTTTGGCAACATATGTTCCACCAAATTATAGGATAATGAAATGTTGTCAATTATTGGATATTTGCTTTCAAATGGTGGATTAGCACAAAGCATCAAACTTTTATTGAGTTTCCAACACTTTCATATTTTTCCTCCCTTGCAATTTCTTTAAATTTTGGCATTTCAAAAAAGTTTGTGGAAAAAGATTCATTTCCATAAATAATTTAATTACTATTGAATTAAAAAAATACCATGGTATTCAAAAATGGGAAGGTTGTGTAATGTTAGGAAATTGCAAGTGCGAAATTATAATTCACAATGCCAAAATGTGTCTTTCATGACTTAGACATTCATGATTAATGTCCTAATCTAGTCATGTAGTCATATGTCCTTAATCATATACTTTACTTAAATTTGTGACTACATTGCAATTGCATTATGACTACAAAACTAGATCAGGACTATTTTGTGACTACATCATGATTACATGACTAGCCACATACATTAATTATCTACCTATGTTAGTAGTTTAACTAAATGTTAGTTACCTATTAACTATTTACTAGCTACCTATAAAGTAATTAGTACCTATGGGCTAATACTACCTATTATCTACCTACCTACTATGTAGTACATACGTACCTACCTACTACTTATTATTAAGTACCTACCTATTACCTATTACTAAGTGCCTACCTACCTACCTACCTAGTAGGTTGTACATATGTACATACATGTGTACCTACCTATTTAACTACCTATTAAATAGGTAGTATGTACCTACCTACCTACTATTTACTATTAGGTACCTACTTACTTACCTACTAAATTGGTATTATGTATGTACCTACTACTAGGCACCTACCTCCTTCTTACCTAGCTATTATTTTAAACTAAGTATGTACCTACCTACCTACCTACCTACCTACATACTAAATAAGTAGTATGTATATGTACCTATTACTTGGCACCTATCTACCTACTTACCTACCTACCAAGTAGGTAGTACATACACACTTACCTACTACCTACTTACTACTACCTCTAGGTACTACTTACCTATTACCTACCAAGCTAGGTACCTATTAGGTTACTAGGTAAGTTTTAAGTTGTTACGTAAGTACTTAGGTACTTAGCTTATAAAATAAATTGAAAGCAATATGATGACAAATTTTGTCATGTAAAAATCATGTGGTGTAATGGTTAAGTGGGGGTTAAGGACTTCTTCCCTCAATGTGGAGGTGAGGGGTTCAAATCCTCACACTTGCAATTTACTAAACTAGCTTAGCTAGCTTAACATGCTAGCTAAATTAGCTTACCTTCCTAAGTGGGCTAAGGCTTACATTCTTAACATATATGCTAGGTTTTTAGCCTTTATACCATGTGTCTACATGCCACATGTCTACATGGCATGGGTGGATAGCACATTTATTTCATATTTAATGAGTTATATCCAATAGCCATAATTTATGGATCTCATTAAGCACTGATGACCTCCATGACTCCACAATTGCAAAAGTCATAATCGTAAATTGTTTTGCAACTTAGTCACACTGGCGACTAAGTGTCCTAAACAACGTGTCCTATTCGACTATATAGTCATGTGATCATATATGTCTTCCATGATTAACAACCTAGTCATAAATCAAGTCACAAAAGACAACTTTTTCTATAGTGATTTAAATTAACTTATTATAGAAAGCTCAAGAACATGTATCAAATTTCATTATAATCTGTATACAATAACTACCACCAATACCATTTGACAAGCTAGGAGGCACTTGAAATTTTATCCTTGATTAAATTTATTAATTACATCACACTATATTTTCAACTATGAAAATTCTAAACATGAATAAATCCATTTCAAGGTGAATGCACACTACAATGTACACAATTATAAAGGAAATTGGAATCACATAGTAGTATCAAAAGTATTAACATGTAAGTTTCCACTCATAATGTTGAAATATTTTTTAAATAACAGAACCTGATTTAAGGCCTTGTAATTGTAACAATATTTGAAAGCCCTACAAATCAATATAATATTTTCTTGGATAATTAAATCATTTATACATGTGCGCCATTGTCACAACATAATGATACATTGGAACATAAACCATAATCTATTGCAAATTTTCATCATAATTTTTTTTCAAATGTCCACCATGATGCATCAAATTTCAACATGTATTAAAATTTGTTAATTTGTGATAGATTGTTGTTTACACCATAACTTGCATTCACCCAAATTAGAAAAATAAATGAAACATGTTATATTTATTTGTGTAATGTGAAAACACTAAAAGTTAATTCAATATTCACATGTATATGTTCATGGTGTGGCATTATATGCATGAACCACACCATGAACATGTTCATGGAATGACACCACATGATGATGATGGAATGCATATGACAAGTTACACATGTGAAGATTGAATGGAACGTGGCAATTAATCAAGGGAGGTCATGCTAAAATTGCATAAAAAAAAGGTGCAAGTCCCATATATTGACATATTTGTACCACTTGCATCATTTTGACATAGTCATATGACTTGTGTGAAAGGTGATAAAGACCCTTAACCAATGTGGTCTAAAGGTACACACTTTAGAAAATATTAATAATGCTCAAATCATTATAAGGAATGCAATGAATAAAATAATAATGTTTTATACCATGTTTCACGTGAAATCAGCTTTCAAGTTGATATTTCTAAATTGAATGTTGATTTTAAGTAATCCATTATATTAAATACACTCCCGGTCAAAAAATTAAATTTCATTGTTCAACGAGAAAACTCATGGTGCTTTGGGAAGGAATTCATGACAAATTATTACATTTTTCGTCAGTTTCAAAGATCACCAACATATTGGTCAAAAATATAATTACAAAACCTACGACATAATAAACAAAATTTTGACATATTCAAATCTTCATGTGTTAATGATGATGTTCATTGCCAAATTGTAAATGATCAATTTCAAAGTTCACCATCATGTGATCATGATGACATTTCCAAATGTATTTTTCACATCACCAATCCCTACTTTCAATCTTTATCACTTTCTAAAACAATGAATATTAAGAATCTTCTATCCTAAAAGTTAATGGCAACCTTGCTTGTACATTTGAGCTTGGACACCCACATCACTAACCATCTTTCCATTCATGTATTATTGATCTTGTAGATATCATCAATGATGTTGGTTTTGATTGAATATGTTTTACATAAGCATTATAAGAACTCATTTTGAGTGCGTATAAAGGGCAAAGAATTAAAAGTAAGCTTAATGGATAAGGTTACATGTCTAGGTTTTCTCCTTTTTAAAGTTGGGTGGGATGGGGTGAAATGAAGTGGGATAAGGTTATAACTAAGAATTTGGGTAAAGGGGAGGGTTGGGTTGGGTTTTTTTCCTATGTTTCCAAGGAGTTGTTTCTTGGGTGGGGTGGGGTGGGATGGAGGTGGGTGGGTTTTCTTTTCTTTTTCTCCTCCTTTCCAAAGGTGGGTGGGAAGAATGTTTAAAGGAAAGGGTTTTGGAGTTTTTTTAATTTTCAAAAGGGATTTTTCCTTGGGTGGCATGGGGAATGGGGAGGTTTGGTTGTTTTTAAGAGTAGAGAGGGGAAGGGCCAAGGCCTTCCAAAAGATGTTAAATTATTAGGGAAATAGATTTAGTTTGTTTTTAAGGACAAAAAAACCTTTAAATTGGATGCAATTTATGTTCAAGATCAATTTGGTGCAATTTCATAACCTTTTTTTTTATTGGCCCCTTTTAACAAACTTTAAATCCATTAACTTGATTTCATGTAAAACATTATTTTTAAACAGAACCTTTTATGACAAATCCATTTGTTATTAACCTTTAAGATTATAAATTTGATGGTTAGTAATAAAAACATCTTGACTTACATAATTTCTCTTTAAAATGATTGGGCAACTTTTTTTTTATAAGGAAAAAATTCATGTTTAAATTTCAACTAAAATTTAAAATCATTTGATAAATTGTTTAATGTGGATAATTTGCCATGTAATTATCTTTACAAAACTGGAATTTTGAGAAGGATTTCATGCAAGTATCCTTGAAATGAAATCTTTACTTTCAATGTGATCATGTAACTCATTTAAAATAAGAATTTACTCTTCATGTTTTGACAAAAAAATGTTTAAAACATATCACAAGCATTTACACTAACCTGTTATGTATGATAAGAATGACCACAAAGTGAGGTGTGTTATGTTTTAGATGTTGAAAAAAGGTTTAAGCATGTGTTGTGCAAAACTCAATAGCAAATGAAGGCATGTTAAATTTCAAAAAATGGTGCATTATAATTTTCATTGCATTGATTAGCTTATGTAATGTTATACTAAAAAATGCAAGTATGATGCCCCTTACTTTGTTTAGTAATATTGACCCTAACATAAGGTTGATTATAATCCAATCTAAAATGGTGGCAAGTTGCCAAATAATGTTTTTTAGTAAAAGGTATGAAGATATATAGTTATAATACATTAACATGAGACAAAAATAAAATGTATTCAAGTATTATTGATGATAAATTTGTGTGATATGAAAAGATAAAATTTCAAACTATGAATAATTGAGTTCATGGAAATGAGGTTTAAATTAATGTTGGGTAGTTTTAGATTTGTCAATTATCAACCATGGTTTATACCTACTTACTCATTGATTTTTTTTAAAAAAAATTTAAACCAACTTTGGTATATAGTAATGGGTTTCAAAAAATATGAAGAAGTTTATGTTGATTTTTTGTTAATTCTTTCATGAAAATCACCACTTTTTTGAAGTTTGTGAAAAAATTGAACCCAATAGTTCTTTAAATTTACAAAAAAATGCACAACATTTGTTTAAACTTCCAACTATTGGAACCAAGAAATAGTTTTATAGTTGGTCATGGGTTTTTTTAAATGTGCTTCAGGTTTTGAACACCATTTTTTTTGGACTGGTGTTCAAGTAAAATGGAGGGTTCATTTGTTAAATTGTTTGTTCACCTTCAAATAGCCACCACATGGGGCTTTCTATAACTTATATTGACATCAAACCTAGTTGACACAAGGAGTATCAAAGTATGAATATGTATTTAAATTAACAACATTGTTTTGGATGTTTCGTGAATATTGGATTCATAATAATGAAAACACCAAGAATGCGATCTAAAGTTTTTGTCAAATGTTGGCATAGATTAATCTTAGTGACGAGGGCTTGAAATGGAAAAATAATTTGACAATTTTGGCTTTAGGAAGACAATGATGATATTATGCAAACAATATTAATATTATCAATATTTATTATATCACTTGGAAATTGAAAAAAATGCCACAATGTGACATGAAAAATTCTAAAAATCAATTATGTCCTTATAACATGAGGCAATGACTAATTAATCAATACAAAAAATTGCAATAGGAGCCATGCTTGAAACAATTACAATGGATAATCATTGCATAATGGATGTCACCTTATGTAGGTGCAATAGTTTAAATAATTTGTCTAGATGATAATGTCTCAATACCTAGTCTTCTTTTGGGGGGGAGGGATGGACCTTTCAAAGCAAGCTTTGCAATATTGCGTAGATGGGAGAAATGTAATTATGAAAAAAAAATCATTGGAAATCTCAAAGAAGATTGTATCTTGCAGTCAACAAAAGAAAAAAATATTTTCATTAACTTCACTGGCACTTGAATTTTTGTAGTGCATGTGAAAGATTACATAATTGAATACTTGATAAAACTATTGTTTACTAATTCTAAATTCATTTGTAAGCAACCTACATAAAGTTTTTAAGTTTGAGGTAAAAAATTCATTTAATATGCCCAAAGATATTGCAATCATTATAGGAGAATAAAAATTAAATGCCATAAATGATTTTAATGTGTCTCAAAGTTCATGACGTTTGCTTGGATTTGTTTTTATGTCTCATATGTGGAATAACATTAATTGTGGTCTTCTTTGGGCTTGTTGTTTCAAAGGATTGAATGATCATGACTTTTAAAGCTTCCATATTTTGTCATGGCTAGTGCTTCAATGATGAGAAATTATCCCTTAACATGTGTTGAAGAATAATACAACTTTCATTACTTTCAAAATAACTTGGAATTCAAGAACATTAGAGAACCCACATGTGCATGATTTTTCATTTTTTGCGAACTACATACATGATGTATTTTGAGGTTTACAATGTTAGCTAAATTATTGTTGGGAAAAATATGTGTTCGTTTTTCAGATTCTCCTTTTTACAATTATTTCCATGAACCAAATTTAGAACCATGTTCAAAACTATAGGGAATGTTTTATTTACACATGTGAACCTCTTGTTTTCCAATATTTCAAATGTGAAAGTCACACATGATTGGTTGAATTAATATTTCAAGAATTTGGATATGGATAAATGTGGTTTTTTTTTAGCAATTGTTCAATCATAACTTCTTTTTTGTTTCTTTTGCTATAATAACATTAAACCTAAGAAAAGATTTGAAGTAGAAATGGATGTCTTTCAACAAATGCAAATAATTTAAGGCATGTAATGAATTCAATTATACATACATCCCATGCAGTATTGTTTTGATTAAAATATTGAAAAATTCATCACCATGTGACATTTTTTTCTAAACCTTTTAAAGATTGTTTGAAATTTTGTTCACTAAAACAAAATTGTAAAAAGTGAAAAAGGAGTCTTTGACAAAGAAGGAAAATTGATTGATAAAACAAACAAAAGGAGAAACTTCCTATAAAACCCATAATTGTGAAAAAAATTTACATATAAATGCTTATGTGGGTTCAATATAATGCACGCGTCGGCAAGAAATATTCTTCATTGGCTTGAAGCAACATGGTATAGGTAATGGTATTAAGATCAAACTTGGGCACCATGTTGCTTCACACTACTAGTGTTGATCAACTATTTGTTTCCTCTTCTTATGTTCCCAAGTATGGTTTTCCAATAGTTCATCATTATTTATGTCAATTTCAAATTTAATTTAATTCACGAACAATGAAAAGGCACATGTTAATTTGTGTTTTTCATATCCATGTTGATGGGTGGGGGAAAGGAGTGGGATAATAAGGCTTGAAAATGAGGTAGGTATGAGTTTTCTTTAGAATTTTCCAATGACAACAATATGATAGATTTCAAAAAATCACCCATGTACCAATTCTTCGAAACTTATGGTCGTTGGAATTTAGTTTAATAAGTTTGAATATAAAATGTTTGGGCTCCATGTTGTTGTGCATTAGCAATGATAATCAATTATTTTTCTTCTTCTTCTTCTTCTAATGTTCCCATATGCTTTCCAATAGTTCATCCTTATTTATATCAATGTCAATTTTACTTTGAATCAATATAAATATCATGGACATGAAAATACACTTGTTCATATTGATGTTGGTCATGGATAGGCAAATGGAGTGAGGTAGTTAGGCTTGAAAATGAAAGTATGTATGAATTTTCTTGGAACCTTTTAGGGACAATTATACAAAAGATTATGAAAAATCTCTTGTATACCAATTCCTTGAATTTTTTTATCATTGGAAATAAGGTCAATACTTATACTAAATGGGTATGATGAGGGTTTAAAGGGTAATGTTATATAACAAACTAGTTCATATCAGTATATATGTGATAGACAACCTTTAATATTCACTAGAAACCATCCCACATTCTTTTTTTGATGTGGGTATGAGTTGAAGTTGAAGGTACACAATGAAGAGGTTGTTTTATAGTTTTTTTACGACAATGGAACTATTCTAGTAACTTATAATAAAATTTGATTCCCAACATGTCACTATTTCCAAATATATTCAACAATACATTTTGATTTCAAAGCATGCCTTCATGAATCAAAAGTTTTATCCCAACATTACCACTAATCATTATTTAAGTTTGAAATGAATATTTGTTGATTTTGATTTGAAAGTTCAAGTGGAAAACATTTAAAGGTATTTTTCACATAATAGCAATAATCATGTTCAAAACTTGTTCATAATGGTTTCATCACCAATATTGATTCAAATAACACCTTTAAAAGGTAATTTTTATTAAATTATAAAATAGTGATAATATCATTTTGGTATTATATATATTTAAATTATTCAATATTTGATTATTGTCTCAACCTATGTAATAAACCATGAATTACCCAACATCAGTTTAATCCCCTATGATCAATGACAAGGTTCATATGAAGATGAATTTTTTTTCATTCAATTGACAAGCAAAAAGCTTGTTTGAAAGTTTTGTAACTAATTTGAAAGATGGAAATTCCTTTAGGTCAAACGTTTAGATCTTTTCATAACTAAACAAAAGTTATCCAAGAGGAAGATTAACATGTAAATATAGTGATATATTTGATCTTGTCTTGTATAGTGACTCACATTCATAATAATTGAATGTTCATTACAATACACTTAAGGGTGTTGTTATTAATGTAATAAAATTGTACATGAGTTAACAACCTTTTAAACTTGTCCATGATTAAATTATTGACTTGATATATGTTTATAATTAGGAACAAAAATAATAAATTAAAAAATGGATATTGTCCATCAGTTCAAAAGACATATTCAATGTTATTCATATCTAGCTACATGGAGGGCCTAGTCCATGACAAAGATTGGCAAGTTACATTGTTTAATAAATTCAAGAAATTACACATGCTTTGGAAATTGATAAATAAATAAATAAAATGTTAAAGGAGATAATAAACCAATGAACCTCATATGCATGAAGTTAATCAACATGAATTTGATTGGTGTTATATATTTAACTATACCCAAGAAATCAAAATCTAACCTCTTATTCATGATGACATGCACTTGTTCAAATATTGTCCATTTAAATTTCAAACTATACAATTTAAATGTTTTGGTGGCTAGTGTCAAACATCATGATATTCTATAAATGTGGAATACATTTATGTTTCCATGTTATTGATTCATTTTCTAACAATTTGTCAATGCAACAAAAGGTGTCCCTATACACCATGTGATTTCATTGGATTTTGAATGAATTCACTAGTTGTAGAGAATGGGGACCAATGAAAAAGTAATGAATTCACTAGTTTAATGAACGAGGACTAGTGAATTGCACCCACATTTTGTAGTAGTGTGGGAAATGGTGGGTTAAATCAATGTATACCCATGTCAAAAAATATTTATTCACTTGAAGCTTCAAAATAAATTTTAAATTAGTTGTTCTTCACACAACATTTTTAAAATCATGATATCTAAGTTGTTGTGGACCATCCATATTGTTATGGTGGCCCAATGTGTAAGAACCCCATACTATTAACTTTCTTAAATTGTGCATGTAATTCAAGAGGAAGATAACCTTTCAAAAATTATGGTTCAATTGCTTTGGAAATGATATTGCTAGCTCGAGGTTGTTCCCAATTAAATCGTTTAGTCTGTGGATGGTAATAATATCTGTAAAACCCATCCCACCCTTTCACTTGTTTTTTTGTACTTTAAAAATATATATAAATGAAACTATACCCATTTTAAAAACATCAATTAAAGTTTATTTTGAATCATACTTGACAAGATTGTTTTTTTTTTCTTAACTAACAAATAACCTAAAGGATCTTACAAACAAAATAAGTGGATCAGCATAAGTTCTAAAATTATGTAATTGTTACAATAATTTTCTATTTATTCATTGATAATTGAATATTCATATGTGATATGCAATTGGTTGGTGATAATTAAGTTTCGCGACATGATATATGTGATTTGTGAAGAATTAATTAATGTTTGATTATTGTAAAATTGTAACTTATTGTACCTATATGCATTATCATCACATCACCGTCACTACAACAAAAGGTGACCCTATACATCAAGTGATTTCATTGAATTTTGAATGGATTCATTAGTTGCAATTAATGGGACCTAGTGGGGATGCAATGAATACAGTGATAATGGACTAATGAATTGCACCCACATTTTGTTGTAGTGTATATTCATGTTTACAAACCTTAAGTCAACATGAATGTTCATGACTTTCTATATCATTCAGTTCAATCTAATGGAAGGACTATTCAAAGTTGTGACAAATGGATCTATTGCAATAAACTTTGATTCCTTTACTTACAACATTTTTCTTCCAACTTAGTTGGAATTGTCATTTTGGAATTGATTGATATTTGACTTATACATAATATGTAAAAAATTTAAACATGTGTATCTACACATGAATAAAAAAGCAACCTTGTTATCTTTTAAATGTTGACCTTATGAAAATTTGTCCTCTAAAGCAAAGTGTTTTAAGTTCATAATATTACTAAATTGATGGCTTTAATGAGTTTCTTTCCAACAATCAAATATTGGTTAGTAGGTCATACTTTCTACCATCATGAGCCTTATGTTCTTCCCATCCTAATTCAGTAGCCTCTGGCTTGACTAAATCCAAGTCTCTTGAATCATCTTGTGATATGTTTAATGACATGAGAACACCATTCTGCATTTAATATAACTTTGATTAATGTTTGTATGTGTGCAAGTGATTTAAATTGTTTGGAATTCTATTAGTTTGCACATTCAATTTTATTCCAAAATTTGAAACTAGAATTTACTAAAATGGGTTGTGTGAATTTATGTTCAAATATGTTGCATTGGCTTTTGATGGATTGATTAATTGAAATCATATTATTTGCACAAAATTGCATGTGGAAAAACAATGAATTTATACCAAATTATCTTGATTATTGATTACATAAGTCTTATTCATAGGGCCTTGATTAAACTTGTCAATATCTTGGTTAGTGACTTGTTGAAGTGTAGAAGTTGCTCTTTGTATCATATCAAGTGGTTTATGTGTTTCATGAAATGAAGTTGGTTTTGGTACTAAAAGCTTTGAGGAAGAACCAGGATGTATCATGGATGATTTGATTGTGCGTTTCAAAACATCATTTCCATGTTTGCTTGTATCTTCAATTGCATGTGTCAAACTCACAGGGGATCCTCCATATGTTTGAGATTGCATATCTAGAAAATTGTAAATTTCTTTGTCTGGATCAAGCTTTTGTTCCAATTTTGTTGGTTGATATTTTACATTTTGTTTTTGGTTTGTCTTTATGGGTTGATCATCTAAAATTTTCTTTTGTTTTGCCCTTATTGGTTGATAATCTAAGTTTTGTTTTGAATCAATTGATGTGCAATTACGATTCCATTCATTAGGCATGATATTCATATTTGGAATGTTGCAACAACAATCATGGTTCCATTCATCAATGATGTTTTGATTTTCATTGTAGCAAATAGGCGAAGGATGTTTTGTGTGTTCATGAATTCCTTTTGTTTTTTTAGCAAACTCAAGATCATCAACATTGTTTTGGATAGATCTAAGGGCACATAGGTCACGAAAGTCCAATCCTTCATTAGTTGTAATGTGTTTACCATGACAATTGCAATTGTTTTTACTTACATATTTGCATCTTTGGTCATAATCACAATTTCCATAGTCCTTTTTAAACCTATCATGTCTTTTCCACAATTCATTAGGATAACCATCATAATATGCAAGATCACTTTTGTTGTTGCCAAACCTTTTGTGGATTCTAGTAGGTCTTTTTTTATGACTTTCATTATATTTCTTGGCATCTACATATTGTTCATCATCCTCTATGTAAGAATATTCATCATCATCAATTGTTTTTGACTCTTCATCACTTTCATAAATGTGAGGTTGCTTTGGACCAAGATTCTTGGAAATTTGTGCATATGTTTCCATTTGTGAATTGTTGTGTGAGGATCTGCATCCTGCAACTAAAACTTTGTTGACATATGCTAGACATGACGATATCACCATACATTTTGTTTGGGTCCAAATAATATGTTGAACATTTTCATTATAGGTCCAAAGGTTTGCACCACACAAAAATTAATGAATTTCATAAGGAAATTGCTATGAGTTTTTAATACAAAATTCTTAGCATATTATGCTTCAACCTTCATGTTTGATTGATTTAAAACCATTATGCATGAATTATATAGCATGTACCCCCATTTTCAATAAAAAATTGGATAATGCCACCTCCATAATCATTTTGATTCTTTCCACTTTTAGGCGTTCGAGAAAATACTCTTTCCCTTGCTTGTTTCATCATTTTTAATTTTTCCTTATGTTGACGATAAGGTGGTGTCTTTTGAAACTACAAACAAGTTAAGCTTTATAATCACATGATGTAAAATCATTATACATTTTCAACTAAGTTTTAAATAACAATGTATGGGTGATAATCCAATTTATAGTCTTGGCCTTAATTCCACAAAAAATATATATCAAAGGCAAGATTTAGAGTATATGAAATTCTTGTTGATAAATATTTCACACAATATAATTATAAAGTGAAAAGTTTTCCCAAAAAGATAAAAGTACCAATTGTTGTTTTAAAATATTACTATTCAAATTCTTTTAAGGGGCTTATGGGTTGCAAAATATATACAAGGATCCTACACAAACATCTATGATTTAATTATAAGCTTACCTTAAGCAAATTATTTTTGTCTTCCCAATTTGATTGGGTTTCCCAAGGGAAGTCCTTTATGGATGAATTTTCACTACTTTTATTATATGTTTCTTGATTTTTATGAAATTTGTAATTTTGGAAAGTTCGGCCTTCGTATTCGTTTCCATAGTGATTTCGAAATGTGGGTTGATCTTCATTCAATTCAAAATCTTTATTCCTCAAATTTCCATAGTCATTTTGAAGATAATCTTGGAAATCATTATGATCCAAATCCATGTAAGTTGGTTCATTCTCTTTTGGTGTGTAGTGTAAACCTACTTGATTTCGTTCACGTATTAAATCATCCTCTTTGGAAGCCACCAGTAGTTCATTTGAACCATTTATGAAGATGCGTTCTTCTTCATAAGTCATGGGTGGTTCATTCATCATAGTCTACATTGAAATATTTAATATTTAAATGTAGGTTCAATGATTGGAAACATGTTTTGTGTAGATAAACGACCCATACTTGGATTCAAATGTGCATTAAGATATTTGGGGCTTGGTTTAATATAATTTAAAGTGAAACACATGTGCATGAATTTCAAATTGAAGAGGGATCGCAATTTGTTTTTTTTAGACATTTTATAATTTTTTGTATTCTATGAAATGGAATATTTACATGTGAAGAGTTAAAACTATTATAATACATTTCAAATGTCAAGAAAGGTGCAAGCAACACCAATTTTTAAATTAAAGAACGTTTACATGCTTGCTATGGAAAATATAAAGACCCTTTTAAAATATTCATTACACATGGGGAGACTTTGAAGGTGTACAAGAATATCATGGGTTGTGCATGCATGTAAAACATGTAGATGGTTTCATCCATAAATTTCATTTGTTCCAAAAATCAAACAAGATCACATTTATTGTACTTACCATTTATTGTATTATGTAATGATAAGTAGATTGCTAACAAAAATCATATTGGTTTCCACATGATTAATTAATTTATTACAATTGAAAGATTTGATTATTATTTATAATAATCACTTGATTTAATTATTTGTTATAAATTGTTGTATACATTTAAGGCAAAGTAAACAATTATTATTTCACATTTTCCATTTGGGATATGGTATATATGAATTTTAGTTGTGTGTATATGGTAGTTATTGGAAGACTAAATCCAACCTTTGTTGGTCCTTTTCCTTTTGTGATGGATTGGGCTAGATCAATTGACTTCCCCAAAGCTCCCATCCATTCTGTCATTTCCCCCTATAAAATAATAATGTAAAAAACATTATTTTATAATTCTACAAAGTAATGGAAGTTATACAAGCAATATTCCATGAATAAAAAATATGTTAATGTAATCCCTTAAATCCTTTCCATGAATGTACATAAGTGAAAAAGGTAGGAAACATTTGTGTTTGTTGGTTGCTATTGTTTTCATGGAAATTTTAATGATTTATATTCATATAGATCATAGATGTTTAGATTAAGCAATCTAGGCATCTTTGATTCAATCATGAGCTTGTTCTTCTTGCATAGTGTTGTTTCAAATCATACATTGTATGTAAATATTTAGTATTTACAAAATTCCACTAATCATTCATTTGTATTAACATGTGGCATGTATTGAATCTTTTATGGCAAGGATAATGATTGTCATGAATTTTTTAATATGTGGTTCACAAATATTGAAGGCATTTGTATTGCTTTTGTAATAACTTATGAAACACCTAATTAAATGAATTATGACACCATGGTTGGAAATGTAATACAACAATATAACATGAGTTTAGTTTGAAAACAACTTGACTGATTGCAACAAATAAAACATTAATGTAATAAAGGACAAGTATGAAAATGTAGATACACAACTTATATTCAAGGAAAACATGTATAACATATAATGCATCCAAAGAATTTAGTTTAAAAATTCTACCACATGAGATGGTATTAAATTGATATTGTCACATTGTGGGACAAGTATTGCAAATTCAAGCCCTTGCACCATCTACGCCCTTCAAAGATGTTCATCAAAATTTCAATACATTTGGAATATCAACCTTATGTGTGCTAGATTGAACACACTTATTTAAATTGTATGTCCTTTCAAATTTACATTAAATACAAGTCCACAATTAGCACCAATAATTTATAAATGTAAATTTTTGCAACAAGATTCCTCTAATTAAAAAGGTCGAAGCATACACGTAAATTGGCTTGGAAAAGTGTTGTCACATAGCATACATGTTTACCAACAATATGTTCATCCTATCCAAACAACCAAACATAATAATTAATATATTAATTATAAACTTTGTAAATCAACATGTCAAAAAAATTATGAGTCATATATTGAATTTTTTAAAAATTTGGATATGTAGATATTTAGAATCTAGTTATAAAAACACAACCACTGTTTAAATGAACATTTGTCATTTTTATTCCATATTTTTCCAAAGATTGAAAATCTATCAAAATCATAAATATTATGTCCCACTTAGTGATATGATATTCCATTATTCTTGCCCAAAGTTGGATGCTATAAAAATAATTCAATATAATTTTCACCTTGAACACAAATAGTTTTCCTGGTATGAGGATATAATAATATATCTTGTTTTTAAGTATTGCACCATTTGTTTTTGTCATAATGGGTCCACACTTGAGTACGCTTCCATTCTATTATTTCACCAATACAACCATCAAGGACATGGTTTTGCATTGGATTATTTATTTCCTTTACTTTCATAACCCATGGTATTTTCATATTAACTTGATATAGTAATATAGTAGGTATAGTGTGACTAGTATTAATTAGTTGCAAGGACCCCCAAAGGTCAATATTTTTTGCTTTGTGATGGGCATCATTCATGACTCATCACAAAAATATTTTATGAAGCTTTGGACAATCCCCAAATATATGGCATATTGTAGTATCCTCCTTTATATATGTTGCAAGAGTATAACTTAGGGCAAAGGATGTGGGATAAGGTGATGTGTTATTGGGAACATATTGGGGAATAAATCAAGAACTTGGTGAACATGTGGGGAACGTAATGGGAACTTGAATTATTATTTAATTATTTCCCCAATTTTCAACTTCAAGATGGATGTCATTCAATAGAAGATTTTATTTATGAAATTAACAAAGTTGGCTTTGGATGTGGTTTAGTATTGGCAAATAACACATTGATTACATACTTACCAAACCAATTATTGTCCCTCCAACTGCATTAACAGCTTGTGTGGCTGATAAATTTCCATCCACACACTACATAATACACATTTGCTAAATTGGCACAACAATAATAATATATAGGAATATTTAAATTTAAATCTATTACAATTCATCACATGAACCAATTAAGGGTTACAAGTTGTGGTTGAAATGATGCGCTACACATTTTTAAAAAATGAAATCAAATATTTGGTCTTGCTTCATTTATGTTGTGCAAATGATAAATCCATGTGCAATTGTAATCTTGAAATTTAATAACGATAATGCCATAAATTCTAATATGTGCATATGTTAGGTACGTGTTATTAACATTCATAATAAGTAGAATTTTTTTGGGTTATTGTAATACTTGTAATAAATGTGTAAGACATCTCTTTTCTTGTCCATTTTGAGTCATCATCTGCCATTGCCCTTTACTACAAACATAAAAAAATTCAATTGAACTTATGATAAATTGGTCCAACACTTCAAATGACACAAAATCTTGTGAAAATTTCCTTGTGAATTAACTATATTTATAACATTATACGAATACATTGTATATCAACTAACAATCATGGAAAAAACCACATTAAAAAAAATTGCATGTTAATTTTAATGAAATATTACCAAACCTTAAAAACAATTATCATAATTTTTTTCATGGGCTCTCAAAGGACAACAGTTTAATTTAACCCCTATGTTATTATCCTCGTAATGTCAAGATTCAAAACTCTATGACATGAAAAAAAATGATCATAAACTATGTTATACCTAAATCGCATTACAAGCAATGGGGATTGAAAGGAATCTTTTGATTGGGCACTATCATTGGTGCGATTTTTCCAAGTTGCAAATGATTGTGACTGAAATTTCCTTTCAGAACATCCATTCACATTACAAGCTTTTATAAAAACATGATCGAGGGAAGATAAACATATTCAAAAGTTAAAAATTTGAAATGATTTCCATTGTTTTTTCAATTGTATTGAATTTCATGATATTCAAACAATCAATCATAAAAAAAACATTATACATAAAACATATAAACTTCATAATTGTGAAATGTTAAATACATAAATGGAAAGCAAAGATGTGAAATTACACCAACTACTCGATCTTTGTTTTGTAATAAAAATATCTGACTTGTGAAATCCACTTCCAAAATTGATGTTTTCCATTGTGCCTTTGACTACATGAAATTGACATACTCATGAATTAAACTATGATATGAAAATGACATCATATTTGAACATGACAAATTCAACAATTATCTTCATCAATTTTGAATTAATAATTAATTTAAAACCTTATTGATATTGTTGTCATTGGAAACATGTGGCATGAAATTATATTTTTGCAATTTGGGACACTCCATTTAGTAATTGAATCACCATATTGAATTTTT
>Ga0116230_10000948_pt1 | contig 26519 bp, 15 predicted proteins | sample S1TSphfallax_3_FD_88678 | JGI IMG/M metagenome (GOLD analysis project Ga0116230, IMG submission 88678) | Host-associated microbial communities from peat moss isolated from Minnesota, USA - S1T2_Fd - Sphagnum fallax MG | ecosystem: Host-associated > Plants > Peat moss > Unclassified | place... | reverse complement strand
TTGCAACATTGCAAGGTTTTGGCCAATGCAATATCGAGGCCCAAAAGAGAATGGGATAAAACCTTGTGGATCTTGACAAGCTTTTGAAACGCCCTTTGCAAACCTATTTGGATTGAATTCCATTGCATCTTCACCCCAAAGTGTAGGATTCTGATGGATTTGAAATGTGGGGATTTCCAATATTAAACCCTTCGACACAAAAATGTTATTTTAACTAAAATGACCATTTTGACCAAATGTTAAGTTGTACATCTAATTAAAAGGGTCAAATTTTTCTAATGGTCCATCAAAATGCCCATGGCTTAGTTAAATCAACCACATTGAATGGCCATGTTTAGTCAAATTGGTCATATTAATTTGGTTAACTACTTAGCCTACTTAATATGCCTACTTAGTTACTTACGTACCTACTTACTTAACATATACCAACCTATATCCTACCTATGGCATGTACCTACCTAACATCTACATATCTACCTACCTACTTACTTAACATCTACATATTTACCTACCTACCTACTTAACATTTACATATCTACCTACCTACCTACCATCTACATATCTAATTACCTATCTATCTACCTACCTACATATCTATTTACATACTTACCTATATTTTACATAATTAAGTATGTACATTTAAAAACATAGGTAGGTAGTAATGTGTATTTACTTATCTACTTAATTAGGTATGTACTTACCTACTTATTGAAATTCAAATGTTGACAAAAAATTTCATTGAAATTGAAGGAAACATGTTAAATGCATTCGGTATCATACTATTTTACAAAGTGGTGTGGTGGTTTGATGGTAAAAACATTGGTTTAAAACAAAGGAAACCAAAGCTCAATCCTCTTTACCGACATATATTATGTGAAGTATGTATATTAATATATATACCTTGTACATGTGTGTAAATGTATAATACCTAGGTGGGTTGTGGATAGGTAGGTAGGAGGTCATGGTGAGTAAGTAGGTCATGGGTGAGTGGGTAGGTAAGTACTTATTATTTATTTATTTATTTATTGCATTTTATTATTTAAATTTGGGTTATTTTTTAATTAATTGTTTTGGCTACCCAATTTTTTGTCCAATCCGACCAACCCGGGACTCAGCTAACATTAAGAACTTTTCATACTGGTGGAGTATTTATGGGTGACATTGCGAAACACGTGCAAACTCCTTTTAATGGAATTATTAAATTTAATACAAATGTGGTTTATCCTACATGTACGCATCACAAGCATCCTGCTTGGATATGTCACAATGATTTATCTGTTAGTATTGAGAGTAACGCCTTTTAGAAGGTTACATGGAACGATCAAAACCTTATTATTTCCCAATAATTGTTCCCACTACCCGCTTTTTTTTTTGTCTAATTTTATCTATTGAAATTAACGAAGTAAATTATGTTTCTCCCAGAAGTTGGTTATTTACTTTGCATTTTGTTTTAGGATTCTTTTTCTTTGTAGGTCATTTATGGCACGCAGAAGAGCACGTGCGGCTGCAGCCAGATTTGAGAAAGGAATCGATCGTGATTTTGAACGTGTTCTTTCTATGACACCTTTAAACTAAAGTTACAAATAACCGCGAAACCCGTAAGGTTAGGTTTTGTGAAATCTTCCAAAATATTACTAGCTATTCTACCTAATGGAGAAATAGTTGGATGAGTGACCAAGCCTTATACTCTACATTATAAAACACATAAGCCCGAAAAAGATGGATTGTTCTACGAAAGAGTTTTCGAACCCATCATAAGAATAGGAAAAAGAGGGAGAGTGAGTAGTAATAAAAATACCTCCTTATTTATCGGATGATCCTTTCTAACTAATAAAATGAATGCATTAGGTACAACCAATACATGTATCATAAATTTTTCACTGAATGTGCCATTTGTTTTTTAAAAAGTTTTGTCCAGTAGAAATAACACCTGGTAGAGGTGGCCAATTGGTGAGAGTTGTAGGCTAGGTAATTTCTTATGGTTGGGATTAATCCGAACCGATAAATTCTGCATACGACGAAAAATGCCTACTATTCAACAATTAATCAAGAATTGAAGACAACCGGTAGAAAATAGAACAAAATCTCCAACATCAATTAAACTTTTCTTTTGAAATTTCATTTCCTTATCTAAATGAATTGCTTTAGTAAGGGTGGCTATAATCCCGCGGGTACTGCAGCCATTAAAAGAATTAAATGATCTAAGTATGGTTTAATTACAAGTAGCTACTGTAAGATAAACTTGTCTCAAAGTATCTCCGGGTGGAAAAGGCCGAGTCATTGATGTGAAATGGATTTATCAAAAAGATACTTCTATTAATCATGAAAAAAAGGTATGTGATCTGATGTTGGCTAGGAAAATATCTTGTTTTCGACTATAGGTAAAGCGGTCATGCTTAAGCCGTGTGCAATGAAAATTGCAAGCATGGTTTGGGAAGAAGCGGGATGACGAGCAATTACTCGTTATGGCCGTTGCGGTGGAAAAATATGGATATGTATATTTCTCGACAAATCTGAATTTTGCGCTTTTTCGATTTTCTGTTATTCAATTTTAATATATTTGTCTCCTAGCCGTAAACAATGGATACTAAGTGTTGTGCGTATTGACCCGTGTAGTGCTGTGCGTATTGACCCGTGCAGTGCTGTAGCTAACGCGTTAAGTATCCCGCCTAGGGAGTACGTTCGCAAGAATGAAACTCAAAGGAATTGACGGGGGCCCGCACAAGCGGTGGAGCATGTGTTTTAGTTTGATGCAACGCGAAGAACCTTACCAGGGCTTGACATGCCGCGAGTTACTGGTGTAATTTTAGTTATATTAACAGTTTCTTTCAGTGTAATTGGATATTCCCTACCTTGGGATCAAATTGGTTACTGGGCCGTCAAGATCGTAACTGGTGTACCTGAAGCTATTCCTATTATAGGATCCCCCCTGGTAGAGTTATTATGTGGAAGTGTTGGTGTGGGTCAATCCACACTGACTCGTTTCTATAGTTTATATATTTTTATATTAATCGTAATGAAACGAAGCATAGCATGGTTTTTCTCCTTCCCCCTCTTTTAACAATTCCTATATTAGGGTTAGATTGATTAGTGCTAGATCGAACGTACTGAAAAATATTTTTTTCATGTAGAATTTGTTAAATCTAGATGAAAAAGGTATTGGATTGAAAAAAAAAAATCTTAAAGTGTCTAGGGTTGGGCTAAGATGGTCCCGTAACGCCTTCTTTTCTCTTCCCATCAAAGTTCTCTTCCCAAAACTTACCATTAACGGGGGAAAGGGAGAGGGAATAAGCACACTTGGAGAGCGTAGTACAACAAAAAGTTGTATGTTGTGTTCGAGAAGGATGGTCAAAAAGATCAGTTTATGGTAAATAAAAAACCCACCAATCAAGTTGGACATGACCAAATTGACTTGATTAGTATGATTAAGTGGTCAGGTGACCAAATGTCAAAATAAGTGGTTTTTGGTTTATTTTTCCAATCAAATAATACCATGTTTTTTAGTAGTGGATCCAATGTTGGACCTCCGTCAACATGCTCGTTTGAAGAGTTTTAAGCACACATTTTTCAGACTAGAACATGAGATAAACACACATAAAAAAAACCTTAAACCCCATTGCAACACTAAACTCCATCAAAGTTCATTATTGTAAGATGAATGAAAAGTGATAATAATCACAAAATGCAACATTTTTATTGTTTAAGGTTTGAAATGTGTATATGGCCCATTGAAACACAAAAAAACTTTAAAAAGTTCAAGTGCATATGCATATCTTTCATCCTTAAAAAAACCTAAAAACCTAAGATCTAAATACACATAACATAGGATACATATATAAACATAAACATATACTACAATGAATATGACATATGCATTAGGTTATTGGCAAATTGAAATCCGATGGATATGGATATGCATTAAGTTATCAATGAATAGAAGTTTGATGGTTATGCATAACACCTATTTTTAGATTTGATGCAAGTTTAGGATTATGTATATGTGCATATCCACCAATTACACATATTGATAACTAGGTTGAATTGGATAATTGGACAACATCGGTAGGTACCCAATGTTGTCCATGTATTGTTCAATGTTGGGTGGTTTTTTGAATCAATTCAAGGTGGGACGGGTGGTGTCAAAAACCCTTCAATTATATCAAACTGGGTATATTTCCACTTGCTCACTAATTTTCAAAATTTTCAAATACCAAAATATAAAAGAAAGCTTTCAACACACATGTTTGTTGAAACATTAATTAATTTTGGTCGAAAATACAATGTTCTCAATATATATAAAAAAAATTATTATTATTTCTTTTTTATTGCCTTTTGAAATTTTTGGTTTTTGAATTTTTTTTGAAAATTGCAACATTTTTGAAAATAATTTAATTAACATCAAAGTTGCCAAGGTACTATAATAATTAATTTTGGTATATAAATTGTGGTTTTCAAAAAATATATATATAGGTAAAAAAATTCACCAAAACTTTGTCAATTCTTGCATGAAAACCATTGGCTCCTTTGAGGTTTTTGGAATAATCAAAACAATATTTTTTTATTTTGAATTTTTTTCAAAAAATTGAAACTAATGAATTTTTAAAAAAACATTTAAAGAATTGGAATTGTTGGTCCTTAAGTTTTTTAAAGAACCACCCAATATTTTTGGTCTTGATTTGAAAAGGACATTTTGATCCTATAATAAACTCTTTCTAAACTAATATCCTTGGGACTGGTTGGAATATATGTTTATGGAGGATATTAGTTTACACAAATTATATGGGGGGTAACAAAAATCATTCCAGAACCTGCTAGAGCAGCATGGAAAGTCATGGAGGTTAATAGAAGGTCATGAATCATTGGGGAAGGTAACGGAACCTTGTGGAGCTTAGTGGAGGATCAAAGAAGCACGTAGATTTTCATATGACATGAATGGTAGAAATCTTGGCAGAAAGTGAGGTTGTGGAAAGCTGCATTTTGGGTACTCTCAGAATACCCTCCTTCGCTCTATAAAAGGGGTTGTGGGCAGTCAGCTGGTCAGTCTTGTCCAAACCCTTTCCCCAAAAGCAGGAGTAGAATAATGCCACAGAAAGGAACTTTTCATACCATTATGACGGACAAGGTCCGCGTAGCTCTTTACCAGTACAAAAGAGACAATCCTCAACTTTCATAGAAAGACATGATCAAATGGCTCAAAAACAACCACAATATCAAAGTTAGCCAAGCTACCATCTCTATCACACTGAAATGGTCGGCTAAGATTCTCGCCAAGTCTAACAATGAGACCAAACTCAATGCCAAGCGCCAACGAACAGTTAGGTACCCGGAAATGGAGTCCGTGTTGGTCAAGTGGTTTCGGGCAAACCAGGAGCGGGCAAATGTGAGTGGTGAGCTTGTTAGAGAAAGTGCAAGGAAGATTCTGGATCAGCTCTATCCTAGGCATGAGCCCTTCGAATTTTCAAGTGGCTGGCTTGAGGCATTCAAGTCCCACCATGGCATTAGGTCCTACCGTCGTTTTGGCGAAAGTGGCTTTGTCAACATGGCTGCTCTTGCCAACACCCTTCCAGCCATACATGACGTCCTGGATTAGTATGCGTGGAAGGACATCTATAATATGGACGAAACTAGACTTTTCTATCGGATGCAGGTACTATAAGTTCAGATTTGTCTACTGTAAATGTCTAAACATGATATAACTGATTGTGATTGTTTTCTAGGCCGATAACTCTCTTGCAAACAAGCAGCTCGAAGGCCGTAAGTAGAATAAGGAGCAAATTACTCTCGCCATTTGCTACAATGGAGATGGTAGTGATAGGCTCCCATTTTGGGTCATTGGAAAGTATAAGAACACGTGCTGTTTCAAGAACATAAACAAGAACACACTTGGGTGCCAGTACTGGAACAACTCTAGCGCTTGGATGACGCAGGAATTTTTTCTGGAATGGCTTAGGGGGTTTGACCTCCATGTTTCAGGGCGCAAGGTCCTCTTCATCATGGATAACTTCAATGGCCACATTCCCCTTGATCAGCTTCCCAACCACATCCAGCTGAGAAATACCACAGTCTTCTACCTGCCCCCGACCGCAACCTCGAAAATCTAACCATGCGATGCTAGGATCATATGCAGTTTCAAGGCGTACTACCGTCGTCGCTTCAACCAGCTTCTTCTGCAGCGCTTAGAGGACAATGTCGCCGACCCTGAAAAGATCGACATCCTCTATGCCATTCAGATTGTCGTTTGAGCTTGGACATACGAAGTGAAGCCGAAAATAATTTTCAACTACTTTCGCCACTGCAAGATCCACTCAACAAAGAAGCCAGTCGTTGATGTTAATGAGGAGTGCCCACTGGATCCAAAAGTCATCGAAGACCTCGAGTCGCAAATCTAGCAGTTCCACTATCACAACCCAATGGACATCAGGAATCTGTTGTATTAGTTTAGAAAGAGTTTACTTAGTTTTATTTTTATTTTATTTTTAAATATAAAACCTAAACCTTTGTTTTAATTTTGAATTTGTTTTAGATTTTAAATTTTTTCAATTTTGATCATTTTCACAAGGAATTTCAAGCCAATGTGATTTAAGACTAGGTTGAATTCCATTTCCATTACACACATCTTTAAAAAACTCAAACTAGAAAACTCCAATAGGGTTCCCAAATTAAAAAAAGAAAAAAAGTGTGAATGTGAGTTTGTTTCACTAAATATTCATTTAGACCAATGTTGTGTGTGTCTCAATAATCATATATACAATGTAAAAATCCCATGCAAATGTAAATCATTTACACTTAAATTTCCAAACTTTTTACATTTACACATATTATTGGCATGTATATTATTGTTTTTACATTTACACGAGGCCAATGTAAATATTTGTCAAATACACTTACACAATCCCATGTAAATATTTTGGAGCATGTAAGTGTTAATGTATATACTAAGGTTATTCATAAAGTCACTTTGTCTATAGGCTTTTTTTCACCTTCAAACCCTTCTTTCAATGTATCCACAAAGTGAAGAAGTTTTATTAAATTTGGGTATGAAATGTCAAAACTCAACATTTAATGCATCGTGTTTTAAAGTAATTATAATAGTTTTGTAGGTAGGAGCAATGAAAATGTACATGTTTCATGTTTTACATTTACATGAATGTAAATGAATGTTAAACATTTACATATCACTATGAAAAAAATTGGCGTTTTACAACTGACCTTGCAACTCAATTTTTGAATTGCATTAGACACTTGCAACTCACTATATTTATACATTGTGAGTGAAAATAGACAAGTTGCATAAATTGTAAAATTACAACTCATCGTATCTACAATGCGATTCATCACAATTCAATTGCATTTGTCAAAACAACTCATTTTCAATTACTATGTAATTCCATCATAACTACACCCATGAGGTCATGATGATGTCATTAACTATTATCCATCCATTAAAATCTAACACTTGGCATTATGAAATTTTTTGGACATAAAAATAATTTTCTTTTTGAAATATTGATTTCCATTGTCCATTGTGATTGTTAATGATGGTCCAAGATTGTGACACATGGCATAATAAAGAAGTATCGCATAGTATATTAATTTTATTTTTAAATAAATAAATAAAATAAATATCTATTTTAGTAGTTAGGTAGGTTGTACATAACCATAGGTATGTAGGTTGGTATGCTTTAGGATTTACATACCCACCTACTTACCTAAGACCTACCTACATAAGTAGGTAAAAATATAAAACCTATTTACTTACTTAGGTAAGTAAACATGTATGAAAACACAAGATTAAATGAAATAAAAAATAGCCATGAAATTATTATTTTATTTCATGTTTTGTATTTAAGGTTAAGTTTTTTATGAACTCGTCCCAACATAACACATGTATTTTAATGTGAAAAAACGAAAAAAAACATCTCCTTTATATAATTTGTGGGATGACATTTTGAAAACAAAGTATACAGGTTATATTTTTTAGTTGCACCTTAGTTGCAATTGAATTGCAACTACAAAAAACAATTCCCACATGTTTTATTTTTTCAATCAATCTGAATTTTTTAAATAATCATCTCACATAATTATTTGAAATTTAGTTATTTAAATCAAAATATATAATAATTAATTATATGGATTGATTATTTCAATTAATTAATATAATTCAGATAATTAGTTAATTAAATAGTTAATTATCAAAATAATTAATTTGATAATTGATGATCCAAATTCAAATGAAATTCAGTAATTATTCACCTAAATTAATAAATTTAATTATTTGAATTAATTAATAAATTTTATATATTTAATTAAATAGATAGTGAATTTAAATAATTAATTATTAGATAATATTTATATAATCTGAATTAACTAAAATATATATTTTAATTTGATTAATGAATTCATATGAATAGTTTATTATTTAGTTTAATCAATTAATTCGTATTAATTAAATATATTACATATTTAATATTAAACAATAATTTGTTATGAAATATTAAATAATAAACATGAATTTGAATAGAAGACATCAAAGTATATAGAGACATATCCATATGTACACCCTTATTGAATGTTTAATATAATATGCACATTGCTTTGAATTTTAATTCAAAAATGGACTTTCACCCTCCATGAAATTCTATGGTTTGATACGTATGTATGTTAACATAATATTATGAGTTACAATGCAGTGGAATATTTTTAATGCAACAATTGAACACCAATCACAAAAAATAGGACTATGGTATTTATTGATATTTTAAAATTAGTTAATTAACTAGTGATGAAAAAATGAATTATATGAATTATTTAATTTCACAAATTTTTTTAATTAAATTTATTAATTTATATTAAAAGCTAATTATTTAATTTAGTTTTTAGTTCATCAAAATCAAGTAAAGTAGGCCATATGTTACAAGATGCAACCCTTGGAGGTGCCAAGGAATTATCTACAAAAGAATTGGGTATTATCAATTCCACATGTAAACTAAAAAAGTTCTAGGTATATAAGTTTGAATACCTTGATGTAACTCTAGTATAAATATTTTTAATATAGTTTATGTGGCATTGGGATTCAATTTGAAGTCTACAACTTCACACTATATATGGATAGTGAATTAGTAATATTTTATGTGTGACTAAATAGTGGCACCATAATGGCCACCCTATTGTAAAATAATGTTAATATTGTGGCCTTATAATGGCACACACACACACACACATATATAACAACTAATGGCATTTAGGTGGCCATGTAATGGCATAGTTGTGGCACAATAGTGCGCAATTAATAGTATAGTAGTGGCCACTTAGTGGCAACATAGTACCCAACCAACATGAACAAACTACATAATTATATATTAGTTACAAAGCTTGTACTTCATGGATGGTGGGAATGTGGACACATGGCGTAATCGCATGTATGAAAACTATATGTTAGTTACAAAAAAGTTAGTCAATGTGTAGCTCATTTTTAGCAGTCCTAACTTAGTTGCACGTCACAACTACAATGTAACTCCTCAAAAAACCAAACATAGTTGACTACATGCATGAATACGATGTGTATAAATTACCATATATGAAACACATTTAGAATTAAGGTGCAACTACCAAACAACTAGCTTATTTTTTTATGTGAAAATTTATTTATTAAATCATTGTATTTTTTAAAGTGTAGTTGCATAGGAGTTACATTTTGGAGGACATAGTTGCAACATAGTTATATATTGAGTAGTTTTTTTATTTCCAATTGTAAGGTAGTGTGGTTTCTGCATACACGATTTTTCATAGTGCTTACACAAAGTGTAAATAAATTTCATTATGGGATTTTCATTTACACGAAGTGTAAGTCGTCCCAAACCATTTACATGCACAACAGTGGTATAGACCCTTGGGAAATCATTCTTTACATATTTAAAAAAGATCCCAAGACAAAAAAAATATTTTAAAATGTGTTATGAAATAATGGCATATTTTTAACATACTTTAAATATAATCTAAACATATTTTCAAAATAATCTCAAAATGAATTATTGACACCCTATTTACACATAAATAAATTATGTATTTTATTTTTCTCAATAAATTGGATCCTAATTTTTTTGCATGCCATTTGTAATAAAATGGAAATGATTTCCCCAAGGTTTAGATTTGAATTGAAGGTTTGGTGATATAGTGACATTGATAAGGTGATGGTAGGTTTTAAATCAATGACAAATAAATAAAAATATTTCTAATGAACATAAATATTTTAAAAAAATTACTTCACACCGTTCATACCCATTAACTTTTTCCATGTATTTATGCTAGATGTGGGCGATAAAACAATTTTGTTCATGATGCATGACTAAAAAATAAATATCTTGTCATCATTATAGAGGAAGTTCCCCAGTCACCACTTGATGTCATTGGCTTTTCACTTCACTCCTTTCATCTCTTCTCCATCTTGTCTCCTTCATTTCACAATTCTCCTATTTTCATAACTCCTCCTTTCTCTCCCATCTCTTTTGTTTCATAATGTTTTATGTTCTCACAACTTGTGTTGAATTAACTCTTTGTTGTTTCTTTCACATGATGTTGTCAAAATTGTCAAGTTTGAATTGAAGTTTTTGGCATTTGTTTGCATTCTTTGTTTTACATCATTTTCATGTTTACATGGCTTAGTGTTATCTACTCCTTGTTCTTTCTCTTGTGGTCATGCTCTTAATGTTGTCAAAATCATTCAAGTTTTGGCATTGTCACTTGTTGTGTGCTTTCATTATTGTGTTTTTTGCCATTTATCTCTCCATGTTGTGAACATGCTCAACATTCAAACTCAACTTTGAAACTTGTTATCATTCTTTCATTTGTTTCCAACCTTCATGCAAATCATCCTTTATTTTCTATTTTTTGAATTGTGTCTATTTTTGTTTTAAAATTTATAATTTGTTGTCATGTGGCCACTAGAATTGATTTTACTAAGTTCTTCATCTTGGTTTGTGGTGGCAAAAACTTCTAACCCTATGTAATGAGTTTGAAAATGAAAATGAATTTGATAGGAAATTTAATGGAATATATGTTTGGATCTTGGGTAGGTGATAATAACTTATTATCCAAAACAATCATGAATGTTATTGAGTTGGATCAATTCCGACTATCTTGCAATTTTGAGTTGTTGTTGACCAAGGAGGTTAATGATTAAGTGTGATAAAAAAGTATTATGTTGTACTCAAATTTTCTCATGATGCAACATGAGAATCAAAGATGGATTGAACATTTTTGAATGACCAAAAATATTATGCAATTGATGGAAAAGTTGATCCTTTGATTGAGAAAATGACACAAAATACTAATTTGTTGTTATTGTTGGCATCAAAGTTACAATTTCATTGTACAACTTACACATGGAGTTGATTATTTTCAATGCAGCAAAATGTTTGTAATTAACATATCTTTTGTTCAAATATGGTCTTACATGAATTCATTTTCACTAGTAATGAGGTGTTTAGAAGTTAGATATAATGGCCAAGGCTGGAGGAGTTGTTTTAAATCCTAAAAAGTAATAAAGATTTTTGTGGCCTCCCATTTATTGTGTTGTGCACACATATACACATCTAAAAGCCCAAGGGTGTGTTTGTTATTGATTATTTTTCCTATAAATAAAAAACTTACAACATTCAACTATAGGCAATTGTTGATCATGAAAAATTATTCCAAAATGTTTTTATAGGACTTTCAAGGTTGATGAACAATTCAAAGTTCTTCAACTATTTAGCTCTATTGAAAAATAACTTATGAGGGCTTACTCAACTATAAACATGGATTAGAAGATGGGATCCAACTTTACATAATTAGGGACAAAGGTTATCAGTTTTTTCTTTGACTCATGATCCTTCATAAAAAATTACAAATGTTCAACACACCACATTGGAAACATTTTACGATATCATAAATGCATAAATCAATGAACCACAACTTAATTATAAGGTAATGAATTTTTAGAAACAAACCAACAATTGATTCTTGAAGCATTTCTAGGAAATATCTGAGTATATATATAATGAACAAATGCATTTGAATTGAATTGTAAAAAATGAATAATTGGTTGTGAGTTGAATCACAATTTGATTTGTTTTTATCAAGTTTAATGCCCAAATTTCAATTTGATTGAAATTGGATTTTTTTATAGATGAATTTATACTCTTCATATGTGTTTTGATTATTCATCATTGGTTATTCATTAGATGAGGATTCAAAAATTAGTGGAGGTAGTTATGTTTGATCTTTGATGATGGTGTGACACATTGTAGAGTTGAGATTCAATAGTATGCTCACCATATTCTTGTTCATTTTGTAAACATTTTGTCTTTCTTTTCCAAATACTTGAGGTGTTGCTTGAAGGTCTTATCTTAAGACTTGGTATGGGTCTTTTTGATGTCCAATTAAATTGTCTTGATTCAATCCATATATAGCTTCCACAAGGATCTTGCTATGCTTATTTGTGGCTTTAATGATTGCTATAGAATTCGATGTCCATTTCTTCTTAACTCTTGTACTCTTGAGGGTTATCACTATGGTCGGTGTTAGATGTTTGCTGCTTTTCATAGGTGTTGTGAAATTTGAAAAATCATGAATGTTGATGGTTGCAAGTCATTGAGGATTATTTGGTTTAGAATACTATGAAAAATCATCCATATTGATCATTTTAAAAATATTTGTTCCATGATTGATGCATAGGTTAAGTTGCTAAGTATTTTGACTATCTTTAAGAACATCTTCAAATATCTCCCACATAAAAGAATGATTAATTCTATAGGAAAAAAATTCCTATTCTTTGTTCTATCAAACATAAACACCATCTCTTGGTGCATATTCATATGTAAGTCCTTCATATGCATTATAACAATCCTTATTATACTATTTGGGCAAATAGATTTTTTTTCATTCTTCCATGGTCAAGTCCTAATAAGATGTGTCATGGCCAATGCTTTTGTGGTAATCATCAATCTTGTTGTAGTCACCATTCATGCAACTCCATTTGTCTTCACACATCTTGTGGATTCTTGTTGTTTTCAAATGTGTTTTTTAAAAATAATTCCTTCGATATCTAATTCGGTATTTAATTAATTAAGATGATCATTATTATTTTTTTGTTTTTGACTAGATTGGCTAAATTTGATTTTGTCTATTCCTTTTAAGTATCTTATTTGTCAACTATCCCATTTTCAACTATCCACTATCTTTAGTCATTTTTTTCATTTCCTAACATGTAGTGATAATGTTGCCATGTCATTAGCAAAGTCATCTATGTTCATATTGATTCTAGTAAGTTTTTATAGTGATATGTAACTTCTCTCTTCATTTCAACATTATTTATAAATATGAATGAACCTTAGTATACATAGTCCAAAATACAAATTATGTAATATAAAATATGTACATATAATGAAATGCGATAACTTGCTTAAAATGTAAGGTTGAGCTTATAAAATTTTCATAAAGTTGTACATATCTACATAAAGAAAGAACTCAAGCTAGTTTAAAACTTAAAACAAAGCAACACCCATGGTTTACATTTTAATTCAATTTTGAAAAAAGTTGATCATTAAGTTAAATTTCAATGGGGTTCCAATTAAATAAAAATAATCGAATTAAGAGATCGTAGAACCTAACCCATAACTTGGACCTAATCCTACCAACACTTATACATACCTAATCTTTACTAGCATTGAATGGGTATATATATGTACATATAAATGCATTCACACCTAATGTTAAGTCAATGTTAAGTGAAAATCTAGATGGCATCTTATGACACACTCCCAAGTCCCTTGTTAGGCCCAAAAAGGGTCTAGTTATGTCAAAATGCAGAAGTAGTTTGGGACTTGGAGCCGCTCCCAGCTTCCAGCACTAAAAGGGGGTAGAGGGGGCGTGCTGAAAACCCCGGGATTAGACTAAGAAGAGGGACAAACTTACTTAGTTATCGGTCTTGCATCCAAATCTAACCCACAAGAGGGTTATAACTCATTCTGCACCTTTTTTGTGATGGGACAAGCCATGGGCAACTTGGACTCACTTGACTCACTTGACTCACCACGGCCCGGACTTGGGGGAAGCCACCACCTTCCCCCATATAGTATTCTCTGCGACTCTCCGCCGAACCTACATCCGAATGGCTCTTTTTCCCAGGACTCCCAAAGTGGAGTCCCGAAATTGTCCTAGTTTTGACTCCCGAGACTTGAGACAGTCATAACTTCTCACCTTGACCTCGGATCAAAACGAGGTCTGAAACAAAGTCATAGCTTTCCTTGAGAGCTTTCCAACGGTGTGTCGCACTTTGCCTACAGATGTTGGGATCGGGTCGATTCCTGACTTTTAGTGGTCGGAAGTCAAATTGGCAATTTGACTCATGGACCTTCTTTCGATCATAACTTGTGTTGCAAATGTCCAAATGGGCCATGCGAGGCCATTTTAGACATTTAGACTTCAAGACCTTTCCAACGGTATAAAGAACACCTCAAGACGAGGTGTTTTGACCCCTGCAATCGTGTTCTGAGTTTTTGGGAGTCCCGGAGGACTCCCAACTCCCATTTTCGGGAGTGTGAGTGACAACCTCACATTTCCCTCAAAGTGGGGTTGCGACATCTTAAATGGCACCCAATGTCAAATGGGTGATTATTTAATATTAAGTGAATGTTATCTTAACATAAAATCTTGGTGGTAAATAGGTTTAGGTTTTAAACAACTACCTTGTGTTAGGCGACTTAACACTAGAGTCCTTAACACACCGTGTGAATGCACCTTAAGGGTTGGAAGTCAAAAACTCAAAAACCTACCCCCATTTCACACCTGCCCAAAACTAGTTTTCACACCTCAATTTAGGTGGTGGTTCTTTAACTTGAGGCCTAAAAAGGGTGGTTCTTCTGTGCTTTCTAACTTTGCTGTTCAGATTCCCAGACTTGGTTTAATACCTGCCAAGTACTTGGATGTTATTTGGGTGGGTTTCATTTAAAAACAAAGACATAGAGCTGGGTGGGTTCATAAACCACCAAACCTAGATACCCGGCTTATACCTGGCCAACCAGGTTTTCAATACCCTGCCCGACGATTTTTTAAATTGATTTCTTTCAAAAACCCATAACTGACTATTATCTAAAAAAATCAAATTATTCCCACCCAACACCGATCTTTACATTCAACCATTATTTCTGTGTTAATTAACTATTTGAGCTTCACGTTTCTACGCATTACCAATGACGATCAACTATTATTATTTTATTTTTTAAAAATTAATTTCAATAATTCATCATTATTTATGTTAATGTTAAATTTAAAATTAATATACATTTCACGGACATGAAAAGACACATGTTAATTTTTTTATTTTTTTCATATCCATGGTGGTGGCAGGTAGGAAAAAAGAGTGAGAGATACTTATAAAATGGAGGTAGTTATGAAGAAAGGTGAAATAGTTTATTAAGAAAGTTAATAATAAGAAAGAAAAAATAATTATGAAAAAAAAGAAAAGAAATAGTTAGACTTGAAAATGAAATAGTTATTTCTGAAACTGTGGTGTGAGAGTTATTTCACTATTGAATAATTTTTATTATTGAAAATTTAATAAAATGAAAAAATAAAAATGCAAGGATCGAGTGTCAGTTTTGGTGTTTGTTGAAAAGTTTTTTTCAATGAGTAGGATTTTATGGATGGTGGTGATTTCATAATTTTTTATTGTCATTACAAATTCAAGCAAATTTTAACAAAATCAAAAACTTGTAATTTTTTTTGAGAGTTCAGACTTGAGAGGCTGACAGAGCACAGGCCGCACACACTAGTACCAATTTCAAATGGGAGGAAAAGGTTTGCCATATGACATTGGTAAAAAAGTTGGCTGATGTGGCATATTTGGGTGATGCATAGTTGAGCTTTTTGAAAAAAGTTGGCTGATGTGGCATATTTTTGGGTGACACATAGTTGAGCTTTTTGAAAAAAGTTGGCTGATGTGGCATATTTTTGGGTGACACACATAGTTGAGCTTTTTGAAAAAAGTTGGCTGATGTGGCATATTTTTGGGTGACACACATAGTTGAGCTTTTTGAAAAAAGTTGGCTGATGTGGCATTTTGGGGGCGACACATAGTTGACCTTTTTGAAAAGAGTTGGCTGATGTGGCATATATATTTTTGGCCAGATCTGAGGATGGCCGCTCCACTTGTAACCTCTCCGCAAGTATGACTTTTTGAACACCCATTTCTATGTATTAGGTAATGGCCATGCGCCCAAATGGCGATTGGCCTTGATCTAGGCCAGGTCTGGCGAATGGCCATTACCTGACCGTAACTAGTTTTGGTGTCTTATTTAGGGTTTAGGGTTTATTTTCCTAGGTGGAACATGGGGGTGATCATTGGCTAGTTTCACTTATGTGGCGTATGAAATCCACTTGTGATGTGAAACGAGATGGAGGAGAACATCCATTACGGCCTGGAATAGGGGGGGGGGGGCGTAACAGGCCCTGGTAGAACCTAAACCCGACCTTACAGAACAATGTTTTATATTTCATCCTGCTGGGTTGGTTCCACACAGAACTTCCCGATACTCATTCTGCAGTACAGAATTAGCACTCAGGAGACATTCTGGCATGTCATTATGAATGTTGTAGATCTTGTGATATTTCAAAGCCACATTTTTTTTTCATGAGAAAAAATTAATTTAATTAATTAATTATTAAAATTTTGCAATGCTTTATGTTGGGGTAACACTCTCCGAGCGAGCAAGCGAGCGGGGTGTTCATGAAACAAGCACCCAACAAAAGGCGCAAAGTTGAGGGGCATTTCTTTGAGGAACAACTTGAATTACCCTAAAAAATTCAACATAACTTGAGCTAAGAAACTTAAGCTTCCGGGAAAGGCCAAAATGTTTTTATTGATAACTCATCAAAGGCTTTTTATTGATAACCGTAAGAATGACTTTGGGGTTGGGTTTACTACTGAAAGATGGGTTGGAACTTGGTACATGATATTTTTGGATACCAACAGAATTGCACCCTTCCCAACAAGAACATGAAACCCTGAAATTTCATTTCCAAAATGGGTTCCTTCCTCACCCTTCTTATAGGTAGTTCAAAGTGGATTTCCCATAAATAAAAACCATCAAGTCTTATTATATTCTTATTGGAAACACAAATCTAAAGACTCGGGCAAACCAAATTTGTGTGAAAAATTATTATTGTCGCTCCTCAAACATTGACCCATTCTTTTATCTCAATTTGATAGCATATATGGCAAAAGTCCCACACTCATCCATTCATTCACAAACCCATTCCATAATATGTAAAAAAGCCCCATTTGGGTGTGTCGTATTCACACATTCTTGCAAGCCTTTTTGGCTAGATGAAACTTTTGTGGTGTCATCAATTTTCACTTTGTAATGTGAATCGATGATGATGGAGAACATGATTGAGATGTGGAATTGACGATGGGGAAAAATATCGGTGTAATGTAAATCGATGATGGAGAGAACATGATTGAGATGTGAATCAACGATGGAGGAAAAACCAATTACACTCTCAAAGACGCCCTTGGCAAAACCTGTTACCACCTAACGGAATAGGCAAGGATATTGTTGTGTTTAGATTCATTATAGAGTTACAGTAGCTTAAGGGATTTTGGGCCATAGGTAGTAGACCTATTCTCATTCGAGCATTTTTGAAAGATGATATTTTGGGCTTGTGTTGAAACTTGAGATTAGTTATAGAGTGTTGATATCTTGAAGGATTTTGGTCTTTTTTAGAGGATTTTATTTATTTATTTATTATTATTATCATTATTTTTTTGGGGAAGACTGTATTTTTGCATGGTGAAATATTTGAATTGCCATAATAATTCTTCTTTTGCCTTAATAAGATACTTTTTAATGTAAATGGGCAAGGCTAGAGAGTGCAACACACCGCTTGTTGCTTTTGGATGTTTTTTTTCGCATCTCATCCTTTCATCACAATTATCCCAACGAGGTGCGTTGTCGGTTTCATGATACACATCAATACATCAATCTCAAAATCATTATAATCGACAAAGGGAACATGTTATGAATACCATATATAAGTTCTTATACAATGCTTTATACATCGACTTAGGTCCCTCTTCTTCTCTACTTTCACTTCCTCTTGGGGATTAATTGCCTTTTTAATAATATAATTTGCCAGGTTAACTTCTAATGCAAAAATGTTTGTCAACTATCTGTTTTTAATTTTTTAAAATTTTTGAATATTTAAAAAATATTAATTAATTAATTAATTAATTTTTAGTTTGAATAATATTTGTGATGTAGTAAAGCTGATGAAAAGTTGTTGGGTACATGAAGTCAGGAGTCAGAACTGGTTCTTTCTCACATGCCACACACTCGATCATTCACTTAATATATTGCATACCCTCGTACAAGGGGCCAGCTTCAATACATGCGTGTAGAATAATTACTAATTTGAAGATTCCATAGTCCCCCAAAAGAATATCCCCCCTCTTTCATGTGGAGTGGGAATCTTTATTTTCCTTCACTCCTTCTTTTTTTTTTTTCTTGGGTGTGAAAAAATTATTAATTTTTGAAAAAATTCCAAAATTTCTACAAATAATCCAATTAGTAGGGTCAAAGTTGCCCAGCACGGTGCTGGGGCATTTGTTAGGGTTTTTAGGGTTTGGGACAAGCAGTGTGTGTGATTGGCTTGTATTGTGGAAAACAAAAGAAGGAAAAAAAAAAAAACAAAAAAAAACCAAGGATGAGGAGAAAATATGGGATATACCTAGTGCCTAGCTTAGTTTGGCAATCAGGTGCCTACTAATAATAATAATAATAATAATAATAACTTTGCCATTTACATTTGGAATAATAATAATAATATTTTACAATTTGACATGATATTAAATAATGAAGCTAGTGTGGTTGAGAGTTTCTTCCAGATTTTTAGCATGGCACCGAATATTTTTTCAGAATTTTCAATAATTCCAAAAAGTAATTGATTAGTGCCTAAAAAACCAGGCTAGGTACTACAATACTGAAAAATTGCCTAAAAACAAAGGAAGTACCCATATGAGTTGCTCATTTCACCCTAAACCCTAAACCTAAACCCTAAACTCCTAACTTTTCTTTTTGAAATGTCTTTTTTAAGAGCTCAATGGAGAGAGAGTACAATAGAGTTTTGCTCATTCATATCAATGTAAAGGGTTCCAAATTCCAATTAGGGTTTCCGCAACATTAACCTCTCTTGTTCCAAAAGAATGTTAAAAATGGACTATTTGTGACACGATTAAAGCCCCCACCATTTTGTTATGTGTTTGAGAACGAGATGAAGTTCAAGGTCTTTGCATTACGCAACCTTTCCAACAAACTATGAACAAGGAAAGTTGCAATACGTGCAACCAACAAGAGAAAAAAATCACATAAAATAACAACAACCTGACATAAATTGTAAGGAAGACACCCCATGATGTGGGGTCCAACCTTGAATGTGAAGAATATTCGATATAATTCCCATTTATATATATACATGATTTTTCAAGCAATTTTTTTGGCAAAACATAATGAATGAAGTAGTAGGTGGCAAATTATACTATTTAATTGCTTACTAGGCCACTCTAGGGCCTTAAGTTTAAGCTTTAACTAGTCACCATTGTGCCTTGATGAGGCCAATTGGAGATTGTCCCTTTGGGTATCTAGGGTATAGATCTAAAACACAATGACAATTGTAGGCTAAATGAATGTTATGGTCCTTCCATATTAAATAAGAGCAAAGTAAGATTGCTAAGAGATTTTCATTGGGTGCCAAACCTTGTCAATTTTTACAAGATAAACAATTAGTTTGCTAAAAAGACCAACATATGTGTAGAAGAAGAATCACATAATTAAAATTACAAAAACTAAAACTAAGTGAAACTTTATGATTATGGTTAATTTATCCTTGAAATTCTTGGGTGGGCACCATGTGAAGTGATTAAAAAACCAACTATCTCATTCCAAAACTTAATCATAGATATTCATCTTATGGACCTTTGCACTTGAGATCAATTATTTATTTTGGATTGATCAATATATTGGAAGGTGGATTTGAATTGAAGACCAAGCACACACTCATGCCTTTCTTTCATTTAGGCCAACATGGAGATCCAATAATTGAATCTCTCATTATATATTGTGTAGTTCATGATTGAATCTACCACAAAATTGTCAATTGGCCATTTAAAGGTTAAATGTCAACTAGAGCAAACACAATTGCATTAAAGATGCCTTCCTTTTTTCCTTCCTTCAAATTCAACCTTGGGTAAAGGGCCTTGAGCACCTCATTGTGTAGTGACTCTGCCCTCTATGGCAAGCTCAAAGTTCAAACCAGTGTTGGCCGGTTCTCCCTTTCAATAGAACCTATGGTCCTGGTTTTGATATTGATTGATTTATTATTATTATTATTATTTTGGGGTAAGATTTTTGGTGTGGGTTTAAGCTTGGTTCTTCAAATTTTCAAAAAAAATTGTAATTTTTGATTTTGGAAATTTTGTTCAAATTCGAGAAATTTTAAGCTTAATTTGAAAAATCATGTCTGGATATATGTATGCACTACACACTTTCAAAGGTTGAAAATTGTATAGACATAGATATTTACAGCAAATTAAAATTGGGGATTATATATAGACACGAAGTTTTACAACTTAAAAAAAAATTGATCAATTATTTATAAAGTTCAATGTACTTATAAATTTTTACCAAAGTTTTAACTTGTTAACCTAAAGAAATTAAACTTGTGTGTTCAAGTTTTTTTTTCCCCCAAAGTTTTGATTTTGGTTTTAGTTCTAACAAAAAAAATTAATTCTACAATTTAGTTCTTGTGCGAATTCCACTGAAAGGGTGCCAATTTAAGTCCATGTGACAAAAATTTAAAGCTTTAAGTTTAACACTCCAAACCGAGGAACATCCCAACATGAGTTCAGACTTAAAACTAAGTACTTCCCTTATTGGATCTAAAACCGGTCATTTATATGCATGTATTTTTATGGAACATGCCCATCGCCCATGCATCATATACACACATAATACTCCATATGTTAGTTTACACATTGAGTAAAGTTAGAGCCAAATTTTATGCCCAAATCCTACACCAATGTTTAGTCTCTTGCTTATGGTTAGAGGCCACAAAGGGTTCCCACATCCACTAGACTTCAACTTTGAAAAGCCATTGAATAATCACATAAATATTTACATGGGAGAAAGTGTTTTTTCTACAATAGACACTTAGTTGTAGTTAGAAACATCTTTTGGAGATATAGCTATAAGCAATTTGTAAGAGCTCCTTCTTTTGGGTTCACCAAGAGTATATAGAGTAGGTGGTGTGTGGCAAAAATGTCCAACAAGAGTCCAACAATAGGCTATTTATGCAATGTAATTGAATGGAAATGAAGCCTATTTTTAAAGCTTTTGGAACAATAATAAGAGCCCATCATGAATGACATGAATATGAGTTGCACTTTGACTCCCACCTTGATGACAACCCTAAACAACCCAATGATCAATAAATACTAATCTTATAAGTAACACAAGTTTCCCACCACATAGGAATGATGTTGTTGGTTGATGATGAAGATTACATTGTACTTTTCTCTTTGCATTGCCTTTTATGGTAGGTTCAAACATAATGGTTGAAGGAATGGGTGAGGTAATTTGAATGCAAAAATAAAATAATTAAAAAAAAAAAATTCATCCAAATACATCCTAGACAATATAGCTAGTTCCTTAGACACATTGGCTCCAAATTCAAGTCAAAACTTCAAGTTAAAATTCCTTCACAAAAGATGAAGATGTTGCCTAAATAAGTACTTTAAAAAAAAGGTTTACATAAATATAAATCCACTCTAATTGCTGCTGACTGTTCAACAAAGGATTTTACAACTTGTAATAATGGACCCTAAGAAAAGCTCATTATCTGGGCCCCCCCCTCCCCTAAAAAATGCTCCTAATTTGGGTCCCCTCAAAAAAACTCATACCTAATTTGGGTCCCCCCCAGACTTCCCTGAGAAAATATATAAACGGACATGTGTGTGAATTGCAACCCCTCCATGTGGCCATTTTGGAGATTCCTTGAACCCAGGAATGTTTTGGGAAAAATGGGGAGGTCCCAAAAAAAAAAAAAAAAAAAACCAACTCCGAGCATAAAAAGTTTGGTACTAGGTAGTTGTTGCAGGCTTTATTTTCATTATTATTAAATTTTTAGGGATTACCAATAAGGAAGTTTGATTACAAGCACACCCAACAACATGAAGATGATGGTGATGATGGTGATGTTATTGCTTTTTGCCTTTTTGGTAATAAAAGGAAGTCCCCTAATGGATCAAGAGTTAGAAGCAAACCCAACAAAGAAAAAGATGGTGATGTTACATGCTTTTCTAGTAACAAGGGAATTTGATTAAGGAGCAAGAGAAGAAGCAAACCTAATAAAAAAGAAGAAGATGATGATGGTGGTGTTGTTGTTGTTGTTGCAAGCAGTTTTTTTTTTGGGGAATAATCAAGTTTGATTAGGGGGCAAGACTTAGAAGCAAACCCAAGAGAGAAGAAAAACAAAAATCATGATCATCTTGATGATGCATGCCTTGTTAGTAACAAGGAAGTTTGATTAGTAGGGAGCAAGAGCTAGTAGAAGCAAACCCAACATGAGGCTCCTCACATAATGCATCTGTCCTTTAAATGACATCCATAATGATGATAAATGTCCAACATACTGACTTGGAAACACATGGTGGGTAGCCTAGCCTGGCATGGGGAAGCCCTAGTGGATCCTTCAAATGAAGCCTCAAAAGTTTCTATGGTGGACTCCACATGACCCTAGAATGTAGGTATACCAAACCTTTGGCCCCTTGTGGGTGCATCACAATGTCTAGACTATCTAGTCTCTAGGCTACCCAGAAGGGCAGAGCCAGTAAAGAAAGCAGAAGAAGAAAAATAAGGTGAGCATTATTATCATGAGGATGATAACACATGCCTTTTTGGTAATTAGGAAGTTTGATTAGGGGAGCAAGAGTTAGAAGTACCAAACCTACAGAATAAGAAGATGATGTTGTTGCTGTTGTTGGTTCTTCTTTCTCAGACTTTCTTTTGCTTCTTCTCTCTTTCTTCTGCTTCTCTCAAGAATCATTCACTCTTGATCAATAGAGTTGTTGTAGCCTGAGTCTCTCTCTCTCAGAGAATCAATGATTTTGATTTGATGCCCTTGTCAGGAAAGTCTAGTTTGTACAAATCATGCTTCTCCTCCTCATCAAAATGTATTGATTTTGTTTTGTTTGGGTTTTGTCTCCATGATGATGATGATGATGATGGGTGGAGAGAGGGGAAAAGGAAGGGAAGTGGGGTGGAGCTGTTGTTTTTATTAGGGGGATTAAGATGATGATGATGATGACCTCCTCCTCCCTCTTGGGAAAAACCTCGATTTGATGAAGACTCAGAAAGCACAGATGGAGAGCAGAAATGGGTTGTGGTTGGAATTTGAAAAACAAAGGAGGAAGAAAGAGTGAAGCGCTAGGTGGTGGGTGGGTGCGTGGGTGGAAGGGTGAGTGTTGGAGCAGAATCTGGAGTGAGTTTTTTTCACAAAGACCCAAATGCTGCTTTGAAAGTGGTGGTGTGATGAAGAAGGATTTGAAGAACTAACTATCTAGGGTTTGAAGAAATTTTGGGAAGGTGTGGAAGTAAAGAGGGTGTTGAAAGGAGGGCAAGTTTTGGAGCAATCAAGCATTTGTCCGGGATTTCTTCAAGCCTTTGAAAGATGTTCAAATCATTGAAGAAGAAGCCAGAGAAGGCAAAGGAAGCCATAGATTTCAAACTCAAATTCCATGCAACAAGGGTATGTTATGTATTTGTATCCGTCAGTCAGTTTTTCTTTGAGCTTCTCTTCTTTGGTGCGTGCATGGTTATTTTTGGTTGAGATTGTGCACCCTAGAATGTTCATATGGGATGTGTCTATCTGTTAGAGCAGTGAGCCTGGTTTGCTTGCACTAGGAATGCACCTGTAGAGCTCTAGATGGATGCACAGATGATTTTGGGAAGTGCAAAATCCTCTAATTCTTGTGTGCAAAATCTGAGGCAGATGAATTTTTTGGACCTGAAAGATCCTTTAATTCTTCATGCAAATCTGCCTCTAACTCATCGCAGAAGAATCAGTCAAATCTCATCATTGTGGCCCAAACCATGGTTCATCTAGGGTTTCACAAGAATTCACACATGTACTGCAAGATCTAAAGTTTGGAAGCAGACATGCCCAAAAATAAAATCAAAAATCATGTACATTTTGGAGGACATTCTGGCCATGATCTTCTCAGTCTCACAATCGATAGTCTTTCATCAGCTACGGTTTCGTCAACTGTTATGTTGTGACTGAGATGGCAGATTTTTGGGTCTTGTTGTCTTACTAGGTGCCGTTGCAAGGTTGGGAGAAGCTGGTGATATCTGTGGTGTCTTTGGAGACTTGGAAGGCTGTTGCCAAGACAGCAAGAGCAGTGGTGAAGAATGGCAATTGTCAATGGCAGGATCCGATTGTGGAATCGATGCGGCTGCAGTTGAATCAGACGACCAATGAATATGAAGAAAAATTCTACAAGTTTGTTGTTTCTTCGGTATTCTTCTTTCTCCTTCTTCTGTCATAGTGAACTCTCAAAACAAAAACACCCCAAGGTGCCCCATGCATCTGCAAACTTCTGTTTTCAACTGTTGGTCAAATGTTGCGTTTGGTCTGATAATTCTCTCTCTGTCCATGCAAGCAGGGTTCATCACGTGCTGGGATACTTGGTGAGGCACTCATCAACCTTGGAGAGTTTGCTGATTTCAATCATCCAGCATAGAGAGCTTTGCCCCTGAAGAATTGCAATTCTGGCACTGTGTTTCATGTAAAGAAACTACTACACTTTTTGTCAATTGAAAACTGGGAATGGGTGCTGCAGGATTTTGTGATTTTCATGGATGTGAATTATATCATACATTCTGTGCTGATTGTTATCATGTGTGACCATTTTGCTATTGACCCATTCTGCTTGTCAGTTTTCTCTCTGTTGTGTCATGAGTTGCCTCTTTTTCCTATTGATTGTGTTGGGGTCTCTCTCACTCTCTCTTTTGCCACTTCACTGATATGGATGTTGGATCTGAAATCTCTATAACCTTGTCATTGGGTCACCTCTGAACTCTGTTCAGGTTGTCTTTGACTGACTGTACATATGGAGAGAACAAGTTCTCAATGCTTTACAAAGAGATGATGTGATTCTTTGTTTTTCTGTGCTGGTGCTGGAGGGAAAGAGCACTCTTTGCTTGTCTGTTATCTGTGTTCAATTTATCCAAAAACTTCTGATATCTAATGCTTGCGATTGGATCATTCCTGTTATGTTTGTACAGATCACTATTATGCTTGACAACAAGATCCAGTAAGAGGTGCCCATTACAGCTACTCTGGCTTTTGGTTCATTGTTTTTTTTATTTTTAATTTTTTATGTGGAGCAAATTTATTTGGCGAGCAAAAAATATAAAACATACAGAAAGTGTGCAGACTCCACAGTGTAGTCTGCAGAAGCCCATTCTGTGTAATGCTTTGGACCTTTGTTTCCATACCTCTCAGTATTTAGTGTTGCAGGATTTTAGGTCAATTGATGCTTGTATTGGTGGAACCCAAAAGTGAAAACTTGTAATTGCTGCAGGGAGACAGACAGAGGTGTGCAGGGAGACAGTGAGTTATGGAGAACGGGATCAAAGCTCAGAGGATGATGGCTTGGACGACTTGGACAACTCTGAGTCTGGCAGTAACGGGCTTCTACTTGTTGTGGCATGAAGGGTTTTGCCTTTTGTGATGAGACCTTCTGAAACTGTGTATGGTCTTTTCCATGCTTTTCATCTCCGGATGAATCAAGGAGAATGAAACCCATTGCTGACAGAACTGTCTTGAAGAGAGATCACAGGAAAGAAATATCTCTCAGTCAACACTGCGATACAGTGGCAGCAGCTTTGATTCCTTAGAGGTCCCATCGACACCTGGAACGAATTCACCGCATGCGCAGTCTCCGCATGGGAGCCTGCAAGGTTATTGGGGTGGAGGTGGCACTAGTCAAGAACCCAGAAGCCCCTTGTCTCCAAATAAACGGAACCACAGACGAACTCTGTCGTCATCAGCAGCCCCGATTGTGCCTATCCGAAGTGGGTGGCATGAAGATCATCAGAGCAGGCAACCAGGAGGGGGGCGTAGTAGGGGTCTTGTGCTGAGTCCCTCTCAGCTTCAAGGTGAAGATGCACTAAGGGCTGCTCTGGCAGCTGCTCAATCCACAATTGAGGATCTTCAGATGGAGGCAGAGACAGCACAGCGGCATGCTGACAAGCTGGGTGTTGATGTCGAGCGCTTGAACCGTAAGCTTGAGGTTCAGATCTTGTCTGGGAAGGAGATGGGAATGGAGATGTCAGCCCTTGTGGCAGAGCGAGATCAGCTGAAGGATGAGGTGGAACGGCTGCTACTTGCCAAGCAAACCTCACAGGAGCAAGAGCTTGATG
>Ga0116230_10000947_pt1 | contig 26539 bp, 12 predicted proteins | sample S1TSphfallax_3_FD_88678 | JGI IMG/M metagenome (GOLD analysis project Ga0116230, IMG submission 88678) | Host-associated microbial communities from peat moss isolated from Minnesota, USA - S1T2_Fd - Sphagnum fallax MG | ecosystem: Host-associated > Plants > Peat moss > Unclassified | place... | reverse complement strand
GAGATTATAGGAGCTTTGAGTTTTGGGGTACAATGACTAGGATAATATTTATTTGAAACATGCATGTTGTTTTGTGCATTTATAGTATCATCCATTATTTTGTGCATAGGAATATTGTGTTGTTAAGTTGTTGGATTATATAAAACTAAAATGGATTATTAATTATTGTTAACAAAGTAGGTCATAAAACATCCAAGCTCAATTGAAAAATATTTGACTCATACCAAAACAATGAAGATGAAGGTAAATTTACATTTACATGGGATGAAATTCAACTTTGATGTATTTCAATTGTCCTTAATGCATGTTGTTTTGAAAATAAATAACTGTGTGTAAGTTTAGTTTGCAATTCACTCATTATACATTATCATTGTGATGTGTTGTTTGTGTCACATTTCAATGATAAAAAAATCATAATAGTGTATGTGCATTGATTGTTAATTGCATCATAGTTGCAAAAGACTCCTACTTTGTTTTAGAATATGGACATTAAATTGTTTTCTTGAATTGCAAAAGACATGTGAATGCAATAGAATATGATATAATAATATTATATTAATATTAAAATAATATGTGGTCTTTTGACATTAATATAAACATCTTGAACTACATCATGCATCATATCACACATAATTATTGCCTTTGGGTTCTGAACTACATACTATATAGCTCAATTTTCAAATGGAGACAAGGTAGATTTTTTAGATTTGGAGAACAATATATGAACAAGTTATAACAAGTAGTAGATTGGAACTAAATATGTAGAGAAATTATATACCATTGGAAAACAACATTTTTGAAATTGTACTTCAAATAATGGATTTTTTAACATGGAATGTTAATGGGTAATTGCAAGTTACGATGTGCTTAAATTTTCATCACATGTTGTTTCTTTAATGTTTGTCATCACTAAAATGGTCCCCAACATTGTTTCATTACTACAAAATGTGGGTGCAATTCATTGGTCCTCGTTCATGAGACCAATGAATTTACTACTTCCCCACTAAGCCCCATTTAGTGAAACATGGAAATACACATTCATACATGTACAACTTTGTTGTAGTGTTTGTATCATAAAATCATACTTGTTTTCATGAAGAATATTGTTATACTAGTAAATTCAAATTGAATCACAATCAAATTCTTTATATTGACCATGTGATGAACTTTTAAAATTTCCTCCAATTTTATCATAATACATATTTTACATGTAAATGAACTTTGATATTTTCATTTTTGTCAATTAGTATTCCAAAAGGACCCATTTAAAAATAATGTGGGGGATCAACTAGTTAAAATAATGATCTAAAGTGTCATTGGCAAACACTTGACATTTAAATAAAATTTTGAATGTCTTTAAATGACATGATTTTTGAAAGTTCTTTAGGAGAAATTTTTAAAGTATATTTTTCAACTTTTTCATTATATTATGTTCTTTTTTATGTATGAATAAGTCCTTTTTTTTATTTTTAAAAAGGTGATTCAATTGTCATAGGAAGAGGATGGTGTTCATAAGACACATGTTTTTAATGTTTAATTTGGCTCAAACTAGACTCCTAAAGTGCCAAAAAAATCAAATGTAGTTTACGTCTACTTTAATATAGATGATTGTATCATTTTCAAAATGTTTGTCATTGTTTGTGGAATGAAAATATGCAACATGTAAATCATAATAAACATTACATGTATCCATGTTGGATGAATGAAAATCCATGTAAGTGCCACAATGAATGCAACCAATTCCTCATGAAACTTATATGGCCATGGACTATTATCTTGGATAATTGATTGCAAACAAGTTGCATGCATTTTTTATTTGTATACATCCACATAGATTTTCATATAGGCTACAACATGTTTAGCATGCAACTATTGTAATTTGTCCAATAGCACTTTGGGCCATAGAAATACTTGGAGTTCCAAATGGTTGTTATAATTATAAAATCCAATTGGAAGGCAAGTTGCAAAACTCATTTTCTCATATTATTCCATCATAAACTCATGTTGTTTCATTTGGTCCATGTTGTTTTCATTTGCTTTCTTTGGCCATTAAACTAAATGTAAACTACTCCCAAATTAAAGTTCCTCCTTCAAAAAATGACATGCCCTTAAACTTGTCAAAGAATTATGCCAAAGCATGGCATCCATGAATAGATATACGATTACATGTTTCTAGTTGTAAATGACATTTACAATTACCATGACTATCAATTGAATTGAATTCCTTGTAAAGGTCATGTAATCACGTATGTGGTTATAGTCATAATTTTTTTATGCACTTCTAGGTTTGTCGATTAGTATTGAAAGTAAAAACCTTTTTGATTCCTAAATTTGTAGTGGAATGCAAACCCATGGTGTGTTTCATAGCTACTAAGACAAAAAAATAGGATTGGAAACTCCAAAATAAGACTTGGATGAGCTTACAAGTGGGAGTGTAAGGTGAAATCAACCTAAACAAACCAAGAAAGAAGGGTTAGTGCAAGTTGAAGTTAGATTGGCTCACATACAAACCATAAACAAACTAGAATCACAAGACACATTACAACTCAAATTTTGACATGAGACACCACCTCCCCTCTTATAATATATTTTGTGACTAGCAATAAGGGTGACATCAAGTGGCAAAAAGACTTGGGATCCCACTTTTTTTTTGTTTTGCCCAAATTATGAATTTCATAACTTTGTGAGATCATAACTCCCACATAGAAGTTCTAATTGAGGAGTTATCAATAATTATTGAAGCGTCCTAAAACCACTTGGGAGGGGAAAGTTGTAACCTTCAAAGAGACCATTTCAATACCATATGACATGTTCAATTTGAAAGTCATTTGACCCCAATTTTTCATGTTCTAATGATTGGGAATCAAACTACCAATTTGATTCCCAACCTTTTTTTTGGCCATTTAACTCTTAGCTCACAACTCCACATGGAAAATGTGATCCCAATTTTGATATGTACATTTCCATACCTTTCCTATGGTATATTGAGGCCAAATTTGGACCATATTTATTATTTACACATGTCCCTAAACCATTTGGGAGTGTTGGGATTCACTCTCTTGCACGTGTGGATGTTTCAGTCCAAAAATTCTTTTTTGACCTACTCCCCTTCTCATGCTTTAGCTTTGGTCATAAGCCCAAGGTTAATGTCATGACAATGTGAATCCAAATGTGGTCGTGGTGTTTTATGTGACTATAGATGTTGTTGTGAATGGTATCATTTAATAGTGATGGACAATGGTTTCCATGATTATATTATTGGATATATATCAAAAATATGATAGATTCATTCTTGGTCAACAAATTCAAAAGTAAAAAAAACAGATAAATAATTCCAATGACAATGAATTTTCATTGGAGATGGTTTAGGTAGGATGACAATAGGCTCCCAATAGTATTTTGTCCTACCATGTTCCTTTCCATAATAGGTTAAAATGAATTATTCTAATTCAATTTTGTTATATAACTACTAGAATGATATCTTTATATAAAGACCTTTTATATGGTTGGAACCTTTTGGATTTGTTGTTTTTTGTATTCTTATTACATGCATCTTTTGAAATTTCTTTATTTTCTTTCTGTTGGAAGCTTGCTATGGTTTTTATTTTTACAACACTCATGGCCTTTCTTTTTTACTTGTATAATGTAAGAGAGGAAAATGCATTGCATTTTGAAAATTTTGATATATGTTTCTTTGTTTTCTATTTATTGCAATTTTGTTGTATAATTCCAAATGTGTGTAGAAGTTTATTGTTGGTGGTAGTGCATAGCAATGCGAAGCCCAAGTTATTTTTTATTATATGATGTTTGGTAAATCATGACAAGCACACACTACTATAAAAATATGATTCTTTTTTGCTAATAACAATGCAAAAAAGATGAATGTAATGTGTTTGGACTCTAATATAATTAAATATGTCCAATTTGATTAAAATCAAAAATCAATATGTAGATTTGTTTATATTGAACATAAAGTTGATTGAGTAAAATATTTGGAAGAAATGCTTGGTTTGATTTAACTATGGAAACTTTTGTCCAATGTTCATTGTGATTGAAATTTTAGTCATAAAAGTTGCATTAAAACCATGTTATCTAATAATGTTAAAATGTCATGTGGTTGCTTTTAGTTTATTTCATAATAAATAAATTAAAAATTCAAACTTAACTTAATCTACCCACCTATTTAGTCTAGTATAACAACGTAGACTAGGTAGACTATGTAACTTAGCATAGGTTAATTAACTTAATTACGCACATAAATACATTGTATATGTATGAAAACTTGAACCCTTCACCTTCACACTAAACCTTTCACCACCGTATCTTCAACAATATATTATATCATCACATTATAATGATTTTTTTTCTAATCTACCTATGTAGTTTAGCTATCTAACTAGTTTGTGTAATTGCCTACCTATCTAGCCTTCTTATTTAGTTAACTATTTAACTACCAAAATTAAATTAGGTAAATAAATGTTCATGATCATAAAATCTAGGTAGGTAGGTAGCATTTAGCTTAGCTAGTTAATTATCTATAGCTTAGCTATTTACTTGCCTTCCTACCTATCAATTACCAACATTGAACCTACCACCCACCAACAAACCTACCTACCTACCTACCTACTTATGAACAACTTTGAACCTTCCTATCACATAATTACCTACAATGTGCCTACCTATTTCCTACTTATAACTTGTAGGTATTACCAACCCCCAACCTACTTATCACCAATTTATTTACCTACAACCTAACTACAATTACTTGTGTATCTACCTATTTAATTTCTTTTGATATAATTCTAGAATTTAGAGATGTATAGAATGAATATAATAACATAAATGACTACTTTGGTTGACCCCAATTTAATGTAGTCATTACATAATTAACTATAGTGGTGGACATTAATCATGTACTCAGACCTAATATTAAAACTTGATAGTCTTAAAGGACATGTCAATGATTACATGATTATAGTCACATACTCACAAAATGTTTTAGTCATGAATGCCTATTTTAATGTAGTGAGAGGTATTATTGATGACAATTTTTTGATTGTGGATTATAAAAAAAGAGTAAAACTTGGGGCATGTTTTATACTTCTTGGCATTAAGACAAGGGATTGCAAGAGATCTAGGAAGACTAAGATGAAGCAAATTTTCATGAACATTTTTTAGTCACTCAAATTGCACAAACCAAACAAGAGGACAATTAATGCATTTGGAACTAGTTTTAATGCACCCACTCACAAGATTCACAATGGTTTAAACTTTGGGAAAACACATAACCTTTTTTATAGTATGCTCTCTAACTTTTTGCAGCATTTGCATTGAAATGATCATTTTCCCTTAGACTTTCATGTGGAAGTCCCAAAATTGGGACATTATGTGCTATTTTTAAAAAGTATAGTATTCCTTTTAAACACATCCTTTTTGAAAATGCACCTTGCATTTAAAAATTCTTGTTGACATCATTCAAAGAGCTAAACATCATTCAATTTGGAGATGGTTTTATCTCTCAAGTTGGCTTTTGAACATTCTAGACTTTTGAGGAGTGACGATTCCCAAAGTGAAAATTGACTTTAAGAGTCATAGGGATGCATCCCTTGACTTTTAAAGGCTTTCAATTTTCATTGTCTTGAGCTCACCTTATGTCTTGGTTTTACCATTGGCTACTACCCTCAGCCTTGGTGATGAACCTAAAGCTAAGGTTGCAACAGAATAAATTGTCAATATTGCTAATTTGAAACAATTTATAGTCTAAAATGAAAAATGAATGATGAAGAATGAAAACCATCAAAGAAATCAACAAGCAACAAATCAAATCAGCAAATTATTGAAAGCATAACAATTTAACATGTTCATCATTGTATTTCAATAATAATTGAACAAGTCAATGGATCAACAACAAACATATTAAAGAAAAGAAAGTTGAACCATTCAAATGATAAAAGAGTCAATAAAACAATTCAATGAACAACAAACTAACATAAAACACTAGAACTTCAAACAATCAAATCAATACATGACAAACATGTTTAGACAAAAAAGAAACAACCCAATAAGAAAATCATCTAGTAATTAACAACTCAACAAGTTAATCAAAGAACAAATAACAAGAAAAAACGAACAAGTACAAAAGAACAAAGAACAAAGAACAAACCATGTCATGCATGATACAAAAGCAATGTGAATAGTTGAGAGGCAAAACTACCCAAATTTGAAACTTGAAATTCAAATTTCATTTGAGATGGAATGACCCCATTGCCTTGTTTGAAACATGCAATAAAAACATGAGTGTGTTGAAACATAATTGACAACTCAAGGAATGTTTTAATTGCTCTACTTATCTGGTTGTACCATCATGCACCTCAACTATTGTGGATGCATTAAAAGCACAATTCTCATTGTGAAAATCAAGTATGCACAAGCCAACATGATTTATGTCAAAAAGCACCACAACAAACTTTCTAGCCTTCCCCCTCGGGAAAGGAATGGAAACATCTAACAACATGAAGTTGAATTAACAAAACATAGGGAAGACACAGGGAAATATTTCAATCTTTTATTCTAATTTTCCCATTGTGAAATAGGGTGATCATTGTATTTTCCCATTTTCATACAAACCATTTCATGTTTGCATAGGGGAAATTCAAGTTTTTCTTGATGGTCCCACACGAGATCCTAAAAGAGTTTGTTGTGAACCTCCATCTGCAGATAATAAGAAAGGCCACCTACCGATTTTAAATCATAGTGGCCAAAATATGAAAAATTGACAACAGGGTGATGCAATAGTACCATTATTATAGCTTCTAAACCCCATTCTCAGAGCCAGAGCAATACCCAAAGAAATTGACAATCTTCTATTTTATGTAAGTTGTTGTTCCAGCCTAGGTAGCAAGTGGCAACAGATGGTTCTATGACATCTAATGGGGATTTCTAAACTAGCCAGGAGCTAAGTGTTGTTGTCTCATTGCATCAAGAACAAGACTTGAATCAAATGTTCTTTTTTCTATGACCAAACAAAATTGCAGCTTTGCCTTCTCAGAGTATCATACCACATTGAATTCTAACCATATCATACAATTAATCTATTTAAATGCTTATTTCAGGCTCCAATATAAGAAGTAGGATTGTTTATCTCAGAATCTAAAGCATATTTGCAAGAAACTGTTGACCTTTTTTTGCACAGTTGCTGGTTTCGATCGTCTTATTGCCAATCTCCAAAGTGGGAGGCTGTATGCAGTCCACTTACACCCATGCTCATGTCAGTGTGGGACACGGACTGCCCACCATGCTTCAAACAGCAAGCCTACCAAATTTTGACGCAAAACTCTTGCTAGTTTGCACAGCCAAATGGAACATATGGTCTAGGAAGGTTTAGTGATATTACTGTCTGTGGCAATTTCCTTGCATGATTTGTGAAAGGACAATGTTGGCCGCTTATTGGGAAAATGGTTGGTCATCAAAAAGGTTCGGAGTATTGGACTTGTAGGGTTTAAAGTTGGTTAAGAATCAGACAAAGTCCTTACTTGAGACCTTACCTATAGAGACATAGCAAGACCCTTATGGGCTGGGCATTCCTCAGATGAAAACCAAAAATGGACCTATATCTTTCCATGTGTTGTCCTAACAGGGTCTTGAATATTTAAAAATTGAATACAACCTTTGATCTGATTTGGTGGCACTTCTCCAATTTCAACTCCACTTTCAGCTCCACTTTCAACTTGGAATACATTTGTCTGGCAACTTGAAATAAGTAGGCTTCAGTTGGCGATTGTGAGAAGTGCATGGGAATGAAGATTTTTGTTTATTTGGGATACCCTACTTTCACATACAAATACCTACCTTGTCATTACACTAAATGGTTGTCAGGTTTGGAATTAGGTCAGGTATCAGGTCTTGAGTATTTCAAACTCAATCCTTGTGTAAATGTTGGTATTATTAAAGAAAACACCAAGAAAATTGATAACCAAGGGCATTTACTTCAACAAACAAATCCATACTTCATGGGTCTCAAAAGATTGACACCCTGTGTGGCACAGGAAAAGAAAATTTCACAAAGACCTTGCTCTCTAGGTTATGGATAAAATGGATAAAATGGGAAGAACCAGCCAATACTGGACCGGACCTTGTGTGCAGCCCGTGTGTCTCTTCAAACTATCTAGATGTTTTGGACTACCCTCAAAATCAAACAAACAACACCTTTACCTGGTTTCATCCTGATCGCTATTACAGGGAATAAACAAGCTGCATTGTGAATAATAGTTTTTTTTTTCAAGAGGAAAATTTGAAAAGCAGGCCTTTTCTCGAAGAAGGCAAAGCAGTGCACACCAAATGCACCACTGATTCAGTAACCACAAATTCCCTATTCCACAATGTTTAATTTCCATTTTTATCAATCTTCAAAGTGATTCCAGTTGGTTTTGGGAGGTACACAGAAACATAGCATAACCCACTCTCATACTAATGGGTATATATGAACTAATAAACCAAAATGAACCTAGCCTAATCTATCAAAATCCAGTTCTTACCAGGACCAAAGGCTAGTTAAAATTACATACAACTACTAAGACTCATCTAAACCTGCTACAGCCTATAGTTGTAAAGTTAATAATCATTGTTCTTTTCTCTTTCCCAATTTTCACAAAAAAGAGACCTTTACTTCCCTAAATGTCATCCACTGAAACAAACACCCAAAAGACACTGAAATGATGTGTAGCTGGTAACATGTCTATGGTTTCAAGCAGACTAGCTATCCATGTAATGGTGTTATTATTATTATTCTTAATTCAAATATTTTTCCAAATATTAACTATCGCTTCCAAGTCTAGCTACCTCACTCCTTTCCCCTACCTATTTACATGCCTTTTCATGTCCATGTTATCTAATAAAATCAAATTACAATTGACTTTAATAATGATGAACAATTGAGAATCATATGGAAATATTTGAGGGAAATAAAAAGAAGAGAGAGACAAGTATATTATAAAATTTGAATATTGTAAAGAAAGTATGAACTATATGTAATTATATATTTTTTGAATTGACACTATAGAACCTTGGATTAATCCAGAGCTTTTTCCTTGGTCACCCGGTTCTAGTATTACTTATTACTTAGAAGGGATATTGCACTAGAGCTTCCCAGCTGTTTTTCCAAAAGCTTGTAAACAGATTTTGCAAGCGGGAAAAAAACAAAAGAAACACTATGTGGCCCAGCCATAATGACCCAAGCTCGTCAGTGTAAACTGTAAACCACCTCCGAGTGGCAAGAGTAAACCTGTGAAAGAGCACCCCTAGAGTATGTCATCTACCACAAAACATCACCTACCATCAAGGTGATGCCTCAACAAATGTGTCATGGATGAAAGAGGGATTTGATATGCGATTGTGCCCAAAGTGATGGTACCATTGGATTATGTGACACAGCACTCGTCAGTGCACCATCCATTGGGACCTTGGTAACCTATTCTCTAGACCCTCCTACTTCCGCCTGACACTACCTAGGAAAGTACCTATATTTTAAAGTAAGTACAATAAGTACATAGGTAGTGAATACCTGTGGTTACTATGTAGTTAAGTAAGATGGTAAGGCACTTGGTGACTACTAGGTAGGTACATGTGGATAGTTAGTTGTTAGTACATTGCTAACTACGGTGGTTAGCTATGTACTAACCACAGTAGGTGCGCTTGTGGGTGACGGTTCACTCTGGCCCCCTTTTGTTAAGCCAAATAGATTGGAGCAGACGTGTGCCCAGCTGACATAGTGGGGTCACACAGAAAGGACAATGACAAACTCTAAGGAAGTAGGTAGTGAATATGAGTGGTTACTACATAGGTAAGTAAAGAAGGCAAGGCACTTGATGACCATTAGGTAGGTAGATAGTAGCTACTTGTGGATGGCTAGTGCCTAGCTAACTATGGTGGTTAGCTATGTACTAACCACAGTAGGTGCGCTGGTGGGTACTGGTTCACTCTGGCCCCCTTTTGTTAAGCTGAATAGAGTGGAACAGGAGTGTGCTCAGCTGGTGGGTGCTGGTTCACTCTGGCCTCCTTTTGTTAAGCCAAATGGATTGGGGCAGAAGTGTGGCCAGCTGACATGCAGTGGGGTCACACAGAAAGGACAATGACATACCCCATCTCTCGATTCAGTCTTTTGCAGGTGTGTTTGTTTGCTTGTAGGTCCCCTGTAGAGAAAGAGCTTGGGGGAAAAAAAAAGTAGCAGTGGGAAGCACTTCATCTTCCATTATATTATCTGAATGTTATCTCTGTCTCGTCACCACTTGATCTTTGTTCCCTCTGACCCTCCTTGTTTTAAAAAAAGAATTGCAGTAGTGAGACAGGACGAGTTCCGTGCAGTGTGTGTGTGTTCCCCAGCAAACACAAAGTTTGTCATGTTTCTTCTACGTCCATTAATCAGGCAGGCAAAGCTTTCAAACACACTCCTGCAACTCCTCAAGTGCAGCAACTCTATTGATGCTCTATTATATTATAGCTATGAGTGTAGTTTTTTTTTGCTTTGTTTGGTTCAGTTCAGAGCTGGTGGACTAGTCAATTCCTGAAATTTGTATACTGTAAGTCGTTTTGGAAGTTGTGAGTAGTACTAGTGTTTGATATTAACTGATGAAGCTTCTCCTTTGCATCTTGTTGTTAATCGTGGCTTGTCCAGATGGGGGCGCTCTTGGAGCACGACAGTAGCTTATGCTCAAAACTCTCGGCTCTGATCTAGAGAGTTTCAACCTGGTGACTCGGTGAGTGATTCTTCCCGTGGCCTGCTTTTGTTTCAACAGTTTCCAGTACATTTGCCCTCATGTTATGGCACTTGGCCATGCCTAAGTTCTCCATCCACATCTTCAAGGGCCGTGTTTGTAGTCTGTTTCTCCAAACTCTAAAACCTTCTGATCGTTTTTCTCCGTCATGCTAGTTCCAGCTGCTGCTTCTATTGTACTGAGCCTGTAGAGAGCTAGCTGTTGTAGTTGGGATTAATGAACACATGAAACAACCATGTGAGCAGAAGTAGAGAAGGAGTGAGTGACGCATGAGTCCGGCCAGACTTATATCCTTCTCTTCTTCATCTTTCCAAGAGATGCTGGCAGAAGGAGATCTGGAGAAGCCTGCAATCTGTCTCTTTCACGGCTCTTCGTATGTGCGCACACACAAAGTGCTTGAAATTGCGTGGATTTTTTGCTGGGTGAAGCAAAATCGTGATCACACTGCAGTTTATGCAGGTCGCTTTGAGGAAAATTGTGAGCTCGCATTGAGACAAAACAATTAGTATGAACTGTTGTTTACAGGTCTTGGTTGGATATATGCAGTTGGTCGTTGCGCCCTAGTACTAAAATATCCGCTTTTGACAACTGATCTGCTTGCTAGGCGAGAACGACGTGCAGCATATCAGAGTAGCGAAGCTCTTGAGGGTTGAAAGTGACGACGCTATTCGGGGTTGAAGTCTAGATACTTGTAAGTGCAGAATCGAAGTTGCAGAGTTACATTACCATGGCGTCCATGGCGTCTGCTTCTCCAGACATGTCGTTGCTGTCCAGCCATTTCAACAAAATTGCGTCGGGAACGGGGGATATGCGAAGCTCGTCGCCACACTCGACTTCATCTCTGGCATCATTTTACAACTCGTTTGTTAACAGTCCATATTCTAGCCACCAATCCGTTGGCAGCAGCTCGCCCGGCGGTGGCGGTACTCATCCTGGTTGGTGTCATGGCCAGTCAGCTACTGTGGATTCGTACTTGATCACAGCAGCTACCGATCAGCACCCCATATTGCAGAATAAGGTGAAGAGCCTTGCAGGAGCCGGTGCTTTGGTGCAGGAACACAGCAGCTTGTCGAGCAGTTGTAAGGGGAACGCGGGTGCCGTGTTGCTGCAGCACATGGGTTCTGTTGAGACTAGCAGAGAGTGGGCACAACAGGTGGAGGATACTAAAGCTTGCTCTCAGTATGGAGGCTCCATGGCATCTCTACTTTCGACGCCGACCAGCTACAACCGTGCACGCGCACCACCTCGAAGTTCTGGCAATCGAGTTCATCATATGACTGAAGGGGCCATGATTCGGGAGCTTATTGATAGAATGGGTGGAGGCACTAGCAACAGTCAGGCTGGTACTATTCCTTCTTCTTCAATGGGTGTTTCAATCTCTCACAGGCCCGGGCACCCTATGGAGAAGTTGCTGAATCTTGGAAGTAGCTCGTGTTCTAATGCACCTGCAGGTCTCACTAACGATCATCCGAGCAAAGCCGCTGGAGGCCTTGCCACACTGAAAGGTGGTGTTGGCCTTGCAGCGACCTCGCGTTCTAGTCTGGCGCAATTCTCCGGCAGCTCAGATCCAGGTTTTACGTCTCCATTAGCAGCAAAATTCTCTCCGTTTTGTAGCAATGCGGCCAACTATCCCCAAGCTCCACAACAGACCATTCCAGCTTTGTTGGCAGCTGACGATCGCGAGACTATCAGTCCAAGGTCCGGAGGAGGTGGTGGCCAACAGGGTCATGAGAGCAACGTTGGAAAGCTTTCCCCAACCTCGTCGACTGTCGTCGGGCTGGTCAAGATTGCCGGAGGGGAGTGCATTTCTAGCTTTCAGAATTCGCTTGAGGGTACAACAAGAGTGAACACTGGAGCACAAGACTCACAAGCAGCTACGCGGGTTCGCATGATTTCGGATGATGAAAAGGAGCCAACTGGAAACGGAAGTTCTCTTCCGAGTCTGGAAGCCATTGAGGGAGCAAGAAAGAACAGCGTTGCTGATGAAGCCGCTGGTCTTGAGAGTTTCGACCCTGGGGAGTCTGAGACTAATAGTTTTACACTGCACGATGCTGGTCCTCATGAGCCTCTTGAGAAAAAGAGGAAGAAGGTCACTGCACCTGCAGACGACTGTAGAGGTCACGCAAGCAGCAGCTTGTGCCCACCAGAATCTGTGGTGTTTGAAAATGACAACACTCTAAAACCCAAGAGGTGCAAGAACGAAGATGGTACCCCAAGGAAGAGTACTACAAAAGAAGAAGTACAAAAGCCAAAGGCAGAAGGAAGCAGCCAAAATGCTGCTGACAACTCTGACAATGATTCAAGCCAAGGCAGGTCAAAGGAAATAAACACTGGAAAATCGTCTCATGCAGATCTCTGCAAACAAGACTACATCCATGTGCGTGCCAGAAGAGGCCAAGCTACTGACAGTCATAGCCTCGCTGAAAGGGTATGATTCATACATCATGAGTGAATCTCTCAAAACATTGTTGAAATTAGTACTTCCAGAATCTGTGAGAATCTTGTGAATGCATTGAGCTTGAATCTGATGACACGTCTTTTGTTGAGATCATCACGGGTTGATCATTTGGTGACTTCAAGGGTCATTTGATCTCTTTCTTGCAGATTCGTCGTGAGAAGATAAGTGAGCGTATGAAACATCTGCAAGATCTTGTGCCAGGCTGTAGTAAGGTAAAACTTTTTATACTCTGGAATTGAGAACTTTCATAATTGGAAATGGCAACCTGGTATCTTTTATGTGCTTTAAATGTGATAAAATTCCTTTCAATCTTGTCAGGAATCTAATGTTCCCCAAAATTCTGTTCTTGAAACCCTCAGGTCACAGGGAAGGCGGTGATGTTGGATGAGATCATCAACTATGTGCAATCGCTCCAGCGCCAAGTTGAGGTGCAAATATATGCATCCTCAAAACTAATTTATTCTCTTCATTGTGGGTTAGAATTTAGTAGCATGTTTGTAGTCCATGTGCAATTTTCTCTCTTATTTAAGCAATTGTCCTTAAGAGTTCTGTCCTCCAAGAACTAATCATTTGAACTCTACTTTGACTTATGTAGCATCTTTCAATGAGATTAGCAACTGTGCCTGCTGAAATGGATGTCAACTTTGATACCATGAGCACCAAAGAGGTAATCTCCATGTTTGCAAGTTCTCTCTTTTGTTTTTTGGGACCTGCAATTGATCTAGGACCATGTTGATCTTTTCATTGTTGGAAATAGTTGGTACTACTAACTAGTTTTGGAGTTGACCTTGAAAACCAAGTGGGATCACAACCGAAAAAAAATGTACAAAGTTTTCACATCCCAATGGCAGGAGAAGTTGATGTGTCCAGTACTTTATGTAGATGATGCAGCAGTCATTTGGAGCTACAGGCCCTATTGATCATGCCTCATTCATCAGCCACAATGCAAAGCAGCAAGAACCTGTTGGCGCACTTGACACTATTGGAGCCTATGCTGTAGACTTCAGGTGCTCTTTGAATGGCAATATGGAGACAGGAAGCAATTGTGGTGTAACTCCGGTACGCCAAAGCATGTCCTCTGTACTGCACATAAGAGCAGTCAAATACTTTGTCATTGAAGTACATACAAAAAGTTCCAGACCCATTGCTGACATGATTATGCACTCAAGTTATCTTCTAAGCAGTTTTGTGACAGAGGCATCATGCACATGAAATCTCTTGGACTAACTAAAAGTTTGTCTGTAAAAGTGTTTAATCTTTGTATGTTGGTCTTTGTAGGGATCAACTATGTGGGATGGTGACTTGCAGAGTATAGTCCAGATGGGGATTTTGCAATGTGGGCCAACTTCCCTGATGTCCCAAGGCTTCAATTGTAAGCTTCAAGTTCCAGGCCTTGAATGTCATGTCAATTGTTAGCAAAATGAGAAGTTAACCAGAAGTTAGAAAATCTTTATAGAAACCTTGCTTTCCTGAACAGCTTGTGAACTTTTCATACGGTCAAAGTAATGAGACATTTGTATAGGTGAATGGCAGGTCCATCAGGTATTCTGTTGTTTGAGGGCATGGGAATGAGGGTGGTAGCCCAAGTTCCCAAGCCCAAAAACAACAGAATACCTGATGTGACCTGCCATTCACCTACTTGAAAGTCTGACCTAATTTGAAATTGCGCAAGAAGGTTATGCTTGGTAATGTGTGCCTTGTTATCTACAATGAAGGTTATGCTTGGCAAGGTGTTCTTTGTTATCTGCAATGAAGGTTCTGCTTGGTAAGGAACCTCCAAATACATCAGAAAAATTACGTCAGGTTTTTAGGGAACCAATTACCTTTTCTATGAATGACATAAGTGCATCAGCATCTGAATGAGTGTTTTAAGAATGGGTATTCACAACTATTGGTGATTTTGCAGGTCATTTGCCAGTTAGCAACATGAAGGTGGAATTATAATTCCTAAAAGTGGAACTTTCTCAGTGCTGTATTCCTGAGGAGGATCAAGAATTTTCATGAGTGTCTGTTACCTCTGAGTGTGGTCTTTTTAAGGAAAATTATACTTTATAGGTGGTTATTGGGTTATAAACTCCTGTCATGATGGGGTCCTTAAGTCTTATCTTTTCCCAGTTCTGTTTCTATGAAGCCTCACAATTAGTATATATTTGAACTCAAGTTAAAGTGAGAGAAAAAAAGGAATCAAGTTCAATTTAGCCTGATTTGTGAGAGCTTCTTCCCTATACTATAAGTATTGTGTCCTCTACGTGCTAGCTAAAACATGACTTCCGTATTGTTGCAGCAGTGGGCATCTTGGTTGATTGCCCATCTGAATTACCTCCAAGTAAATTTATAGTATATCCTGTGGTTTAATGGAATCACTTCTGTATGTGCTGTCTGCACACAGAATTGTACAAAGTTGTAAGCTCTACTCAAGATGGTGGACCTATAGCAGTTGTTAGCACAAATAACTCTTTTTGTGATCACTGATCTACCATAGAGTTGTACTTGCGTAGAGAGATACCTTCCTTCAAGGAGTTTCTGAGGAAGTGCAACCCTTATTCCCAATAATCTAGTAAAGCCACAAGCCAACTCTAGAATGATCACAAAGTTTTCAATATGTAAAGGTTTTATAGTTTTTGTGTTGTGTGTTGTCATGGTTCTGGATATCTGTTGATTTGTTCATGTGTGGTGAAAATGTATGCCATTACATTGCTCAGGCTACTATTTGGACTATTGACTTGCATTTCCAAAAAGATAGGTGTATGAATCTGGAAGATAGTGTAATAGTATAATAGTTGAAGTCAAATTTCAGCTGGGGTCCTAGGGATTACCATCTTCTGTGGTCAAATTTACTGCATCAATCTTGTTTTATTTGATGGCATAATTGTTTTTCCTGCACTTCTCTCTTTTATGGCATTTGCTGCCAATCTCTCTTGCTAATAGATACCAAGTTTGTTTATGTTCCTTTCTTACTATTTTGTATAACCTTGCACCTCTAAATTGTAGCTTTGAAGGACCTTCAAAAACATTTGATCCAGTATTGTTCCTCCTCCTTTTTTCCTTTTCTTTTTTGCATTTTTGGGTTTTCTCTTTTAACCATCTACAAGTAATGAAACAAACAACTAATGTACATTGCATCTACAATCAAATCTGCCAGATAAGAATTTGGAAAGCTGCCAGGTGAACTATTGATCTAGTTGTATGGCAAAGACAAGTGTAGCAAGTATAGGACAAAGGGAAAAAAAAATCTTGCAGGGTCAAACACTACAAATACTATGTCAATGTAGTGAAAGAAGGAAACTGGAACTTGGCAAGTGATACTTGGACATGCCACTTGTATAGCGATACCAGTTCCTAAAGTCTTTGACTATTACTATACATATGAACTGCTTATATCCTTCCACTAGGTTTTTAAAGGACGACATCAATTACATGCATCTACAAGACTACTGCACTGACCACATTCTGTATGGTGATGGAAGCAAATCACAATTATCTAAGGAGTCAAATCACTAACTATCCACATCTGTTCAATAAGTGAGGACTCAACACAATAAATCAACCAGAGAATACATGGGTTACATTCCCTGTTAGAAGCTCCCCCAACCTTCTTTCCAAGCAGACACACACACACACACACACACACACAGACTCTCAAGGACCACCTATATGAAATCCTTAGTTTGGTGGCAAGTCACCACTTCGTGTTTAAACATTCAGGTATTATGTTGAATGATCTCACCATATAGGTTACGCTAAGTTTTCAGTTGAATATAAATACATAAACAAAAATGGTTTCCACCCACTAGTTCCTATTCATTATTATAACCAATCATAACAACATTGGACATCTTTAGTCTAAAAAATTGGTTACACTAGTAATAACAACAATAGTCTTGGCCACCTCACACCAAAAGTAGTTGTCCCCTTGTAGCATAGGGGGCTTATTGCAATTTCCAAAATTGAAAAAAAAACTTGCCATCAAGAACAATATTGCAAAACATTAGACGTCTTCCAAGACTCCAAGTGAATCTAGGGGTGAGCCTAAGATTGAAGAGAAATTGAGCCTACAATATTATGTTTAGCTAGGTTTAGAGATTTGAAGATCACTCTTTGAATACAACATTTGATCTTGATTAGTAAATGTAGTATTTAAAATTAAGAGTTTGTCATCTTGCATAGATAGCATGTGCCTCAACTTCTCAAACTACATGTAGCTTGAGGGTTTGGTCAAGATGTGAGCTACTTATTTAGTCTTTTCATGCAATGTACCTAAGGAGGATGTTTTCCCTAATCTTTATGTGATCCCAAATGATGTAACATGCACAACCACAAAATGTTTTGTCCTTCCTCTAAAAATTGGGTTTTTAGCCATATGAATGGGATTTCAAGATTGTTGCACAAAATCTTGATAGGTTGTTCAATCTACAATATGACTAACTCTTCTACAAATTGTTTCAACCATGACACTTCCTTTGCTCCTTTTGCAAGTACACGATACTTTGATTTAGATGATGATTATGCATCAACATTCTACTTGGTGTTTTATCAAGATATGGGGCCACTATGCAATGAAAATAGATAGCTAGACATTGATTTGTGCTCTAAACAGATTATATAACATATTTTACATCAAGTTGAAACCTACTTGGGAGAACTTTTTCCCACTATAATGTGAATTTCACAATCTGAAATGTCTTTAAGGTATAGAAATGTGGTTATGATAGCATCCATGTATATGTGTGGTAGCTAGGGATTTTGGGTGTAGTGGAAAGCTGCCAAAGTTTGTCAATAATTTTGTGATAGTAAGTTGGATCATGAACTTGGGAAGCTAACATGGTAATTGTGAGATGGGTGTTTTCGACCATCAAGATTGGATCTCAGGGTTATAGTGAATGAAACAAAGTTCAACCAAACAAATGTACTAAATGTCAATGGAATGTAAAAATGTGATTTGGATGGTGAAAAATTCAACCTTGAAATATAAAGTTTGTCAAGATCTTAACCTTGGGTTCCCAACCAATGCCAAGGCAAAATAAAAGATAGCCACTTCGGTGGGAATAAGCCAAGGCAAAAAAGGCACCCAAACATATTCCCTTTATGAGATAGAATTGTCAATAAATTTTTTTTGGAAAAGAACAATTCAATTTATGACTAAATGGGCAAATCCATTCTTGGGTGATACAACTAGTAATATCACACCTTGATTTTATTGGACCCATAGAACTTTAAAAAATCATTGGAAACCTTGAAATAGATATTTTCATATTTTTTAATAATGAGGGGATTTATTAGGTTCCATAGATTTTGAATTTTCAATAATATTAAAAATATTTTGTATTTTCATGTTCTTCATCATTGCATTTAGAAAAGTGTTATGAATATAACATTAATTCCTTTCCTTGAACTTTTTGATTAGGAACACAAATTTGAAACACAAATTGGAATATTCTTGGGAATTTTTTTAAGGTAATTTTGAAATCATTCTATTTTTAGTTTTTTATTAGAAAATTAACTTAGTAAAAAAAACTAGTTATGAATTTCCAAAATTCAAGAATGTGATTCTTGAAAGGGCATCACATTTTAGGAATACAAATTTTAAACAATTTTAATTTTTTAATTCCAAAATAAAATTCAAGCCATATATTAAGGAATGCAATGGATAAACATGACAAAAAAAAATTACAATTGTGAAAACAATTAAAGGAAAGGGCACAAAAAAATTATCTGGGCATTTTTGGTTCTTTAACCATTATTTAAGGTGGTTCCTACTGGTACACCCAATGATGGGTTTGTTCAAATCTTACTTGTAATGGACATAGTTTGCAACTAAAAAACACTTTAATTGTTACAAACAAATATCATCGGACAATTAGGCAAAAAAGACACCACATGGCATAGAAATTAAATTGGCAATCACAAACCCTTAAACAATTATAAATCATTTTTTCATCCATTACCATGAATGAACATGAATATGACATGGACCCCATGTAGCCTTTGTGGAACTTTATTTTGCAACTAGATTTGCAATTATATTATGGATAATCACATGATGCCAAATCATTACTACAAAATTTTATCATAGTTTTTTTTCTAAATTTAATTAGGTTATCAATTTTTTTGGAAAAAAACCAATCAACTTTCTCTAAGTGCTAGTTCTCACAAATTTAAAACCAATTGATTTTCAAAAACAATTATCACACATAAGTTATCAAAGTTCAATTATTTCTAGCAAAATGGTTTTTTTACTATGAAAATGAGAAAAAAGAATAAAAATAACAAAGAGTGAAAAGAATATAAGAAAAAAAAATCTTCCATAATTTCATATGTCCACAACTTCATCATGTTCAAATAAACTTTCAAAATCTTCAAATTATTTTTCTAACTTTAGGTATTTTCAATTAACACCACCAAATTAAAAGGTCATTTGCAACAAACTTTTGAATCATTAGGTCAATTTTTACTCACAAATATCAATTTTGCCAAATTGGCCATGTGCAAATGGCATCTTAAAAATTTGTTAATATGTCAACTAAAAAGAAAATCCTTTTGTTTCAATTTGAAATCCTATAATGTTCAATATTTGGTGGACTGAAAAACCAATAATGAGAAATACGTCAAAACATGGTTGGGGTACCCAAAAGGACTGTCTCATTTTATATTCACTGGACCCGTTCACTTAAACACGTTGTTGAAACTCAATGACACATTCATATTGAAAGTTTGATTTTATTCATAAATAGATACACTACAAAGGTACTAATCTATGCATAGAATGTTAAATTTGAACAAGTTTAAGGATTCCTACTAAGTCTTTGAAAAAAATTTAAGACTTTGTTTCATAAGAAGAAAAAAACTATCAAGGACCCATAAGGAATATTCAAACAATTTTTTTGGGCCCAAGATTTTTACCACACACACCTTATGTGCTAATGTGTATAAAATGTATGAATGTGACAAGAACCAAATGCCCTATTGTAATGTAAAATGTTTCAAAAAATCAATTTTTGGGGAATTTTGGCCCATTGAGAGAACATGGCTCACATTGGATAAATTTTACTGTTCTCACTTTCATAAGTGAAAAAAATAGATACTTTAAAGGCTTATATAAAATTTGGAACAAAATTATTTCATTTGACATAAGAAAAAAAGGTGAAATGTAAAACATGTCATGGAAAAAGTGAAGAAAAAGGTGAATTTGGGAATCTTTGGAATGAGTCCTTAAGGTTCAAATGTGGTACCCCAATCATGCTTAGACTTAAACATGGATTTGTGTTAAAAAAATTATAGATTTTAGAAGATACCAAATGAACATTAAGTATATCAAATGTCATCTTCAATGGTGGGAGCCCATAAGTTCTTTCAGTAGTCCATTAGTGTTGGCAATTTGTTCAAAAATATCCAAACTATAATATTTTTCAACCATTAGATTTGTACCATCAACTTATGAATGTCAAATGATTAATATTTGTGTGTAAAATGTACAAACCTATGAATGAACGAACTTTGCAATTTTTTTAAAATTAATTTGTCACATATTAAATTTGTGATATAAGTTTGTTTGGCCTATGGTACATTTTTAACTTAAGTTCATAACTAAGTTAGGTTAGGCATATTACACCTAATAGGCACTTACAAGGTTTAATATAATAATGAGTTGATATTTAATAATTAATAGTTAATACTCAATATTTCAATATTTTATTTAATTAATTAATTACTGATGAATCAAATGTTAATTAATAACCATAACTAATTGATCCATCAATTAATTAATTAATTAATTAATTAATTAAAAATAATTAATTAATTAATCAATAATCGTAATTATTGAATAATAAATAATTCATCATAACTAGTCATTAATATTATATAATCAATAATTTTGTATTTTTAATAATTAAACACATTATTTCAAGATTAAAATTCAACCATAACCATTGGTTTCTAAATTGTGTCCAATAAATATGTTTTTTTTTTTTTTTTCACTTTAGATTCATTTATTATAGTATGAACATATGTTTCATTAAGGTGTAAACATAGAATCATGACCCATAATTATCTCTTTTATGTTTTGGTTAGAAAATAATGAATGAACTAATCAAATTGATCTGGTAAAACAAGATTTGTTATTAACAAAAATATTTTTAAATCCATAAATTTAGAAGTGTACAAAAAAACTTTCTTTAATTTTTATGACTTCAAAAAAGTCACATTATGCAATTATAAATAATGAAATTTTGTATATTATTATTGTTCATGATTATGTCATTTTCAAAGAATTGAACAAGCCATTTGAATATAAGATTAAGTAACAAAAGACTAATTACATTAAATTTATTTTTTCACTTTCAATGGTAGGCTAGCAACCATCCATAGGAGGATTTAGTTAGATTTGGGTATAAGATAAGTAGTACAATAAAGAAAAATTGTAAACATGTTGTTTGGTGACATGCAAGAATAAGCACTTTACATTTGGTGAACCCAATCCAAAAACCTTATTTCTTTGGCAAAGGTTTTTCAAAATTTCCAAAACAATCCTTGTAGGGGTCAACCCCAAATTTTTTTTTCATTTTGGTGAAATATTGCACAAAAAAATTTGTGGTTACATTTTTTATAATTTTAAATTGAATATTTTGTATCACAAAAATTTCATTGTCAATGAGTTCAAGAACTTATGCAACCCATTTCTCATTTTGATTAACCTTTTATTTGTGTCATTTGCTTTCCATGCAATATTGATATATCTTTCCACATGTGGGCATAAGTGGTAAGGCTTGTAACTAAATTGCTTTGTGGATCGAAATTGTTAAGTGGATTGTGATGGTTTACATTAATTACCTAGTATTTTATGTTCAACAACATGGATGTGTTAATTGGAAATTCTATTGTACATAATGAAATAACCATGCATGAATCCTTTATAAAGACCTTATATGTAAGGGTCACTTGTGTTATTTCAATTAAAAAGGCCCACAATTTCTTATTTTCTTCAAAATTGAACACTTAATGTTATAAAAAACAATAACATACCCAATTGTTCTATTATAGAACCCATAGACAATTTACATGTTCTTGGTAAAACTAGAAGCAAGTGTAGAATATTTGAGTTTTTTATCTCCCCACTAGAATACAAAGTTACAAATCTCACTATTACAAAAACATATTATTTTGATTAGAAAACCTAGTCAAGAAAGACCCCATTTGGATAAATGTCAAAAAGACCATCCTATCAATCTAAACAAGTCGATTTGGACTTGTCTTATGTGACTAGGGCGGTCTTTTTTACTAGCATATTATTTGTCATTTGATTGGTCATTTTGACTGAGTTGAATAATGGACCATTTGATTTATCAAATTTTTACCCAACTTTCTATTGAATTGTTATCCAATTTTTTTTTGTAGGTAGGTTGTAAAAAGTTAGGTAGGTAGTGTTAACAAATAAGAGATCTACTCAAGTGCAAACATAAATCTTTATTGAAAAGAAACTAAAATATGATGCTCATAACACAAAACATAACATCAAGAACTCCTCAAGGTTCTTATCACATGAAATACACAAACTTGTGCAATGAAGAAAAGAGAACCAAACTATCAACACCAAGGTATTTAACTAAAAGACCAAACCACAAATAACCAAACTAATATAAGTAAAGAAAGTAATCCAACCTTGTGAAAGTAACCTAGTTACTTTCCTACTCCAATAATTAGTGAAACCTAACTAATTGAACTTGAATTCTCAACATGTAGGTGGTAGCCTAACCTAACATAGCATAGCTTAGCCTAGTTTACCTAACTTAACCTAATCCATGTAACCTTCCTAACTTAACCTAACTTACCTACCTTAACCCTTTAAGCATGTATATAGGTTACAAATATTAAGAATTGAACCCTCACCTCCCCAATGATAAACCAAATTCTTACCAATAGACTACACCTTCCAAACTTGACAAATCTTGTTAAGTTTTTAATTTCACATCATTAGTTATGTAAGTAAGAAAGTTAAATAATTAATAGGTGGATTACATGATGCTTGGTAAGTAGAAAGGTAGGTAAGTAGGTAGCTTGTAATCCATAGGAGCTAGGTAGCTAGGTAGGCAGGGATTTTGAATGGTAGGTGGGAAGTACGAAATAGGTGGATATGTAAAGATGTAAGAAATAGGTAGGTAGTAGGTAGGTAGGTAGGTACTTGCAATAAGCAAGTAGGTAAGTAAAGATGTAAGATGGTAGGTGGGAAGTAAAAGGTAGGTAAGTAGGATGGTAGGTGGGAAATATGAAGTAGGTAAGTAAATAGGTTTATAACATGGTAGGTGGGTAGGTATGTAAGTGATTAAGTTGGTATGTAGGTAGGCCTAGGCTATTGTCTAGCTTAATTAGTAATTATCTTGACCAATTAGGTAACAAAAGATCTCCCATTTGACAAAAACACCATTGTCCATCTTGACTAGATGTTTAATTTGACATATAATCAAATATGTCAATTTAGTCAAGTTTACCAATAAAAAATACACATGTCATTCAAGCCCCATGCTTGTAATCAAAACATACATGGCCACTTGTAAAAAATGACTTATTAGTCAACTTCAACCTTTTGAAAAACCTTGAATTGTAATAGTGTTTCTTCCTTTACCTTCAATTGTTAGACTTTGGTTCCTTGCAATTTCATTAACATAAGTTGACCCTTTTAATATTTGGAACTCTAGTTCTAAAAAGGCATTGTTTTTTCATGTCACATATTTCAACATCTAAGGCTACATACTTGACTAATGCTCATCAATTCATACTATAAATCAAGGTTGTCAAAACCAACATGATGTCCCATTTTTTTGTCGGTTATCTTGTCAATGTCAGTCCAAACATTTTGGTTTCTCCATCAATTTCAACACACAAGTTGATGTTGATGCAGTTAAAAATTTTGCAACCATTTTTACTACTACTATTTAACTTATATTTAATGTGTTTTTTGTTTGTATTTAATGACCACATATTTAATAACATCCTAATTGACACACATTGGGATCATTTGCCACGTGGCAAATATTGACAAACTATATTCGTTTGGACAAGTCACCCCTTGTCCAAATTGCGACTAAAAATGCACAAATTCGATCACAATCTAAAAAGGTCACCCCATGTTTAACTAGTGATCGAAAATGGAGACCTTCCCCTGCAAGTTGGATAAATCACCCCCTATCCAACTTGTGACTAAAACTAGAGAAATTTGATTGCACACTAGACAAGGGATTGGTCCAATAAGTGACTAAAACTGGAAAAGTATAATTGTAAGTTGGACAAGGGACCAGTCTAACAAGCGACCAAAATTGGAGAAGTTTCATCATAAGTTAGACAAGGGAATGGTCCAATAAGCAACCAAAACTGAAGAAGTTTGATTGCAAGTTGGACAAGGGAATGGTCCAACAAGCAATCGAAACTACAGAAGTTCAATCACAAGTTAGACACATCCCCTGTCCAAATTATGACCAAATATTTGTCTAGTCTATAATGTGATTGAATTTTGGTTGCCATACATTAGACCCTGCCCAAATTTTGGTTACCATACATTGGACCTTGTCCAAATTTCAGTTGCCATACATTGGACCCTATCCAGATTTTGGTTGCCATACATTGGACCCTATCCAAATTTCGATCATGGACCCTCTCCAATTGACGAACGATTTCGATTGCTAGATCCTATCCAATGCGCAATTAATGTTGGTCGTCATGTGGACAAGGGTTTACAATTGAAAATCAGTTGTGACTTACTAAACATGAACTAGGAGCAATTGAATTTCCCTTCGATCACTGAAAAGTATAAGTTGCACCTTTTGTGGTGATGCGACCTTTGGTCCATATAAAGAAGCTACAGGTCCCACATTTCCCACCTTTCTTCATGTTGTTCAATCTTTGGTTGTCATTACAACCACACTTTACACTTATAAGGAAGGGTAACTTGAGGGGGAATTTATTTGTTGCATATGGTTTTTAGTAACAAATCACTCCATAAATAAATTATTCAACTCCCTCAAGTCTGATTATATGGTTCTTGTATATTTTAAGCCTTTAGTGCATCTCCCAATTATTCTACTCCCTAATTATGTTTGATAGGTTGCACTTATTTTGAAAGTGCATAAGCTTGTAAACAAGGTAGATCAAACATTTTTGTTTAGTTTTTAAATTAGTTCAGTTTTAGAACATATGTCCAAGGACAAAGAAGATGCTCTAAGAAATATGTCCAGGGATGAGAAACCTAAGGATGACCATCAAATAAGTAAAAAAAGGAAGGGCATTCGACACACAATCAACATGGATGTGTTAAATAATGAATAATTATTAGCAAAGCAAGGTTGGGAAGGAGTCTTCAAACCTTGGACATATACCAAGGCCAAGCAATATGTGACTTGGACCTACATTGATCAACATTGGCCTATTTCTAGGCTAACACCAATGACCACATACAATGCAACCTCTTGGTTCATGTGCCATCGTCTAGGCTTAAAGCCCAGAATGGCAAATGTTTGGGATTTTTTCCATGGCCAACCCACACGTTTTCCAAATAATGAAGCTCACTTGTGGTTGTGCCAAATGGTGTATGTTAAGGTCATCCTTTAAAGAGATGTGGATTAGACAACAATTCCAAATACGAGGCTAGTGAAAAGCTTTCCAAGGGTGAGGCATATCCCACATGGTCTTCTTCTTGAACACCAGGGAATGGAAATTGAAATCCATGGGCAAGCAATCAGTCCCCACAGGATTGAGTTGTTGCAACAAATTAGACAACCCACACCTAACACAAGTGGAAGGGTGAGGAGAGCTGTAGGGGCACTTTGCAAAGGGGACGGCTTAAGCTTGCCTCACAAAGAGTAGATCTTGTGTCGCCACCCAAAGCAAAGAGGGAAGTGTTTTCAACATTGTAGCCTGCAATTGATATGATCATGTTGCTAGCCCAAGATGCCATTGAAAAGCTCACACTTGCATCTATTCGAAGACTTGAAACGACACATATGGCAAAAATCCAAAACTTGAAAAACATGCATGCTTGAGAAGTGGATGTCCTACAAAGCTGAATCTCTAGGTTAATCATGAATTTGTGAACACTCACACCTTTCAATTGACAAGGGAAAATTCTTGTGACAAAACTAAGCAATCGAAGTTAGAGGAATTGGAATTGAAGTATAGGCGTTATGAGCATAGTAGTGACATACGAAATACAAGTATTTTTCGAAGGTGCTCAAAAAGAGGTATTTTCAAGTATTTTTAGAAAAACATTATAAAAATACAAAGGCTTGAAAATTGGCCTTTGTATCAAGTATTTTCAAGTATTTTT
>Ga0116230_10000944_pt1 | contig 26634 bp, 24 predicted proteins | sample S1TSphfallax_3_FD_88678 | JGI IMG/M metagenome (GOLD analysis project Ga0116230, IMG submission 88678) | Host-associated microbial communities from peat moss isolated from Minnesota, USA - S1T2_Fd - Sphagnum fallax MG | ecosystem: Host-associated > Plants > Peat moss > Unclassified | place... | reverse complement strand
GATTGGCACGCCAGCGGCGAACGGCTGGCGCGCCTGTTTACCGACTACGAGCCGGGCATCCATTGGCCGCAGGTGCAGATGCAGTCTGGCCAAACCGGAATCAACACGCCGCGTATCTATAACCCGGTGAAACAGGGATTGGATCAAGACCCCGACGGTCTCTTCACCCGCCAATGGATTCCGGAACTGGCGGATGTCCCCTTGGCCATCTTGCAAACACCATGGCTGGCGGCGGATACTGATCTTCGAGGCTATCCGGCACCGGTTATCGATCCCGTCATCGCGGCGCGGCTGGCGAAGGATCGCATGACGGCCTTGCGGCGGACCGAGGGCTATCGCGAAGCAGCGGTTGAGGTCTTTCGCAAACACGGCAGCCGCAAACGCCGTATGGATGATGATGATGGCCCTCGCAACCGGCAATCGAAGCGCAGGGTTCCCGCTGATTCATCCGGCCAATTGAATCTGTTGTTTGACGAACAAGACCCTCCGGACGACAGGTGAGCAAACGTCTGCTCACCTGCGCCTGAACGCTTCGCTCAGAGCCGCGCCCAGCGATCCTTCCGGCTGGCTCTTTTGTTTCTGGCGAGGTTGTGCATTCGCAAAGCCTCGGCTTTTCGCGTCGGAAGCCGAAGCTTTTTGGGAAGACTGCGCCGAGTCTTGTGTACGCATAGAAAGCGCGATGCGCTTACGTTTGATATCGACCTCCACCACGCGGACGTTGACGATGTCGCCAGCTTTCACGACATCGCCGGGATCTTTCACATAGCGGTCCGCCAGCTGCGAGATATGCACAAGCCCATCCTGGTGCACGCCGATATCGACGAAGGCGCCGAAATTCGCGACATTGGTGACGACGCCTTCAAGCATCTGGCCTGGAACGAGATCCTTGATCTCCGTGACGCCCTCTGCGAAAGCCGCTGTCTTGAACGCCGGGCGCGGATCGCGGCCTGGCTTTTCGAGTTCAAGCAAAATGTCGCGGACAGTCGGCAAGCCGAAACGTTCGTCGATGAACTGAACCGGATTCAGTGCTTTCAAAGTTGCCGTATCGCCCATCAGCGAGCGAATGTCCCGCCCGCAGGCTGCAACGATCTTCCGCGCGACACCATAGGCTTCAGGATGAACAGAAGCGGCGTCCAAAGGCTCTGTTCCATTTGGGATGCGCAAAAATCCGGCGCAGAGCTCGAAGGTCTTGGGGCCGAGCCGCGTCACATCCAAAAGCTCACGCCGGTTTTTAAAGGCGCCTTTCGTGTCACGATGTAAAATGATCGCATCGGCCAGCGAACTGCTGAGACCTGAAACCCGCGACAGCAGCGCGGCCGAAGCCGTATTGAGATCGACCCCCACCGCATTGACCGCGTCCTCGACAACGGCATCAAGGGATCGCGCAAGCCAGACCTGGCTGACATCATGCTGATATTGACCGACCCCGATCGATTTGGGATCGATCTTGACGAGCTCGGCAAGCGGGTCTTGCAAACGCCGCGCGATGGAAACAGCGCCGCGCAAAGAGACATCGAGACCGGGCATTTCCGCCGCGGCCAAGGCCGAAGCCGAATAGACCGATGCGCCGGCCTCGCTCACCACGACCTTCATCGGCTTCGGGGCAGGCAGGGCCGCGATCACGTCCCCGGCCAATCGATCGGTCTCGCGGCTCGCGGTTCCATTGCCGATGGCGATCAATTCGACGCCATGTTCGCGGATAAGATGGTCAAGCTCGGCCATCGCGCCCGAGACGTCATTGCGGGGCTGAAACGGATAGATGGTCGCCGTATCGAGCAGCTTCCCGGTCGCATCGACCACCGCGACCTTAACGCCAGTCCGAATGCCGGGATCAAGACCCATGGTCGCATGCGCACCGGCGGGTGCCGCGAGCAAAAGATCCTTGAGGTTGCGCGCGAACACTTGGATCGCTTCCTTCTCGGCACGCTCCCGCAGCTCCGTCATTAAATCGAGCGACAGATGCAGCGAGAGTTTCACACGCCAGGCCCAGCGGGCGATTTCGAGAAGCCACCGGTCGCCAGGGCCGCCGCCGTGCAAAGGAATGTCATGGCTCTCCGCGACCATCCGTTCGGCAGGCTTCAGCGGGCTCGGATCCTCGGCATCGGCTTCGATATTGAGGGAAAGCACATCCTCATTGCGTCCACGCAGCATCGCGAGCGCGCGATGGCTTGGAACCGTTGCCCAACGTTCCACGTGATCGAAATAATCTGAAAACTTCTCGCCTGCCGTCTCTTTGCCTTCGATGACCTTGGACCGTAACATCGCATGCTGCTGAAGATAAAGGCGCAGTTGTCCGACAAGACCGGCCTTTTCTGCAAAGCTCTCCGTTAGAATATCCCTTGCTCCTTCGAGCGCTATTTTCACATCAGGCACAGCCTCTGAAATATAGGCCTGCGCCAATTCCACCGGGTCAGCGGCGCGATTGGTGAGGATCGCATCCGCGAGGCCGCCCAATCCTCGTTCCCGCGCGATTTCGGCGCGTGTGCGGCGCTTCGGCTTGAACGGCAGATAGATGTCTTCGAGCTCGGCTTTTGTGACGGCCCGCGTGATCGTTGCAGCGAGTTCATCCGTAAGCTTCCCCTGGCTCGCAATCGACTCCGTTACCGCGAGCCGCCGGGCTTCAAGCTCGCGTAAATAAACGAGACGTTCTTCAAGCAGACGCAGCTGCGTATCGTCTAGCCCTCCTGTTGCTTCTTTGCGATAACGCGCAATAAAAGGAACCGTGGAGCCTTCGTCAAGCAGCGCGACAGCCACCTTCACTTGTTCTGGTTTGGCTGCGATTTCGGATGCGATCGTTTGTATGATGCGTGTCGTTTCAGAGGTCATTTTATCTCGATAGCTGGCGGCGCCGGGGCACTCTTACAGCATTAACAGCTATGAGCTGAAAGCTGCATTTTGTGTGCTCAACAGAATAAAATTTGCTTGGCTGGCCATTCATGGAAAGAGGACCAAGGCGCCTGAACCACCAAAGGGGAAATCACGGGCGAAGCACGGACAAGGCGTAAAGCAATTCGCTCTGAATGAAGGGTTTATGCAAACGTGCAAAAGATAGATCGATTCCTTCTTCTTCAGCAAATCCGGATATGATGAGAATTTTTACAAAAGGGCGGCATGCCTTGATGGCACGCGCTAAATCTACGCCAGTCATGCCGGGCATAAGATGATCCGTAATCACAATATCGATTTTGATGCCAGTCTGCATGAGGGACAGGGCTTTCTCCGCGGATGATGCCTCGTAGACCTCAAATCCAAGTTCAGCCAGCATTGAAGACGTACTCAGACGGATATATTGCTCATCATCTACGATCAGCACGGTTCCGGCATTCACAGGTTGAGCATAAGAATCTTCACAATCCTCTCTCACGCATACACGTTCTTCGCTTGCGGGAAGCCAGATAGAAACTTCAGTTCCGTCCCCTAACCGGCTTTGTATCGTGAGAGCGCCGCCAAGTTGCGAGGCTAAGCCGTGGGCCATCGACAGACCGAGCCCGGTTCCTTGCCCAATGCCTTTTGTTGAAAAAAATGGCTCTACTGCTTTCACAAGTGTAGATTCGTCCATTCCTTTGCCGGTATCGGCCACCGAAAGCCGGATATAATTGCCAGATTTCAGGGCGGGTATTTGGTCCGCTTCGATTTTTTCATTGTCCGCTGAAATTGTAATTGTACCACTGCCTTCAATCGCATCACGCGCATTCATACAGAGGTTAAGGATCGCCATCTCGAGCTGTTGCGGATCCGATTTAGCCGGGGGTAAAGAATCGGTGGTTTTGATCAGCAATTTGATCTGCGGGCTCATGCTGCTTGCGATAAGCTCTGCTAGACCTTTCACCAAAGCAGCGATGTCAGTAGGTTTCGCTTGCAGCGGCTGACGCCGTGCAAACGCAAGCAGCCGGTGTACTAAAACTTTCGCACGTTCCGCGGATTGATAAGCACCGTCGATTAAGTACTGTTCGCGCTCGCTGCCCAATCCGCGCCGGCGGAGCATATCTAAACTTCCCGTAATGGGCGTGAGCAAATTGTTGAAGTCATGAGCGACGCCGCCGGTAAGCTGCCCGATCGCTTCAAGTTTTTGGGACTGCAAGAGGGCTTCGTGAGCCTCCGCAAGCTTAGCCTGAGCTTGTATGCGGTCAGTCACATCATATCCAAATTGGAAAGCCCCAATCTGAACCCCATGTTCATTTCGCAAGACGCGGTATTTAATTTCATAAAACGAGCGCACCTGATTAAGGTCAGTACGTTCCTGGATTGTGGTTTCTTCCTCGCCAGTTAAAACACGCCTCCAAGCCGCTTTGACCGTAAGCTGCTGATCAGGCTGATGAGCAAGCAAAGCAAGGAGATTATCCCCTGTACACGCGCGTAAGCCGTAGATCTGTTCAAATGCACTTACGCTCGCGTTGTTAAGTGCTAAAATATTAAAATCGAGATCGATAGCTATGATCATCACGTCTGTCGTCTCGACGATCGTCGCGAACAAATCACGTTCGCAGGTTCGCGCCGCTATCTCGAGTTCAAGCTTATCGTTCGACCTTTGCAGGCTGCGGCGCGCTTCTACAATAGATTCTATATCTGTACTTGTTCCATACCACCGGATGATTGCGCCCTGTTTGTCGCATTCGGCATAAGCCCTGGCCAAGACCCATCTGTATTCGCCAGAGTGATGACGGAGGCGGTATTCGGTATAGTAGGATTCTCCGGTTTTGAGCGCATGCGCCAATTCCGTCAGAACTCTCTCTCTATCTTCAACATGAATGAAACCGGTCCAACCGCTGCCATCTGTCGATCCAATGGGCACACGTAAAAACTCATACCAACGGGCATTGAAATAATCATGGTGTCCGTCAGGCTGGCTTGACCAAACAATTTGCGGCATCAAATCCGCGAGAACACGAAACCTATTCTCGCTTTTGACACGAGCCTCTTCCGCTTCGACTTGGAGTGAAATGTCAGTATTGACACCAAACCATTTAGTTACGTTACCGTGTTCATCGAAAGCTGGATTGATCCGTGTCAGAAAAGGCCGGAAAATGCCATCTGCGCCCTTTATGGGAAACACCATTTCAAACGGCTGTGCAGCCGATATAGCGGCCGTCCAGCGTTCGAGGACATCGGGAAGACTTTTCAGGTCATGAACAGATTGCCATCCCCACCCCTCCATACCAGCAGGGGTCGTGCCCGTATATTCATACCAGCGGCGATTATACCAAACGATGTAACCTTCAGCGTCTGCGATCCAGCAGAGCGTCGGGATATTATCTGCGAGCTGACGAAAATCTTTGTCGCTTCTTTCTGCACTCAGATCATTCTTATTGGCTCTAATCTCGCCGACCATTTTATCTTACCGGTTTGCAGCGCAAAAACGCCATTTGTCCGATGCAAAAAACAATTTTCAAGTCAACTCTTTTGCCTGATGGAAATCTTCCTCCTAACTTATTACACAAAATACGGCTTACGAAAATAGAAGTTAAATCAAGGCCTTAAAATTAGGGCCTGTTTCGGAAATGCGGCACAGCTAGATGCTTGCATCGGGGAGGCTTCAAGAAGCGTAAAGCACCATTGGACTCAATGATCGCTTGAAATTTTAATGAGAGATGTATGATTTTTAAAACCGGGAGATCAGGGCAATTCCGCCAACCATGAGGACAGCGCCGAGGAGCCTGCCGCCGCTCAGAGCGTGAACCTCCATGCCGAACCAGCCATATTTATCGATAATCAGGGACATCAGAATATTCGCGGTAATCGTCAGTCCAGCAAAGGCTCCGGCACCGACCTGATTAACAAACATCAGACCAGCGACAACGGCGAATGCGCCTGCGAGTCCGCCAAGCGGAGCCCACCACGGCATCGAAGCAACCCCTTCGGCTTCAGGCATCGGGCGCGGCTGGCAGAGCAAAACGCAGCCAAGAAAAGCAACAATGGGAAGAAACGAAACCAGGCTCGCGAGCCAAGGATTGGTCAAAGCATTGCGGAGTGCACCATTCATGGGCGGTCCCCAGGCCTGCAAAGCCCCGGCGATGAGGATCAGGGGATAGAGCCACGCTGCGCCAATTCCTTGCATGATGTCCTCATGTATTTAGGTTCAACCGAAAACCAAAGCAGCTCCAATCGCTAGTAACAGCGCGGGCGGCATCACGAACACGCCAAGTTTGAGAAAGGTCCAGGCATTGACCGTCAATCCCTCACGCCGCAACGCTGTGAGCCAGAGAATTGTTGCGAGCGATCCTGTAACAGAAAGGTTGGGACCGAGATCGATGCCGATGAGGATCGTGCGCTTGATGGCGTCGGATACGTCCGCGCTTTTGATTGCGCCAGCCGCGATCAGGCCCGCCGGAAGATTGTTCATAAGATTGCTTGCAAGAGCGACGCCTGCGCCGGCGCCCCAGGCGGTCCATATCTGCGAGGCAGTTGCCGCTTGATGCAGAAAAGCACCAATCGAAGCGATGAGACCGCTTTTGTCGAGTGCCTCTACGATTACAAATAATCCCGCTACCAGAGGCAGCACGGCCCATGAGATTTCCTTGAGCGTAGACCAGGGGTTCTTGCGTTCACGCACCAGCACGACGGCGGCTGTCAAAAATCCGGCGATGGCCGCCGGCAGACCGAGCTGGATATCAAGCGCTGAAGCTCCGAGCAAAACGATCGACGTGGCGGCGATGCCCAGCGCGGCCGTCTTGCCCGCTGCCGATAGTTTAGGTACGGGCACGTCCGCGGAGAGCTTCTGGCCAAGCGCCTCTCGCTGTGTCCAGCGCAAAACGAGAAAGGTCGCGGCGATCGAGAGAGCCGATGGCAGCAGATATTTCGGCAGCCATTGCAGAAGCGGCGGCATATGAGCGCCGTAAATCACGAGATTGGCCGGGTTCGAGATCGGTAGAACGAACGAAGCCGCGTTGGCGATGAAAGCGCAGATCAGCAGATAAGGCAGCGGCTCGTTAGCTTTTGCTGTTTTCACGGCAGCGGCAACGGCTGGTGTCAGCACAACGGCGGTTGCATCATTCGACAGAAAAGTGGTCACGATCGTGCCGACAGCATAGACAAGAAGAAAGAGGCGGCTCGCGGAGCCTTTCGCACGTTTGGCGGCGACGGCCGCGAGCCAGTCGAACAGCCCCTCCTGACGTGCGATTTCTGCGAGCAGCATCATGCCCATCAGAAATAAATAGACATCGGCACCTTTAGCGATTCCGGTGAGCGCATCACGCGGAGGCAACAGCTGTAACAAAACAAGCAACACAGCACCGGCCACGGCCCATATCGCTTCCGGCCAATTAAACGGCCGCAGAATGACGCCCGCCGTGGCGATCGCGGCGATGAGCCAAGTGAGGAGATGAGGTGACATTTGATTCCAGGAAATTGAATAAAGAGATCGGATTAGAATAAAGGCCTGCCGTTGCGATTGGGTCCGAGCTGGGTGCCGTATATACCGTTTTCGGGCCATGCACCGATCGAAGCGCCGTCGCTGCTATCACGAGTGCGAGCGGGAGGAGCGTAGTCCCGTGCCGCTGTTATCGTATGCACGCCTGGCCGTCCGCTTTCGTCAATCGCGCGCACGGTGAGGTTTATCAACGGCTCTTCTGAAACAAGTAATCTCGCCACCCACACATTGCTATTATCCGCGCGCATCATCGCGACCCATTCACCGTCACTCCGGCACGCGACATTCTTAATGGATTGCGCACCGAAGACCATTGCACGGACTTCACATTCGCGTTTAAGCGTCTGGTCTAAGCCGCGCATGAGCCGGTGGTCAGCTGGCGACGTGATGACGACAAAGGGGAAGGCATCATCGAGCGCTTTGAAACGCCAGCTCACCACACCCTGATCGATTGTGATAAATGAATAACCGGCAGGCCCTTCTTCAATCTGTCCGGTCGAGCGGGTCGCGGCGAAAATGGTTCGCCCGTCGTTGGCGAGTTCGTTGTAGTGGGTATGCCCCATATCGACGAGCGCGACATTGTAAGTTCCAAGAAGCCTATTCAGCTCCTCCGCCTCGCCCTCGCCTTTCAGATCGGCGGGATAAGTGTGCATAAAGAGAGCGGCCGTCTCATTATATTCGTCAGCGGCCTTCAGTTCCTTTTCAAGCCATTGGATCTGATCGGCGCCAAGACGAAAATCTGGACCGCCACGGCCGGAGCCGTTGACATCGATAAACAAGCAGCGGACGCCGCGAACGGTGGTGGCCTTGGGCAATCGTTCACCCCCAAGGCCGGTATAAAAGGCATCGAGGCTGCCCTGCTCCATGTCATGATCGCCAGCGATCAAATGAACCTGAGGGCTCAGCATCTTCAGCGCCGTCGCGATGAGCCTATATTGCGCGGGCGTGCCATTATCGGCGTTATCGCCTGGCAGCACGACGAAATCGAGCATCGGCGCGCATTCGCTCTCTATCTGCGCGACGATCGAGAGAAAGTCGAGGAAGTTTCGTTCTTTGGCATTGGTGATATGCAGATCGCCTATATGAGCGAAAGCCAATGGCTGAGTCATGCGGGGGCTCCGGATGCTGGTAAGCCGATGGCGTGCTGCGCGCCCGCGCTGCAAGCAGGCTTCAAAGTGCTGGCGAAGATGATCCATATGGCAATCGAGCCGAGCGCGAAGGCACCGAGGATCATGAAGGCAGCGCTATAGCCGATCCCCTCAGCAATCCAGCCGCCAATCGCGGGGCTGAGCGAAGCGCCGATGCCTTGAACGGTCATCACAGCACCCTGACCCACATTGATGCGGCCAGTGCCGTTGAGGATGCGTGCGACAAGAGCCGGAACCGCGACGCTCTGCAGGCCCGCGCCGGCGCCATCGAGCATCTGTACGGGATAGACGCCCCATGAGCTGATCCAATAGGCGGCGAGCAAGCCTCTGACGGGCAGGGCGAGGAAGGAAATCAGCATCACGATCCATGCGCCCTCCTTTTGTATCATGCGCATAGCGGCGAGAGAGACGATGATCATGACGCCTTGTGCCACAACGATCGTGATTGCAACAAAACCCGCGGGATCGCCTTGCTTGGCGGCGACGACGGCCATACCGTAGAGCGGGAGCATCGCGCCGTTGCCGAGATGAAAGCAGGCAAGCGCCGCCGCGAGGATTAAGAGCGGTTTGCATTCCGCCAGGATTTTAAACCCGCTCACCTTGCCCGCATCGTCGCCCTCTTTCAGCCCGCGCGCGACCTTATCGTCGATCGCGTCGCGCGGGATCATCAGGACTGACGCGATGGAAAGCAGACCAAAGAGCGCCGCGAGCCAAAAGACGGCGGGCATGCCAAATTTCCAGCCAAGGAAACCTGATAGTCCCGCGCCAACCATGTTGCCAGCATGGTTGAAAGCTTGGTTATGCCCCTTCTGCCGGACAAACCCGGACTGGCGGACCATGCCGAGCGTGATGCCATTGACAGCGGGGCCGATCGCAGCGCCTGCGATGGCCGTTGCTACCTGAGACGCGGCGACAACCCAAAAACTCTGCGACAAAAGAATGATCATGGAAGCGAGGACGGTGCATATTCCCGGCACGATGACGTAACTGCGTTTGCGGGTCGTGCCATCGACAAGTGCGCCTGACGGTGTTGTCATCAACATCCCGGCGACACCACCGATCGTCATTACCGAGCCGATCAAGCCGCTTTGCCAGCCATGCGCCAAAAGAAAGACGCCAAGGAACGGGCCGATGCCAGCCTGCATGTCGGCCATAAAAAAGTTGAGTGACAGCAGCGGCCAGCGGCCCCGGCTGCTGGCAGGTAAACCTGCGTGCTCTTCCATTCTGTCCGCCCCAGCTCCGCTGCTGGCAATTCCGAAAATTACGAATGGTTCCGTGAACTTGAAGATGGGCTCACGCTGCTGGATTTCATTTTATATGAGCTTTCCTTTCACCATGTCATGACACGCGCAGCCATTTGATCGGCAAACGGCGATCGGAAAGATGCTCCGAAAGCGGCATTCTCCCGCGCCTATCACATATAATGAGGCCGGAACATTTCCGTTTTTAGGCCGTTAGGAGCATCGCAAATCTCGCTCTGCTTACTACACGGAGAGGTCTCATGTCTGTCATCGACAAAGCTATTGCCGCCATCACGCCGCCAGAAAGCGAGGAAGCCCGTGCCGAAGCTCGCGCCGCAGCTGAAAGGACCGCGACACCTGGTGATTGGCTGTCGCAAATAGTGGATCATCATCGGGAGATTGAATCACAGTTCGCAGCGGTAAAAGCGGCTGCCGCCCCAGATGCTCGCCGCGCCGCCCAACAAAAACTCGCTCTTTTGCTGACAGCACATTCGATCGCCGAGGAAACCGCCATATACCCCGCGATGGCAGCACATGACCAACCAGGCCATGCCGAACTCGCCTATCAGGAACAATCAGCGGCGAAAATGGAGCTGGGTCTTCTCGAACGGCTGGATCCGCTGAGCGAAGACTATCATGACAAGCTTGCCCATATCGAGGGTGCTGTCGCTCATCATGTTTATTCTGAAGAGGGAACATGGTTTATCGATCTCGCTCAAAGCGCGCCTCGGGCGGAGCAGGACATGATTGCTCAGCGATATAATGAAGAATATGCGCGTTATATTCGCGGCGGAAATCCGTAAAAATAAACTGCCTGGATGACATGCCCGGCGTCCGCCGGCCGCTTGCGGCGCAAGGATGACAGGGCGGCTTCAGGCCTTTCATGGTAATTCTTCACGGCCGGAAGCGCTTCTGGCCGTTCCATGTAAGCCTCTGTGTATCGAGACGCCTGCAAGATTGGGCAATCCATCGGCTCAAGTCCGATTAACAAAAATAACCGATTCTGCGAGTGGCGGCACGCGGTAAAACCCCTTAAACTGAATCTAATAATGATTCAGGCAATTCCTTTCGATCAAAGCATGGACGGCGGCCAAGGTGTTTCCCCCGCGCCGGTTGTCATGATCGAGCATGCAACCGCCTCGTATGGGACGCATCGCGCCCTTGAGGATATTTCGCTATCGCTTTTTCCAGGTCAGATTTATGTGCTTCTCGGTCCTAATGGGGCGGGGAAATCCTCTCTGGTCCGTCTTTTGACGGGCAGCCTTCGACCGGAAACCGGCGCTGTTCGCATTTTCACGGCGCCATCTGGAGCTCCGGGCACAAACCGCCAGGCCATGAGCCTGGTGCCGCAGGATATTGCTCTTTATCCTTGGCTGACGGCACGCGAAAACTGTTGGGCCTTCGCGCGCATTTCCGGCTTGAGCCGCCGGGATGCCGCGACACGTGCTCATCGGATGCTGGCGCTGACCGGCTGCGAGGCCGTCGCGGATACTTTGGCCGGGCGGCTGTCCGGCGGATATAAACGCCGCGTCAACATTGCCGCTGCACTCGTCAACCAGCCGCGTTTGCTGATCCTGGATGAGCCGACAGCGGGAGTGGATCTCGGCGCCAAGGAGGCCATCGGTGCGACCGTGAAAGCGCTTAGGGACGAGGGTACGTCTATTTTATTGATCACGCATGATTTTGAAGACGCCGACAGGCTAGCCAGCCGTGCTGGATTTCTCAAAAACGGCAAGCTTATTTGTGAGGGAATTCCAAGCGAACTTATCGCGGCCGAATTTGGGGACAGCAAACAGATCGAGATCCATCTTTTGGACGCGCCGTCTTCTGATCAGGAGATCGCGTTGCGCGAGGCAGGTGCAATACAAGCCGGAAATGTCACGATATGGCAGATGTTTCGCCCCTTGGCGCAGTGGGATGGCGCTCTCGTCTTGTCCTCGCTCGAAGCCAAGGGCGTGAGGGTCAAAGAACTGCGCTTGAGAGATCCGGGACTGGAAACCCTATACAGCCATTTTTGCGGTGAGACGGCAGCGGCATGATTTTCATTTCGGCTTGGGTCATGCTCCTCGCATTGCTGCGCGACCGCGCGGCATTGATCATGTCCTTTGCTCTGCCGCCGCTGCTTTTCATCGCCTTCGCTGCGATTTTCGCAGGCGCGACGGGAAGCGACCTTAAATTGAAAGTGGGCTTGCTGGATATTGCGCATACGTCAAATACGCAGCGCTTTACGAAGGCACTTCTCGCAGACAAGAATTTCCGCTTCATCACGCTCGAAACCGGCGGCGCATCTGATACCGCTGATCTTGTGCGCCGCGGTATTGCTGATGTCAGCCTTCTCATTCGCGGCGATCTCGAACGGCGCCCGGATCAGGGGCCGCCGCCCTTGCTCATCATCGAAAGCTCTGCCCGCCCGCTCGCAGGAGCGATTGCGATGGGACAAATTCAGCGGACCTTGAACGAGAAACTGCCTGATGTCGCGCTCGCACGCATTATCGCCGATGTCGTGAACTCTGGAGCCGTCAGCAAAGAAGATGGCGCGTTTCTTGACAACGCGTTTCATGAGGAGGCGCAGCAACGGGCAGGCGATGGGTTCAGCTTTGCGAAGGTCGCTGCGCGTGAGATAGCGGATCAGGATGGCCGCGGCCGCAACGGAAATGTTTTATATTATGCGGGCGCGGTCTCCGCTATTTTCCTATTGTTTGGTGCCGTGCATGGAGGTCTCACCATCCTCGACGAGCGTGGAAACGGGATCGCCCAGCGGTTTTTGATCAGCCGTGGCAGTTTAGCCCCGCTCATATTTGGCAAGTTCGTTTTTCTGACGTTTCAGGGCACGGCACAGGCCAGTTTCGTCTATGCAGCGGCTTATTTCATTTATGGTGCATCTTTCGGTCCCTTTGGCATCGTGCTCTGGCTCGCCGCCTGCGTGTCTTCGGCGGCCGCGTCAGCGGGGCTGGCGCTTCTTATTTGCAGCTGTTGCCGGACCCGCAAACAAGCAGAAAGCCTGACCACCTTCGCGGTGCTCATCGTGTCCGCCGCTGGCGGCAGCATGGTCCCGCGCTATCTGATGCCGCCATGGTTTCAGGATCTGAGCTGGTTCACGCCAAATGCCTGGATGATCGAGGCGTTCAACCGCGCTGTCTTGCCCGGCGCGGGTCTGCGCGATCTTGCCATTCCCCTCATTGTGCTGGCCTTCATGGCGGCGGTGACGGGCGCCACCGCCACATGGCTTTCAGCGCATAAGGCTGCTTGAGATCTCTATTTATCCGCGCGCGGGCTGATCATTTGCAGCCGGAGCTTGATTGTGGTTCCTGGTTCTTCGAGGCTGAAGGCCGCTTGCTCGAAGGTCGGGCTATGCACACGCCCGGCATTGTTGCTGATAGCAAAAGGTTCGAGCGGCAATCCCATCTTGGTCCGCGTCAACGAGCCGGTGCCGGCGAAATCTTGAAACGCAACGACTGCATAACGTCCCGGCGGCACATCGGTGAATTGAAAGTCCGCTGTCGCTTGGGTCGCGCTCTGGCGCATGCCTGATTTACAAAAATCAGGCTCAAGCCCATCTGAGCAAAGACTGACGAGGACGAAAGTGCCGTTTGGCTGGACATTTGATATGGAGACGTTCAACGTCGCTGCGAAAGCGGCCTGAATAGAGCAAATGGCGGCACAGCCGATGAGGCTCGCCAATGTTTTTTTCATATCCGTTCCTCGTATGCGACAAAATGAACAGCAGATACAGCCGAAAAAGATGAGCTTAAAGCAAAGATAGTTCTTTGCTTTAGCAGCATTCACGCATTTTATAGAAAATACGGCGCATAAGAACAATATAAGGAAGGATATAGTGTCCTCACAACGCGGACGGCACGCAGCCGTCATTGGAGCAGGGCCAGGCGGTCTGGCAGCCGCCATGCTGCTTGCCAAGTCAGGCGTCGCAGTGACCGTCTTCGAAAAAGATGAAAAAGTCGGCGGCCGGACAAAGGTGCTGACGGAAGGGCCGTTTCGCTTCGATCTGGGGCCGACTTTCTTTCTTTATCCACAAATTCTTGAAGACGTCTTTGCACGTTGCGGTCTGCGTCTTGAGGATTACGTGACCCTCAAACGCATCGAGCCGAGTTATTGTGTCTCCTTTGAGGATGGCCCCAAGGTCTATGCGTCCGGCGACATTGAAAAACTGGAGCATGAGGTCGCCAAGATCAATGTCCAAGATGCGCGCAATATAAGGCGTTTCATCGAACATAACCGGCGCAAACTTGAAGACTTTAAGCCCATCCTGCAGCGGCCATTTCTCTCGCTGCTCGACTATCTTGCCCCGAAAGTTCTGAAAGCACTTCATCATATTGTGCCGCTTTCCTCCGTCGATGAGGAACTCGGCAAATATTTTACCGATCCGCGCGTCCGGCTCGTGTTTTCGTTTCAAACCAAATATCTCGGCATGTCGCCGTTCCGCTGCCCAAACCTATTCACCTTCTTGTCTTTTCTCGAATATGAATTCGGTGTGTGGCATCCAATGGGCGGTTGCGGCGCTGTCAGCGAGGGCATGGCGCGCGCGGCACAGGCGCTCGGCGTGGAGTTTCGCATGGGAGAGGCTGTCGAAGAGATTCAGTTTGAAGGCACGAAAGCTGTCGGCGTTAAAACCAAATCGGGTTCTGTGCCCGTCGATGCCGCTGTGATTAACGCGGACTTTGCTCATGCTGCCACGACGCTGATCCCGGACCGCCTGCGCCGCCGCTGGTCGAACAAACGCCTCGATAAAATGAAATATTCGTGCTCGACCTTCATGCTCTATCTTGGGGTCGAAGGCCGCTACGATTTCGGCCATCACACGATTTTTCTCTCAAGCGATTATGCGAATAATATTTCGGAGATCGAGGCTGCGAAGGTGATACCGGCGCGGCCTTCGCTTTATGTCGCCAACCCGTCGCAGACGGATCCGGGCTTCGCCCAGGACGGAACATCCTCGCTCTATGTTCTCGTCCCCGTCGGTCATTGCGGCGACATCGATTGGACGAAAGAAAAGCAGTCTTTTCGCGATACGATCATCAATCGCCTCGAAGGATTGGGTTTTGCAAATTTGCGCCAACGCATTCGCTATGAGCGCGTTTTGACCCCTGAAGATTGGCGTGATGATCTATCGATCTTCAAAGGCGCAACCTTCAATCTCGCGCATGGCCTCGATCAGATGCTTTATTTCCGTCCGCACAACCGGATGGAAGATGTCGAAGGTGTCTATCTCGTCGGCGGCGGCACACATCCAGGTTCCGGTCTGCCTGTTATCTACGAGGGAGCTCGTATTACAACGGATCTCGTTCTCGCAGATCTCGGATTACAGGTGCGCGATTTTGTTGCCGGACAGCCGGCCGCGTCAGCTGAACCCTCATTTCAATATGTTCCTCCGCAAGGCGGATAGGCGCTCCAAGGATATAAACCATGAAGCATGAAATGCCCGTCGCCGTGATTGGCAGTGGTCTCGGAGGTCTCGCCGCCGCGGCAGTCGCCGCCGCGCGCGGCCATTCTGTCAGCGTTTATGAAAAAAACAGCTGGCTTGGCGGAAAGGCCGCGGTGTTTGATCAGGATGGTTTCCGCTTCGACATGGGCCCCACCATTTTGACCGTGCCGCGCGTTTTGTACCGTATCTTCGAGGAAGCTGGAGAAAAGCTCGAAGATTGGCTGCAGCTCATTCGCCTCGACCCGCAATGGCGCTGTTTCTTTGGCGATGGCGACCGCCTCGATCTTGTCGAAAATGTCGAGGCCATGGCGGCCTCGGCTGAAGCCTTCGCCGGCAAAAACGGCATTGGCGCGGGCTATAAGAAATTTCTGAAAACCTCCGAGCATCTCCATGGTGTGTCGGAGCGTTTCTTCTTCTGGCGCGCCATCGAAGACATTAGAGATACGATGAATATCCGGCAGAATATGAATGCCGAGACGTTCAAGGATGTTTTGTCTCTGCGTATGGGCCGCTCGGTCGCGGGCACCATACGCGGCATGGTGCCAGACGAACGCGTCGCGCAAATGCTCGACCATTTCACGCAATACGTTGGCTCGTCGCCTTTTGCATCCCCCGCTGTTTTGTGCTCGATCGCCCATATGCAAACGAGCGAAGGGGTCTGGTATCCTGTCGGCGGAACGCGCGCTGTCGCGGAGGCTTTGCGCAAACTCGGCGAAAAGTTAGGCGTCACCTATCATACCGGCCGCGAAGTTGCGCGCCTTGCCATTGAATCTGGTTCGGTTACCGGCCTGATCATGAAAGATGGAGAGCGCATTGCCGCATCAGCCGTTATTTCTAATATGGATTCGCTGCGGACCTATGATGAATTGGTCGGCGGTTCTGCCGGCAAACATTATATGCGCGCAGGGTTTGAGCCCGCATGTTCCGGCGTGGTGTTATATCTCGGCCTGAAGAAGCGCTATGATCATATGGCGCATCATAGCTTCGTCTTCTCCAACAATGCCGAGGAGGAGTTCGATTGGATCTATAAGCGTGGCGAACCCGCGCCTGATCCAACTTGCTATGTCGCAGCGCCATCGGGCACCGATCCTTCCGTCGCACCTGAAGGCGGCGAAGCCTTTTATGTTCTGGTTCATACGCCTTATCTTCGCGATCATCACGACTGGAGCAAGATGCTGCCAGCCTATCGCCAGGTCATTCTTAACAAGCTCAAGAGGACGGCCGGTCTGCATGACATTGAAGACCGCATCGTGATGGAACGCCATCTCACGCCGCAAGATATTCACGAGCGCTATAAGGTCTCGAAGGGCGCGATCTACGGTCTTGCAAGTCATGGCAAGTTCACGGGTGCGTTCAAGCCGGGCAATCGCAGCCGTTTCGTCAAAGGTCTCTATCTCGCTGGCGGCGCCGCGCATCCTGGGCCAGGAATGCCCATGGTGATGATGTCCGGCTGGATCGCGGGGGATGCCCTTGACAGCGACCGGAGAGCCCTTCCGTTTGCCTCGTGAGTATGCGGGAGAAAACGCGGGAAACGCCACCGCTTGCTACTCATGCGGCGCGTGAGCGGGCAAAACAGGCCATCGCCAAACGCTCGGCTTTAATTTTCGCATTTTTTGGTTTTATTTTTGAAAGATCGCTAAAGCGCGGGTTCCATGCGGTGCGTTTGGTGAAGGCGGCGCCAATCCCCGCGGCTTCGACACCGCGTCTCGTCATCTACACCAATCATCCATCCTGGTGGGACCCGGTCACTTATATTTTTATGGGGCGCCGCCTGTTTCCTGGGCGGCCTTTATTCTCGCCTATGGAAGAAGCCATGCTGGTCCGTTATCCCTTCATGGCAGGAATGGGCGCCTTTCCCATCAGCCACGGGAGTAAGCGCGGGGCGGCGGATTTTCTTGCGTCCTCCGCCGAGGTTTTGAAACAGGATCAAAATATCCTGCTCATTGCGTGCCAGGGTCATTTCGCGGATGCGAGGGAACGTCCGCTGAAAGCAGAAGCTGGCATTGCGCATCTTGCAAACGCCGGTTCGAATATTCATTTCGTGCCGCTTGCCATCGAATATGTGCTTTGGCTTGAGAAGCGCCCGGAGCTGCTGCTGCGTTTTGGGCCAGTCATCGACGGCGACATGCTCAAATCACTGCCCATCGCGGACCGGCTGGAACATTTGCGGGCGGCTCTTGAGAGCAACATGGATGCTTTGGCTGAACTGGCGATCGCGCGCGATGAGAGAGCTTTCACGACCATCCTCAGCGGCACGAGCGACATCAATCCGGTTTACGATGCGTGGCGGCGTTTCAAGGCCTTGGTCAGCGGTCAGCGCTTTCGCCCCGAACATGGACGCCCCAATGATGGGGATCAGCCATGATGACGGGCTTGGCCGCGGCCGTGATCATCCTCACGCTGATTCCAGCGATCAATACGCTTCTCAATCTATGCCTCTTAAAAACGCCAGCTCTGCCGCCGGCGCCGCCCTCTGTCGCGATTTTGATTCCGGCACGCGATGAGGAAGCCGCGATCGGTCCTTGTATCGACGCCGCATTGGCAAGCGTAGGCGCCGATATTGAGGTGATCGTCCTTGATGATGGCTCGACAGACGAAACCCTTGCGATTGTCGAAGCACGCGCGGCGGCAGATCCAAGGTTGCGTGTGGCTGCCGCGCCGAAGCCGCCGCCTGGCTGGTCCGGCAAAAGCCACGCATGCCATGTCTTATCGACGCTGACTGACCGCCCATTTCTCTTATTTGTCGATGCCGATGTCCGCCTAGCGCCCGAGGCGGCGGCGCGGCTTGCGCCCATGGCGGGTATGGACCTGGTCAGCGGCGTTCCCCGCCAAATCACCGGCAGTTTGATCGAGACGGCTGCGGTTCCCATGATCAACAGTGTGATCTACGGCTATCTCCCTCTCTGGTTCATGCGGCACATGCCATCCAACAATGCGCTCACAGCAGCTTGCGGGCAGATGCTGATGGTACGCGCATCGTCCTACCGGGCCTGCGGCGGCCATGCTGCGATTGCGCATAAGCTTCACGATGCGCTTCAGCTGGCGCGCCTCTTTCGCCGCAAGGGTTATAAAACTGATCTGATCGATGGAACGCAGCTCGCCACATGCCGCATGTACGATACGCCGCGCGCGGTTTGGCGGGGGTTCATTAAGAACGCAACGGAGGGAATGGCGCGTCCTGTCGCTTTGCCGGTTTGGACAGTGCTTCTCGCAGGCGGTCATCTTGTGCCAGCGGTGCTCTCCGCCGTCATTTTAGGCCGTGCTGCTGCGAGCCACATTCTGCCTTCCGGCCTCGAGATGCTCATCCTCGCGGCGCTCGTTCTTTTGATCCTGGCAAGAAGCCTGCAAGCTATCAAATGTTACGAGCCTGCGCGCACTATTCTCATCCATCCGTTCGGTGTCATCCTCACTTTATGTATCCAATGGAGTGCGCTTTACGCCCATATGCGAGGCCGTGAGGTTTCCTGGCGCGGGCGGACCTATGCGCCGGGCGTCTTTTCTGTGAAAGCCGATGGAGACCCGTGATGAATTCAGAAACGTCGTCCGGCCTCATCGAGCTTCGTAGCGCCTACCAAGGTCTGCGCGAGGCGTTCGATCGCGAGGGTGGCCTCACGCTCGAAACGAGACGCGAGGCCTTATTGGCGCTCAGCGCTCACCTTAAGCGCGAAGCCGAAGCTTACGCAGCAGCCATATCGGCTGATTTCGGTCATCGCTCGCGGCATGAAAGCCTGTTGACTGAAATCGCGCTTTTGCTCGACGGGATTACCTACACGCTGCCGAGACTGAAACGTTGGGCTGCGCCCCGGCGCGTAACCCTGGGGTGGCCTTATTGGCCGGCCTATGGGCGTATCATCAACGAGCCGCGCGGCGTCGCGGGTGTGATCGCGCCCAGTAATTATCCGCTTCAGCTCGCGTTGATGCCGGTCATTAGTGCGCTCGCAGCCGGATGCCGGGTGCTGGTCAAACCGTCCGAATTGACACCACGGACCGCGGCCCTGATGCAAGAGGGTATCAAGGCGGCGATTGATCCAAAGATCGTCAATGTCATTTGCGGAGATATGTCTGTCGCCAGTGAAATGACGCGTCTGCCGCTCGACGCGCTTTTGTTTACAGGGTCAGAGCGCGTCGGGCACCTCGTCATGAGCGCGGCCTCGGAACATCTGACGCCAGTGATATTGGAGTTGGGCGGGAAATCCCCCGCCGTAATTGACCCGAGCGCCGATCTCAAGCTAGCTGCTACATCTATCATCGCTGGCAAGCTGTTGAATGCGGGCCAGACCTGCGTCGCGCCGGATTACGTGCTTTACCCGCGCGAATTGCAAAAAGAATTCATCGCGCATCTCCGCGCCGCCGCTCTCAAGCTCTATCCAAATCTAGGCGATTACACGTCGATCAGTTCAGACAAAGCCGCGCAGCGGCTGCAAGCGCTTGAAACTGGCCAAGACATTGTACCATTGTTCACAGCGCCTGTTTCACCGCCTTATTACCGTCCCGCGCTTGTTGTTTCTCCTGCCATCGATAGCGCAATTATGCGGGAGGAAATCTTTGGTCCGCTGCTGCCGCTCCTGCCTTATGACACGCAAGATGATGTGATCGATGTCATCAAATCAATGCCCACACCTCTCGTTCTCTATTGGTTTGGCACGCATGCGGAACGCCGCGAATATATCTTGGCGCGGACAAGGTCAGGCTCCGTCTCAATCAACGAAACCGTGTTGCATGCTGGCGTACAAGCGCTTCCGTTCGGCGGCATGGGGGCATCTGGTTTAGGCCGTTATCATGGCAAAGCGGGTTTTGACGCCTTCACCCATGAGCGGCCTATCTTTTATCAGTCCCGATGGAGCATTACCAAGCTTTTGCGTCCGCCTTTTGCACAAAGGGCGGAGCAAATTTTGAAACTGCTTTTGCGTTAGAGCGTGTTCTGATTGGATGAAATCATCTCATCGATCAAAATAGGCTACAGGAATAGCGGGTACGAATCTTGCTTCGCAATTTGCGGCAGAACGTGCGTCCAGTGTCGGGCAATCGCTTAAACAAATCTAGCACGGTCAGCATGCCTGCGCTGCTACTGACAAAATGAATTGAGAGGTCTTCGTGGGCTTGCTGGTGCTTGTGGTACTATTTCTAGTCATCATGCCGATGTTGCTTTATCTTATGGGCATGGCGGTGACACGCTATACAAAAAAGGCTCCTTCCTGGATTGGCTTTCCGGCCCGCGAGAGAGAACTGAATAACAAACTAGCCAGCAGAGCGCCGCGAAAAGTCGAGCCGTGATTGCGCAATATCTTGGCCTTGCAATCATTCTGGCGATCACACTGAACCACTCCAATCAATTCATCCGCGCCGGCGGCATGTTGCTTGTCACGATCGGCTTTCATTCATCGTTTTGTCGATATATCTGGCTGATACTGATGGAACGTTTGCCGCCCTCCCATCAGAAAATTCTGGCCGAGCGGTTTATTGCTAAGGCCGTGCGTCCCGCTCTCTACACATTGATCATCTTGATGCCCTTGACGGGTCTGCTGCTCACCATGTTCAGCGGTGAACCGCTGGAACTCTATGGTTGGAGAGTGCCACTCCCCGCCACGGCGTCAGCGAGTGGCGCTTTGTGGCAGACGCTGCACGACCAAATTCCGTTTCTGTTCTATGCGATCATTGCCGTGCATCTCGGCGCTGTTTTCAAGCATCATTTCCTTGCACAGCACACAACGAAGTCCGGCACATGCCGCGGTAATGTTTCTGTCTCATAGCAAGAGAACGCATCGAGAGAATTAAAACCGGACGATAACCGGCCCGAATAGAACGGGATGCAGAAACAGCACAATGAGATAGACCAATGTTCCGGTTCCCAGCGAGATCGCATCAGCACGCGTAAATGAGCTTACACGCGGCGCGCCCCTGTTTCCTCGCTTTTTAACAGCTACGCGATCAAAAATCGCCCACACGAGGAATGATCCAAATAGCAACAGGCCGCCAGCATCGCCATTGGCAAGCAGATGGGCAAGCGCCCATATCTTAATACCAACAAGCATAGGGTGGCGAAGCCAGCCCCTTATCCTGCCCGGTGCTGGATTGCTGCAAGCCAAGGCGACGAACGCAAACCACATCAATATGATCGCCAAGTAGCGCGTCCATTCTGGAGGGCTCCATAGTGGAATAAGCCCGGTGGCGCGATACTTGGAAAAACTCCAAACGATGAGCAGAAACCCGATCAGCGCGATGAAAGAATAGACAAGCTTGTAGGTTTTAAAACCGGCGCGTTCAATGAAGGCCGTTCGAGTCTCGCGAAAAGCCGTGAGGCTATGGACTCCCAGAAAGATGAGAATTCCGAGCGAAAGAAGAAGCATGTTTTCTTCCTGACAACACGATGCAACCCTTTCTATCACGTAATCGTCATTTAATCAGCGGCATCAGTGCCGGGAGTGCGGTGAGCCAGGATCACTGATGTGTCGCCTCTCATGATGCCGGGGACCGGGATAGCCGGAAGAAGAGCAACTGGCTGGAGCCGCGCATCCAGGCATGAGCGGAGGCACGCCTGGATGGGCGGATCAGCTTTAATGGCTGAGACCGAGACCATAAGGCCAATCGTAATTATAGCTTTCGGGAAGATGGTAAGGATCGCGGATATTGACATCACCGCGAGACACCACCGGTCCCACAGTCCGTTTTTGTTGATAGTATGCGTAATATTCATCCGCGTGCGGGGGATAAACGCGAGTGGCGGCTTCAGCAGTTAGCGGCAGCATAGCCGCCAAAGCTAAACACAAAAGAGCGTAACGCGCTGCTTGCTTTCCTTTGATTGCCGTCATTTACAACCTCCAAGCTTAGTTTGATACTTCCAAAGCTTGAATTGGCATTATGATTATACGTTCCATGAAAAAAATTTTGATGAAATGCTTTTAAGGATATGAGCTTCTAGCGGCCGCTGTAGCCATAGCCATAAGGCCAACTATAGCTATACGGAAGGCGATATGGATCGTAGGGCGTCCCGGCGGGAATAGCGCCTGGGATGGGAAATGCCGCGCGGCCAAAGCCTATCCCGCTCTGGACGAAGCCAATACCGTAACCATCCTGACTTTGAAAACCATCGCGGCGGACCCAGCCAGCCTTTGCTGGCGGCACAGCCGCGAAGACAAAGGCACCCAATGCCAAAGCGGTGGAACCAGTTATTACAATCCCTCTAAGCCTCATCGCAGCCTCCTGGAGCGCTTTCCGTTTGGGTGGAATCACCCAAACGATAAGAATTCGCTCTCGATTCAAAAGTTAGAGCATGTTCTCATCGCAAAATCGCATACACTTTTGCGGAACAGGCTCTAGTGCGTCAAAACAATGTCTCATGACCGTAAAGGTTCAGTGTTGAGATTTTACAAAGCCTGATGCGCAATGAGTTCGGCTGATGCCTGAACGCTGGCCTCACCCCCAAAAACTTTCTCCCCGGCTAATACGTTCAGCCATTTCGGTTTGAAATGCTGGAGGTCCGAAAGCATACCAATCCTCAAGGATTTGGTAGAGAAGCAGGCGCTTCCGGGAAAAGGCAAACTCCTTCAGCCAGGCGATGGCCTTTTCCTTTATTCCCTCTGCGACGGGAACGGCCACATCTACTGGCAAGTCATGCCAATAAAAACGGCTGGCTAGCAGGATCGCGTGCGATTGATCCGGCCGCATCCAGTCCGGAAGCGGGCTGTCCTTCGCAAGCCAGCCGCAGATAAATTTTTGGCACGGATCGACCGGGCGGCCGCCGTAATTGGTGCAATCATGCCCAGAACTGAATGGGCATTTTTTGCCGGGCTCGACTGCCTCACCATTGATGGTGATTCTCAGCCATCCATCGCAACATGCCGTGCATGTCGCGCATTGCCGCGTCCTCTCAGCCCGATGTTGAGGGATCGGATCAGGCATGCTGAGTCTTCATCGATACATTTCACCGCTCGTCATCTTACAGCGGGTATATCAAAGAAAAACTGGCCGCGTGAGCGGCCAGTTTAGGAAGCTACATAGCGAAACAGTGTTCGATCAGAACACGAAGGTTAAGCCGGACGAAACGCCCCGGATCGAATTGCCGCCATAAGTATTATTGAAGCTGTCACGCCCGCAGATCGTATAGCCGTGACCGCTCGCACCAAGGCAGTAATGCGCGCCAGGCCCTTCCACCAAATCAGTCCCGACGAGGTAGATGCTCGCCCATTGGCTGAAGTTATAGCGGATACCTGCCGAATATTGGCTGGAAGCACTGCTCAAGCCTGAAATGGCATATTGCGTACCGCCAGGATTGGCATCATTCGCGCTGCCCGGGACAGTGAGGGTGCCAGGGCTGCCAGGCGCTGCGAAGGCATGCGTATAGGCAGCGCTGAAGTCCCAACGCCCATAGCTCTGGGTCGCACTGGCATAAACGTCGCTCTGGGTACGCTCATTGAAGATGGCTGTGTAACCATCCCCCTGCATATGTTCGCCGATCACATAAAATTTCAACGGACCAATGCCGTCGTTGAACTTATAGCCGCCGCCGAGTTTCGCCGCCCATTCGTTGCCGATGCCCGTACCGGTGAGGGTAAGGACGTTTCCGTTCAGCTGGGTGACCGTCAAAGGTGTGGTGGTCGGATCATAGATATCGCCAGTGCGATTGACGTTTTCATGATATTCGGCCGCTGCGATCAAGGTGAGACCGTTGTTATGATAGGTCAAAGAGCCGCCATAGAGAGTTCCAAAAGAACCATCGTTACAATATTGGCCGCCGACGCCGCCAGTATCAAAGCCTTGCCCTTGATTGTTACCAGGGAAGCCGCTGCCATTACCGATCGCGGGGCCGCCTGAGCAATTATATTCGCCATAAGGCATATTGCTGTTGGCTTCACCGGAATTTTGCCCAGGCGATACCATGGCCTTGAATTGGAAGCCTTGGAGAACTGGTGACTCGTACCAGATCGCGTGCGGCGCGCGGAAATCGAATTCGGCGCGGCCATCGCCACCCGTATTGCCCATGATGGAATTATAATCGGCGATCGTCTCATGGAACGGATCAAACTCGGCCGTCGCCTCCTTATAAGGCGTGTCGTTTTTACCAAGCTTCAGCGTACCCCAAGGGCTTTCAAGACCGACAAAGCTATTGCGGCTGGCGAGCGAAGCCTTCGTGCTCGGCGTTTGCGAAATATCGGCCTCTGTCTCGATCTGACCGAGCACGGCCCAACCCGCGTAGCCATATGGATTGAGATCATGCTTCACGCGGAAGCCGAGATAGGACAGATTGCTCGCGATACCTGTCGTCCAATGCTGACCAGGAACGCCGACATTGAATTCGTCGAGCGAAACGTCGAAATGGCCGTAAATATTGACCGTCGTCGCGTCGAAGAAGGTTCCAGGAAGAGCCCCTTTGGTGATGAGGGGATGTCCGCCAATAGCAAGCAGAGGCTCGCCGCTACCGCCTTCTTGCGCCTTCGCGACATTCACATGGCCAACAGGATTGCCTTTGAACCCGCCTTCCGCGGCAGGCGCTTCTTTGACCGTCACTTTTTCTTTTTCGACGTGGTTGATTCGCTTGCGAAGCTCTGCATTTTCTTTTTCGAGTTTCTCGATCCGCTGCATCACGGCATCAAGGCTCGTATCGGCATAGGCCATAGATGAAAAAACCGCCAACCCGACGGCTATCGCAGTTGTACTTAGTAGTATTTTCTTATGCAGCATGAAGGCCCCCCTATTAACTAGCTGCGAATCAAGGCTTTAACGCCCTTATAGTCGAAGCTAATTCATTGCATCCCGATTGGCAGTTTTAGTTTCAATCTACTAGGCTTGCCCACAAAAAAGCCGTTTTGAGATTTTCTTGGCTAATGAGCAGGAGGGAGTCGTAGCAGATTGGGATGTTAGTTTCTTGTATACCAAGTGTGGAAAAATTCCCGGAATGTGTCAAGCTTGGCTTTGGGGATAGAGCGGGCAAGCCGCCCTGCTGCTTAGCTGAGGAGAAATCCTAGGAGCTCGCTGAGCGTTTCCTCAGGCCGTTCCTCTTGCGGGGAATGCCCGCAATCCATGGCATGACCGCTGACATTGACCGCCTTCTCTCTCCAGGTCTCCAGCACATCATAAAGATGGCCGACCGTTCCCTTCGCGCCCCAAAGCGCAAATAAAGGGGCATTTATTTTTTTGTCAGCATCGGCCGCGTCATGGATAAGATCGATCGTCGCAGCGGCACGATAATCTTCGCAGATGGCATGGCGTGTCGCCGGATCCATGTAGCAGCGCAAATATTCGGCAAACATTTCATCGGTGGTCGCACCAGGCGTTTTGATCTGCCCGCCGATATGCTTGCGCAGGAAATATTCAGGATCGAAGCCGATCATTTTTTCCGGCATGTCATAAGGCTGAATGAGAAAAAACCACCAGAAATAACGTGACGCGAATTCCTTATCTGTGCGCGCATACATGGTGGCCGTCGGCGCTATGTCGAGCAGGACAAGTTTTTCGACCGCATCCTGATGATCGAGCGCCATGCGATGCACGACGCGCGCGCCCCTGTCATGTCCCACGACCGCGAAACGCGAGAAGCCGAGGCTTTTCATGACCTCGACCTGATCCAAAGCCATCGCCCGTTTTGAATAGTTCACATGGCCATCGCCGCCCTGCGGCTTCTCCGAATCTCCGTAGCCGCGCAGATCCGCGGCGACGACGGTAAAATGCTCTGTAAGTTTCGGCGTAATTTTAGACCAGGTCACATGCGTTTGCGGATGACCATGCAATAGAAGCAGAGGCGGCCCTTTGCCGCCTATCGCGACACGGATACGTGCACCGCTGGTTTGGATATCGGACAAAGTAAAACCGGGCATGAAGTAAGCTGGCGTAGACATTTTAGGCTCTGCCCCAGTTGCTGAACGGCCTTGAAAAAGTGACGTCGAAGCGCCGCCTTCAGGCAATACCTCCGCATGCAAAGGATGAGACATATTCGCGGCTGCCCCGTTTGCCATGGCCGCCGCGATAATGTGCCGTCTCGTCAAGCTCATCTGATTTCCCCCAGAGAATTCAATAAATCCATTTCATGAGCAATGTTGCGATCACGATCATGATCGCCCCGCCGATGCGCGTCGAAATTTGCGCGAAGGGCATCAATCCCATCCGGTTCGACGCCGATAGAATGGCAACATCGCCAGTGCCGCCCAATCCGCTATGGCACGCCGTGACGATCGCTGCCTCCACCGGATACATTTCAAGCCAGAGTCCGACAAAGAAGCCGGATGCGATCATGGCTGTGACGGTGACGGTGCAAATACCGAAATAGGCAATCGTGAAAGCATCGACGAGCTGAGTCCAAGACACCAGCACAGCGCCCATCGCCACGAGCGTGGCGAATGTCAAATTGACCGACATGAAGCGATTGATTTGATAGGCGGCGAGCTCCATCTCGGGCGGCAATATTTTGATGAGTTTGAGCAAGGCCGCGCTGATGATCATGACGAT
>Ga0116230_10000943_pt1 | contig 26639 bp, 18 predicted proteins | sample S1TSphfallax_3_FD_88678 | JGI IMG/M metagenome (GOLD analysis project Ga0116230, IMG submission 88678) | Host-associated microbial communities from peat moss isolated from Minnesota, USA - S1T2_Fd - Sphagnum fallax MG | ecosystem: Host-associated > Plants > Peat moss > Unclassified | place... | reverse complement strand
ATTTGATTTTAAAATTTGAACTAAACATGATTTGAACTTCATGTGGAAAGAGGGTTGTGATTTACATTACTTTGGTTTTAAAACTATTGCCAAAAGATATGATACCTACAATTGATGTTTGACACAAAATCACTTGTAAAAGGTTTAACACAAAATAGAAATTTTTTTTGATACTTTTCCAAAAATTTGAAAATTGAAAATCATTGCGTTACTATTACAAATGCAACAAAATAGATGTATTTTGCATACTTATGCTTCAACCTTGATTTTTAGGAATTAAATTTGAAATTGTTGAACCTCATTTTTTCAAGACAAATAAATATTCAACAAAAAAATGTCGAACATTAGTCATATCATATGGTATTGAACAAAACTATTTCATGGAAAAGAATCTAATCAAACATTTTCAATCCCTCCAATCATCATTAATGGTTTTTTTTTAACTTGTGTAATTTCACCAGAAAGAAAAATGAAAATTCATTTTTTAAGAAATGAGGTGATGTTTGAAATTTTTAAACACTAAAAGTGAGAAAAAATAGTAAGAAATAACCAAATTTTTACATTTAAAAAAAATTATAGCCAAAAATGAAGAAGGATGTTGTGTGGACATGAAATGATTTTTCATTGTATTCATGTCCCATAGTTAATCACAATGATTATTTATGTATCAACCATCCAAATGTATCTACTTACTTAATAACCACCAAATGCCTTACTTAGAAAATAACCAAATACTTTAATTAATGATTGCTCACACTTACAAGTTCATTTAATTTATCCTTGACCCTTCATATGTTTTTGTACAACTTTAAAAGTTCATAACGGATTGAATACCAAAGATTTAACCATGAAATTTTAACATATTGTTTTGATGTATGAGTTCATTTTTGACATATGAATCCCATTTCAACATTTGCACATATCAATTGGAATAAACTACTATTGAAAATTCAAAACTATGAAAAATGGATTTTGGGACACCCAAAGTGTAACATGTTAGTGTGCTTTCACCCATTTGGTGGGTAGGTTCTCCCTTCCACATTGTTTGTTCCACCTAGTGGCCACCAAGTTAAATTGTGGTGTCATACCTTGGTGGCCACTAGTACACCCCTTTCTGATGTTTTCTCCATTTGGTGGCCATTAGGTGCATAGTTGCTACACTCTTAGGATTTATCATCACTTGATGGGCACTAGGTTGGTATTTACAAAAACGTCTTTGATGTTTTTTTTACCTTGTGGCCACCAAGTCAAAAATATGTTATATATTGACCTAGTGGCCACCAAGTGGGTATCAACTTCGATTTTTGGTTTTATCTTCACCTAGTGGCCACTAGGTAGGTACTTTCTCCTTTCTTCGATAATTTTTTTGACCTAATGGCCACCAAGAAAGAAGTTAGTTATATTTATAGGTTTTTATAACTCCATTTATGGCCACCAAATTTTTTGCACCTCTCTGTTATAATTATATATCAATTAGGTCAATTCATTCTACTTTATTTTTTGATACTTCCATTTGGCAGCCGCCAAGTCCTTCACCTATTTGAGATAAATACATCTACACTTGGTGGCCAATAGTTGGATAAACCTTTGTATATTTTGTGTTTTGATTTTTTAAATTTTCTATAAAATGTTGTTTACATTTTCTATTATAAATGGTGTTTTAATGTGTTTTGTCATGCTTGATAGGGATGTTAAATTTTTTTTCGCCACATTAATTTCGATGTTTTGCATTATAAATCAATTATAATTCATGGTTTGCTAGAAGTTTCATATTCACTGATATCGACTTGGCGGCCACTATTGTTTTCATAGTTCCTTTGTTACCATATGTGACTTGTGTTACATACGTGATTTCAATAAATCTCCAAAAAAAATTGATGTTTTCTAGATTCTATTTGCATGTGATGGTTGTCTTGGTTTAAGTGTTCATGTTGCTAAAAAAAAAGGAGTGGTGAACTTGAGTTCAAATGATGAATCAATGGACTTTTTCTTATGTGGTGCTCAACACCACATAAGGGAAAACTAAAGAATGTACGTTGGGTTTTTTTTTAAGTCGATATTACCTTAAACGTGTTGGCTCTTGTTGTTGATCCTAGGTATGAATCGAAACAACTTTTCAACAACATTTTTGAAAGTTCATTCGATGTGGGAAAGGTAGTTCCTATGCTTTAGTGAAGGACAAACCATGGTGCTCGAATTTGCTGAAAACAAAGCTATTATTAGAACTAAATACATAAGCATGAACCCATTATTGATTTTAAAATCAAATATTAATTTTGATGGAGGCAATGCTTCTTATGAATTGGGTGAATCCACATATGAAAAGTTGGCTAATTGGGATAAGCCAGGGTCTTATTTTTGCCCTAGTGCAAATAAAAGGATGATAATTCAAATACTTGGACAATTGGATGGGACTAAATTGCATTGGAGATGACATGTTAGATGGTAAGAGAGATGGAGGAGATTGACATTGTCTCTAATCCACCTTTCATTGTGACAAAATTTAGCGTCCTCACTTAAAATTGCGCTAATATTTCTTCCCTCACTTGGGCTATCTATTCCATCATGACCATAGTAGGATTTGATGGGGCTAGAAATGAAAAACCTTTTCTAGTTCTTCATGAAATTGTTGAAGAAAATAAGGGGCCATAACTTGCTTTGGAGGTTTCAAATCTCCTTCGCCCAAAAACACAAAAGGTGCAAAGGTGAGTCCTTTGCATGTGATTTTCAATCTGAAAGGTGTCCTTGTTGGGAAGGATTATTTCAAAATTAATCACTTGTTGCCTCCAATGTTTAACTTAACTCAAATTCACACCTTACTAAGCAAAAGTGTTGTTCCAAGGTTAAATGTAAGAGAATTCCTCTTAAGGTGTTTAGAGCAGTTTATCATTTACATTTGGACATCTACTATGCTTAACAAGATGAATACCTATTTGAGAAAAATAACCAAAAAAATGGGTATTGAGGTTGATTTGCAAAGGATTATTGGTCAAGATCTATGCAAAATTAACAAGCACTTTCTACATTTTCCCTTCAAAAGGAATTATAAACGCGTTGATCGTCCCACTCATGATAAAAAAATTTATCATAAAAACCTTTCTTATCTTTCCCATAAGTTATCTTAGTACTCATGATGCGCTCCCAAGCTCCTTGGTACATTCAAATGTGAGTTTGAGGTGAAAACAACGAAAAAGTAGAAAGTTGGGGCATGCTCTTTGGCTCATAACACTTTGGGGGTAAAGGGGCGTGTTGGAGCTTCAGGATGGGACTAGGAAGAATGACAAGCAATCACTCACTCACATGGACTTACACAAAACCAAACAACAAGTTGTTTAGTGCATAGTTGGAGCACTTTTGGTGCTAAGACGAGCCACGGGCAAACTCGGATTCACAAGACTCACCATGGCCCGGACTTGGGGGAAGCCATCACCTTCCCCCTTATAATATACTTTATTCCCGGTCATGGGACTAGCACCCAAATGTCATTTTTAGAAAACTAAGTTCCAAGAGCTTTCCGATGACATAAAAAACTCCTCAATCCAATGGGTTTTGACTATTGCAATCGTTCTCTAAAAACTCAAAAGTCCACTAGGACTCCAATTCCCAAAGTGGGAGCTCACTTGGGAGTGTGAGGGTTCATTCCCTCACATTCTTTTGCACTTCCAAGAGCATGAAATGTGACTCTCGGGCTTCCCTCTTGGCCCACACCTTTGTAAGACCTTGCTTTAGTTGTGAGCCCAAGGCTAGGGTTGCAACAATTCATTTTGGAAGTTTATTGTTGTTAAAAAATACACCTTATAGAACCTACTTGAATCCACCCTTTATTGCCATCTTTGTTGAATTCTATGAGGATTTGCCCAAAAAAAATAATTATCTCATGAATTTTTTTTTCCCACACTAGTTTTTTTTTCACTACTCTAGGCCTAATATTCCCACTTTTGTGGAGTTCTATCCTTTTGGTGCCATCAAAAGTCTCAAGGAAGTCAATGTTAGATTTTAGACATTGTTCGAAAATGCACCATGGTTTGTCACACTACTTTTTGTAAAAATCATTCAACATTCATAATGTGTAGTCTAAATTTTCTCTTTTGCTCCTTCCTTCCAATTCTTTAAAGGATTTTCCAATCTCATTGATTTATATGGTCCTTCAATTTTAGGACTTTCCCAACTTCTTTTTGTTTTTTATTTTAGGTTATCAATGTGTGTTTCCTAAGGAAACAAAAGAAGTGGAGTTGCCAAATTCACGCACCTTCGTTGAATTATGAATGGATGAGATGCCATCAACTTTGAGAATGGACTCCCTAGTGCCTTGTTCGCATGTAATATAAATGACTCCATTTCATGTTATTTTCAATTTGAACAAAATTTTGGTTGCCACATGCTTTGATGAGGGCGAATATGGAAAAGTTACATCTCACACCATCATTTTCCAACTTGGATTAAAAGAAAATTTGAAGAAATGTGTTAAGTAATTCCATTTGTATATTTGGCCCGCAACCCAATGTCACAATGTTTATAATTATTTGGATTGAATCTAGTGTGAAATTTAGATTTTCATTGAACCTTCCAAAGTGCTTGATTAGGTGTTTTGCATGCAAAATTTTCATTTCTTACCTAATAAACCTAATAAACCAATTTTTCATAAGAACCTTAACATTTTCTTTTCAACATTCCTTACACACACATTGGCAACACCTTATTTATAAATGATATCCCATATAAAAACATATTTAACATGCCGCATAATGTCATTTTTTTGGAGGCTTTTGATAGTCTTCGTGGGGCAATTATTTGTTGAGGACTATTCTCCCTTACTTATAATCCTTTTATTTTTCCAGATATGGTGTTTGCACATATGTAGAACACAATTTAGGGTAAATGCAAACTATGGTGGTTCATTTTTGTGATGAAACAATGTTTTTTCCCTAGGTACCTTTTATTCAAATGCATATGGTGATTAACATATCCTTAGATTTATTCATTGTGACTTAGATCCAAATTAATAAATTCCTTATGAAGAGAACTGTGTGGTTATTTATTGATAAAAAAATTCATTTGTTAGTAGTAATGGACTTTTGAAGTTGAAAAACATGGACAAGTCATTTGATTAGAACATCAAAAAATGGGAAAATTTATATTGATTCACATTCCAAATTTGTTATTGGGATTCAATATATAATGTAATATAAGATGATAAACTCATATGAAGAATCTTTTCTTTGAAAACCTTAATCATTTAATAGCCAAGGACTTTTGAATGGTTAAAATTTAACCATATTTTCATAAGTCCATATGATTTGCAATTTTTCTTTGTTTTCAATTTCTTTGTCCCAAAAGCATATTTTTTGAAAGTTTTAGATGGGGCAATATTCATATGGATTTTGTGGGTTTTCCTTTTAGGACTTCCAAATTAAAAAATGATATCAGCTACATTAAATACAAGTTTTCATATAGATTTGTGAAGGTTTGTAAGTGATTGAACATGTATCCAAAGATTATAATAATTTAAAAAAAAAAGTAATAACCATGTCCATTTGAATCATTTTAAAGAATCTTATATGGACTTGTAGGGAGTGTAATTTTTGCCAATATTGAACCATTGTAACTTGCATTTACCTTCTATTTGGTCGTTATTAGATGTATTAATTAAAATGAACCTAGATACTTTAAAATGTTACTTGTGAAATGTAGTCTTAATTGTAAACCCACATTTTGTACAATGAGAGATTGAAATTGAAATTTAAAAATACCTTATTAATTGTTGATCATGATTCGCTTGTTTCAATATTTGAAATACTTCATTTCAAATCTATTCATTCTTTAATTTTATTACTTTGAATGTTACATCTAGCCTTTGTTTTCGAAGCAATGGAATACAAAAACATGGATGATTAGAATTTTGTTCCAAAAATGGTTGAAGTTTGACAATGAAATGAAGGAACCAAATTGTTGGATTCTTCTCTTCCTTTACAATAGTCCATTCCATATTCCATATTTTGGGAGATTTGGAGCTATCCAAGATTGAAACCACATTTTTGTTGCCTAACATGACTTCAAATATCCAACTTATGGACATTAGATTCATAGGTTTTTAAAACATTGTTACTGTCATTATTAATTCCAAAACACCTTAACAAAGATGAATGAAGAATGACGGACACCTACAAAGTGAACTAATTGATGGTAACGCACTAGTGCAAGGTTGCATGGAATTAAAATAATAATAATAAAGATTTGAAAGTTGAAAGAAGGTAATGAAAAAAATAAAAGATTACAAAAAAGTATGAACAAAATATTTGAGCAATGCAAGAATACAAGGTGCATTTAAAACCTTTTTTTTGGGGCCCGTAAAACTAATTGTTCTGTGAAATTGTTTTGTCAAAACATTTCAATTAGTAGTTCAATCTTTTTTATAAATTAAGTTATTTTTCCATTCTAACTTTCTTGTGTTCCCTGTTTCAATTACCCACAAGACTTTGTAATGCAAATTTTGTGTTAACATCACTTTAATGCACCCGATGAAAAACTACAATGACCAAACATGCACATAAACAAAAACAAACAAAGGGGAAAACAAAAAGAAATAAAAAACATTAACATGAGAGAAGAGATTTATTACCATTGTTTTTTACATGTTTGAACTAAATTTGAATTGGGTGGCCAAATTAGTTATCTTATTTTTTATAACAATGGATAAGTAATTAACACATTATATACCACACTAGGTTAATAAATTTTCATGAATATAATATTGTTTGTTTCCTTCAACAAGGTATTGTCAATTTTGAGTTTTCGCCAACTCTAAATCAACCATCAATTTTTTAAATTATATTATCAATAATAAATATGAGTGGAAATGTACATACATATAAAGATTCCAAAAGGAACTTGAAGGTTAATTCAATTTGTTCTTTTTATAAAAAAACTTAGTAAATTATAACCTAGTTGGGTCCTTGTAAGCAATTGATCTAAGATCAATGGATGGTTGACATTTTTTCAAAAGTGACAAAGTGGGTAGTTAGAATAACACTCTATTGGGAATAGACTACTGAGTTTTAAATCAAGAAATTACAATTTAGAGTCATTTGTTCAGTAATGTAAGTTGTAAAAAAAATTGTGTGAAACTTGAAATAAAAAATTGGGCATCCATTTGAAATTTTACATATAGAAATGACAATCATTTCTAGTGTATATCTTTAATATCCATCTAAATTTTTTTAAGCTACAATTATGAAGGATTACAAGGAAAATTTCATAACATTGTTATTTCTTGAATAAAAATCATTCACAATATTATAAATTTCAATAACCAAAATGCCTTAGTAGAATTGGTGATTAATGGATGAAGAATGTAGGTTGTTTGGCATGAGGAGTTGCAAAGCAAGGGCAATTAAAAAGAATTGACTTGTTTCAATGACCTTGATGAAATCTAGTGAGAAACCTTAGATGATAGGTTGATCTAACAATATTATTTTAATGAGTACATGTGGGATCATTGAAATAATACCTTAAGGAAAACATTTTTTGTAAAAGTTTGACACTAAGAATGTCAAAAAGAATATTGTTTGGGGTATAATCTGAAGGAACATTAAAATTTCCCACCTTATTATTATTTAATAAATCAATATCCATATTTTTAAGCCACCAAAACTTCAATTTAAATTTTATGTTTGCATTGAATTTTGGTACCATAGTACATAAGTTGGTTGAATACTAAGTTACATAATGATTAAATTTTTGGCATGACAAGAACATATCTTTCAAAATTTTGGGTGATTTCAAAAACAATTAGTGCCTAACTAGCCTAAGTATTACAATAGATAATATTTGTTTGAAAGTTTAGTTTTAATTGACAACATGAAACTTGGATGGATGTTATTCAACATGTAAGGACATAATTTAAAAAAAAATTTATGCCATATCCTTGTTATTTCATTGTAATTTTTTAAACTTTAAGTGTTAGGAAGAACCAAATTCATTCATTTTTTAATGTATATTTTGTTTTCCTTAGAAAAAATCTAATAACTAATGAATTAGTTATGTTCTTCTAAAGAAAATGGTTAGAGTGAAATATTTATGTTTTGTTTTGACAAAATTTCTTTGAAATTATTTTATGCTTACAATATGACTCATCAATAAGTACATAAAATATGTTTTTTTTGGCAAAAACAAATGCTAGAGTAATTTGTTTCTTTTGCTACCAAAAATAACAAAAGATAATTCACCTATGTGATAGTGACCTTAATCAAACTTATAGACACTTAACTAAAAATTGAAAAGCACCATTTTTTTTCCTTTTTAGAGGTTGAGGGAGAAATTTTGAGATTTTTGGGCGAAGGTATTTGAAGTTTTGTAGTTTTTTAATCACCTCAAGCCTTCAAGAACCCCTCAAAATTGAAAGTAAAAACTCAAAAACATTATAGTAAAGTGATTTGGTTGATAGGCCTATGATTGGATAGGAGGCAATTATATACAAGCTTGGCACACTTGCATGAGTCCCATGTTTTGAATAAATTTTACATTACATTCCACTTTGGGTATGAAATCTAAACTTTCAAATCATGAAGGTCCATCTATGTTGGAAATTGAACAATTTATATGTCATAGGAAATTATTTCATTTGTCAAAATTAAATTGGCGATAAAAATGGTCTTTAAAAAAAAGTTAGCTTCATATTATGTTATATTATGTTGACATAAGAGTTTTCAACAATGATGATTGATCATTGCACTTAATGTCAAGATGAAAAAATTTGATTAAAAGAGAAATATTAAGTATACATGTTCTTTTCTTCATGACAAGTAGCAAGCAACAAGGACTCCACCTGATCCAACAACTTAAGGGAGTTCTAATAAAAATTGAAGCTATTATTGAACACACATAGGTAAATGATTGATAAATCACCTACCTATTAAATTTGAATAACAAAAAAAAGGATAACAATAAATGTTTAATACAACTTATGTAATTGTTGCAATTCTCAAAATTTATAACATTAACAAGCATGCACTTTCTTTAATTTTCAAGGTTTTAGGAAAATAAGTTTTAAAAAAATTTGACATTTAAAAAAAATTATTATTGTTGAATTTGAAAATGCATTATCGGATTTAAACCAAATATTCAAATCAAGTCCAAACTAATGTTGGGAGGGTAAATGTAAATGGTTTACACTTACCTTGCCATTTTTTTTTGCATTTGGACTTACCTTACTTATTGCATAAATATTACTATTTACACTTAATTTTACATGTGGGAAGTGTTTTTTTTTGTTTTGTTTTCATTTACACTTACATGGTTGCTTGTAAATGTATAATTTGAAGAAAAGTGTAAATGAATTAGGTTTTGGGAAAGAGAAAAAACTCCACCCACCACCATCATTGTTTAATAACTCATACGTACTTCACCCCATCATATTTTTATTTTATTTTCTCTACCCTCTTCTTCTTCTTCCCCCTTCTTACTTCTTTAAAAAAAAATCTATGTACCTAATTAATTATTTCATGCCTCCACTATTGCCCACCTTTTCTTTCTTTCCCCCCTTGTTTTGCTTTGACTTTGGTAGTTTCTTTGGTTGCCTTTTGTTGATTTTTAAAGTTTTTTTCGGGGCATTTTTATAAGGGCAGGGAATAATAGATTGTCCCCCAAAAAATAATCTTAATTTTTTTTCATAAGATACCCAACATGTATCATTGAAAAAAAAAGGGTAAAATTAAAAGGGAGGAGCAAGTTGGTTCTTTGATAATAATTTTTTATAGGATCATCAAGACATTGAAAACTATCACAGACTCACATGGTGGGCAGTATAGATCATTTACACTTACACAATTAAACACAATTTTACACTTACACAAAGGGTATGCCTAAAACAATGTATTTTATTATTATTATGAACTTTGCATGTAAATCACATGATTCATGTAATATAACAGTGAAAATGAATGAAGTAAGCCAAATTACTTGTAAGAATAATGTATTGGTAGAAATAATATACGTGGGATCACAATAGAATTTATTAGGAAATTTTTGAATTTTATTTTCTTTCTTCACTAGAGTTAAAAATTAAAATGAATCAAAAGTCTCTTGATAAAAAATAAATTGCACAATTAATTTACCCAATGAACCTTACCTATTAATAAATCAATATTTGCACCAACAAAGTTTTTGTTGCACAACATTTCATTCCACTTTGTTTATCCACTTTGCATTTTTTTGCATGCAAATCATGGGCCACATGCAAAATATATGAAAATATTGAAAATAACTTGTTTGCAACCACTTTCACTGGTTAAAAAAAAAAAAAATTTCATTTTTTTCATATGAAAAATTTGGAAAAATTTAACCAAAAACATTTAGCTAAATTAATCAAATTTACACTAGGAAAATTTTCCAAAATTTTCCCACTTTCTTTGTTTAAAAATAGTGAAGTTTTGCCAAAAAAAAAATTACATTAGTTTTGAAAAAAAATCACAAATATATGAAATCTTATTAGAACATTATAATGTTCCTTCAACTAAAATAGTTCCACAAAACAATCCAAGGCACCAATTTTAATGATGTCATGAGTCACACATGCTTTTTTTTGCCCATAAGAACAAAGTTATTAAATACCAAAATTGGAAATAACCTTTTTATTCAACCATTCCAAGTGTTTGTCCATTCACATTTCAATTCATTAGTAGATATAGCTTATGCCATTGACCCAAGTGTGAATTGGTTATCCAATTAATTTTTCCTTCCAAAACCATTTTTCGTAATTTAACTGAATTTGTAATGATCAAAGAAAATTCAAATTTTAATATCTCGTGCACCTTAGGTCTAAAGTTTCCAAGTCACCTTTGTTAATTTCTATTTAATGAGAGTTTTGTAACAATACCAAGAACATGCACAAAATTCCTCTATAGTTTTTTGTTTTGATTCAAACTATTTTTTAATGAACAAATTATTCAACATTCAATAGCATTCCATTGAAAGGTGAAACACTATGAAACCAACAAGTTGCACCTCTACTTATTGAAGGTTTTACAACAATACCAAGAGCATGGCAAGAGGTGCTGTGGTTTGGAAGATCTCAATGCAACAAACAAACAACACAAATGTTTCCTTTATTCCCAACATTCAAATTCCCAATGGACTCCTAAAGCCCTTTCCTAATAGGAACTTGAAGGAAAAATGTTGGGAATAAATGAAAAATGAAAAAAATCCTTCCCTTGTCCCTCCCCGCCACCCAAAACTTAAAAAGAAAAAAGAAAAAAATCAAAGCACTTTGAGTGCACACTGAGCCTTCCCATTGGTTGCATGAAATTTCTATGTTCCAAAATTGTTCATCACCATTATTGGCATGGGTTAATTCCCCCATTATAAACTAAAGGTACTTATTTATTGGAGGACAAAGTGTTTACCCCTTTTATTCATATATATAGGTGTGAAAGGGAAGAACTTTGGGCAAAGCACATGGGATAAAAAATGTGGTGCTATTAGGAACATATTGGGGAAGCCTTTGGGAACTTTATGGGAACAAGTTGCTTTTTTTATAGCTTTTTGTGGTTGATTGTCATATTGGCTACAAACAAAAAATCTTGAAAAAAACACTAAAAGCTACCAATCCTTTCTATTTTTCAATCAATTTTGTGATGTAACCAAAGTGGTAATCACTACACAGGAGATTTACCCAAATCTAGCTATAAACTAAATATAAAACTAAAAGATTTTAAACATATTGTTACATTTTTAACTACCTACTTGAACCATGTATAGAAATCTAGCCATTTTTCATAAATTATGGTCAATTTCTGCTTATTGAAAATTTGCTTATTGGCACATATAATACCTCCTTTCTTTCCTATTTATTTTGGTGGGTTTTGGTAAGAAAATTATGTAAATATGTTAAGGCATAATGAATCAAGGATCGTGAGAGTCTTTTCATGGTCCCTTGATGAGGCATCAAGCCCAACTACTGATATCCTTTGGTGGTATAGGCCTTCTTTCTATGGAGGATTTTGCCCATTTGCTTTTCTAAGGAGTTGGACTTTGGTGGCTCCGTATTTGTGTTCTAGGTTTTGTATTTTCGATAGACCTATTTTGGAGGAATATGTTTTTTAGGTTGAGGGGGGCCCACACTTGCTTCAATCATGCTTATGTCCAACGCAAGATGTCCTTCTTCCTACATCTAAGGATATGCACCCTTTTTTTGAAAGTTTAGAAGTTTTCGGTCCCCCATGTCTACATGCATTTATGATGAACGTTCACCATGACACATCCTTTAGGTCTATTTTATATGATGACTCCATTTTTTCAACATCCAAAACCCGCATTCGTTTTTATTCATGCAAGGGGGCAAGGCTATGTTTAATTGTTAGGCCATCTATTTGTTTGTTTTGCATTGCACGTTTTACTTTCATTTCGGTGTTACGTTTTCATTTCGATTTGATTCAACCTTCACCATCTATTTTTTTCACATGTGAGTGTGGCTACATGTTGAATACATGTAGCATGCACTTAGCTTGTTGCCCATTTGGAGGTTAATAAATGGCTGCCACACATGACGCCATCCAAGATGTCATCTATGCCTTCACTCAAGAAAGTGGGCACACTGTATGGAGATTGCAATGGTATGCCTTTACATCAGGAGTTTCATTACGAGCCGATCTCTACATGATTTGAAAGACTAGGTCTTCATTGTCGATGTGGTTGGTTATTGACCCAGTGAGGGAGATGGTGGCTTCGTGTGTCATTAGTTGATTAGTAGTGCAATTGTGAAATTTAGCACCATTGTTAAGATCCACAAATATAGAGGGCTTTATGAGGGGCATCACTTTATTTTGATGGTCATAGAGGTGCACAACACACTCAGGCATGATATGGATCATTTCAACAAAGAGTGTGTTCGTCTTTTCCACAATAGACGATCAAAAGTCATTTATCCTTGTCTTTTTTGCATTCAATTTTTTAGGCAACATGTTACTATTGCTTTTCAACATGCTTTAACTTTTGCTATAAAAAAGAAGATTGCGTTGGCGGGTGATGCTTGTTCTAGACCTCCCATTACTATTAAATTTCACGATTTGCATGCTAGTGGCATTAGAAGGGCATGGGTGAAATAACTTCCTACAACAAGAGGGACTAACTTTCTCCTTTTTTTTTTTCTTGCAGGTTGTGTGTCTTTTGACCTTTCTTTCCTTCCCTTTTTGTTCCCCTTATGATGGTTCCAATCTTTTATTGGATTTTTGTGTTTTGAATCTCATAATACACTTACTTTAGCACTCTTAATTTCTAATTGTTCTTTTTGGTTTTATTTACCCAGTAGGGGTTTTTTATTCCCTCAAATTGCTCAAGTAGGTTTATTGGCGAGGATCCCCAACATTAATTAACATTAAATGGTGATTGTCCTAGGCGGGCTGTAATAGTTTTACAAAAGCACTCTTACAAGTGGCAACCATAGAAGTGCTTATATCTAGATGTGGTTTACTTTATTTTATTTTTGAAAAATGATGAAAATTCCCTTAAATTGTTTGTGTCTTTTTCTTTTTATGAAAAAAAAAGTTCCCCAAGCTACAAAATTTCATTACAAAAGAAAACATGGAGTCAATACACTGGCGAGGATCACAGCATTAATTAGCGTTAAATGGTGACTGTCCCAAGTGGGCTTTAGGAGTTTTACAAAAGTGCTGGTACAAGTGGCGACCTAGGAACTGCCTAGAACTAGATGTGGCTAATTAGTTATTTTTATTTTGAAAAACGATCAAAGAATCCCTAGAAATCAGAAAAAAAATCGTGTTTCTTTTCATTTTCCGAATTTTTAAAGCCAAGTTGCGAAATTTCGCCACAAAAGAAAGAACATTATTAATAGTAGCCAGAAAACAAAAATCTGGACCTACGTGCCTACTGTCCCCGCGGCCCAGATATCCGCCTAGGCTACCCTCCCTCTCTTCCCTCTCTCTCTCGCGCCAGCGCGGCTTCGTTCGCACTACGTTGTGATGCGGAGCGGCGAAGAATTTCAGCTCCCAAGGAACTTTCCCCAGGTTTGTTCGTTTTCAGGGAGCGCGTAAGCGTGCCTAGTGTGCGCAGGATCGATCATCAGCTTGTGGCGACCGTCTTCATTTCGTCTTATTATCTCGGGAATTGGAACGCGGATCGGACATTACCCCCTTGACATCTTCTTTCGTTGTGGGCTGCGTGGCCGGCGTGGTTCGCAGAATCATCGTCTTGTGGACTTTGAAGGAAGGTTTCAGCAATAGCTGCATTAGATCTGTAAGATTTCTTCTCCACTCTCCCTGTATTCATCTCTTCTTTACCCTAGCGGTTGGTGAGGGCAGGGCCCGGATGCATGTAGATCTGAACGCAGCAGTCTATTCGGAAAGGTCGGAAGTCTTTTGACTGAGAGTGAATCGAAAGAAAAGTACTCTGCTGACGGTGGACAGGGGATAGAACGTGCCTGACCTCTTTAAGATCTCCTACAATGTTTTTGTTCTATGCTCGTGTGTTGCTAGACGGTAGTGGCGCGAATGTCGATCGGAAGCCCAAATTTTGCTAACTGAGAGTGTGGAGCTAAGGTTCTTTCTTTTTTGTTTTCCTTGGGATTTTGGTTTGGAGCGAGGCGGATGCGATCAGGAGTGTCCTTTTGACCATAACTGTTATCCCGTGGATCTGGCCGAGAAAGTTGTTGCTCTCACAGTGCAACAGCGCAGAACTTTTTGAAGTGAGGAGCTTGTGAATCAGCAGTTTTGAGCCAGACTATTTGCTTGTCCTTCTGTCCTATATAGGTGAAAGCAGCCAAACTTTTAGGCTATACTTGAACTGAAGAGCTCGGTCTTGATCTTTGAGGTTTCACATGATTGCAGGAAGTCAGATGTGTGTACACTCTTCCTGCTTTATCTCATATTTGTGGTTCCACGAAATGTTACTGTTGTTGTCTGTGTGTACAAAATCGATTGTGATAAGAATTTCTCATAGAGAATCTCTATCCAATTGCAGAAGAGGTCATTGCAATGGGGGAAGCCACATACATCCCCAAGAACATCTTGATAACTGGTGCAGCAGGATTCATTGCATCTCATGTTGCCAACAGGCTGATGCGCAACTATCCACATTACAAGATCGTGGTGCTGGACAAGCTAGATTATTGCTCCAACCTGAAGAATCTTCTGCCATCCAAGGCCTCTCAGAATTTCAAGTTTGTGAAGGGTGACATTGGGAGTGCAGATCTTGTGAACTACCTTCTCATTACTGAGGGTATTGACACCATCATGCACTTTGCTGCCCAAACTCATGTGGACAATTCCTTTGGCAACAGTTTTGAGTTTACAAAGAACAACATCTATGGGACACATGTGTTGCTGGAGGCTTGTAAAGTGACAGGCACTGTTTGCCGCTTCATTCATGTGAGCACAGATGAGGTTTATGGAGAGACTGAAGCAGATGCCATTGTTGGTAACCATGAAGCATCACAGCTGCTTCCTACAAATCCTTATTCAGCCACTAAGGCTGGTGCAGAAATGTTGGTGATGGCATACGGTCGCTCATATGGGCTGCCTGTCATCACCACACGAGGCAATAATGTGTATGGACCTAACCAGTTCCCAGAGAAGCTCATCCCTAAGTTCATTCTTCTAGCCATGCAGGGGAAGCCCCTCCCTATTCATGGAGATGGATCAAATGTGCGCAGCTACCTCTACTGTGAAGATGTGGCTGAAGCGTTTGAGGTTGTGCTTCACAAGGGAAGCGTTGGTCATGTTTACAATATTGGGACAAAGAAAGAGCGGACTGTCCTCAATGTTGCTAGAGACATATGCAACCTCTTCAACCTTGACTGTGAAAAGTCTATTCGGTTTGTTGATAATCGGCCTTTCAATGACCAGCGCTACTTCCTGGATGATGCCAAACTGAAGGAGCTTGGATGGCAGGAAAGCACAACCTGGGAAGAGGGATTGCGGAAGACATTGCAATGGTACACCAGCCACTCTGACTGGTGGGGAGATGTGTCTGGAGCGCTAGTTCCCCATCCCCGGATGCTTTCCATATCTGGGGTTGAGAAACTTGCTGATCTTCAGAAAGGTCCTGAACAGAAAGATCCTGAAAGTAAAACTGAGGTTGAAGCTACAAGCACCCCAAACAAGGTACCATTAGTTAATGGTACCCACCGTGTGGTTGGGAATATCGCAGTCAATGCTCAGGAGAACGGTGTCCTGAGACAATCCTTGAAATTTCTGATCTATGGACGTACTGGCTGGATTGGAGGTCTTCTTGGAAAAATATGTCAGAAGCAGGGGATATTGTATGAGTATGGATCTGGCCGATTGGAGAATCGTGTGCAATTGGAGGCAGACATTGAATCCACAAAGCCCACTCATGTATTCAATGCAGCAGGCGTGACAGGTCGGCCAAATGTGGACTGGTGTGAAAGTCACAAGATTGAGACCATCCGTGCAAATGTCGTGGGTACTTTGACATTGGCAGATGTTTGCAAGCAAAGCAACTTGCTGCTTGTCAATTTTGCCACAGGGTGCATTTTTGAGTATGACAATAGTCACCAGCTTGGCAGTGGCATTGGATTCAAGGAAGAAGACACACCCAACTTTGTAGGCTCATACTACTCCAAGACCAAGGCCATGGTGAGTGATTAAATAATATCTCATGCTATATATTGTCAAGTGTGAACCTTTTTCGCTTTTGTATCTGACTTTTCATTTTTGCAGTATTGATGAATGCATTGAAGATATGCCTCAGTTGTGTTTTTGGCATTAAGTAATATACTGCTAGGAGTTCTAACACTCTGATTGTATGGTGTACACTACCAGACTTCACAGTCTGAGAGACAGTTTTCATCAGCATGGAAAAGGGCTTAAGATGCAATTTGATTACACTTGTAGAGGATATATGTCCTACCTTGTAAACAATAAGGGTCAGGTGTATGTGTCCGTTGTCTTAAATTTTATTGGCTAACCATTCAGGCATTCATGTGCTATTCAGATAATGTGCTCTTGAGGAAAACTTTGTGCACCAAATCTGGAAATCTGACTAGTTTGCATGCTGGCAGGTTGAAGAGCTTCTCAAAGAATTTGACAATGTGTGCACCTTGCGTGTGCGGATGCCCATATCTTCAGATCTTCAGAACCCACGAAATTTCATCACAAAGATTTCCCGATATCAGAAGGTGGTGAATATACCTAATAGCATGACAATCCTGGATGAATTGCTGCCTATCTCAATAGAAATGGCAAAACGCAACTTGCGGGGGATCTGGAATTTCACCAATCCAGGAGTGGTGAGCCACAATGAGATTTTGGAGATGTATCAACAGTATATTGATGCAGAATTTTCATGGAAGAACTTCACTCTGGAAGAGCAAGCCAAGGTCATCATTGCACCTCGGAGCAACAATGAACTTGATGCATCAAAACTGCAGCAGGAGTTCCCTGAGATCTTGCCAATCAAGGAATCTTTGATCAAGTATGTATTTGAACCCAACAGGCAGGCTACAGGTAAGTAAGGGAGATTAAACATTGTTCCCTCTTTTGTTTTCTATAATGCTAATAGGTTGAATAGAAAGACATTCTTGACATTGAGCTGGTTTCCCAGTGGTGGCTGCAATGCATATAGATGTTAGTATTGTACAAGCCTCTATCTTATTGTTTGGGCATATTTGCTCCTCATTAGACTTTAGACTTAAAAACTGATCTAAAATTGTCTGCCTATCAATAATCCAAGCATTTGTAGAATTTGCATTCTCAACATTGTGTTGAGGTCATTTTTGACAACAAAATTCAGCAATTTATTCTTTGATGCATTGCATAAATTATGGTTCAATCCCCAGATGTGATGAGTTGTGACTCCTTGCTGTTAAGTCATTCACCTACATTTGTTCAGTTAAAATTTATGTTTTAGTTTTGAGAAGCTGTAGTTATTCTCTGGTAATTCTAGGCACATATGTGGAGATGTCTGATTGTGTGGGATCACTGTGTTTGTGGTACCCCTCACTAACTGGATCTTGCAGTGCCAGCTGCAATTTTGTTCTCTGAAGTACAGCCTGTCATATCAAAGTGTAGGAGGGAGGTGCTACGTTTCATTCTGTGGTTTAGGTCTTTTCTGTTTTCCGTTTGTTTTGTTTTTCTAGTTTGGGACTAAATCAAATATGTTACAACCTGGGAAATTTTGATGTGTTTATGGTCCTACTCAGTATTTGGAACTTGCAGTGCCAGCTGCAAATATGTTGTCTTAAGTACAGTCAGTTATATCAAAGTGGGAGGTGCTCTGTTTCATGCTATGGTATAGATCTTTCCTGCTTTCCATTTCTGTTTATTTAAATGTGCTAAGATTTGAGTTCAATGCACATCAGGATTCAACTGTTTCTAGCCTTGTGACAAATTCAATCTTGGGGTATTGTTTCACGTAGGCTTTCAAGCAAATGATGTCTAAAATCTGTTCAAAAGTATGAGGTACGGCTGGAATTTCTTTTGTGCCACAACCAGGCCTCTCAATGGTTTTAGCTTAGATTCTTGCTTGTACAGGAGCAAAGCTAAAATGAAATGAGCTTATCCATCAGTTTCAGCTTGAAGCAGTTGCTGTCATTTGAACTGTGCCTCAGTTTTCTGTGTTTTCTCCTGTTTTCTCTTTTCTTTAGGGTTGGGTTTCCCTTTTTTCATGCTTGCTGATTTGTTGCTGTTCTGTTGTCAGGATCAAGCATTCTGGTTGGCACCAATACTTAGTTTTTCCAGTTGTATTCTGCAATTGACATGTAGTGCCCCAACTAATACAGCTAGCTTGGCATTGAATATGCCATGAGGCAGCTCTTTCTTGAAGGGAGACTTTAGATCCAGATCCAGACTGCTGTTTTACTTAAGTTTGTGTTTGTGTGAGAGGGAAACCCAAACTACGCCTGGTACTTCAACTTCAATTCACTATTTCTCCTTTAGAGGATTCTGGTTGACTCGTTGTTTTCCAGAGATGAAACTAAACTAGATAATCAGAAGCACTGGACAATGGTTATGATACTTGTCATATGACTAATTTTTTAAATGAAATTTGTTTGATAAACAGACAAATAATTAGTTTCAATTCTTTTAAATCTTATTAAAATGAGATTCTTAAAAAAATGATTTCAAAGATTATGCAAGAATTGATTAAAACAAAACATGTCAATTTTTAAATAATTTTTTCTTTGGAGATATTAATGTTTTAAAATTAATTTGATGTAATTTTTAAAACTTCAATAAGGCTTTGATGAAGATTTAATAACAAAAATCATAATGAAATTAATTTTTAATTGATTAGTTTGTTTGTATTGTTGTTACTTTTTATGTTATAAAATTTATTATTGCCCTAAGATAGTAGACATGCATGTATAATTTTAACTTTTACCAAGCATGTATGGAGCAATCGCAACTATATTACATTTACAAAGAGGCAGTGTAAAAGAATTCAATTATATTAACATGGTCCCATGTAAATGTTTTTGGCAAGGTAAGTGTAAATGTGTATATTATATAACTTAGTGCCTATACCTATTTGCAATGCACATTAATTAGTTGTCATATATTCTAAAGTTTTTCTTTTCATTGCAATGGGTCAATTAAAAATTGGCCTTTGACAAAATATTCAAATGTTTTTAATGCTCCCAAATAAAGCTTATTGCCAATAAGGCAGTGTTAAAGTGCTTCCTTGGGCTGAACTATATACAATACAAAATCACACTTTTTGGGCAGGGGATATCACATATATTGTGATGTTCTTGACATATATTTTGAGTGCATATTAGGTGTATGTTGCCTCACTCCATTGGTTAAATAGAATTTCCATTCTTAATCTTGTTCATCATCATATTTGATTGAAACTTTTACATGAGCTTGAGTATGCATTTGTGATTCATATTAATTAAGTGATGGCACCCATGTTGACATTTTTGCATAATTTTATTTTTTCAAAAACACAATAAAATGTAATTCATTTACATAGAGTTTGTTATTCAGACCTACACTAAGGGTAATTCTAAAACCATATTCACATACTACATTAATTCCAACCCTTAAAAAATTTAAGTGTGTGTTTACGCCATCACCTGCAATTGAAAAAAAATGGGTTTCCTCATTGCTTTCCTCATTCATTATCAAGATTCCTTTTTTCATTATTATATAATATGTTTTTTCCCAATTACACTAGAGTAAAGTATCGTCACTTTTTTTTCTTTGTATATTTTGGTCGCTCGTAAGGTTGAAAAAATCATGTTTGTTGATATCACACTGATGTTAATGTCATAAGAACAATAACTTACACAATCTGAAAAATATTCTCCATTCCATGTTAGAGTAACTTTCACTAAATGAAAGTTATCCACCAATCTATCCTTTTTCATTGTCTTTATCATTGTAATGTTGTCCCTCTGTAATGTTAGTATCACAACTATGCATTATGTATGACCCTTTTGAATTTTTGACCCTTCATGTGAATCTCAAATCTAGAAGGGCCTTTTGATAGACCCTTTTCCTATACTTAATACCTCATTCCACGATCATGCCCATACATATTTAAATAAATTATTCATTGTAGTTTGGAGCAGATTAACCCAAAGTGGATCTTAAAATGGAATAGGCTTCAATTTTGGTGAGAAGGTTATGGAATCAAAGGTATTATTACATATAGTAAAGGACGTTGTAGTCATTTTTCGTGAAGCTTTTTCATCACGTGACCCGTCCATCCATCCATCCATCCGTTCGTCCGTCCTGTCATCCATCCATGGATGGCATCATACAGGGAAGAAAACCCTGGCATAAATAAATAACCCCCTCCTCTATGTGCATGTGTCACTGTCTAAGAAAGGCATGCCCAGCCCCAAGGGGGGTCTAATATTAATATCATACCAAAAGGGCCAAATACACCCTGATGTGCACCTAGAAAACCTGAAAATTACAATTCCAATTCTTCCATGTTAATTTCATTCACCCAGGATAACACAATGTGCCTCTACTTTATTGGGTCGAAAAATGAGTCACTTGCATAGACCCTCTTGTAATCATAGCAAGATGATTCAAACCCAAAAAAATCAAGCTCTGGGTTGTCAAAAATAAATTTATGAGCTGCACTGTCATATGAGCCCAGTGCATAAACATGTTGTTGCAGTTTTTGATGTTGTAATGCAAACCTAGAAAACTTTTCACTAGATTGTTGGGTGCTAGGGCCCATGGTGATATCTTTGTCTCTGTCTTTGTCTGTATCTCTTAGTTTTTCATCTTTTTTGTGCCCACATAAGTTTGACAGTTTATGTTGGGGTTTAATACAGGTCCCGACTACTATAAGGGCTACTACCATTTGTTTCACAAGTACAACCAATCTATGCCATTGTGGGGTCTAAACATGTCTTGGGCATATGTTGTCTTTAAACATCTCATTCATTGGCTCTATTTGGAAATTGTTTTAGAGCCAGACCAGTGGTATGATGCCATGGGAGTGTGGTCAAACTCAAGTACCATTAGCCTTGATGGTGCCCCTTTCATTATCTACACAGGTCTGCCATTTCCAATTCCTATTCACATCACTGTTCCAATTTCTTTTTGTGATTGTTTTGTGGAAATTGCACTATTGAGAAATAAAGGATTTTAGTCTTTTTTGTGTGATGTTCAAACCCTAATCTGTCATCCTTTCTATGAATTCCCCTTTGGTAGAGTCCTTTGTCATATTTCAACAATATAGCTCATTAAGTAGGTTGTTTCCATCTGAGTTTTGGTTTGTCTTTGTGAAATTAGGGCTTATTGGTCTAGTTGCAAGTCTTTGTGGGTTCAAATCCACTGTATACATGTGAATGTTAACCAAAAAATTAGTGTGAATTTGTTTGAGGGAGCTAAAGGGGTTTTCCTTTGTGGCATCAAATGGGGTTAGGTAAGATGAACCATACTTTCGAGGAGACACAGAACAAGGTAATACTAGTAGACCCCTCAAACCCACTTTTCAAAAAGTGGATGAAAGTGCTTGAAAATCCTATTGCAAAACATCCTGCAGAAGTTGTTAGCAATATAACATTCAAAGATCCAACAACTGCTTGGTAGGAGGATGGTGGCAGTTATGTTTTCACGGTGGGTTCAGTGATAAGTGAAACTAATATTACCAGAGTTGCCTACAAGAACCAGCCATGAGAAAATAGGTTGTGCACCACCTTGACATACATACAGAGCATCAACATTGTGCCAAATTGCGTAGAATCCTTGTAGTTCACCATTCATCCAATTTTCAGCATGATGGTAATGGAATGAAGTCCTAAGTAGGTGTTGTGGTAATTTTGGCATCATGATTATCAAGAATTTCTATAGACCTGGGTCCATTGAAGAAGAGATTCAACCAACTGGATGCCCTTGAGCCTCTTATGACATCTACTACTAGTTCAATGTGTGTATGTAAAACATTCATTTCCCCAAATAACAATGTTGCCAAACAACAGATCACCAGCAAACACATACTTGATGTCTAATCTTTGGCACTGCAATGTAAGTCCTCCCAGCTCCTAATTGTTGTGGCTAAATTTTGTAGCTTCTTCATGAGCAACTGATCCATTCACCTTTTGAATTTGTAACTTTTCTTCCATAACCAATGCAACTTTCAATATCGCCGATCAACATTTCATGACCCCCAAGATTTTGATATCAATATTAGTAACAAACCCCAACATATATTCTCCACACAATGCCCGAAGACATATAAGAACATATGCATGCACTCATTGTGCAACATGGTAATGTTTTGGCAACTTTGGTAGCCCTTTGGCAACAACTAGAAGCTTAGCATAATAGCGAACTGACTCTTTCAAAAATCATGTTCCTCATATTAATGTTCCAACAAAATTCAATCAAGACACGTCAGAATTTGCACATGAATGTCACAATTGCCTACAGAAAAAATAGCGTGCCAAGCAACATATAGAGTCGGTCGGGCCAAAACACCACAAGACCGAAGTAATCATTTGAGTCGAGAATGGCGAACCGTACAACAAGTAGCAGCACATGCATAACCTTCTTTTGGCAATGACACATTATAATTGTTTAGAGACGAAGACGCGTCAGGTTTGGCACGATGGGATTGTGGAGAAATGGACACAATTTATGGATTTTCCAACGCGAAAATGTGGATTAAAGAACAATTGGCAAAGTCGAACAACAACACCCACAATTTTTTTGATGTTGTGAGAATGGCAAAGTTTTATTGCCGAGTCTTCTTACAACACCGCACGAGCTGGAAGTTCTTTTAATTAGCAAAGAGAGAAGTGTCATCAAATTTCAAGATCAGATTCACATGTACAATTCGATGTTGGCATTCACTTCGTTTAGTGCCAAAGTTGATGAGTCGGTAACAAGAGGCATTGGACCATATTCCTTTCACATTCAAGGTAAGCTTTATCACAAAATTGGATCCTTGTGTCCTGCCAAAGGACAACATCCATAGTTTGCACAACTGTACATTCATGATACAGAGAGCGAACATCAAAACCGCTGTGTTGTTATGTTGCTTGATCCAACAATGTTGGATCAATTATTGACCATGATGTACAATATCAATCCCTATGTCGAAATGTTCAAAATGGCAAGGGATATGATGGCAACAAAAGGTGTTCCCATGGATTTGAATTTGCATCTCATTGCTTCTCGAATAAAAGATGCCTACCAATACAATGTGTCAATGACCAATGAAATCGCTACATTGATGGTAGGAGATGGTTCTAAGGCTGTAAAAAGGCGTGATGTTGTTGTTGCTCAGCAAGCTAGCTTGTTTCAATGCATTTCCCAACTACATGTGGGATACATGGCTTTACATTATCTGTTGCTATTTCCTTACAGTGAGGATGGATGGTGATGCGTTCCCAAGTTCTTTGATAGACCCACTCAGGGGTCTAACTATGTGGAAATGCGGAAGGAGTTGGAACTTGGTGCCGCTCCCAACTTCCAGCACTAAAGGGGGTAAGAGGGGCGTGTTAAAAGTCCTGATATTAGACTAGGAAGAAAGACAATTATCGTGTTACATGGTCCTGCATCCAAAACCAACCACAAGTTGGTTAAAACTCATTCTACACCCTTTTGGTGTTAGGACAAGCCACAGGCGACCTTGGACTCACTTTGACTCACCATGGCCCGGACTCGGGGGAAGCCAAAGGAGGAGTCTGGAAACTGTCCCGGGTTGGACTCATGGGATTTTGGACATCTATAACATCTTACTCAGACCTTTGATTGGGATGAGGTCTGAAGCAATCTTATAGCTCTTTTTGAGAGCTTTCCAGTGCCATGTGGCACTCCTCCTATAGACGTCGGAATCGGGTCGATTCCCGACTTTTAATGGTCGGGAGTCAAATTGCCAATTTGACTCCCGGCCCTTCTTTTGCTCATAACTTAGGCTGCAGATGTCCAAATGGCTCATGCAAGGCCATTTTGGACATCTACACTTCAAGAAATTTCCAACAATATAAAGAACACCCCAATGCGAGGTGTTTTGACCCCTGCGATCAAGCTCTGAATTTTTGGGAGTCCCGAAGGACTCCAAGTTCCCACTTTTGGGAGTGTGAGTTTCATCCTCACACTTAGCCCAAAGTGGGGTTGCAACAGATGACATCCAAATATTCCACCCAATGGTGTTGTTGTGCAGGATGTTTATGTGGATTTGGATGAAGACCACGCGAAAGAATTTGAGCATCAAAGAAAACATCACAATGTGACAATGGCCGAATTTTACGGTTATTGACTTCAACATCGAGACACTGATGGCATTGTGTTGCTTCAGGGTGGCCGATTGAGGCAGTAATACATTGTGGATGCTTATGCGACTGTCAAACAAAACGGCTTAAGGTATTTGCGCCTGAGTCAGAAAAAACTTCATGCAGATCTTTATCAAAGCCTTTAGGATGCCATCGCTACAAGTGACAATAGCGTTATTGCCATCAGACAGAGGATCATTTTGCCATCTTTTTTCACAGGAAGTCCACGTCACATGGTTCGAAATTATCAGATGCCATGTTAATTTGCAAATGGGCTCGCTGTCCAGATGCATTTGTTATATTCATTTGCAATCCCTAATGGCTTGAGATCAAGAAAACATTGCTGCCTGAACATCAACCTCAGGATCAATCAGATTTGGTAACTCGAGTGTTCAAAATCAAGTTGAAGGAGTTGATAAATGACATTCACAAGAAGCATATTCTGGGATGCACGATTGCGGGAATCTATGTCATTGAGTTTCAAAAGCGTGGGTTGCCGCATGCACACATTCTCATCTTCTTTGCCGAAGACTACAAGCCACACACGGTCGAGGATGTAGACCGCATGCTCAGTGTTGAATTTTTGAATCCAGAGACAAATAGGTTGGCCCACGAGACGGTTGCCAGATGCATGATGCATGGTCCATGTGGAGTTGCGTTTCTGAATGCCCCATGCATGGAAGATGGCAAATGTAAAAAAAATATCCATGCAAGTTCCAATCCGAGATGGTGATGGATGTAAAAGAATATCCTATTTATCCTAGTTATGACATTCGTCATTTTGCATTTTAAAATTCGCGAATTTACGTGGTAAAGCACCTTGTCAAAACATTTGGCATACATTTGTGAAACATTCGCGCGCGGCAACAGCCTGTGCTGAACGGTAACGGTTAACGGTAACAGTAACGGTACTCTGGCCGAGTCCCTCACGAAGTGGTCACACACTGACGGCGAGCAGCGATGGAGTTCCTCTAAGGGTTTTGGAGGGAAGTGGCGGACTCTGAGCATTGCAGCTTTGACAGTGCAGCTCTGAGGAGAACTGTAGTAGAGTAGACACGGAGCATGCGCAGGGAGCCAGAAAAGGTCTGAGAGAGAGAGAGATGAAGTGGACCAGCGGGCAGAGACTCTGAGCGTTGCAGCTCTGACAGTGCAGCTCGGAGGAGGAGGAGGAGGAGGATTGTTTGTGTCCGGTCCGATCGGTCGTCTCTGAGCGGTCTGTGACTCCTACCGGGATGGTCTAAGAGGAGGAGGAGGAGGAGGAGGACTGTCTGTGTCCGGTCCGAGCGGTCGTTTCTGAGCGGTCTGTGACTCCTGCCGGGATGGTCTAAGAGCTCGAGGAGGAGGAGGAGGACTGTCTGTGTCTGGTCCGAGCTCGAGGAGGAGGAGGAGGAGGAGGAGTGTCTGTGTCCGGTCCGAGCTCGAGGAGGAGGAGGAGGAGGAGGAGGAGGACTGTCTGTGTCCGGTCTGAGCTCGACGAGAAGGAGGAGGAGGAGGACTGTCTATGTTCGGTCCGAGCTCGAGGAGGAGGAGGAGGAGGACTGTCTATGTCCGATCCGAGCTCAAGGAGGAGGAGGAGGAGGAGGAGGAGTGTCTGTGTCCGGTTCGAGCGGTCGTCTCTGAGCAATCGTACTGGAGGTCCTAGAAGAGAGACATGTGAAAGAGAAGAGGCCAAATTGAAGGATCCAAACAATCGGCTCAGTTCTTGCAGGTCCGATGCCAGAGCTGCAACAAGGCAGTCTGTGGAGGCAACGCTATTCGGATTCCGATTACAAAGCGTGATCTTGGATCGGTACGATATTGTCCACCGGCATCTAGATTTTTTTTTCCCCCTTCATCTTGCTTGATGATTTTGTGCATTGGAAAAGCAGTGTCATCAGTGAACGGTTTCAGAGCAGTGCTGCACCCATGGAGTTTCTCTAGT
>Ga0116230_10000942_pt1 | contig 26641 bp, 19 predicted proteins | sample S1TSphfallax_3_FD_88678 | JGI IMG/M metagenome (GOLD analysis project Ga0116230, IMG submission 88678) | Host-associated microbial communities from peat moss isolated from Minnesota, USA - S1T2_Fd - Sphagnum fallax MG | ecosystem: Host-associated > Plants > Peat moss > Unclassified | place... | reverse complement strand
AGTAACCCTTTCACTACTTTGCGAGCTAACTCACATCGCACCTTGCGATACGTCCACCACCGGAAAGTTTTGTAAAAATTTGTGATGAGGTTTGCGATACATATTGAAACACAAACTGCGAGGTGCCACATACTACACGTTGCGATGTGTTGTGGATCTCAAAGTCTGTAGCGATACTTTGTGTATTGTAAAGGTTGCGATGTTTTGAGTATGATTCAACGTTGCGAAGGGTGGAATATCGCTACGGTGGATAGAGACTGAGCAGATCGCAAAGTTTTGTTTGTTGTGTATTTCGCAAAAGTTCTGCGATGATTAAAGGTTCATTCTAAATTTGCGATGAGTGGTGCGCCACAAGTTGCGATGCGTTTTGCATCGCAAATTTGGCAGATTTTTTTTCCTTCGTAAACCCTTCAGGTTATTTGTTTTTCTTTCGCAAAACCTTCAGATTTTTTGTTTGGCCCTTCGCAAAAGGCCACAATATGTAGTAGTGTTTGACGTAAACATCCATACTGATTACCATAGTTCAAGGATACATTTAATGGGCATCTGAAAGAAAAAGTGGAACCCCCATAATAACAAGCCATGAAGTGGAAGCAAGGGGCATGGAGACTGAACATTGGATTGGAGAAGGTGGATGACCAGGGTCTACTAATTACCCTTCCAAGGTCCATGGGGTGAAACATAGGTCCATTTTATATGACCTACCCTATTTCAAAGTACACAAATTATGTTAACTACCTTCCAAAAATTTAGAAGTTGTGAAATGTGGCAACAAAGTTGACAATAAATCTTAACTGAATTGAAGCATACATACAAGTTGGAACACACTCCTTTTTGTAACTAATGTTGTTATGTTTGTATTTTCATAGTTGCGATGTGGTCTTGCAAATATCACTATAGTTGCAATGAAGTTGTGTAGAGGAACCAAGGCCAACTTACTTAGCTAAATCAATTTGAGTTGATGGGATTATGGTAGGATTTGTTGATCATGAATTGCCTAGATGTTATGCATGCGGAAAAGAATGAAAATGTAATTTGGACCATTTGTGGTGAGAAGGACAACAAGGAGGTGAGGCAAGACTTAGAGGTGCAAAACCTACGCTCGCACCTATGGCTTACTCGCAACCCACAAAACCCATCATCATGGATGATGCCACATGCCAATTATGTGCTAAATGAAAGGGAGCTTTCAACTTTCCAAAGTTGGTTTGCATCCTTAAAGGTACCATTCAAGTATTCTGCCTTTTTGATTAAACATGTGTCAACCAAAAGGTGGGCTAGCATGAAAGTACGTGATTGGCATGTGTTCATGCAAACCTTACTCCTTTTATGCTTAAAAGAACATCCAAAAAGCCATCATGTGGTTAAATAGGCACTACTACAAAATGTGGGTGCATTTCACTAGTCCTCGTTCATCACACCAATGAGTTCACTACTTCCCCATTAGTCCCCATTCATTACAACCAATGAATTCACTCAAAATCTAGTGAAATCACTTGGATACAGGGACACCTTTTGTTGTAGTGAGGGTGTTTTGATGGATATGTGCAAAAAGGTGAAAGCATGATTGAGTGCATTAAAGTATTGTCCCAAATGACAATTTTCCATTATTTAACAAAGTAGTCCACACTAAGATGATATATGAATCTAATGGAATTTCAATGATAAAATCATAAAACACATGAAATCAACCTTTTAATTCTAGAAATGGTTTAGATTTGGATATCATCACATTGTACTTTGATTGTACTTTGGCCATAGCACCAAATGTTTCAACAAACAACTTAATGTAAGACATGGTGTTAGTGCCACCAAACTTTGATTTTTTTAATAAATGAAACATTTCCACAATTTAAGACATCCATATGTATCTAAACACATAAAAGTTGGGGTTTTCTAACATCATAGTAATTTGTGATAATTCATTAAAATAAAAATAAAATTAAAATTGTTCATTGAAATGAGTACATAAAAAAAATTATATTTTGAATTTAATGTTTGAAGATGAAATGTTCCTATAACTATCCTTGAGGGAAATATGTTATTAGATATTTGAAATTCAAATGCATTATTTGAAATGAATGTTTTCAATTTAGAAGCCTAAAGGACTATTTTTTTCAAAAACTTCATGTGTTTTAACACTTACACCAAATTAGTTCAAAATTGACATGCTTTAGGTCATGATCTTGAGAAATCATGTACAAAAAATTAGCTTTGGATTCATTGAAATTAGTTGCACAAGTACAATGGACAATCTAATAACTTGAAAAACTTATGAATAAACTTGGTTGAAAGATTCAAATTGAGTATGCATTAAGGTAAATCAATGGAAATTTCATTGGAAATCAATGTTAATATGGTATTAAATAAGGTTAAACCTTAGCACATGTTTTTAACATCTTAATCATTCAATTTGAAAGTAAAGTCACATTGGTGATGGCTCCTTTGTAGTATTGCAAGTATGTCCAAAAATTGTACACTTAATCATGCTTTCACCCAAAAGTCATAAACCTTAATGAAATTTTCATGTTTAAGGAGGATGTTGCATGTTGGAGATGGTGATGCGGCCATCTTTTTTTGACGTGATGACACATATTGTGATTCATCTTGTCAAAGAGTTTGATTTGTGTGGTCTCGTCCACATTTGATGGATGTATTACATCGAACATATGAACAATGTTTTAAAGGGTTATGTCTGTTGCATGAAGTAGCCTGAGGGACGCATGGCAAAAAGTTATGCTATGGAGGAATCAATAGGATTCCTCATTGAATATATGCAAGGCTTCATTTTGATGGGTCATCAAGTGTGGGATGTCGAAGAGGAGGGCATTACTAAAGAGGTGCTCAAGGGAGCAGGTATATCAATTGACTTGGGCTTGGCTATTTGGGACATTGCCCACCGTTATGTCCTCATTAACACAACTACAATGGTTGTATAGGTCAGGTGCTAAATCAACATTGGCTACTAGTATCAATAGAGTTGCATTGTAGTTCTAGACATGAACTAACATTAGGTTTTATCTCTGAAAATACTAATTTGCAACGCAAGTTGCACGTGAGGAAAATATAAAAACATAGTTGCATGTGTTAGTGCAAACCTAATTGCAAGGAAGTAACATAGGCATGTAGAGTTTGAAAATTTTCTATAGTTTAAAATTTACATTTGATCATGTGGATGGTCTTTAGTAAATACAAAACAAAAAAGAAGGAAGTGAAGGAAAGGAAGGTGGAGGGAGAAGCTAGTTTCCCTAATCTTACAGAATTGGTGTAAAGTGTTGTGAAGGAAAATCGACATAATGGGATGCCCATGGAAGACCTAGATGTAGAGGTTCTAAGTTGCCCTCCAAAGACGACCACATTGAAGTATCAATGGATGAGGCATACGGCAATCATTTTCAAGTGAGTGATTGTAATATGGAAAGCATGGTTAATTTTGATTATGGGGTGGCATCAATTTTTGGCCAACAACAAGTTCATGCAAGGGATGGTGATGCAATGATAAAATATGTTAGTGTTATCAAAAACATATTCAAACTAGATTATGGACCCATTTCAACTCCCATCATTCTCATGCAATGTGCATGCACTGCAACAAAAGGTTCCCTATACCCCAAGTGATTTCATTGGATGTTGAGTAAATTCACCGGTCATAGTGAATGGGACCTAGTGGGGAAGTAGTGAATTCACTAGCCTAATGAATGGGGACTATTGAATTACACCCACATTTTGTAGTAGTGATGGGGTTAAGAACGAAAATGATGTGAAGGGGAATCCACCTATAGACATGATAAGGTGGGGTTCTTAGTTTATAATTTCCAATATATGATGGTGGAGGATGAAAAACCATTTGTTTTTCTTGTCCAAGTTCAACAAGTGTTTTTCATGGATGAAGAACAAAATCCTTCATGGAAGGTGGTGGTTCAAAAGGAATTTCGATCATCCCACATCATGACAAATACTTGTGTTACTTTGAGTGGCATTAATGATGGTTGTGCCACGGCTAAACACACCCATGATACACCCACCAATGCCACAAGATGCAACCTTTGTGGGCACCAAGGAGCTATTGACAAAGGAATTGGTTGTTATTAATTCTACCTTTGTTCATGTAGATTAGAAACATTATAAGTGTATAAGCTTGAAAACCTTAATGTACATCGAATATATATACTTTAATAAAGTTATGGATAATTGTAATCAAGTTTGATGCTTGCAAATTTACACTTTATATGAATAGGTAATACTTACTTAGTGGCCCTACAATGCTACATATGAAACACCTAATGGCGCTATTGTGACCAAGCAATGGCACAATTAGTGGACACTAGTGGTAAAATAGTGGCAACATAATAACCAACATCTTGTACCAATAGGCTTCAAAGTCAAAAACCAGTTGCAAGCTTCATACTTAATGGACAATGGGAATTTAGACACATGGTGTGATCGCATGTATTAATGTTATATGTTAGTTGCAAAGTAGTTGCTCACTATATAAATGCCTTCCAGCAGTCCTACCTTAGTTGTAGTATGCAACTATAATGCAATTCTTCAAAAAATCAAACATAGTTGCCTACATATGTATATACAGTGTGTATAAATAACCTTATAAGTCACTCGTTCACATTGCAACTACCTAACACCTAGCCTATTTTCTAATGTGGAAATTTATTTTTTAATTCATTGTGTTTATAAAACATAGTTGTAGAGGAGTTTCATTATTGAGATAATAGTTACAATATAGTTGTTTTGTAGTGGTTTTTGAGTTCTAGTTGCAAGGTAGTGTGGTCTCTATGAACATAATTTTTCATAATGTTTTACATATTGCTATCAAATTATGAAATCTATAATGCAAAAAATCAAGTAACACTTAAACAACTTCTAGCATTTCCAAAACAACCAAAATACCAAGATGGGAAGCATCCTTTACAATCCCACTTTCCCTTATAACCACTACTACCACACATTTTTTTGTAGATGTAACAATATAAACACTTGTTAAAATGTAATGTTCACAATACATATTACATTCTATCCACCTACATAAGCACATGGTTTCAGTAGTCATTAACATGTGCTAAACCTTTTGTCATGGACACCACCATCACTTGTCATTTACATCATCACTTGCACCAATATAATTGCCTACATCATCATTTGCACCATCACTTACACCAACATAATTGCCTACATCATCACTTGCATCATCATTCACTAGTTATGAAGCTTTTCAAAAAGCTTCCTTGAACTAGGTCCTCAATGGGGTACAAATAGGGGTAGGACTTCCCATGCCTTTCAGTCTATTCAACATTAGTTTTTGGTACCTTTGTTTCCATATGTTATTAGAATAAAATTTTGATTGAATCATCTTCTAACATATACCATGTTTTTGCCTTATGTCTTTATGTTTCTAGTCTTGGATTTAGATTTAGGCTTGCATTTCTTGTGATTTTTTGCCTTGTTGCATCATTGGTTTAGTTCTTGTTCTTGTAGTTTTTCATGCTTGTGACACCTTTGATAAAAAATAAAGTTTCATAACCTAAATAACACCAAACCAAAAGCACATCTAGCTAATGGAAACTGCTAATACCAACACAAAAAACATTGTTCTACCATTGTAGTCTACTAAGTATGATTGTGTTGCTACAACTACAAACCCATTTCATAATTAATGTTTTTGTTATCAATTAGTTTTCATAAGACACCATCTTCTTGGTTCTTCCACTTTTGTGAAATGTTAAACACCAACAAACTATGTTGATGTTGATATAGTCCACCATTGATTACATATCCCAATTCAACAAACCAACATGTGTTTGCAAAATTTGACATATGTAACATTTTTAATATTGCATTATATATGCATGGACCATTATGATTTAAAAAATAATTAATGCCAAAATAGGCAAAATAAATAAACAAAAATTTAAAAATCAAATTTCATATTTGGCATGTAATTTGTTGTAGGTTTCATATATATTGTATAGGCATAGAAGATTATGATTTTTAGAAACAAGAATGCCAAAAGAAGAATTTTATTTTCAAAATGGCCAAAGGCCTTTTGCCCTTTTGCCCCCCTTTCCCCCCAACCTACATGCATGAAGTTTTTCTGATGATGGGTTTGAACCCACACCCTCTTTGGGGGGAAGAGGAATAAGTTAACCATGAAGCCACTTTATCACAAGTGTAACAATAATATCCACTTTGCCAACATTTGGGATCAATAAATTGAATTTGGATGAATTTGGATGAATTTATTTGATGAATGTAATGGATGATGAAAGATGAAATAATACCAAACTATGAACCTATGTTTATCTCATGGCTCATAGTTCATGGCTCATCACCTAGTTCCACTCATTTAAATGTTGTTCCACAAATCACGATTGACAAATGACAATAGGAAAAACCACATTGTACCATTGTAGCCATTTTAACATTTTTTTGTTTGGATACTTATGGTTTTCTTTTTAATAGTGATTAAAAAACAATATAATAGAAGAAAACCACAAATTAGGATGGAGACACCCATAACCAAATGGCCTTTTGGATCAACCAATGGCTTGTGTTCAAAGTGGGTCAACACCTTCCAACGTTCATAGTCAACTCTATGATCAAACACTTGGTGATAGAAAAGAAAACCCCACTAGTTTTGGATCAATTGTGTTGGGAAATGGAGGTGGGTTATATGCAACTTGAAAGAAAAAGGATTCCACTAGTTTTGTAGTAGGCGTGTTGGGAAACGGGGGTGGGTATACCTTTTCAAAAAGAAGGGACCCCACCAATATTGGAGTAATTGTGTTTGGACATGGGTGTGGGTTATATCCATCTTAAATATATTAATATATATATTGAAAAAACACCCCACCAATATTGGAGTAGTTGTGTTTCGAAATGGGTGTGGGGCTATACCCATCTTTGGAAAAAAAAAATCTCTTATATATAAAAAACACCCTTCTAGTATCGGAGGAGTAGTAGTGTTTGGAAATGGGTGCAAGTTATACCCATGTTGAAAAAAAAAACCTATTTTAAATAAAAATGCACCCACCCCATTACTATTGGAATAGTTGTGTATGGAAGTGGGTATGGGCTCTACCCATTTTGAAAGCCATTCTTTTTTTATGGGAAAAAAAGGATTGACACATGAAAAAGGGTATTGCTTACACATACAATTTTTCATATTAAAAGGTCGTTGTTTGGTTGTGGGCAACTAAAGAACTCATAGAATGCACAAGAGATTTGGGAGAATGTCAACACATCTAGATGTGTGGGACTTTAAATGTTTGGTTACAAGAATGATCTTGGGTAGGCTTGCCAATTTGGGTTCCATTATAGGATAAAAATTATTTAGTGTTGTGGGTGATTTATGAACCTTGTGAGAATTGAAGATAAAAGTCACACGACTAGTATGGACTTGGGATACCTAAATTGTAATACAAGTTTAAAACAATAAAGGAAGAGAAAAAAAATCCTTATTTCTTATTTTTATTGTTAAAATGTGAGTATGACAATTTCAAATTTATAATAATTCATTCCATTCACATTTTGTAAGCTTTTATCTCTTTTCAAGTATGTTTAAGCTTCCATAATATGTCAAAGAAGAAATTTGAACATTCTTAGAGCTTTTAGTGCATGGTGTAAAAATGTTAATATCAAAAGTAAAAGAAAAAATAAATGTGAGGAGAACCAATCACATTGCACCTAATGCAAAATTATTAGGATAAAAAATAAAAGACAACAAAAAAGAATCATTCCAATAGGGAAAATACCAAAATTAGAAGAGATCATAGAAGTGAAACCAAAAGACCAAATTGATGAGTGCATTATTACCCTAAATAAACAATGAAAAATATACAAGTTCATTTACTATTGTTGGATAATTAAACACGTAGCAACTTTGCAAGCAACAAGTGCTAGAAAAGTGAGGTCTATAGGTTCTTGCAAATTCAAGTGAATTGCAACTTGAGATTCACACCAACAACCTACACAACAATCATAGATGAGAATTCAATGTGGGAAGACTTTGAAGAAATTTGGAATCTCATTTAAAAAACTTTCAAGGTCTAGAAACACATGTTGCTGAAATATTTTGAAGCCTTGATTGAGTTTTTATGGTATTGCTTTGATTTAAGGAAGAACAAGGGTATACCTTTGGTGGGGCGCAAATGTGAACCCCAATTTAATGGAAGTTAAGATTAGCAAAACCACAAATCAACCATGATATTCAACATGCCTTGGAGGAGGAGTTGTTTGTTGAACCAACCAACTAATAAAAACAATACACTAATGGCACGTCCACAAAACACAAGCCATAAATCATTGTGAGAAATAATGTCTTTTGCAACTTGTTCAATGCAACTAAAATGTGTTTAACACAACAAAAAATGTGTATGATGCAATTAATCATTAATTGCATTAGCTATTTTTCAATTGCATTAGACAAGTTGCAAGGGACACGATTTTTCATAATGAATCAACAAGGATAAAGATGATCACAACTAAAAATTAGAAAAACAAATGGACAACAAAAGGCCTTTAAAAAGTTGTAGGTGTAGTGAAAAAATGGGTCACATCATTGAAGAAGGCCAACCAATTTTGGAATATAATTTTCACATCTCTAATGAATTGCTTCAACAACAAGATTAGATTTTTAAAACATGGCCCACTAGGTGTGTTAATCCATATGATAAGGAAGTAATTCTCATAGATTGGATACTTGGTATGCAAGAATGTGGGTTGTTAATCACATTATAAGAATTTAAATTAAAAGTAACATAATTCATCCAAACCCACCCTACAACATTCAAAGATAGAATATTAATATTTGTGGTGATATTGGTGCAAACATAAATATCCAAGACTAACCACTATATTTTTAGGACTTGAAGTCTACGTAACACAAGGATGTAATTCATCTTATCAAAACCTAATTATTTTCACTACTACAAAAAATGGGGTGCAATTTACTAACCTAAATCACTATGGGACTTTAAAGTGAAATAATTTCATTGCATTTTATTGATTTCACCCTGATGAAAGTTATTTCATTATAATATCATTATGTAGACATCATGTTTTAATACTAGTTAACATAATTCACTATCATAATTCACTATAATAAATAGGTTTATTTTTATGTTTTTAAAAATATTCTATCTATGTTACCTTATGATATACACTATATTATTTTAAGCTACTTTAGTTATTTTAACTTATATTTTATGTTATTATAAGTTATTATAATTTATTGTACCCTAAATTATTATACGTTATTTTACCTTAAGGTATATTAAATAGTTTTTTATAAGCTTTTAAGTTATTTTAAATTTAAATTATTCAATTAACTTCAGGCTATACCTTAGGTTATTTAATTCTAAATTAGTATATGTTATTTCAAATTATTAAGTTATTCAAAGTCATTCTACTTTATGTTATTACAAATTATTTTATTTTAAGTATAATAACTTAAAATAATCTAAAATAAAATATAATGACTTAAGGTAAAAATAACCTAGACTAAAAAATAATTACCTATGAAAAATAATTTTAAATATTGTACAATATAATAACTACCAATAGATTATGATATTATAACATATAATATCCAACAATAATTTATAATAAAATAATCACCAATAATTGTAATATAACATATAATAACCAACAATAAATTATAATACAATAACAACTAATAACCATTAATAAAATAACCATCAATAACCACCAATAAAATAACCACCAATGGTTTACAATGGAATAACCACTAATAGCCATTAATAAAATAGCCATCAATGGCCATTAATATAATAACCACCAATAACCACTCATATAATAACATTAATAATCACCAATATCCATTAATATAATAATCATTAATAACCACCAATATCCATAATAAAATATCCATCAATAACCATTAATAGAACGATCATCAATAGCCATTAATAAAATATCCATCAATAGTTATTGATATAATAGCCACCAATAACCACTAATATAATACCAATCAATAACCACCAATATCCACCAATAAAATAGTCACCGATAATCACCAATACTCACTAATAGCCACTAATATAATAACCATTAATAAACACCAATATCCATAATAAAATATCCATCAATAACCATTAATAGAATAACCATTAATAGAATAACTACTAATAGCCATCAATAGAATAACTATTAATAGCCACCAATAACCATTAATAGAATAATCACAAATAACCACCAATAGCCATTAATAAAATAGCTACCAATAGCCACCAATAGAATAACTACCAATGGCCATTAATAGAATAACCACCAAAAACTATTAATATAATAACCACTAATAAGCATTAATAGCCACCAATAGAATAGATACTCATAGCCCTAATAAAAAAACAACAAATAACCATATATTAGAATTGCTTAAGATTACCAAAAATCATCTAAGGTGAACAAATTTATAATGTGAAATAACTTATAATAACCTATAATTGTCAATAATAACATAAGGTGAAATAACCTTCAATAACCCAAAATAACATAGAATAACCAAAAAAACTTATAATAGCTAAAAATAGCCTAACATGAAATAAGTTAAAATAACCAAAAGTAATTTAGAATAACTAAAAGTAACCTAAGGTGAAATAGCCCAAAAAACCCCCAAAAATTGAATAACCATAATTAATCATAAATAATATAGGGCAAAATAATTTAAATTAATGAAAAATATTCATATATTAATTGAAACTAATTTAACATAGGTTGTATTATTATATTAACAAAAAAATTATCCATTTTTTTTATTAAAAAATTCAAAAAAAGGTCATTGATATGTTATTGAATAATATATTCAACCTTTTTTTTTGTTCAAAATGATTAAAACTTTCAAAAGGAAATAAATGTAATTATGTACATTATTGATTTTTAAAAAACAAACTCGAATCATTTCATTTGAACATAATCTCAATAAGATATGAATTTTCAAAATCTACATTTTTGTAATGTTTAAAATGAAGTATTTTATAAATAAAATGTAATGTTACATATTATCACAACAAGTGGGGTGGCTTGATGGTAAGGGCGTTTGCTTCCATTCCAAAGGTGAAGGGATCAAAACCTCATGAGTGGTGTTGTGTGTGGTCAACAATGGTATGTTGACCGAATATTGTTTTATCAAACTTGTATAATATGTGCCTAGGTTGATTACGTGCCCTATGTACCTAGGTTAGATAGTGACACGTGTCAATAAATAATAGGTTTGAAAATAATGAAATTATCAATAAGATTACATATTAAATAACTAAATTTTAATTGATTTTCATGTTGGTTAGTTAATTAAATAGTAAGTGAATGGTTTGGTAAATTTGTATTTCACTTTAAAATAACCTTGTTTCACTGGGTATTAGTGAAACAATTCATTGTCCGTAACAATTGGTCCCCATTCATTAAGGGGTTAAACAATTTCCTAAGTAAAAATGTCCAAATTCACTCAAAATCTAATGAAACCCATAATGAACTAGGACCCATTTTATATTAGTGCTTATACAATCAACATAATTGCCCTACATATTACATATGGAAATGGGATGAAATGGGCATCCAATATGGGCAGGAATGAAAAGTTCGAGTGTTGTCAAAAAAAGGTTCACAACAAGTGTACAACATCATTCCCAAGTTCAAGGAATGATGGTTGATAGTCAACTATGCCATATATGTTGTAAAAGGGTTTTTACTACAAAATTACATCTTTGGAGCAAAAAGAAATAAACATGATTCAATTAGATATTGTAAACCAAAAACATGCATGGTAGGGATGTTATTTCATGAGTGTGTGAACATGATTGGTGAATAGGTGAACATGAATAAGTGAACATGATTTAATTTGGAATATTATGTTGACGTCAACAAAATATTTGGAAAATATTATATGAAACATGGGACATAATATTTGGTGATGTGGACGAATATTTTTTCATGTGTTCATGGATTAATGATATCTATGGATTAAAATGTGGATGAAAAATGAAAATGGATGAACTTTTTATGAACATTGGCAACAATTTTTTTTTTGAAAAAAATGAATAAAAATAACATGATGGAAAAAAATTATCTTGGTTTGTTTTGAAAATTTGGACACATGAAATTCTAAAGTCATATTTCATGTCATACTTTATATTAGCTTAATATGAAATATATTAAGCTCTATAACATTTAAACCATAGTGTTAAATTAAATCCAATTCAATGGTATATAAACATGTTGACCCACCAAAGAGGTATGTGCCAATCTAAATGCTACATGTTCACCACCAAAAGGCATGTGCCCATTAGGAATTAAAACAATATGAAGTAGCCCATGACATTTTACAATGTCTATACCATTTAAAGTTATGGACCATTATTACTACTTGTACAATCAAATTGCATTATTTCCCCCTCTATTATTAATTTGCATGATCTATACTTCAATTTGCATTTATTCCACCCTTACTACCTAATTGCATCCTTTTTACCTCTAAAATGTGTTTGTAATTCTTAAACTTCTATTTTACAATGGCAAGAAGAAAATTGACACCAATTGTCACACCAAACACCTTGGAATCTATGATTGAATGAATATATGTTAATCTCAAGCATATTAGATAGAATATGTGATATGATAAAAAAACAATTATTGGAATTTGAATATCTAAAAGATGACATTCGACTAGTCCTATTCTGGCATTTACTAGAAATCAAAACATGGGGAACATAATGGAAAAGGGCAGTTGACAAAACAAATAAATGGGCAGCATGGCGATGGGCGAATGTGAAAATAATTTTTTTAAAATCTTGTATTGCTCAAATAGAATGTAAACATTTCCAAGGAAGATATGGAAGACTACAATTGGGTGATGTTTACACATGCCATGGATTTCTTCAAAGAACATGCAAATTAGAAGAAGTTGATTCCAAAACATTTTTTCACAAGCTTATTGAACAATTTGTTGATAAAGGATTTGGTGGCCCTTTGTAGCTTTCTATCAACATAATTCATGAAACCCCAAACATAATTGTATGTAACTATAAACAAGCAAGCTTGGGTGCCACAAAATTTAAGAACAAAATGTTAAAACGTCTAATGAATTGTTGAAACCATGAAACATGTGCAATAGTAAAAAAAAAAAACGTGTCAACAAATGAAAGAATAACCAAAATCCCATTATTTGCATTAAATTGTGGTTTAGTACATGTGTTAACATGAATATTTGCTCAAAATATGTGATCTCAAAAGGAAATATTTAGTTATGAAAAATAAAATAAAATGAGGGTCGAATTTGAAGTTGCTTATTGAATAAATCCTAGTGACATTTGAAACAAATAATCGTTGAAAATATCATATCATAACAATAAATGATTATTGTAAGCAAATACATGATTTTGTGGTTGTTGAAACATAGGTAGTTGTTTTTCCATTTGGTGTCATTTTGGCATATGCTACTGTTTCAAACTCACGACTACCAACCAAATGATCCAATTAAAACCAATGGTTGCCATGCTAGATTTAAATGTGGAATTTGAATGGACAACTACAAGTAAGTCACCAATCCAACATGTTTCCAAATGTGCGTTATTTTGTGCATTCATGTTAGTTCAATCAAAGAAACCTAGGATAAAACTTTTTCATTTACATCATGTCGTAGTATCCATATCCACAACACTTTTGTTTAACACCATCAAAGTTGGATTTGTACCCATTTGTGGAAAAAAAAAGTTGAGGAGTGTAGATGAAGAGTTCCAAACAGAGGTTGGATACTAAGCATCTACTACCCACTTAAGGATTATAAGATATATGGGATAATTATCAAAATCTTTATTTTGGAATTTTTGAGTAGCTTGCCATAACCACCTAAAAATAATCCATGGCAAGCAGACCTAAGAAATCAAAATTTCAAAACACATTTTCATTGATAGTGCGATTACCTATTGGGTTTCCAAGCTCCCAAAAAACAATTGAATCTTTTTTAAAAATGGCCAAGAAATGATTCAAATGCAAAGGATTATCCATATGAAACACCAATATTTGTTTATGGCAAGGAAATGGACCAGCTAGTGGAGGCCAATATAATTAGTAGCTAAGTGGAAGAGGATTCAACATGCCCAAATGGTGGAATGACAAAGTTGAATGACGAAGAAAAAAATGATGCCAGAGACACCATGCCCAAAAGATGTCGTGACAATGAGGAAGAAGAAGGCACAAAACCGACTACATTAAAGACAAAAACAAACTAATGATGGAAACAACACACCCAGAGAAATTGGTTCTACTCAATATGTCTTACATAAAGACAAATGATATCATTGATATTCATAAAAAATAGTAGCATACCGCCTAGGATAGTTTATAATCCAAAACATGTAGTTGTCAAAAATTCCATTTGGATGTGAAGCTTTGTTGATTGGAGAGAACCATTTTAGAAGTTTCAAAGTCGGGTTTTATGAACATTAAATGTAGATAGAACTATTGAAAGCCAAGGCTTGAAACATCATAGAGTTGATATGTGTCAAAGTTAATTTTGGTGTATGTAAATTTTTTTTAGGGAAAACAATGGAAGTTTAAACTAACGATAAACTTTTAATAAGATATAATTAGTTGGCTACAAGCATGCAAAGTATAATAGGAAATCATTTGCTTATTAACACAATTTTTTCTAGAAGAGGACGATGTTTGGAGTTCTTTCATTGCATGTGAAAAACATTGTTCAATGATGGTGAGTGGAGAAAACAAGAATTTTCATGGAAGCCCAAGAGGTATGTGCAAGGCAAATATCTGCGAAATTACATGATATTCCTTCTCAATACAACCTCTTGGAATTGGGGCATGGAGCAAACCCTGAGATAACATTCCTTGTGGAATTCCACACCAATTGATATGGAATGGTTTAGAAAATATATAATCAAAAGGAAACATATATGCAAATGTATTCTTATGATGGCATTATTTAAAACACAACAAACTATGATATAATATCATAATTGTTGCAAGGAGGACTAGGCATGTTAGTAATATGGTTTAATATTCAATAATTCGATTTGAGATCTATCCTCATGTATTGGAATTTCACATAGGAACATGGAAGTCTGCATTACATGGTATCTTGTAAAATATGGAATGCATCACTAAGGCCTGCTTTACACTAGGAGTCATGGCCATGTTCAACCCAAATCCAATATTCCTATTGGTGCAAAAATTGAAATCAACCCAAGGGCTTTACACAAGGAGTCAAGGCTAAAAGAAAAAAAATCAATTTGCTGCAAGCTACTAATAAATGCAAAACTTTATGTATTGGTCCCAAGGCTAATAAAAGGATACCATCAAACTTGGGAACCCAATTTGTAACCTTTGAAGCCAATATTGTTGCATTTATTAATGCCTTGACATAAATGTTCTAGCATTTATTAATAAATTTGGGCCAAATTACAATCCAAAAAAGCTAAAAGTTGGCCCTATGTTTTTCTATCCTTTATTCCTAGTGTAAAGTGGGCCTAAAAAACATTAACTAACTTGCTTGGACACTTGAATTATTCTCCATCCTCTACTTTTGACATTGAAAGCATGGGAAAAACGGGTGATAAAAATCAATACACAAGATGATACACTTTGGTCGTTATGTAGTAGGGTGTTTTTGAATCAAAATTTGAAAAACAATGTAAGGCAAATTTTGCTTTCCTAAATTGATTAAGAATATGCTTTCAAACATTCATCCTTTTGCAAGTTAAATAATTTATCAACATAACACCATACAAAGGATTTATTTGATTTTTTCAAATAATGCCATTTTCCCATCAATATTCATTGGAAACAATTATATTTATTCACATGTATATTTGGTAGGGCCACATGTGTGTGAAACATGGAATGTTGGTTGTAATATAAAGAATGCTAGATATTTACAATGGAAAGTATATGTTGGAAAGTAAAACATTCACATTGGAATGGTGTTGATTGGAAAGGGGCAAGAAAAATAGAATTGCCATATAAGGAAGTGTAGCGAAAGAATCCAACAGAGAAAACATCTTTATTAGAGCTCTCCACCCAACCTGAGGATTGCACAAAGGCTCGTGACAGAGCAATCCACCATTGAGCTCAACACATAAACAACATGTTTCATTCCAATGCTTCATCATTTATGAAAGTTCTGATTATATGATCATATAAAAGAGGATTCCTAATCTTAGGTGGTGAAACCCTAGAAGCCAAGACTTGGGGCTTTAGCTTCAACATATGAAGGTAATATAAAACCCCTTAAGGGATTAGAGTGGAACTCCTCTATTGCCAAAAAAGGTAGCATCTTGGACAAACTTTTGCATTTGAATGAAGAACATCAAAGCTTTCAAAGGAAACATACATGAATGCCATTCAAAATTCATCACATCATTGAATGGTGAAAAATTTATTTGTTCAAGTTTGTCATGGATGTGAGGAGTTCAACAAAACCATGTGAGGTATCGAACACAATAGAATCCATCAAGTAGTGTTGTTGTGCACATGCTGGATGTAAGGTAACCATGCCTATAGCTTAGCTATGGTCGCCATCCCACACAAAAAAAAATGTGCCTTGAAAGAAACTTGAGATTTGAATCTCCAAGAAGGACGCTTTCAAAATTTTCATTTTTTGAATGCCAATGGGCATTCCAAGAGTCAACATAGGAATTAACAAAATTCTTCCACTCCTTTCCAATTTATGGGAGATAGATATAATACCTTATCTCCCTTGTGGTATTTAATCCGAAATTCTTGTTCCATCTTCAAGACATCTATCTTGAGGGCATGATTGACAACAAACATCGAACTCATCCTACACAAAAGGATGTTCATCCAAACCTTCCTATTTAGCAATATCTCATGCTTGTCAAGGATTTTAGTTGAATTGAACGTATGTTGTTGGATAGTTTGAGTTGTCCTATCAAAAGACATGTTATCCATGGTCTTGGGAGCTTATGAAATGTGTGAACCCTAAAAGAAAGAAGGAATTAATCACTAATAAACAAAGTGAGAATTGAAAATAAGTGATGGGGAAGTTTAACCACTAACCTCCATTGCTTCACTTGTGGGAGTCATCATGAAAGCCTCCCTAATGGCATCCTATAAAACAAAGTTGAAAACCTTTAGACAACTCATATAATATGGTTCCAATATTTCCAAATGAAATGGGAAAAGATTAGAAATTACAATCCCATTGGAGTTCAATTTAAAGCTCTTGCAAACAAATTTAATAGCCAAAAAGAATGAAAAGTGAACTTGAACTCCACTTGGCTATTTTTGGTACCAATAGTAGTTTGGAATCGCTTAAAAAAAAAGAAAAAAAAACTAAAAGAAAAAAAAACCAAAAAATAAAATAAAAATTCAAACTTGAATTTTGAAGTTGTAATGTGTCGCCAAGTTACTTCCAGTGCCTACAATAGCATGGAGGTACTTGTAGATTTATATTTTTTTTAATCAAAAATTTAAAAACTTGAGCTTTAGTTTGTCACATAACACCAAACTATTTTTAGGGCTAAAACTAGTTTAAAGGTACCTCCAAAAAAATTATATAATTTTTTTCAAACCAAACTTTTTTCTGAGCTTGAGTTCGAATTTGTCATGCACCACTAAACTAGTCTTAGAATTGAGACTAACTTAGAAATACTTGCCAGAAAAAACCCTAGTTTTTTTTGCACTTGAACTTGGGTTTGTCATGTGTCTTCGAACTACTTTCAACGCCTAGCTTTGCTTGAAGGTACTTGCAATTTATTTTTTAATAATAAAATTCAAACTTGAGCTTAGGTTTGGCATGCACTGTTGCGTTACTCTTGGAGTAGCTTAAAGTTACATGTGAAAAAAAACCAAAAAAAACCAAAAAGAAAAATTTGAAATTGAATTTAAGCTTGGTGTCACAACCCTAGTGTCACAACCTTAACCTTGGGCTCGTGACCAAAGCAAAGGCTTGTGAAGGTGTGGGCCAAGTGTGAAGGCTGAGAGTCACATTTCGTGTTCCTGAAAGTGTGGGAGAGTGTGAGAGAATGAACCCCCAGATTCCCAAGTGAGCTCTCACTTTGGGAGTTGGAGTCTTGATGGACTTTTGAATTTTCAGAGAGTGGTAGCAGGGGTAAAAACCCATTGGATTGAGGAGTTCCTTATTTCGTTGAAAAGCTCTTGGAACATAGATGTCTAAAATGGGTTCGCATGCCCATTTGGACACTTAAAAACACAAGTTATGACCAAAAGAAGGGTTGGCAGTCAAATTGTCAAATTGACTCTCGACCAATAAAAGTTAGGAATCGCCTTGATTTCCTTGCATGTAGGTGGCATGCCACATACCATTGGAACATTCTCAACGAGGGCTACAACTTTGCTTTAAAACTCATCTCAATCGAAGGTCTGCACACAAAGTTATGGGCCCCCAAATTCGTGAGAATCCTAACTTTGGGAATTTTGGGACTCCCAAGACAAAATGATATTCGGGTGCTGGTCCCATGGCCAAGCACAAAGTATACTATAAGGGGGAAGGTGGTGGCTTCCCTCAAGTCTGGGCCATGGTGAGTCTTGTGAATCCATGTTTGCTCGTGACTCGTCCGTGCACCGAAGTGCTCCAACTACGCATTAACCAACTTGTTATTTGGTTTGCACAGATCCATGTGAGTAATTGAATTACTTATCAATCTTCCTAATCCCATCCCGGAGCTCTAGCACAACCCTCTACCCCCAAAATGTTGCAAGCTAAGGAGTGTGCCCCAACTCCTTCTCCTTCAGTTGTCTTCACCTTTGGATTCATAGTTGAGTCCATCGAGGAGCTTGGGGGTGCATCATTTGGCATGTGTTGTTGAACTACTCTTGGCATTGAAAGTAATTTAGAAGTACTTGTTAAATTTAATTTTTAAGTAAAAAAAAATCCAAATCCAAAAACCAATTACATAAAAAATTAATTAAAAAATTCATTACTCGATTGACTGGCCATTCCATTAAATTGACACTAGGTGGGTCCCAAAAAATTGAAAAAATTAGGTTATTTGATAATTATGTGTAAATGGAATTTTCAAATTTTCAAATTAACCAGCCTGTGGAGATTGAAAAAAAATCAAAAATCAGCCAACATTAGTTTTTACCATGGTACCAGTGTAGTAGGTGCTGGGTGGCCCAAGGCATGATCTTACACCCTTGAGCTAGATATTTTGTGTTTCACTACTCTTTTTTCCATACTTCACCCCTACCTTCAGACCCTCCTTCACACCTATTTTTCAAAAATCTTGGTTTCAGTTCCACATATAAATAGAATCCAGGAACTTGGTTTTGAGTCCAGTTCCTAAAAGGTTTTGGTTTCAGTTCTAAAACCAGTTCCAAAAATTAGACCTAGTTTTAGTTTGACTCTAATTAATCAAAACTGAGTACCTGGTCAACACGAGTCTTTACATTGGGAAAACCCCTTGGCGGAGGGATGTGTGAAAGTACAGGATCTGCCTTGGCTCTCGCCTTGCATGGGTCCCTTATTTCCAAATAGCCTCTTCCGCGAGCTTCACCTGATGTAAAGCACTCCAAGATTTTACTGACATGTAAAGCACTCCAAGATTTTTCTCTTTGAATTTGAAGTCACATCCTCGCATGGAAGAATTGTTCCTCAGTTGAAGGAGCCTTTAGCTAATCACATGCAGGCCCTCCACCATTTGAATTAAAAAACCTTTCATAATTTACACTGAGGAGGCCTATTACCAGGCACCTGGCTCCCCTATAGGCCTTCCCAGGGGGAGCAGGCATGTTCCCCTGTACAGGAAATGGGGAGCCTTAATCTTACAGAACAACAACTGAAGATTTTCAAATCTGGTAAGATTTCAAGGGAACTCGTGCAAATTGTACTCAAAAAAGTAAAAAGTAAAATATTCTCTCACATATTCATTATAAATTTGCCAAATTTAATCACTCCCCAAAAAAGAGTTTGCCATATTTAGACATGTTCCTAGTGAATTAAGTTAGGTTTCTATGCCGGATTTTCTGTTGTTTTGAGAGTTTTCCAATAACTTGTTGCCAGCAATACTAAATCCTTTTTGGGATGTTGCCAATGGTGCTCCATTACCAAAATGAAAAAAACAGACTGAGGAATGTGCATAAAAGGATCATAAATTGAATCTGTCATCTACGTTCATGATTCAATACAGAGTTGTACTCCACTTGTTCTTTGAAACTTTCCACCTTCTTTTAGGTGAGACAAAAGAAACTAAGGCCTGCTTTACACTAGGAGTCAGGGCCAATGTTCAACCCAAATCCAGCATTCCTATTGGTGCAAAAGTTTAAATCAGCCCCAAGGGCTTTATACTAGGAGTCAAGGCTGAAATAGAAAAAAACTTTTCAATCTGCCCCAAGTTACTTTATGGCCTCATATTGGCTCCTAGGCTGAAAAAAGGATACCATCAAATTTGGGAGGCCAATTTGCAACCCAAAAATGCTCAAAGTTGGCTCCAAGTTTTTTTGGCCCCAACTCTGAGTGTAGAGCGGGCGTAAGTCCAAGACCAAGAGTAAAGTCAATTTGCGTGGGGTTTCAAATTTTCTCTTACTTTTAGTACTTATTAACAACTTTTTGTTGGTGCCCTATTTTATTGTTCTTCCGGAGCCAAGCCAACGAGCATTGCAGGTGTGTTCTGAGTTCTGACTGCATCTGCTTACTCTAAAGTGAGTGACTGGAGTTTGAGGACAGCATAGATGGAAGCTTGGACCACATCATGTAAAGGTCTGTACCTGCTGATTTCTCAGGTTTTGGAGCCTTCTTAAGTGGTAGAATCAGCTGCCATGACCGATTCTGTTATTTCCTATGTACCTATCCCTATTGATGACCTACTTAAGCTATTTTGCTACCCAACAGATTTCTTAGTTGACCAACACCCATGGCTTGGTGATCAATAGAGCAACATTAATGTATGGGGTGGCAGATCATGTCATTTTCTTGACGACATTATATGACCTAATGTTCCAATGATGACCATACATGCATAATGGTGACCAAAATATGTCTGCTGAACATAAATTTGTGTGTAAAAGGTTGAATCTGCCATCCCAGACTTTATGTCATGGAATGGTCTCGCCCTTGGCGATATGTTGGGTCTGTTGCCTAGCTCACCCTGATGGGCTTGTGTGTGCCTTACTTAATATAATGGGCTTGAGCATGCCATCCTAGTACAGAGACAAGTATTCAGTAACTAAGGTGGCCTCTTTGGAATTATTGAGTAAGGCAATCTGTTGCAGAATGGACAACCAGTGATTAAATTGCATGATTTGCTTTTTTAGGGGTGATTAACAACATTGGAAGATTTGATTTATTTTTGGTTGATTAATGTTGTTTAGAGATTTATTTACTTTTTGGCGATTTATATTTTATTTTTATGGGTTTTCCTGGGATGGGATTCATCTAGCTCTGGCTGGAGAAAATTCAACCCTTTCACTGGCAATAACAACTCTTGGTGGGTTTAAAAATTTTAAAACCGTGAGATCTCTATTGGGGGAATTAATGGGGGGTCGTTACAATGCTCATACAGCAGGGTTGTAATTGTAACTCAATCAATGGCCCGCCTCAGGTTCAGATTAGCTTGAATATAAATAGTACAAGTCAAATGTCTCCTGGTAGACACCTCGTCTTTCCAGATCTTCACATGTAGCTAACTTAGATGTGGCACGCATAACAACTCTCATCAGAAGACAGTAGTCATTATCTGCAGGGAGTGCTGCAGTGAAAACAGTAGTATAAAATGCAATCCTTGTAGTGTACATCTTGTCTGAAGCAATAGGGATGTTGGTTGAAGCAATAGCGATGTTGGTCAAAGCTAGTTGTAGTTTGAAACCAACACAGATCGTTGGAATTTAAACAGAAAGTTAGAGATATTACATTTAACAATGGATAGCATAAATAGTGCTTTTATCATATTTTGCGAGAGAATGAAGCTAGTACTTCGGAGTAGCAAGTGATAGTACTCCTTAGAAGTTGTCGGTGGGTTGCATTGTATGTCCCATTGTTGTTCTAGAGCTGGGGTTTTGTGCACTTCTTTATTTCAAGATAGAGAACATATACATATATTCCAATGTTGGTTGGGTGTCAATTTTTCAAAGCTCATAAATTGGTCTATCACTATAATGCAACATAGCTACTTGCATGCTTACATATGGTAATCATTATTTTCTAATTTTTTTCTTGTGACGGTTGTGTTGGCCATCAACATCAATGGTAAAGCTACAATGACAGTTGTGTTGACCATCAATAGCAATGGCAAAGCTACCATGACTTTGTGACTTGCCACTATCATGGGGGTGGAAGATAGGATTGCACACCATGTCCATTGTTACAATAGTGTTGTTGGCCATGTCCTTTGGACCAATTGTTTTTTCATGCATTATGTTTAAGGTTTGTGTAAAAGAAGTCATCTTTAACCTTTTGTAAAAGCAATATAGGTAGAGCAATGGAATTTTGTCAATTGTTACCTTGTAAACTTGAAGTTTTGGGAAGATCAAAGGTACTTGGTAGTAGAAGATTTTCGATGATTATTGTCATGTTTGATATATTTAGGGTTTGAATTGTAACTTCTATTGTTGGTCCATGATCATCTCTGACATCTTTTAAGTGTTATAATAATCATAAGGTTTGTAGGTTGTATAGGGGACCAATTCTTAAACCTTCTTCTATTGGTCTTAAGGTTTAAACTTATAACTAAGTGTGATTTAGATTAAAAGTTTTGGCTAGGTGGCATGGCTCCAACATCATTGGAATGGCAAACTTTACATTTCCACCTACCCCAAAGTGGTGACAAGCATCACAACCATCACAACCAAAGTCAAATGTTGAAATTGCCCTGATGGACCATGTCTATCCTATTTTTTCAACATCCTATCATTCCCATCCCATGTAGTTTACTTCAACCAATCCCTTCACCATCATAAGGTATGTTAACATTTTCTACCTTTGATTTGTTACATCAACCACATGTTATTCCCCACCCATTAATGCCCACGATGGGCTACCCCCTTTCACATCCATGTGTTCCATGTCCCACATGTGCACGTCTTTACTTAGCAAGGGCAAGATTAATTCGTCATTAGTTAACATGTTCTACTCATAAATAATCATCAATTATAGGGGTTACAATGCCCCCAACATTACTAAATTCCCCCCTTTCTTCTACTTGGGCATGGATTGCATATGTCTATATCAACAATGCCTTCCATCTAGGTTCCCAACACCCCTGATCATACCACCATATTCCATATCCTCTCCATGGCAATGTGCAACATGCCTTTCATATCCCTTTAGTATGTATGGCCACTGACCCATCCAACATTGCAACTCAACATGCATTTTTACTCTTCCTTTTTTAATATTTGTTTTATCCTCCATAGGGTGGTGAAAAAGGCCACCAAAAGACTTGCACTCACCTCTATTGATACATAACTAGTGATTGATTGGGAAACTTTGCAATCCAAGAACACACAATTAGAACCCAAGTTCTAATTTCTTGTAAATCTTCACAAATAGCTACAATTTTTTTCCACCTCCATCAACATAACAATGTTGTACATGGCTAACACATGTAATGGAATATGTTCGAATAGTGCGTGCATTGGCTTTGAGCACTTTGGCTATCCCATCTAATGAGACCACAACAACCTTTCACCTTCTTCACCCATCAACAAAGGTTGACCTTCCCCCCTTTTGTCAATGATTTCCATTCAAAAACCAAGGTTACTTTAGATTGGGAAACATTTATTTCCACTTTAGCATGTTCGCCACATCTTTCATCTATTGGTTCTTCAAATATGATGTATGAACTTTTATGAAATTGTTTTGTCCTAGATGATTATATGAATGACTTTCAAATTTTTTTTGAGGTATGTGGGCACATTGCTCACGGTCATATTTCCACATTTGTACCACATTTGCTTACAAAATCATAACTACTAATTGTGGAAAAATATATCAATGACATCTGGCCCATCATGAATGGAAATGTCATCTATTAACATATCACCCACACACTCGCCATTCATTTCAAAAATACATTCATGGAATATTTTATTTTTCACCAATTTGGTGTGGTGACATGGGGTGAATGTGAGACAATGGTCCATGGTGACACACTCCCAAGCTCCTTAATAAACTCAAATCTGAGTCCAAGTTGAACATGGCGAAAGAATGAAGAGTTGGGAACACATTTTAATTCGCAACACTTGGGAGGTAGAGGGGCATGCTAGAGCTCCAAGATAGGGACTAGGAAGAGTGACAAGCAAGTCAATCACTCACACAAACCAAACAAACCAAACAACAAGTTGGTTAGTGCATAGTTTGAGCACTTTTGATGCACAAACGAACCACGGGTAAACACACACTCACGAAATTCATCATAGCCTGCGCTTGGGGGAAACCACCACATTCCCCCTTATAATACTATTTGTGCTTAGCCACAGGGCCTACACCCAAATGTCATTTTGTCCCGGGACTTCCAAGTTGAAAGTCTTGAAATTGAGACTTTTGCGATTTTGGAGGCCCATAATTTTTTGTGTAAACCTCCGATTGAGGTGAGGTCTAAAACAAAGTTATAGTCCTCATCAAGAGCTTTTCAATGATATGTAATAAAACACATAAATGCAACTAAATTAGGGAGATTCTTGACTTTTAATGGTCAAAAGTCAAATTGACAAATTGATTCCCAACCTTCCTTTTGGCCATAACTTATGTTTAAAGTGCCCAAAATGGGTCATGGGAGTCCAATATAGACATCTAAGTTCCAAGAGCTTTGCAATGATAAAAAAAACCTCTCAATCGAATGAGTTTTGACCCGTAAAATCTCCTTATGAAAATTCAAAAGTACATTAAGACTCTAACCCCCAAAATGGGAGCTCATTTAGGAGTGCGGGGGTTCATTTTTTCACATTTTCTTAAATTCCCAGGAGCATGAAATGTGACTCCCAGGCTTCACTCTCGATATGCCCCTTTGTAAGCCTTTACTTCGGTCACAAGCCTAAGGCTAAGGTTGTGACACATGGGGTTTGTGCTATTTTGGATATGCATCCAAATTCAATGGTACTACACATGGGCATTTACAATGTTTTCAATTTTATATCATGGACAACCATTTTTCAAGAATTATGATTTTTAATCAATACTTTGGATCAGATTTTCCCATTTGTTTGATGATTTGATGCGTGTTCATCCCCATTATATTTCTTGTAAGTTTTTCAACACAAGGATTTCATAATCATTTTGTTCAAGTTTTGTACACAACAAGGGGATCCTTTGGGCAAAATGTTGTTCACTTAAGCACATTATTGCATTCTCTGCCCTATTATAACAACCCGCCCTATTTATGTTTTTCTTTCATTCGTCGATGATATGCATGTTGTTGCTCTTGTTTTAGATGTGGTACCTATCTTTTTATGTTTACAAGTGGAAGCATTAGAATATTCCATTTAGTCAACAAAATGTGTAACTTGATGTCCACATGGATTAGATTCATCCATATCATTTCCATAAGGTTTTCTTACACCTAACATAGGCTTATGTATTCTAAGTGCATTAATGGGTTTTATGACATTTGTGAAATCCTTTGTTGTAAAAGCATTTAAAAAATATTTCAACACCATAACTAATTTCCATATGATTGTACATCCACGTGCAGTTGTTGCAATGTTTTTGTTTTCTTATGTCCAACACCCAAACTATTTAGTATGAACCATATTTTCATCTCTAGGTATTTTACAAATTTACATTAAGTTCGATTTGCATACCAATGTGCAAACAAGATAACACAAATTACACCCGCCTGCTTTTGGGATTGTTTTTGGTGAAATTTTTTATAAACATTATTTAAAAGTTTTCAAAATTTTCTTCAAAATTCTTTATAATTTCTTAAATATTATTATGTTGAGGTTTATGTAAAATATTTCAAAATATATGTAATTGTCAAAAGTTTTGAAGTTTATTTATAAGTCCTTTTTAATGTTAAAAAACACAATTACAATGTTTAATGAATGATTTTGAAAGCTTATTATTCATCATATATTTTTCAAACTAATTCACATGTTCTAATGATATATTATGAACCCTACCATATAAAAAAACTTATACTTTCAACACCAAATTAAATTACTACTTTTAAACATTAAAAAACTATGGGTTGGTTACATTTATTATGGTTCGTGTTAATGTGATTACACCCACCATAACTATGTTGGAGAAATTATTGAATGCAGGATTTTTGAACATTACAATGGGTCATTTGGCTCATCATTTGGTCATTTTACTTGCTTCTTTAGGGGGATTGGCCTTCTTTCAATGGTTTGATTGGTTGCCCTTGCCTTCCTGGGGTGTTGGGCTTTGATTGCTCCTACACTTGTCATTCATTTTCAAAAGGATGATCACCCTATTCTTTTCAATGTGGTGGCACACGTCAAGACCAACATTTTTTCCTTCCACTTGGTATTGTGGGATACCCAAATTTTATTACCGCAAGTTGTTTGTTTTTTAATCCCTCCTTTTGAAAGTCTTGTGGTACAATCATATCCTCATTTACAGACTTTTTTTACGCACTACTTACATGAACATGATTTTTCCATGCTTCTAATAAATGTTCATTCAAACACCATGTGAGCACGTTTCTAATCTTGT
>Ga0116230_10000941_pt1 | contig 26646 bp, 25 predicted proteins | sample S1TSphfallax_3_FD_88678 | JGI IMG/M metagenome (GOLD analysis project Ga0116230, IMG submission 88678) | Host-associated microbial communities from peat moss isolated from Minnesota, USA - S1T2_Fd - Sphagnum fallax MG | ecosystem: Host-associated > Plants > Peat moss > Unclassified | place... | reverse complement strand
GTTGAGAAGAGTAACTTCTACAACCTTGTCTTCTTCGCTAACAATAGAGTTAATTAAAGAAATGAGCAGGTCTTTGTTTTCTTCAACGCCAAAGATTTTTTTGAAGGCGATGTCAACGCGAGGGGATATTGTTTCCATGTTCTCTAACTGATCCTAATGATTCTAGGGTTGCCGTAACAGCACATTAATATTTCACCATGTTTTTTTCGGAGAAAATCATGATTCTAAAATATCCTCAGAACCCCTGGTGCCGGCTGCAGGACTTGAACCCGCGACCTACTGATTACAAATCAGTTGCTCTACCAGCTGAGCTAAGCCGGCGCCTATTTTCACTTATTTATCAGGTTTCGTACTGTTTTACTACTTTTTTTCGCCTTATGGGGATTGGCTACATTTTTATAAACACAGCACAGGTAAGCCCTGGGGTTTCATTGCTGATCCCTAAAAGTCGATGAAAAGTTGCGCGTCCTCATTCATGTCTTTGCTTTTTACGAAAACCCCTAATTAATGACAATCTTGCATTCTAGGGAAGATTTATGTATACAAAAGGGAAAGATACTAATATTTTGATAGCCAATTTTAAGAGGTTTTTTATGAGTACTGTAACAACACTGAATTTATCACCACGCACACTATCAGGCACAGGGAGTGCGCGAGCTATTCGGTCTTCAGGGCTGGTTCCAGGTATTATTTATGGTAATAAAAAAGCTCCAGAAATGATTGCTATTGATCCGCAAATCTTACTGACAGAATGCTTACAGCCAGGCTTTTTTAGCAAGCTATATTCCGTAGCGATTGAGGGTAAAATGCAAGAAGTCTTAGCAAAATCTGTACAATTTCATCCTGTCACCGACCGCCCTCTTCATGTGGATTTTATGCGGGTAAGCAAGGATGCTAAAGTTCATGTGTTTGTGCCAATTATTTTTATCAATGATGACAAAGCACCCGGCATTAAGCGGGGTGGTGTTTTAAACATTGTCCACCATACCCTTGAATTGGTTTGTCCTGCCCAGTCTATTCCAGAAAAGCTTGTAGTTGATTTAACGGGGCGTGATATTAATCAAACAGTTCACTTGGAAGAATTGGATTTACCTGAAGGAGTAGCTGCTGCACACCCTGATAGGGATACAACAATTGCTACTATTGTTGCGCCAACAATTATGGAAGAAGAAAAACCTACAGAGGCACCGTCAGGAGGAACAACATCTGCCGGTAGTGGTTCTGTACCCCCAACAGCTTCTTAAAAAAAGTCATTTCATTGATGTTTGTGTTGGTCGGGTTGGGGAACCCTGGAGAAAAGTATTCACTTAACCGTCACAACATTGGTTTTATGCTCGCAGATTCCTTTGCAACTGCTTATCATTTCCCCCCTTTTAAAATAAAATTTTCAGCGGCTGTTTGTGAAGGTACCATCGGTAAGCACAAAGTTATTCTATGCAAGCCCATGAGCTATATGAACCTTTCTGGTCAGTCTGTTAAAGATTTAATTCGTTTTTACAAAATCCCAACTTCTCAAACCTATGTGGTCCACGATGACCTTGACTTAGCGCCTGGGCAAATTAAGCTCAAGTTGGCTGGCGGGAATGGTGGCCATAATGGTTTGGCAAGTCTTGACCAACATATTGGCAAAGATTATTGGCGGGTACGCTTGGGTATTGGTCACCCTGGTCGTCCTCTTGCCCATCCTGATATAGTGACACAATATGTGTTGAGCAATTTTTCTAACCAAGATAAGAAATGGTTATCTCAAGTGCTTGGTGTCATCACTCAAGAAGCAGATAGTCTTTTTGGCGCTGATCCTGGCGTGTGGTTAACTAAAGTATTCCAAAATCTGAAGATATAGGATGCCTTCTTTATCATCAAAATTCTTTTAGGATTAGCCTCTTTGTATTCAAAATGAAAAAGAGTATACTCCAAATATGTCCGACATTTATGGAGTATATTCTTAAATGAAGTTTACAAATAGGATATTAAAATTACCTCAATCCCGCAGTTTTTTCCTGTTTGGAGCCAGAAATACAGGTAAGAGTACGCTATTAAAACATGTTTTTGGAACAAAAGAGGCTTTTTGGGTAGATCTTCTTGATCCAGACTTAGAAGAGCGGTACGCACGAGATCCGAATAGTTTTAAGTATGAAGTTATGGCTCTTAAGGATGCAGTCCCCTATGTCATTATTGATGAAATACAAAAGCTACCTAAACTTTTGAATATCGTTCACCAATTGATAGAAAGTACAAACAAAATATTTATTATGACGGGATCCAGCGCACGAAAATTACGCCATGGCGGCGCCAATTTATTGGCTGGTAGGGCGTTTGTCTATAATTTATATCCTTTTTCTGCCCTTGAGCTAGGTAAAGACTTTGACTTGGATGCAGCATTACGATGGGGTACTTTACCTGCAATAATATATAAAATGCAGTCAGAAGAGGATAAAAATAGGTTTTTACAAGCTTATGCACAGACATATCTTAAAGAGGAAGTTTGGTTGGAGCAATTGATCCGAAAGATTGATCCATTTAGAAAATTTTTAGAGGTTGCAGCCCAATGCAATGGTCAAATCATTAATAATGCAAATATAGCCAGAGACGTTGGAGTAGATGATAAAACAATTAAACAGTATTTTTCCATACTAGAAGATACGTTAATGGGGTTTATGTTAGAGCCCTTTAATGGGTCATTTCGCAAAAGGCTCCATTCAAAGCCAAAATTTTATTTTTTTGATCTGGGGGTGTGCAGAGCGTTAACACGACTATTATCTGTTCCCCCTAAAAAATCCACTACTGATTATGGTCATGCGTTTGAGCACTTTATAATACTAGAGTGTGTCCACTTAGCAAGCTATTACTATCCTGAATATCGGTTTTCCTATATAAGAACAAAAGATGACGTTGAAGTTGATTTAATCGTAGAGCGACCTGGAAAAAAGATTCTATGTATTGAAATCAAAAGCTCAGAAATTGTGCGGGAGGAGAAGCTATCAGCTTTTAAAAATTTAGTAAAAGACATAGAAAATAGCGAGGCCATTTGTATTTCTCAAGAAATTCATGCAAAAAAAATTGGTAACATTATGGTCCTGCCATGGATGGATGCCTTGCATCAATATTTTACAGCGTGAATAGGCATAAGACTCATTTTCACTGAAGGATTTGAATTGTAACTAAAAAAGCGGGGATTGCCCCCGCTTTATGATCTATTTGGCCTAAAGAATATTTATTGTCCAGCTGGTACATTAGGTCCTTTCTGACCGACCATTTCCTCAGGCATTTGTTTGCCAGGACCAGCGTCACTTGGAATCTCATCAGCAGGTAGGTCCTGTAGATCAGGAGTATGATGAATACCACCACCTGCATCCTCATTGTGAGGCTTGTGGCGCTTACGGTGATGTTTCCTCTTCTTGGATTTCTCTTTGCCCATCGCTCCTTCTTTTTTCCCTTCCCCTTCAGCGGCACCTGCTTCAGCAGCAGGTGCCGAATCTGCAGAAGCTTCTGCAGAAGCAGCAGCTGGCTTTTGGTCTGTAGCTTGACTGGCTAAAGCAGCAGGTATGGCTAAAGCAGCAATCATTGTACTTAAAATCAGTGGTAATCTCATTATTTAATCTCCATTAATAACTAACGACAACTTCACATTTGTTAGCATAGCATCAAAAATAAAAAAAAACACAATACATTTTTTGGATATTTTAATTAAGTGGAGGCATTGTGACATAAAATCTGTTTAAACCCTCATGCTATCACAAGGATCGAAAAAAAGTTAAAATTTTCCTAAAATAATGCCATACTTCTAAATACAGAGCATAAATACCAGTATATTATGAAGGGAGACCACTCAAAAAGGAATTCAAGATAAGGGCAAAAAAGGGCAATTCTAAAGATTTAAGAGACGGGAATAAAAGATTTCATGTCATATGAGATAGAGCAACTGGGTCATTTAAAGAAACAGGAGTTTTTATTCTCCATGAAGAAAGTTCCCAACCTTTCATGCAGGTAGCGAACCAGCCCTCTTTTTTAAGAAGAGGAAAATCTTGCTCTTCTTTTGCTAACCTTGAGCCATTGCCTTCTTTTCTAACGCAAACACCCCTTGGAACGCCCCATGAAGGCATTGTTGAGTTGAAACAAAAGGTTAAGATTCCTCAAAAAAAGCACTTAAATAATATGGGAAAAAGTCCGCCATCAAAAATTCCCATATCTCAGACATCCAAGTTCTTTTCTCATGAGGTAGAACGAGGAATTGAGGGATCAAGAGAATTGAGAACGTCATACAAGGGAATGGGTATATATCGTTGGGTAAATGGAGAAATTAAGCTATCCATGAGTAAAATGTCAATTATGAGTTTAGTGTTTGGGTTACTGTTCCTGGGATTCTTATTTTTTATTATTGGATTTTTGGCAGCTGTTGCCACGTTAGTCCCAAACGATAGACCCGATGCCCATTCAGCTTGGCAAGCATCCAATACTCCTCAAGATCAAGGAACAGGAACTGGGAAGCTTGGGTTTATGGCTGGTAGGGTTGCAGAAGGTTATATAGGTAATAGTGTGCGTAAACAACTTGCTCCCGTCAATCGGGCCTTAGGGGGGGCGGCTGCAGTTGTACCAAGGCCGTTACAGCCATTTGCACGCTATGGTATGGGTAAAATTCACATGGAAGCCACCAGCGCAGTTCGCCAAGTAAATCCTTTTGCAGCACATCTCAGAAGAAGAGAAAGAATACCAGCAGTTGACCAACAGCCTTATAGCCCTGTGCAGTCACCACCACGCATATTGCAGCAGTATCCTACCCAGCAACCTCAAGCATATGGCCCCCCTGGCATATATCATTCCCCCCAAGTTGACCATCAGGTGCCATCTCCTGTACCACAAGAAGCGCCTATTGGAATGAGAGGATATGTTCCAGCATATCCCCCTCCACAACAACAGCAACAGCAGCCAATAATGATGCAACAGCCATATTTACAACCATCACCGCAAGCTATGGTTTCTCAGCCAGCTATGCCTCCTCAACAAGTTATGATGCCCATGGTACAGATGTTACCTCAGCAACAAATGGCTGTGCCAGTTCAGCAGCAGGTGATGCAGCCCCCTCCTTACCCACAAGCCATGGTACCTCAACCAGGGTATTATCAGTAAGATTTAATTTAATGTGAGTTTTGGATAAGGGAAAAGGTATGTTAGGCTAAGCTCGTTCTTAAATCGACCAAAAAATAAGAAGGGAGCTTAGCCAATGAGATATAGCTAACACCTTATTATGCAAAACCGAGGTAAATTATTTTTGATCCCCTAATGTCTTCTGATCATATCAACAAGATGGCTTGCCGCATTTGGGTATAAACTCGATATGAAATAACGTGTGAAGGAAGAGCCTTTGCCTTTACTTTCAACGTCACTTTCAACACGTACAACAGATCTTAAGGCCAGGCCACTTATGCTCCTCTTTTAACCACTCAATATCATCGGTAATTGTGCAAATCCGCTTTTCAATGCGCCCATGTCCTTTATCATTATGTTCAAATACAGCATGGGAAAAATCATGAATTTGATTAAAGTAATCTTTAACATCCGTGTATAGGGTTGGCTGGTTTTCTTTTAAAGCAATAACATAATCCCCGCCTTTATCTTGAATGATTTCGCAAATTTCACGCTGACAACCCATTGCGTCAATTGTTGTGACTGTATTTTCCAAATCCATCATTTCCAGTAAAATTGGTATGGCCTTGATCTCGTTTGTTTTCTCATCAACTTTTGTTTGATATAGAACAAGCTTATGGCGTGAACACCAAGCGCTTACCACATGAAGCGGTTTGTCTTTACTGCTATTATGGATTGTTTTGCCATCTATGGCTTGATGCCTAAGGACATCCTTTTCCAGATTCCTGGACTCGCAATAGGCCGCTATGCTTTGTGTATAATTCACAAACCACTTGTCAAACTCGTCCGGATCAAGGGAATCAAATAACCTGTTAAATGTGTCGTGAGTAGGAGTAAATAAAGGAAGATCAAAATATTTATCGAAAATAGACTTGTTCGTCTCCACATAGTCAGCTATGCCTGTAAAACTGTCTTCTCCAGCCATTATGGCACACATTGACATAAATAGGAGCGATTCAACACTATAAGTTTGTTGGTTAAGGCTCGTTTCCAATAGTGGCGTTAAGAAGTATACCAGTATGCAAGACAGCACAGCCTATATTGATGAAGACAAGATTTCTAAGGATGCGCAGTGGGATGGTCTGCATGGTGTCATCACCAATGACAAGATGATCAGTGCAACAGAAGCATTGGCCAAATATGCACGGTTATGGGTGATTGAAGAATCTTTCCGTATCAATAAGCACGACCTTAAAATGCGCCCGATTTACCACTGGACACCCCAACGTATTGAAGTACACGTTGCCTTGTGTTACATGAGCTTCAGTCTTCTGCGGCATATTGAATACGGAGTTGCTTTAACCCAAAAGCTAAGTCCGCGAGAGATTATGGACTCTTTGCTGGGTGTGCAGGCATCGATTTATCAACACAAGAAAACCAAGGATTTATATAGAATGCCAGGTGTCATGGGGCATGACGTTCGTAAAATTTATAAAGCCTTTGGCCTTCGTCGCTCTCTTGATCCCCAAATCTACCTGAAAAATTAATTTAATGTAGTGCTCAAAATAAAATACATCAGTATTATCAACATCTTACTTTAACATACACCCTAAATTCTGCGGAAGTCGGGGCAGAGTCGGGTATTCAAAATATAATAGTAACAGACTCCATAAATCCTATATTATTGCGGCGAATGAAGCTTAAATATCTTTGTTTTAACCACGGATGGCTACCTACAAACCTTTCCATGATGCGCCAATTTTGGTGCTGGTTGAAATTATGGCGTCCTCAAGAGATAAGGTATTTTCTTAGAAATGAATCCTCAAGCAATTAAACCTCATTGCAGCCCAAAAGACGATAATTGATAACATATCCTAAAAGTTTTTAAAAAAAATCATTGAGAAGGTTGTATGGAACATTTTTCTTGGTTAAGGGCATCTAAAACTTTTGCTGGTGTCAAGATTTGTCCCAAAAACCTTCCTTTTGGACTAGCGCACCCATAAATTGCATAAAACGGTATGCCATACTGATTAAATGTTTTGAGATAGGCGGCAATTTGAGGAGCATGGTTTGTCCAGTCGGCTTCCATAGCAATAACGTTTTCTTGTTGGAGAGCGCTGAGAAGCCTTTGGCTCTTGAGAACAAAATATTTATTAGCCTGACACGTTAAGCACCAATCTGCTGTAACACTGACAAAGACTGTTTTGCCAGCTTTCAGATAAGCATCAATACGGTCTGGATTAAAAGGACGCCAAAATGAATGCTGTTGTTGGGAGGCAATAGCTGATGTTGGTTGAGGCAAAAGAAGCGGTAGGGTAAATGTTACCAGAATAAGCAAACTTACCCCAAGCCAAACTTTTCTTCTTTGATTAGAAGAGGTATGACGTGTCCTTGCCAAGGTTAAGATAATAATAGCCATTGAAACTGCAACGAGAAACGCACTCAGCAAACCGACCTCAGCAACGAGAATATAAGTAAGCCATAAGGCCGTTATCATAATAATACAACCAAGTGCTTTTTTGAGTGTATGCATCCAAGCTCCTGGCTTGGGAAGTCTTGTTGCGAATTTTGGGAAGGAAGCAATGAGAAGAAAAGGAAAAGCCAAGCCGACCCCCATAGCAAGGAAAATAGACATAATTTCAAAGGGGCCACGAGAAAAAGCAAAAGCCAGAGCTGTCCCAAGGAAGGGTGCTGTACAGGGAGTTGCAAGGACTGTTACGAGACTGCCTTCTAAAAAAGAGCTGACTAAGCTTTCCCGATGTAAAGAAAAATTACCCAAAGATGACAAGAAAGATGGAAGATGGAATTCAAAAAAACCAAATAAATTGCAGGTAAATAAAGTTAAAATGCCAACAAGGCCAATGAGGAAATAGGGTTGTTGAAATTGTACACCCCAACCTACAATATGGCCTGAGGCCTTTAGAAGCATAGTAGCGCTTGCTAGAATAAAGAAGGAAAAGATAATACCGAGTACAGTTGCTAAAAACTCCTGCCTGACCGTTGCATTATGGCCACCACCATGGCGTACAACGGAAAGAACCTTTAAAGAAAGTACAGGAAGAACACACGGCATAATATTGAGAATCAGTCCACCGACAAATGCCACAAAAAGCATCAAGCCCAACAAATAAAGGTTTAAGGATGGTGTTTGAAGGTTCTGCTTTATTTCAATAGCATCATTTTGATAACCAATCGTAAGCAAAACGGGTTGACCATTTAAGTTTGGTAAATGAGTTGGAGCATGATGAGCATCCGGATAAATACGAGCAATATACCGGATGGATTTTTGGTCTTCAGACAAGGAAACCATGGGTGTGTCCACAACCAAATCTTTCATTTCTAAGAAAAGTTCTGGTAAGTCGAGGGGCGAAAAAATGCCTTGGTTCTTGAACAAGGTCACTTGAATTGCTGGAAACTTTGTATCAGCATCTATGATTTTTGGGGTTTCGACATGAAGTGACTGAGGCAAACTTTGATCTGCGGCATAATGGTGAGGAACTTTGGCAAGCGCTTGTTGAAGTAATACACTTTGGGAACTTTCTTTTTTAGGACCTTTTGGCAGATTAAGTTTTAAAGTTTCCATAATAGGTAAGCAATTTGCTTCATTACACACTAACATATCAACATGGATAACAGCCTGAACGTCTTGAGTGGAGTCAACGCGTTTAACAAGAAGTGGAAAGATAACATCACCTTCATATGCATTGACTTGACCCATTTGAGTGAATATGCGGCACGGCAAAGGCCAAAGGATGTGGGCTGACTTGATATTTTTAGAACCTTCCCAGATAAGATTTACGCCATAGCCTGCAACACCAGGGGTACGCCAATACGTTTTCCATCCTGGAGCAAGCTGAGCCCGTAGTCCCATAAGGAGGACTGGTTCATCTCCAACGTTTTGAGAATCTGCAATAAGGGATAAATGCACTTTGTTTGGTTCTTGCGCAAAGCTAACAAAAGAATACAAAAAAATAAGAAGAAAGAATGCCTTAAAAAAAAGTCTAATCATCAAACGTTCTGATAGCTCGCCATTGTAAGGGTTTTAATATGCTTTTGAATTTTTTCGAAGGCGCGATATTCGATTTGCCTGACACGTTCTCTGGAAATTCCGATTTTTATACTAATATCTTCCAATGTGGAGGGAGGATCTTGTAATCGCCGTTCAACAAAAATTTGATGTTCACGTTGGTTAAGGCAAGTCATAGCTTTGTTGAGTAAGTCTTGGCGTTTAGACAATTCGTTTGAATGCAAGGCTTGCATTTCTTGATCTTCTCGATCGTCAGCGATCCATTCAATCCATTCATGAGCATTGTCAGTAGATGTCGTCATGGCGTTTAAAGAATGGTCTCCTCTAAGACGTTGATTCATCTGAATCACTTCGCTTTCCGAAACATTAAGTTTTTTTGCAAGAGAACTGATGATTTCAGAACTTAACTCCCCTTCTTCAAAAGCATGAATTTGTCGTTGGGTTTTACGCAAACTAAAAAATAAGCGCTTTTGAGCAGTGGTCGTGCCGATCTTAACCAGAGACCAAGTACGTAAGATATAATCTTGGATACTGGCTTTAACCCACCACATTGCATAAGTCGATAGGCGAAAGCCTCGCTCAGGATCATAATGCTTCATGGCTTGCATCATGCCAATATTACCTTCTGCGACCAAATCACTTAAAGGAAGCCCATAACCACGGTACCCTTCAGCAATTTTGGCAACCAAACGCAAGTGGCTAGAGACGAGTCGATCAACGGCTTGCGCGTCCCCTTCTTCCCGCCATTTTTTCGCAAGTTGATATTCTTCTTCTGATGTTAACATAGGTAAATTACGGATTTTACGAATATAATGTTTGTTAAGGTCGTCACGTGAATTATATTGTAGAGTCTTTGCCATAAAAAAACTTTCCTAATAAAATACAATTATTATAAACGGTACGTAATTTTGAAAAACTTTATAAAAATAGTAGCGGAAGAAAAAGTTTAATTGCAACGGCAAACAAAAAATATTCATAATTTAGTTTTAAATATTTGTCAAGCTGAGATGCGAGAAGAAGTTTTTCAATTACCAAACACCAGGTTGTTCTTTACTCTTAACTATGCCATATGTGGATAAAGGAATAGGGGGAATAAGTTGGGCTTAATTTCTACCACAAAATTTATCTTAAACATGATAAAACCATTTCGTTGGTTAGTAATTGGGCAAATTCTTGTAGCTAGTATCTGGGCTGTTGATCTATCTTTGCGACCTTACGTCCTAAAAATTATGATTGATCGTATGCCAGGCCTTCCATTTTCACAAGCTTATACAACTCTTCTTGGTCCAGCTCTCTTTTATCTCTCTCTATCTCTTCTTGCCTTCTTGATTTTTCGCTTATACGACTGGGTTTGGCTTAATCTTAATCCTTCATTAAAGCGGTACATAGGAACCATTCTTATGGAGCGGATGATGGCGCATGCGCCCCAACTTTACCAAAACAACTTTTCTGGAAGCTTAGGAAATAAAATTAAAGATGTCATGAGCCAGGTTCCTGACTTGTTAAAAATTCTTATTGATCATTTTTATTGTCATGGGCTTGCTATTATTGTTGCGGTTATAACGCTATGGACTGTCCATTTTAAATTCTCTCTTTCTTTATGTATTTGGGTAACTGTTTTTATAGGAGGATCACTTATCCTTTTGAGAAAAGCCCATGATTTTAGCGAGGCTGCAGCCGAAGTTCGCTCAACTATCGTGGGAACGATTGTTGATATTTTAAGTAATATGATGAGCGTTAGACTTTTCACAGCACAAAAAGAGGAGCAACGTACGTTAAAGGTAATCTTTGATGAATATGTCAAAGCTGATCAAAGACGTGACTGGTTTTTCTTAAAAATAAACAGTCTACAAGGTGGATCATTTGTCATTTATCAAGGCTTAAGTCTTTTCTGGCTTATTCAAGGGTTCTACCAAGGAAATATTTTGCCTGGAGATTTTGTCCTTATTTTAACAATTAACATTTCTATTGTGGATTTTTTATGGTCCCTTTCCAAAGATATGGGGATTGTTGCTGAATTATCCGGGAATATTACCCAAGGTATTAATTTGGTTTGCTCACCTATTGATATTGAAGACAAACCAGATGCTAAAGAATTGGTTGTACAAAATGGAGAAATCATCTTTTCCCATGTCCATTTTCGCTATCGGAACGCTGAGCCTTTATTTGAAAATAAGTCTGTGACCATTTTACCAGGTCAAAAAGTAGGCCTTGTCGGATATTCAGGGGGAGGTAAGACAACTTTTTTTAATCTTATCTTAAGATTGTTTGAAGTCAACGCTGGACATATTCTTATTGACGGACAAGATATTAAAGACATTACCCAAAACTCGTTACGTGCTAATATTAGTGTTATCCCCCAAGACCTTTCTTTGTTTCACCGTTCTCTTATGGAAAATATTCGTTATGGCCATTTAGTCGCCACTGATGCAGAAGTTATTGAGGCATCTAAGAAAGCCCATGCCCATGAATTTATTACCCACCTCCCCCAGGGTTATAATTCTTTAGTTGGAGAAAGGGGTGTCAAACTTTCAGGGGGTCAACGACAACGCATCGCGATTGCTCGGGCTATTCTAAAAAATGCTCCAATCTTGCTACTGGATGAGGCAACATCACAATTAGACTCTGTAATAGAGCGCCAGATACAAAGCTCCTTATGGCAATTGATGGAAAATAAGACAACTATTGTGATTGCCCATCGTTTATCTACCCTGCTGCATATGGATCGCATTCTTGTTTTTGACCGGGGTAAAATTATTGAAAATGGCACCCATCAAGACCTATTGGCTAAAGGTGGGCTTTATAAAACTTTGTGGGATACCCAAATAGGTGGTTTTCTCCGAGTTTCAGCCTCCTCAAAAGTTAAAGAACTTTAAGAACCATTTTTTTGAAATTGAGTGAGGAAAACGAGATGAAACTCGCATTTACCGCAGCCCCTACACAAGAAGCACAAATAGCAAAAGAAAACCTGGAAAAGATTTACCCTGCCTCAATGCCAGAATATGCAGATGTGATCGTTGTTTTGGGAGGAGATGGCTTTATGCTCAAAACACTCCACCAACTTCAACCCTTAAAAAAACCTGTTTACGGTATCAATTGTGGAAGTGTTGGGTTTTTAATGAACGCTTACCAAGAAGCCAATTTAATAAATCGGTTGAAAACAGCTAATGAAACAATTTTGCATCCCCTAAAAATGGTTGCAACAAAAACAGACGGAAAGAATGTTATTGCTTATGCAATTAACGAAGTCTCTTTATTGCGTCAAACAGCGCAAGCTGCCAAAACCCGGATTTATATCGACAATGTAATGCGTCTTGACACACTGGTTTGTGATGGGATCCTTATTTCAACCCCAGCAGGAAGTACAGCCTACAATTTATCAGCCCATGGCCCCATTATCCCTATTAATGCTAATGTCCTTGCCTTAACACCAATTAGCGCCTTTCGGCCACGTCGATGGCGGGGTGCTTTGTTGCCGGACTCAGCTCAAGTAGTTTTTGAAATTTTAGAAACCGATAAACGTCCTGTGAGCGCCACAGCTGATGATTTTGAAGTCCGTCATGTAAAACAAGTTCACATTCAACAAGATTCTCAAATCTCTTATCGTCTCTTATTTGATCCTCACCATAACTTAGAAGAAAGGATCTTAGGTGAACAGTTTTTGGTATAAATCCCAAAATTTACAACCATTTTCGTCCAACCTGTGAAGTAACAAATAGCAAAAGGCAAGCCACAACAATCGTGGCCCCTGAAGGTGTGCTTAAGAAAATAGAAGCTAGAAGACCAAATGATATCCCTAAAAAAGCACTACAGGCTGCCAGTATTGCCATTTGCTCTGGGCTCCTGGCAAAGCGGCTTGCAGTGGCAGCTGGCATAATCATCAAAGCGGGCACTAAAAGAGCCCCAACAGCTTTAAGAGCAACAGCAACTGTAAGGGCAAGAATAACCATAAACACAACCTGAACAAGGTTAACATTTACACCAGCTGTTTGGGCAAGTTCTTCATCCACCGTCCACAAAAGTAATTCTCGCCACTTCCAGAAAAAGAAGCTTCCCACAAGAAGGTCACACCCATAAATCCAATAAAGATCCCGTTTCATTAGGGTTAAAATATCACCAAATAAATAGCTTTCTAAATCAACATGAGTACCGCTATTTGACAAAGCTAATACACCTAAAGCCAACGCACCATAAGACACGATCCCCAACCAAGCATCCACCGCCAAATTTTGACGACTATTGGTTCTTGCAAGGATAAGGGCACATAGGAGGCAGATTACAATAATGCCGATATTCATATTCACGTGTAACAAGATTCCAAGCGCAATGCCAAGCAAAGAAGAATGAGCTAAGGCATCCCCAAAAAAAGCCATGCGTCTCCAGACCAAAAAGCATCCCAATGGTCCGGCGGTAATCGCTAAGCCAAAACCCGCCATAAGAGCATAAGCAACTAGCTTACTAAAAAATAGATGACCCATGACTAAGAATGGCCTCCGTTATCGCAATGATCGTGACTATGTTGATAAGGAGCTATAAATAACTTTTGATAGCTGGGATCCGCTGTAACATGATGGGGATGACCAGAACAGCAAACATGTGTATTTAAACAAATAACTTCATCACTGGCTGCCATAACCAAATGTAGATCATGGGAAACCAATAAAATGGCACAACCGTGAGTATCCCTTATCCGCCCTATCAACTGATAAAGTTCTTCTTGCCCTAACACATCAACGCCTTGCATTGGCTCATCTAATACCAAAATGTCAGGCTCAATCAGTAAGGCTCGCGCAAGCATGACGCGTTGCATTTCTCCCCCTGACAAGGTCGCGAGTTGGCTATACTTTAAATTAAACCCTCCAACTTCAGTTAAACATGCATCAATCCAGGCTTGAATTTTGGAAGTACGTTGTGGTGTTCCAAGGCTTAATAAACGCTCAACTGTCATTGGCAATGTTGGGTTAATATCTAATTTTTGCGGCATATAACCAATTTTTAAGTTCTTTTTACGCTTTAAAGTCCCATTTGATAAAGGAACAAGGCCCAGCAAAACTTTTAATAAGGTGCTTTTACCCGCCCCATTTGGTCCAATTAAAGTCGTGATTTTACCTGGTGCTAAGCTCAACGATACATCTTGGAGAATAACCTTTTCTCCAGTAGCTGTTGAACGTTTTACCCAGATATGGTCTGCAGAAATAAGTGGTTGCATCATAAGAATATTTTTTTAAAATCCATCATTTAAATTTTTCTTCATGAGGATAAACACCCCAAATGCATTGGCGTTTAACCCACCCTCGATGTCCTTGGACATCCAAACGACACCAATCCTTACGGCATTCAACGAGTTTTCCAATGACCCCTGGCTCCAAATGCGCCAAAATATCGGAACTTTCTTCTGGCTTTTTATAAAGTTTATGTTGCTTCTCTTGAATAACAGCTGTTCGCTTCCCACACAACAAGCTTTTATGCACCCATCCTTGTGTTCCTTGCCAGTCTCGGATTTGTCGCCATGTGTCAAATTCAGCAATAATTTCAACAGGAATACCAGGGCGTACAAAAGTCCATTCTGTTGGATAATTATTTCCAGGGCCAACATGTAAATTCACTGTTTTTGACCGCAAAGACGCAAAACGCGGTAATGTTAAAGAAGGTTGCAGCGCTACAGAAGCCTCACCTATTTCTATAAATATAAATAAGTAAATCCAAAAATTTTTCACTTTTATTTCACACCTGTTGACCCAAATCCGCTTGCTCCTCTGGTTGTTTCTTCAAGTGTTTGTCGTTCTTCCCATATAATAGAGGTAACGGGAGCGATCACTAACTGGGCAAAACGCATGCCTCTTGTGATCATGAAGGGGTTACTTCCATGGTTAATGATAACGCCTATTAATTCCCCTCGATAATCAGCATCTATGGTACCTGGCGCATTTAAGATTACTACTCCATGCTTGGCTGCAAGACCAGAGCGGGAACGAATTTGCCCTTCATACCCTATTGGAATAGCAATTCCAATACCTGTTGGGATAGCTTGCCATTGTTGTGGTGCCAAAATGATATCTTCTGTTACAGCCGCATAGAGGTCAAGACCCGCACTCAAAATAGTTCCATAAGATGGTAAAGGCAAATCCAGACCATGTGGAAAACGTTGCAAACCAACTTTTAAGCCATCTCTTAAGGGTATTTGAGGAATTTTTGAAATTAACATTTAAATTATTCTCTATGTTATTAGATTCCTTTCGAAACCGAGAATTTTGGTTCAGGGCTAGGAAAAGAATTATGAGTGACCGGAGTGTACATGAAAGTACATGAGGATCACGAATAAGTTTTTGACAACGCCATGAATCAAAAGACGACAGTTTAGCTTCGCTGACCTTCGGTTCGAAAGAAGTCTATTTAATACTTGTATGAATACATGATATACCACTACACAAATTTTGCCAATGAACCGATGAAAACCCTGCAGCTTTTATAAGAGAAGATAGGGCCTCTTGATCGGGGAATTGACGGATGCTTTCTACAAGATATTGATATGCTGCACGATCTTGAGCAACATATTCTCCTAAAATTGGCAATACTCGGAAAGAATAAAAATCATAAGCCTCTCGGAAGATAGCCGTCTTTACCTGGCTAAATTCTAAGCATATAAATTGTCCCCCCACTTTTAAAACGCGAAATGCTTCTTTTAAAGCTTGATCCAGATGAGTTACGTTCCTCAAGCCATAAGCGATTGTATATAAATCAACAGAATCATCAGCAAAAGGCAGATTTTCTGCATTACTGCACGTCCATTCTACTCCGTGGCTTTGTTCTAAAAAACCTTGGTCAGTTGCCCGCTTCCTTCCTATTTCTATCATTGTAGGCGTTAGATCACATATAGTTATTTGTAACTCCAAGTGAGGATAGGTTTTTAGAAAACGGAAAGCGATATCTCCTGTACCGCCTGCCATATCTAAAATATGAGAGTGGGGATTTAATTCAACATTTTGCACTAAATGGTCTTTCCATAAACGATGTATGCCCACGCTCATCAAGTCATTCATTAAGTCATAGCTTGAAGAAATGCGTCTAAATACATCTTTTACGCGCCTTGTTCTTTCATCGGCAGAAACAGCTTCAAATCCAAAATGCGTTTGTTCACCCATAACATAACTCTCGTAGTTGTATAACTTGATTTACAAATCTCTTGAAAGGATTGATTCTTGTCAATGTATTTCTTGCATCCGAGTTATCCGAGCTTTTTTACCAAAAAACAATAAACATTCTTATAAAATGGACAATGATATATTACATTTTTAATATAAGAAGATGAAGTTTTATACCTGAAATGATCAACAACGAAAAAAAATCAATGGTTATCCAAGAACTTATGGATGAAAATAGAAACTTAAAAAAGCAGACTAATGAACTTCGCGCTGACAAAGATCGGTATGAATTAGTTATCCGAGGAACAAATGATGGTTTGTGGGATTGGGATTTAAAGGCTAAAAAGGTATTTTATTCGGATCGCTGGAAAGAAATGTTAGGATATCCTGAGGACTCTCTTTTTGATACCATTGAAAGTTGGTTAGACAAAATTCACCCCGATTACAAACGACAGGTGAAAGCTGAACTTGACGCTCATTTAGTTGGTCATACTCCTCGCTTTGAATCAGAATACCAAATTCTCAACAGTAATGGGGAATATCAATGGATGTTGGCACGCGGAATGGCCCTCAAAGATGCCGATGGTCGAACAGTTAGGATTTCAGGATCCCAAACAGATATTAGTTTGCGAAAGCAAAATGAGAATAAACTTGAGCACGCAGCCTTTCATGATCCTTTGACAGGTCTTCCCAATCGCGTTTTATTGTTAAACCGCCTTGAACATTTGATTGCCAAAGTAAGTCGAACAGGTAGTCTTGTAGGAGCAATTCTTTTTTTAGATTTAGACAGATTTAAGGTTATTAATGACAGTTTGGGACACAGTATGGGGGACAAAGTACTCATTGGTACTGCACAACGGTTGCGAAGTATTTTACGACCAGGTGACACTTTGGCTCGTTTAAGTGGCGACGAGTTTGTATTTCTTATAGAAGACATAAACTCCATTGAAGAAGCAGAAAAAATTGCCGATCGTATTGCTAAAAAATTGACATCGCCATTTATGTTTGAAGAAAAATCTATCCAAGTTTCTGCCAGTATTGGAATTGTTGACATCTCAGATAATAAAGTAACAGCCGACCTGGTCATGCGTCATGCTGACCTTGCTATGTATGAGGCTAAATCTTTTGGACGCCGGCAATATTCTATTTTTAATAACGAAGCACAAGTACATAAAATTAACCAAATTCAAATAGAAAAAGTAGAAAAACGAGTCTGACTCATCGATAAAAAACAGCAAACATTTAACTTTTCTCCTGAAATGTTTATCACCACCATTGCACAAATTTTGACTTAGCGTTAAACCTTAATAAGTACAGTTTAGGAGTATTTTTTATGCGAGCAGAAACTGAGTCTACTATTAGACAAATTGAACAAAGCCTCTCTTTATTGCGGAGGCATCTTTGACTGGGATAATGCCCTCATTAAATTAGAAAAATTAAATAGAGAGGCTTCTTCTCCTGACCTTTGGAACAACCAAACTATAGCTCAAAAGGTTTTAAAGGAAAGAGATGCTTTACAAACCGCCATCGGACAAATTCAAGATTTACAAAAGCAGCTTACCGATAACTTAGAACTTCTTGACCTTGCTGAAGTCGAGGAAGATGTGGAAATTACTCAAGAAGCTGAAATTCAATTAGGAATGTTAGAAAAAATATCTGCCCGCCTTCAACTTGAAACTTTGCTTTCTGGCGAAGCTGATAATAATGATTGCTTTCTTGAAATTAATGCAGGTGCGGGAGGAACAGAAGCGCAAGACTGGGCATCTATGTTAGCCCGCCTTTATAGTCGTTGGGCGGAATCTAAAGGATACAAACTTGAGATCTTAGAAGAAAGTCCTGGGGAAGAAGCAGGAATAAAGTCAATTACCCTTAAAATTATAGGCCATCAAGCCTATGGTTGGTTAAAAACAGAAAGTGGCGTCCATCGCCTTGTGCGTATTTCTCCATTTGATTCAAATGCCAGACGCCATACAAGTTTTGCTTCTGTTTGGGTTTATCCAGTTATTGATGACTCTATTCATATCACTATTGAAGACAAGGATTTACGTATTGACACCTATCGGGCATCTGGCGCTGGCGGACAGCATGTTAACAAAACAGAAAGTGCGATTCGTATTACTCACATCCCTACCAATATTGTCGTACAATGCCAGAATGACCGCTCTCAACATCGCAACCGTGCCCAAGCTATGGCCATGTTAAAAGCTCGGTTATATGAACTAGAACTTCGAAAAAAAGAAGAAAAATTAAGTGCTCAAAATGCCAACAAGACAGAGATTGGGTGGGGGCACCAAATTCGCTCTTATGTTCTGCAGCCTTATCAAATGGTAAAAGATAACCGAACGGGGATAGAACGCGGAAATGCTTCTCGTGTATTGGATGGTGATATTGATTGCTTTTTAGAAGCAGCTCTTGCTATACGGATTGGAAAGGGGGATTGAGAAAAATTCCCCATATAACGCATCATAATTATGGTGTTAAGAGAAGTCATAAGACGTGTCAATAAGTCCCCCAAAATTCCTTCTTGTGGAGCCATAAACTATTTTAGTAAAATTTTAATTAGCTCATTGACTCTGTGCTTAAAGTTGCCCAGGATGGTGAATGAAGCCTAGTTTCTATAATATCAGGAGGAATATAAATAATGATCCACCCCTTAAAAGTACTCAAGCTAAGTGCACTTTTTATTGCTGTATTGTCAAGCGTATCTTTTACCGATGCCTCACAAAACAAAGCTTCTAAGACGTGTCCCAGTCGCACGGACGGCCTAGCTTTTGGTTTGGGAGTTGGTGTGAAGTTGATTAATCTGAAAAATATTGCAACCCAAGGAAATGTAACAGCAACACCACTACGTTCGGCTGACACTATGTCCCATATTTCAAGTCCGATTTTTGGAATTTATATGCGCCAATATATGCCAAACCTGGTTTGTTTTCCAACATTTTGGGGATTAGAATTTGATTATTTGTTTAATGCGCAGAAAAGAAATCTATTTGCAAAATTTAATGCTCCCGTAACAGGTTTTGACACAGGAATTGAATATCGTGAGTATTGGAATGCTCGAGCTATGTTAGGCGCTCAATTATGGTCGTGGTCTCAACTTGACCTATGGGCTCAAGCAGGATTGCAAATAACTTACTTTAGATTCAAAGGAATTACTTTTGAAACCAATGGTGTTCCCCAAAACTTTAATATGGGGAATAAGTTGCGTTCAGCGTTAGCCCCAGCTGGTGGATTAGAAGTTCGATTCTGTCAACCTGGTCTATTTGCGAACAGCAGGGTGGTTACTGATTTTATTGTTGGATGGACAGCAAGCTATCGAAGCGCTATAAGCCATTCTGCAACAGCTTTGAGCGGAACGTCTTACACCTTCACCTCAAGCGCTAACTGGAGTCATATTTTTGGATTAAAGGTTTTATTCCGTTACTAATTTATTGCTTCTATTTAGCTTGTGTAACCCTCCGATAAGACCCTATATCGGAGGGTTTTTTTCCATTAAACGAATTGTGGATAAAGTTGTTGATGAAACAAGGTAAGCACTTGCACAAAGTGTTTTTTTTAATAGGACAAACAAAATTTCATGTCACTTTGTGGATCAATGAGGATAAATCAAAAGGTTATCCACTAATTTATGTGATGTACGCCAACCCCTAATGCTTTTCGTAATATAAAATAAAAAAGTTATCCACACTTTTCACAATGAACTACTACCTCAACAACACTTCTTTATTAATTAATATAATTATGATTATGTAAAAGACATGAAACTTGTCAAAAACACCCTTCAAGGGACAAACCCTCATCAAACACCTGTTTGGTTCATGCGCCAAGCTGGACGATACTTACCAGAATATCGACAGCTACGAAAAAAAATACCATCATTCATGGACTTGTGTTTTCATGAAGATTATGCAACACAAATTACTCTTCAGCCTCTTCAAAGATTTGACTTAGATGCAGCCATTTTATTCAGCGATATTTTAGTAATCCCTCATGCTTTAGGTCAAACAGTTCGATTTGTTGAAGGAAAAGGCCCAATCTTAGACCCAATTCACGAAAGTTCTTTTTTTAAAAACACAAAAGAGATTGATTTTATAGAAGAAATAAAAATTCCCTTAAAGGTTCTTGGTAATGTTCGAAATGCTCTATCACCAACAAAGACTGTTATCGGTTTTTCAGGAAGCCCATGGACTATTGCAACGTATATGCTAGAGAGAGGGAAATCTTCAACATTTTCAAAAATCAATTCCCTGTTAGAAGCTCGTCACCATTTGTTCGTGCAGGTTATGCTGATGCTAGAAGAGGTCATTGGCAACTTTTTAATAGCCCAAATAAAAGCCGGCGCAGATGTCATACAAATTTTTGATTCATGGGCTATGGCTGTTCCTATTGCACACCGGAGAGACTATATTGTAGAGCCAATTCGACGGTTAATAGCAAAGATACGAGAATATGACCCCACAATTCCGCTTATTTACTATGGAAGAGGTGTTAGCGACCTTTATTCACAGATTTGTAAGGGGTTTTCCTCAGTTGCCTTTAGCGTTGATGAAAACGTGCCTATTTCAATCATGAAAAATAACTTGCAAAAAGTAGCTCCTGTTCAGGGAAATTTGGATCCCAAGTTCCTTGTAAAAGGAGGAACAGAAATGATTTACCACGCGAATAAGCTTCTTCATGCTTTTCGTGGGACACCCTATGTATTTAACTTAGGGCATGGTATCCTTCCACAAACCCCTGTGGATCATGTGGCTGAACTTGTTGACCTTATAAAGGAGAGGAATTCTTACCAATGATTTTACCCTCTTGTCGTCTTGCTGTTGTTTTAATGAATTTAGGGGGTCCAGATACTTTGTCTTCGGTAAAGCCTTTTCTAAAGAATTTGTTTTCAGACCAAGCTATTATCAAAGCACCATGGCCTATACGTCCTATTCTTGCTCAACTTATATCAACAATTCGCGCTCGGAAATTGAAGACAATTTGCAAAAAAATGGGGGGGGGGTCCCCCATTTTAAAAAACACACAAAGTCAACAAGCTTGTCTTGTTGACTGGTTACGTAAGCAATTACCATCTTGCGAGATTGAAGTTTTTATCGCCATGCGTTACTGGAACCCATTAATTGCTAAAGCAGTTTCTGAAGTAAAATCTTTCCAACCAACACAAATTGTATTGCTTCCTCTTTATCCCCAATTTTCTATTACTACAACCGGATCAAGCTTTAAAGAATGGTCAAAACAGGCTGAATTGCAAGGACTTCGTACTCCAACTTGGCAGATTAACAGTTATCCTACAAATGAAGCATTTATCAATGCTCATGTCTCCTTAATAACACCGCTAATCGAAAAGGCTGTAGCTTATGGACAACCAAGGCTTTTATTTTCAGCCCATGGATTGCCTAGAAAAGTTATAGATCAGGGAGACCCTTATGAAATGCATGTTCACCAAACAGTCTATGCAATCCGAAAAAAGTTACCCTCAACCCTAGAGAGCGTTATATGTTACCAAAGCAAGGTCGGTCCACAGAAGTGGCTTGAGCCATCTATACAAGAGGAAATAAAACGAGCAGGAAGAGACAAAGTCCCTGTGATTGTCAACCCAGTTTCTTTTGTTTCTGAACATTCCGAAACGTTGGTTGAATTAGATGAAGATTATCGTGATCTAGCGCGTACACAAAATGTCCCGTTTTATGGCCGTGTTCCGGCATTGGGAAGTCATCCCGCTTATATCCAAGCTCTAGGGGGATTGGTCGTATCAAGCATATCAAATCACCAAAATCATACCATTTTTAGTTGCGCTTAAATTCTATTTGTTTTATTGGTTAATCATTGATTAATGCTACATGGACACGGTCTTTGTTTATTCAAACGGAAGAAACGCCTAACCCAGAAACGCTAAAGTTTTTACCAGGATGCGTTGTTATGTCTGAGGGTACAGCGTCTTATGCATCTGGGCAGTCTTTTGATAATTCCCCTTTGGCCCGTCGATTGATGGATGTTTCAGGGGTTACAGGTGTTTTCTTTGGAACTGATTTTATAACCATAACCAAGGAACCAACTTACAAATGGCCCTTATTAAAGCCATCTATCTTATCTATTTTAATGGAACATTTTGTTAACGGTTTGCCCGTGGTTATAAGTTCTTCTAAAGCAGATCAGCCATCTTATGAAATAAACGACCCCATTATCCATCAGATTCGCGAGTTACTAGATAAGCGTATTCGCCCAGCTGTCGCTCAAGATGGTGGAGACATCGTATTTCACGCATTTGAAGAAGGCGTTGTTTATCTAAAAATGCAAGGGGCATGCTCTGGTTGTCCTAGCTCAGCAGCAACATTAAAATCAGGAATTGAAAATATGCTGCGTTATTATGTGCCAGAAGTAAGGGAGGTGCGTTCTATTGAATAAAGCAATGAGAAGATTCATGCCTCTTATCTTTTGCCTCCTGCTTATAGGACATGTTGATGCCGGAGTTTTAACAAAATTGTTGAGCTGTAAGGATGTCATTTCTGAGCAAGAAATCCAAAAAGGTATTCCTCAAGACTTACTAAAAGCTATTGCAACAGTTGAATCTGGGATTTCTCCTTGGTCAGTCAATGTAAACGGCAGGGCCCATATTTTTAAATCGAAAGAGGCAGCTGCCCACTATATTCAAGAGCTGATTGAATCAGGCACCCGTAATTTTTCTGTAGGCTGTATGCAACTCCATTATGCATCCCATCGTCGCCATTTCAAGTCTGTTGAAGCAATGTTGGAGCCTAAAAACAACATCGCGCACGCTGCTAAACTAATCAAAATCCTCGAACGTCGCCATGGTTCTATAGATAAAGCTGTTAGGCTCTATCATTCTGCTTCTCCAACCTGCCATAACCAATATAAAAATCGTGTTTACAGGTTGTGGACTCAATTTAAACATTCTCAACCTAAGAATTCTGTTTTAAAGCCGAGAATCTCGAAACCAACTATTCACCTTAAATCTCCTAAAGCTACCCAAATTAAATTTGGTATAGTAGCATGTCCTGTTAAAAAAAATAAACGTTAAGCGTGTCATCAATTAAAGGGTTAAGAAATGGAAGCGTAATGGTTCGCTTCGCAGTCCATAATTCAATACAATTTCTTGTCTTATGAAAATAAGCTTCAGTATGTTAAGCTGCATCAGAAGCTCATCTTAATTTTGGTTGTTTTTGAAATGGTTATTCGAGTTCGTTTTGCGCCAAGTCCAACGGGTCTACTGCACGTTGGTAATGCAAGAACAGCGCTAATCAATTGGTTATTTGCTCGTCATCATGCTTTAAAGGGATCAGATGTGACGTTTCTCTTACGCTTGGACGATACAGATTTGGAACGTTCAGATCCTATTTATGCAAGAGCTATTGAGGAAGACTTAGCTTGGCTAGGGTTAACGCATAATCAATTCACTCGTCAGTCTGACCGCTTTGACCTTTATGGCCAGGCTGTAGAAAATCTAAAAGCTGCAGAGCGGTTGTATCCTTGCTATGAAACACCTGAAGAATTGGAGTTTAAACGCAAACGCCAGCTGGCACGTCATGAACCTCCTATCTATGATCGGGCAGCTTTAAAGCTGACAAAGGAAGAACGACAATCTTTGGAGGCCAAAGGTATACGTCCACATTGGCGGTTTAAATTGTTACCAGAAGCAATCCATTGGGATGATTTGGTTCGGGGCCCTAATGACTTTCATAGTTCTCACTTAAGTGACCCGGTTTTAGTACGCGCTGATGGGGCTTATTTATATACTCTAACATCTGTAGTAGATGATATTGACTTTGGCATTACACATATCCTGCGCGGGGAAGATCATGTTACCAACACAGCGGTACAACTTCAGCTTTTCACAGCCTTGGGGGGGGATGTTACACATCTTCATTTTGCTCATGCTCCTCTCTTATTGGATACCAATGGGGGTTCTTTATCAAAGCGTTTAGGAAGTTTAAGTATAGCAAGTTTGCGACATTCTGGCTTGGAACCCATGGCTATTAATAGCCTTTTGGCTCGTTTAGGAACGTCATTACCAGTTGAACCTCATTTAGCCTTAGACGAGTTAGCGTTAAGTTTTGATTTATCCGCTCTCAGCCGAACACCCCCACGCTTTGATCTGAAAGACCTTGAGATGCTCAACCATAAACTTTTACAAATTACCCCTTATGGTCAAGTTCAGGCATCTTTGAAGTATATCACGCCTTCTCTTACAGAAAATTTGTGGAATATCATTCGGGGGAACTTGAGTACATTGAATGAAGCAGCTGAGTGGGAATCTATTTGTTTTGGGGACATTACCCCTATTATTAAAGACCAGCCGTATATAGAACAAGCTCTTGCGTGTCTACCACAAGAACCATGGGGCATAACAACTTGGAGTACTTGGACAGAAAAAATTAAAGAAGCCACAGGTCGTAAAGGAAAACCATTGTTTATGCCTTTGCGCGAAGCCATTACAGGTAAAGAATATGGTCCTGAAATGAAGGAATTATTGCCTTTGATCGGTTACAAAAAAGTTGTTGAACGTCTTCTAAAGGGTAGTCTATGAGCTTGGTTCTTTATAATACACTTACCAAGAAGAAAGAGACTTTCATTCCACTCAATCTTAAACAAGTTGGTATGTATGTTTGCGGTCCAACTGTTTATGACCTTGCTCATGTTGGTAATGCACGTCCTTTTGTCGTATTTGATGTGTTAGCCAGGGTGCTGCGATATTTTTACCCCAATGTTTGTTATGTTCGCAATATTACGGATGTAGATGATAAAATTAATGCAGCTTCAAACGCAAAAGGTGAAACAATTGCTGATTTAACACAACGAACGACGGCTGCTTTTCACCATGATATGGAAGCCTTAGGCAATTTACCACCTGATGTTGAACCACGCGCTACTCATCATATTCCAGAAATGATTGATATCATTCAACATCTCTTGGATAAAGGTCACGCCTATGAAGTCGAAGGACATGTCCTCTTTCGTGTTGCCAGCTTTCCTGACTATGGACTTCTTTCCAGGCGTAACCAGGAAGAAATGTTAGCAGGCGCCCGGGTTGAAGTTGCACCCTATAAGCGTGATCCTGCAGATTTCGTTCTGTGGAAACCATCAGATGATCAAACACCTGGTTGGCAAAGTCCATGGGGGCATGGGCGTCCTGGTTGGCATATTGAATGTTCTGCCATGAGCAGTCGTTATCTTGGAACGATGTTTGATATTCATGGAGGTGGACAAGATTTAGTTTTCCCGCATCATGAGAACGAACTTGCCCAAAGTCGTTGTGCTTATGATACGCCAATTCTGGCGCGATATTGGTTGCACAATGGCTATTTAACGATTCGAGGGGACAAAATGTCCAAGTCTTTAGTAAATTTCTTTACCGTGCGGGATTTATTATCCTTTTATTCTGGTGAAGTTATTCGCTTTGCCCTTTTGTCTACCCATTATCGTCAGCCGATGGACTGGTCCTCTGATATTGCTGATCAAGCAAAGAATGGATTAGAGCGGTTTTATATGGCCTTAAAAACATGTGATCAAATTCCCCTATCAGCAGAAATTGATGGCGGTGTTCTTGAGGCATTGGCGGATGATCTCAATACACCATTGGCTATTGCCAAACTTCATGAGTTGGTAACGTTGATCAATAAGACAACTCAGAAGTCTGAGCAAAATCGCTTGGGAGGCATTTTAAAAGCAAGCGGTTATTTGTTAGGTATTCTAGGACATGATGCAAGGTCCTGGTTTCACATTAGTTTACCAGGCATAGTGCCTGGAGAAATAGAAACGCAAATTGAGGCTCGTCGCCAAGCCCGCGTTCGCAAAGATTTTGCCGAATCCGATCGGATTCGAGAGGAGCTTTTCAAGCAAGGTATTATCTTAGAAGATGGTCCGCAAGGGACAACCTGGCGCCAATCAAATGAATGCAAGTTGACAAAATAACCAATAAACAACCCCCCATTATCGTTCTCGTACGCCCTCAGCTACCTGAAAATGGCGGATCAGTTGCTAGGGCTATGGGAAATTTTGGTTTGACGTCTTTACGATTAGTGTCACCTCTTTTTCCCCCGCTCGACCCCAAGGCTGTTGCCATGGCAGCAGGAGCGGATTCTATTCTAAAAAACGCTTCTATGTATTGTACACTTGATGAGGCAATTGCAGATTTATCGTATGTTTATGGTACAAGCGCGGTTGAGCGTCACATGGTTAAACAGTATCTTACAATCCGTGAAGTTATGTCAGAGACCACCATATTCAAACCTATAGGTATTGTCTTTGGCCCTGAACGTACCGGCCTTACTAACGAAGAGCTGTCAAAACTTCGTGCTGTTCTTCATATCCCGGTGAACCCTTCTTTTGCATCACTGAATTTAGCACAAGCCGTTACTATAACAGCTTATGAATGGT
>Ga0116230_10000939_pt1 | contig 26647 bp, 24 predicted proteins | sample S1TSphfallax_3_FD_88678 | JGI IMG/M metagenome (GOLD analysis project Ga0116230, IMG submission 88678) | Host-associated microbial communities from peat moss isolated from Minnesota, USA - S1T2_Fd - Sphagnum fallax MG | ecosystem: Host-associated > Plants > Peat moss > Unclassified | place... | reverse complement strand
TGCAATGATCGGTGATCTCGACCACCGACAGACACGAGTGCTGCATGTGATCCGGACACAAGCCGCAATCGTACGGACAGCCATATTCCATCGGCGTGTTGAATTGCAGCGGCATTTCCGGCGGCTTGATGTACACCTCGCGGCCGCTGCGCCAATAGGCCGCGTCCGAGGCGATCAACACCTTGCTCTGGCCGTGCTCGGGACACCATTTGTACATCCATACCCGATCATCCTGGATGACCAGCTTGGCTTCGACCCGCCGCAGGCACACGGTGCACAGCGACACCGCCGTATCGTAGAAGAGATAAGGCCGAACTTTAGGCACGAGCCGATCCTTGCGTCGCCCACCGAGAGAGGTCCCGGGCATAGTACGCGAGACCCGCCACGCATGCCCATTGAATGGGCGACAGCACTCCCCACCGATCCGGCGCCAGAATGCCGGCCGCGGCGGCGCCGAACGGTGGCTTCAGCGTGTCTAGATACAGGCGGAGCAGCAAATATCCCACCATGAACGCGCGAAAGCGATCGCCCGCCCGCGTCGCAAAGACCCGCCAACGCACCACCCACGCGAGCCCCGCGAGGCCGATGATTTCATAGAGCGCCGTCGGATGGCGCAGCACGCCGTCGCCATAATCCCAGCCCCACGGCAGCGTCGTGACGTTGCCGTACGTCAGGTCCGAGAGCCCCGACAATTGGCAACCGATCCGGCCGATCACCATCCCCATCAACAGCGGCAGAACGAAGCCATTGCCCGTCGAGCGCTGCCATGTGAGCAAAAGCTTCGCCGTTTCCACGCCCACGAGGCCGCCGAGCAGCCCACCGACGATGGTCTTGCCCCCGAGCCATGCCGTGAGCGGCTGATGCGCCAGCGCAGTCCGATACTGCAGCATATAGAGAATGCGCGAACCGGCGGCCGCCCCCAGCGCCGCTCCCGCCACCAGACCCCAGCGAGTGGTGCGATCCGGCGGCTGCGTGGCCGCATTCGCCGACCGCCAATACAGCATGCCGCCCATCACGAACCCCAAGGACTCGAACGCCAGATGCACGGTGGGCAACATCGATACGGTCTCCACTATACTTGGGCACCACGCCATCCCGGCGCGCCACGGCCAAGGATCGCCCATGCTCGACTGGGTACTGTATGCCTTTCTCGGCTGCCAGCTGTTCGTCGTGGTGTTCATCGCCATCCATGACTGGATTCCGCTCGGCAAGCTGAACAATCTGGCCGGGATTCGCGCCGTCGATAGCAAGGGAAGGCTACTGCGCGTGACCGTGCTCTCTACGCTGCCATTCGCGGTCGGCCTTGTGGCGAGCCTCTACTATGCGAAGAGCGGCTTCCCGATGTGGGTGATGACATGGCTGTGGGTCAGCTACGGCTCGGCCCTGTACGGCATGCTACGGGCATGGTGGATTCCCTATCTGCTGGTACCGGATCCGGTCCGCGCCGCCCGCTACCAGCAACGCTTCGCGCACACTCACGCCTTTCTACCTACCCGCAACGGCATCCGCCCGGACACCCTGCACGTCTGTTTTCATGGGGTGCTGCTCACGCTCGTTGTCTTGCTGGTGGTCATCAGCTTCACCGGCGCCAAAGCCTGACGCGCGGTTGCGGAAAGCTCATTCCTCGCCGGCCTTGCCGGCTTCGCCGGGCAGCGGCGTTGCCGTGACCTCCGCCCGGTTGAAACGGCGCTTACCCGTCCGCGTGATCCGAAAACGCGTTGGGCAATGCGGATCCGGGCACGCCACCTCGGCATCCGTCGACATCCAATCGTTCGCGTCCGTCGGCCGCTGCTTCGCGGGCAGCAACGGCAACAGCGCCGCCAGCGAATAAATGGAGAACCCCTGGCCCGGCGGCAGCTTCAGCATCTCGCCGTGTAATTCGAAGTAATCACCGAGCCGGGCGCCGCAATAAATCGGCCGGTCCGCGGGGCCGACCACTTCGACCTTGAGGTCGTAGAGCTCGAAGTGAGTTTCACGCGCCATGATCTATAATCCCAGATAATCTACAACCGTGGTTCCGCAGGCTTAAGGTACATTATGGTCATATCCTGCGGTGAACGCTCCCCACCCAGCGCGCTATCCCGCCCCCGGCCGACCCTGCGTTGGGCGACCGCTTGCTTCATGCTGGTGGTTGCCACACTGCTGTCGGGCTGCGGCGCCTCCTCGAAGACCTTCGATACGAGCACCACCGGCACCGGCACGACGGCCACCGTGACCTCGATCAGCGTCGAGCCCACCAACTCCAGCCTGCCGCGCGGCTTGACCCGGCAATTCACCGCCACTGCGACCTACAGCAACGGCACGAAACTCGACGTCTCCTCGTCGGTCACCTGGGGATCGTCCGTCACCAACATTGCGGCGATCACGGGCAACGGTGTGGCCACTGCCCTCAATCTCGGCACCACCACGATCACCGCGGCCTTAGGCACGGTCACCGGCTCGGCCACGCTCACCGTCTCCGCGGCGACGCTGGTGTCGATCAACGTGACCCCGGTATCCCCGACGATCGCCAAGGGCACGCTGCAATTGTTCACCGCCACCGGCATCTATACCGATAACTCCACCCAAAACATTTCCACGTCGGTCACCTGGAGTTCGTCGAACCTGTTTGTCGCCACCATCAGCAATGCGCCCGGCAGCGTCGGCCTGGCCACCGGAGTGAGTGGCGGCACGGCCACGATCACCGCCGCCTTGAACGGCGCGACCGGCTCCACCGTGTTGACCGTAAGCGGCGCAACACTGCAGTCGATCAGCGTCACGCCGGCGAATCCCAGCGTCCCGTTAGGGACCGCTCAACAGTTCACCGCCACCGGCGTGTACACCGATGGCAGCATGCAGCCGCTGACGACCGTGGTCACGTGGAGTTCCTCGAGCCCCGTCGCCACCATCAGCAACGCCGCCGGATCACAAGGCTTCGCGAGGGCGGCGGCGGTCGGCACCGCCACCATCAGCGCCGCCGTCGATGGTCTCACCGGCACGGCCACGCTCACCGTGACGCCGGCGACTCTGCTGTCCATTAGCGTCACGCCGGCGAATCCGTCGATCGCCGCCGGGCTGACCTTACCATTCACGGCCACCGGCACCTACTCGGACGGCACCACGCAAAACCTGACCGCCACCGCCGTATGGAACTCGGCAACCCCTGCCGTCGCCACCATCAGTAACGCCGCGCCCACCTCCGGCACCGCCACCGGCGTCGCCGCCGGCACCAGCATCATCACCGCCACCGTGGGCGCCATCGTCTCCGTGCCGATCACCCTCACCGTGACCGCCGCACAACTGGTCTCCATCACCGTCACGCCGGCCAATCCGACCATCGTCAACGGCGCCACAGAACAGTTCGTCGCCACCGGCACCTACACCGACGGCAGCCAGCAAGTGATCACCACGACCGTGACCTGGACCTCCGGCACCACCGCCGTCGCCAGCATCAGCAACCTGACGGGCCCGCCGAGCACCCAAGGCGTCGCCACCGCCGCGAGCCCCGGTACGTCGCGCATCACCGCGACCTATCCCGGCACCGGCACTCCTATCACCGGCTCGACGACGCTCACCGTGATCAACGCATTCGCCTACGCCCCCAACATCGACTGCGTCGGCACGATCACCAGCACCGTCTCGGAGTACAGCGTCGGCCCCACCGGCGCGCTCACCCCGATCGGCACCGTGGCCGCCGGCAACTGCCCGTTCGCCATCGGCATCACGCCGAACAACGCCTATGCCTATGTCGCCAACTCGAATGGCAACAATGTAACGGGCGGCAACACCCTCTCCGAGTATGCGATCAACGCCGACGGTACTTTGAGCCCGTTGCGTGTACCCACCATTACCACCGGCGCCAACCCCAACTCGGTCAACATCGATCCGTCGGGAACCTATGTGTACGTCGCAAACTTCGGCGGCAATACCCAGGCCAGCAACACGGTCTCCGAGTTCGTCATTGGCTTAGGGGGCGAGCTCGCGCCCCTCACGCCGTCTACCGTGGTCGCCGGCAGCGAACCCGCCGCCGTCGCCATCAATCCGGCCGGCACGTATGCGTATGTCGCCAACTTCGGCGACAACAGCATTTCGCAATATACGATCGCCAACGGTGTGCTGATACCCATGGCCGTGCCGACCGTCACGACCGGCGGCTTGAACGAACCGAACTACATCGTGGTCGACCCGACCGGTCGTTACGTGTACGCGCCCAATTTCAACGGCCCTGGCACCATCAGCCAATACGCCATCGGCACCGGCGGCGCGCTGACTCCGCTGACCCCCACCGGCGCAACCTCCGGCGCGGTACCGCGCTTCATTGCCATCGATGCCACCGCCACCGGCACTTACGCCTACACGGCGGACTCCTATGCGGATCAAGTGTCGCAATTCACCATCGTCGGCGGCATCCTGACGCCGATGGCTGTGCCGAACGTCACCACCGGCGCGGGCAGCCACCCGAACGGCTTGACCATCGATGCCACCGGCAAATATCTGTACGTGGCCGATCGCGGTACCAACGCCATCTCCCTGTTCGCGATCAATCCGGCCAATGGCTCGCTGACGCCGCTCGTGCCGCCAGCTCCCGCCACCAACCCGGTAGCGGCCGGCACCTACCCCACCAACATTGCGACCACGCCTTGACGCAAGGAGCCCCCGCCACGAAAACCCGGTTCCCCGCCGTCATCCTCGCCGCCGTGCTGCTCCTACCGCTCGCGGCGGCGCGCGCCGGCGATCCGCCGAAGCTGAAGGAAGGCCTATGGGAGGTGTACGTGCACAGCACGGAACAACCGGCGGGCAAGCAGGACTACATCACCTACCAAGTCTGCCGCGATCACGCCTACGATAAGAAGGCCGACGAGATTTTGAAAAACCTGCCCGGGTGCACCACGATCATCAAGGACGAAGGCAAGGGTAAGTTCTCCTCCGCCTCGAATTGCGTGGTCAACGGCACCACCGTGATCTCCACCGGCGTCACGCTGTTCACCAGCAAGATTGCAACGCACTCCGAGACCGACGCCAAGTACCTACCGCCGTTCAAAGGCAAGACCGAGGAGACGATGGTCCAAGACCAGCGCTACATCGGCAACTGCCCCGCCGGCGTCAAACCCGGCGACACCATCAGCTCCGACGGCTTCATTCGCCACCACTCGTGAGATGCCACCATGATCCAGCCCGGTCTGATGATGGATCAACCCTTGCTGCTCTCCAGCCTGATCGAGCATGCCGCCGCCAATTATGCCGCCACCGAGATCGTCTCCCGCGAAACCCATGGACCCGTGCATCGCTACACGTATAAGTACTGCGCCGCCCGCGCACGCCAGCTCGCCAACGCCTTGATGGCGTTGGGCCTCGAGCGCGGCACCTGCGTCGCTACCCTCGCCTGGAACAACTACCGCCATCTCGAGGCCTACTACGGCGTGTCGGGCAACGGCATGATCCTGCATACCTGCAATCCACGCCTGCAGGCGCAGCAGCTCATCTACATCATCAACCACGCCGACGATCGGGTGCTGCTGTTCGACTCGACCTTTGCACCGCTCATCAAGGCCCTCGCACCCTACTGCCCTAATGTGCGTGTCTGGATCTGCCTGAGCGAACCCGATCACATGCCCGTGATCGAGGGTTTAACCGAACTCCTCTGCTACGAGGATTTGCTCGCCGCACAATCCGCAGGAGGGCTCTGGCCGGAGTTCGACGAACGCGCCGCCGCCGCGCTCTGCTACACCTCCGGGACCACCGGTAATCCGAAAGGTGTCCTGTACTCGCACCGTTCGCTGGTGTTGAGTGCGCTCACCGGCGCACTCCCCGGCTTGGTCTCGCTGTCGAACCGCGACACCGTACTGCCTGTGGTCCCCATGTTTCACGTCAATGCCTGGTGCATCCCCTACGCAGCGACGCTCGGCGGGTCAAAGCAGGTGTTCCCGGGTCCGAGGCTCGATGCACCCGCCCTGTATGAACTGATGGAACAGGAAGAGGTCACTGTCAGCGCCGGTGTGCCGACGATCTGGCTCGCCCTCATCCAGCACGTCGAGCAGCACGGCTTACGCTTCTCAACCATGCGACGCACCCTCGTCGGCGGGACCGCGATGCCGCCCGCCTTGATCGCCAAATTCGCCGATGTCTATGACGTGGAAGTGCGGCACGGCTGGGGCATGACCGAAACCAGCGGCGGTGTCAGTCTGTCGACCCTGTCCGCGACGCAGCTGACCCTGCCCGCCGCAGACCGGCACGCCATCGCCGCCCGGCAGGGCTCGGTGTTCTTCGGCAACCAGCTGCGCATCGTCGATGAATCCGGCGCCCCGCTGCCGCAAGATGGCGTTGCGCAGGGCGAACTGCAGGCGCGCGGCCTCGCCATCATCGGCCGTTACTTCAAAGAGGACACATCGCCACTGCGGGACGGCTGGTTCCCCACCGGCGACATCGCCACCATAGACGCCGACGGCAGCGTTCAAATTCGCGACCGCGCCAAGGATCTCATCAAATCCGGCGGCGAATGGATCAGCTCCATCGACCTGGAAAACGCGGCGCTGGCCCATCCCGCAGTCGCACTCGCCGCCGTCATCGGCGTGAAGCACCCGCAATGGCAGGAACGTCCCCTCCTCTTCATCGTGCGCAAACCCGACCAGCCCCTCGAACGCGACGACATCCTGGCTTTCCTCGCCACCCGCGTCGCCAAATGGTGGATACCCGACGAAGTGATCTTCGTGCCGTCGCTAAAGCTGGGCGGCACCGGCAAGGTGCAAAAGACCGCGCTGCGGCAAGAGTACGCCGACTTTCTGTTCCACAGCCCCTCGTAAGTCCCGTGCGTCGTATTCGGCAGGCGAAATACGTTCGGGCAGTATGCTTCCATTGAGTAAGGCCTGGCGAAATGCCTGCAAGGGCATTCCTGCCGCGGCCAACAGTTGCGCCAATGGGCTGTATTCGGCTACCTCATGCTCCTTCGATACTCAGCAAGCGCAGCTTGATTCCGTCGAACGACTTGAATCCTCGATCGAACGTCACGAGTTCATGGTCGAGTGATCGAGCCAGTGCTGCGAGCCACGCATGCGTCCAAAGATTCGGGGTAGGCGTTCTGCCGGCGACCATTGCGGCAAAGATATTTTCATGCGAGGACGGCGCAGCATCAAGGAGAACCGAGCGGGGGTCGGCGCCAAGAACCTGCCAGGCATTCAGGGCAACGTCGGGTGTCGTTGGAACGCCATTCATGGCGACGCGATTGGTCAAAAGACGCAGCACGGCCACACGCGTCAACAAGCACAAACCAACGCTATCGTCGGCTCTCTTCTCCCACCAGCGTCGTGCAGCCTCATGCGCAACGTGACCATCAACGAGCAGCGGGAATAGGACGTTAGCGTCCGCGATACACGTCATTGAGGTTCGCCAACTCCTCGTGATCGAACAGGGTTGCGATCTCCTCATTCGACAGCACGGGAATCGCATGACCCGCCGGCAGCTTGACAGGCGCTTCGGTCATTCTCTTTGGCTGGACATACTGCTCATCCGCCAACACTCGCCGTAGCCCTTCGGCAACCAGGTCGCGCAGGGTCGAGCCGCGCTTGACCGCCGCGATTTTTGCCCGCTTGACGAGACTATCCGGGAGATCAAAAGTGGATCGCATAAATATGCTTATATGCTTTACAATATAGAATTTTAAGGTATCTGGCATCCGGCGTCAACGTAGGTAACTTATTGACCTATAAGCTCGCGCTGAGCATGGGCTGCCGCAGCTCGGTGCCAGTGACACCGGGTCTCCCGGTTGCCAGACGATAACCAGCTCGCCGTCGCACCGCTCGCACCACGCTCCATTGCGCTGGATCCTCGCATCTTCGCCCCGTGGTACTCATGCTCGCCAGACGCTCAGCCACAGTCTCCGTAGAAGGTCATCACACGGGCGCGGTAATCGAGCAGCATTTTCATTTTAAATGCTGCGAGCACCGCATTACCGACGTTGGCGATGCGCTCCACCGTGGAGCCCGGCTGTTTGTGGACGAAAACGGCTTGGCCTGCGGGCAGTGTGAACGGCCCGAACCCGACAGGCTGGGTCAAGATGAAGTTCTCGACCTTCGATTCGCCCCGTGCGCCTCGGCGAATCGAGGCGCCCTGAGCGACAAGCGAGTCCCGCACGCCCGGAAGACCAAGCGCCGTCTCGAATAGCGCGATGCCGCCACTCGAACCCGTGTCGACCGTAACCGGCCCGCGCGCTTCGCCCAAGCGAAAGGCCGGGATCACAGGATAACTCTCGAAGGTTTTGAGTGGAATTCGCAAGCGGCTTCGACACGTGCGAACCGCAGCCCGAACTTCGCCCGAGCTGGCCAGGATTCTAAGTTTTTGCGCGATGTAGTCGATGAGGACGATCTTGTCGGACAAAAAGCTGTAGCCTAAGACCACATCAATGCGTCGCTGATCAGAACCAGTGAACGCAGCGGTGTCAGCTGCTAGGGCGTCGAACGCTGCAAAGTTTTTCCCGCGGATGCTCAGGCCTTCAATTCTCGTCGGAAAAACGGTCATCCCGCGACCTTCGCCAAAACCGCCGGCCTCGCCAGCATCGGTCCGATCGACCTTCAAACCCAGCTCTTCAGCTTCGGCAAGATTGATGACGGAAGGATCAACGCCCGTATCGACAATGGCGTACAGAGTCTTACCTCGGATGGAAACCTCAATACCAATTTCCGAGCTTGAAAAATCGAACGACGTATCAAGTGAGATCGCCCGTGAAGTGAAGCAACCAATGAGAGATAAAAATACGGCTAGGTGCAACGACCCGAGAACATAAATGCTCCTGCCCGATGACATCGGTCGTCGGCCCGACAGGATCGCGGCCCCCGCTGGCGCTGTTCGCCAACACGTTTCCGCGGAAACGTCCCTTGTCCGCTGGTTGGTTTGTGTTCCCTGCACCGCCATCCCCCGCAACCCTGCCGCTACCGCGCGCTACCCCGCCGCCGCCTCGTCCCGCCGCCGCTGCCGCTCCAGCGCCTCGCGCCGTTCGGTCTCGATCTGATCGAGGACCGCGTCCACGTCGGCCGCCCGGGGATCCCGTTTGAATCGCCCCGTCAGTACGGACGCCGGCGTCAGTTCGCCCGCCTCGTACAGCTTCCAGATTTCGCGCGCATATTCGGTTTGCAGGAGCTCCGGCGCGGCGCGCCCGAAGGTCGCCCGCATGTTGTTGACGTCGCGCTCCAGCATGGCGAAGGCATTGTTGTTGACCGCCGCATTCACCGCCTGCGGCAGGTCGATGATCACCGGGCCATCGACGTCCAACAGCACGTTGAATTCCGATAGATCCCCATGAATCAGCCCGGCGCACAACATGCGCACAATCTGCAGGATCATGAACGCATGCCACTGCCGTGCCTGCTCGGCCGAAAACTCGACGTCGTTCAGTCGCGGTGCGGGCTCCCCCTGCGCATCCCGCACCAGCTCCATCAGTAGCACCCCTTCGTGCACCAGATGCGGCTTGGGTACCCGCACCCCCACGCCGGCCAGCCGGTAAAGCGCATCCACCTCCGCGTTCTTCCACTCGGCTTCCTGCACCTGGCGGCCGTGCCGACCGCGACGGCCCATCGCCCGCGCATCGCGACTGCTGCGCGTGCGCCGCCCTTCCTGATATTGCGCCAGGCGGTGAAAGCCGCGATGCTCCGCCTCTTTGTACACCTTGGCGCAGCGCAGCTGGTCGCCGCAGGCGACGATGTACACCGACGCCTCCTTGCCGCTCTTCAGGCTGCGCACCACCCCGTCGACCATGCCGTCGTCGATCAATGGCTGCAGACCCTTGGGGATTTTCATGGCACTCGATGACTCGCTGCTGCGGCAGGCCAACTGTCGGCCGCCAATCCGCCGATTCTACCCGCTTCGATGCTCAAATCCGCTTGCGCGCTTTTTTGATCTTCGGCGGCGGCAACGCATCTGCGGTGATGCGCACCAACTCTGCGAGGAATTCCGGGTCATCGAGGTCGGCCATCAAGAACCAGTTCGACGCACCCGGAAACGGCGGCGCCTCGATCGGCGTACCCAGCGTGGCCCACCACCTTGTCCCGCAGATACACAGCCGCTTCGCCGAACATGCGCTTGGAGGAGATGTCCCCCGCCCCACGCAGTTGCTCACACACGAAAGCGACGAAGTCTCGATCTGACGCCACCGTCAGTCGCCGTACACGCGAATATCGTAGCTGATGATCCCCCCACCACAGCTGCGCGACAGCGACAGGTCCTTCCGGTTCACCTCCCCAACGGCGAGCGAACGGAATTCCTGGTACGTCGACAGCCCTGCCATCACTCCTTAACGTGCATCTCATCCGTGAACCAAACCGACGCAGCGATGGTGCTCCAGACGACGCAGCAGTGTCAAAAAGTTCTCACCAGGCGCAAGGCGTCGTAGATCGCTGCGTGCGTATTGCGCGCCGCCACGGCGTCGCCGATTCGGTACAACTCGAATCGCGCCGACGGATTCGCGGTCGCCTGCTGCGCAGTACCGGCGAGGAGGCGGGTGTGGTCGAGCTTCCCTAAATTGCGGGACCGGGGCTTGAGCGCGAAATACAATTCGTCGTTAGGCACCGTGCCGTGATTGATCACCACCTGGTCGACGCGCCGCTCCTTGCGCACGCCGCCATAATCGCTGCCGACGATGGCAAGCAGGTGATCCCCCTCACGACTCACGATCCGTAGACGGTAGGTGACCGTGAAGGTGACGTCGAGCTGTTGCAAACTCCGCATGTAGGGCACGAGATTCATGGCCATGACCTCCGGTGCGAACGAGCGATCCGGCGTCATGACTTCGAGCTTCGCACCCGCCCGTCCGATCAGCTCCGCCGCCTGCAGCGCCGCATGATCGCCGGCATCGTCGAACAACAGAACGTCGGCGCCGGGCTTGACCGTCTCGGCGATGATGTCCCAGGTGGACACGACGAATTCGTTGCCGGAGGTGAGCACCTCCGTATGCGGCGACCCACCCGTCGCAATCAGTACCACATCGGGGTCGAGCGCCCGCACGTCATCCTCGTCGGCGGGCGTCTCGAAGCGAAATTCGACCCCGCGTGCCGTGCACTCTCGCATGCGCCAATCGATGATGCCCATCATGGCTTGACGCCGTGGACTGCGCGCCGTCAGGCGCAACTGGCCTCCGGCCTGGGCCGCCGCCTCGAGCACCACCACCGCATGACCGCGCAACGCAGCCACGCGCGCGGCCTCGAGCCCGGCGGGTCCCGCGCCGATCACCACGATCTTGCGTTTGACCAGGGCCGGCTCGATCTCGTGCGGCTGGCTGAGTTCGCGGCCCGTCGCCGGATTGTGGATGCAGTAGGCCGCGCCGCCCTGATAGATCCGGTCCAGACAGTAATTGGCACCGACGCACGGCCGGATCTGGTCCTCCTCGCCGGCCATGATCTTGCGCACGATGTGCGGGTCGGTCATGTGCGCCCGCGTCATGCCGATCATGTCTACCTTGCCCGTGGCAATCGCGTGCCGGGCAGTGGCGACATCCTCGATCCGCGCCGCGTGGAACACCGGAAAGCGGGTCGCCGCGCGCAGGTCTCCGGTGAAATCCAGATGCGGCGCGCTCGCCATGCCCTGGATCGGGATCAGATCGGTGAGACCGGCATCAGTGTCGATGTGACCGCGCACGATGTTCAGGAAATCGATCATGCCGCTGTCTTTCAAGCGCCGTGCAATCTCGAATCCGTCCCGCTTTGTGAGTCCGCCGTCGATCACCTCGTCCGCCACACAGCGCACGCCGACGATGAAATCGGCGCCCACGCGTGCGCGGATCGCGGTGAGCACGTCGAACGAGAAGCGCATGCGATTATCGAGCGAACCGCCGTAAGGCGCCTCGAGCGTGTTGGTCAACGGCGACCAGAACTGGTCCATGAGATGCCCGTAGGCTTCGAGTTCGATGCCATCCAGGCCCGCGGCCTGCATGCGTTCCGCGGCATCGGCATAGTCCTTGACGATGCGCTCGATGTCCCAGGTCTCCAAGCGCTTGGGAAAGGCGCGGTGCGCCGCCTCCTTGTGCAGGGAAGGCGACACGACGGGCAGCCAGAAGTTCTTGTCCCACCGCGTGCGGCGGCCCAAGTGCGTGAGCTGAATCATGATCGCCGCGCCGTGCTCGTGGACCGCGTCGGCGAGGTCCTTCACCCAGGGAACCACCTCATCCTTGTAGGCGAGAATGTTGTTGAAGGCGGGCGGGCTATCCTGCGACACCGCAGCAGAGCCGGCCGTCATCGTCAGTGCAACGCCGCCTTTCGCCCGCTCCGCGTGATACGCGCGATAGCGAGCCTTCGGCATGCCGTCCTCGGGATAGGCCGGCTCGTGCGCAGTCGTCATGATGCGGTTGCGCAGCGTCAGGTGCTTCAACCGATACGGTTGCAGTAAAGGGTCGAGAACGGCCATCGACCTACGGTAACATCACACCCCCATGACGAAACAAGAATCGGCGCTGTCGATGCTCGCGAACCGGTGCTGCATCTGGTCGGAGCGCTGGTTTCCCGATGCATTCGCCTTCGCCACCGTGGCGGTGGCGGTGGTTGCCGTGGCGGCGATGAGTATCGGCGTCGCACCGCTACAGGTTGCGCAAAGCTTCGGATCCGGCTTCTGGAGCCTGATCCCTTTCACCATGCAGATGGTTTTCATCATCCTGGGCGGCTTCGTCGTCGCCGATTCCCCGCCCATCGAACGGCTGCTGCGACGTATCGCCGCCATCCCCCGCAACGGGCGGAGCGCCGTCGCGATCGTAGCGTTCGTCAGCGTCTCGGTGGCGCTCATCCACTGGGGTTTGAGCCTGGTGATGGCCGGATTGCTGGCGCGGACCATGGCGCAGCGCCCGGATTTACGCGTGGACTACCGCGCGGCGGGAGCCGCCGCGTGCGTGAGCATGGGATCGGTATGGGCGTTGGGGTTGTCGTCATCGGCCGCCCAATTCCAGGCGAATGCCGGCAGCATCCCGCCGAGTTTGCTCGCCATCACCGGGGTCATTTCCTTTCGCGAAACGATTTTCCTGTGGCAATCGATGGTGTTGGCGGGTGTTCTAGTCGTGACGAGCGTGTGGATCGCGTGGAGTTCGGCCCCCGACGACAGCGGGATACAGACCGCCGCCCACCTGGGAGTCGACATCGCGCCGCGCCCGCGCGCGCCGTTGCAGCGAACGCGGCCGGGCGAGTGGTTGGACCACAGCCCGTTGCCGACGCTGTTCATCGCCGCTCTCGGCGTCGCGTGGCTCGCATCGGAGTTTGTGGCGAAAGGCGCCATCACTGCGGTCTCCAACCTCAATACCTATAACTTCGCGTTCTTGATCGCCGGTCTGCTGCTGCAGTGGCGGCCGCGACGCTTCATCGAATCGGTCGCGCGGGCGGTACCGAGCGTCGCCGGCGTACTGGTGCAATTTCCCTTCATCGGCTCGATCGCCGCGATTCTCACCGTCGCCAAGAATCCGGCCGGAGTGTCGCTCGCTGAGTTGTTGAGCCGCGCCTTCACCGGCATTGCCAATCACGCGACGTTCGCCCCCATCATCGGGGTCTACTCTGCCGTGTTGGGTTTGTTCATCCCCTCGGGCGGCGGCAAATGGATCATCGAGGCCCCCTATGTGATGCAGGCCGCCAACGCGCTTCATTATCACCTCGGCTGGACCGTGCAGATTTACAACGCCGCAGAAGCGCTGCCCAATCTCATCAATCCATTCTGGATGTTACCGATGCTCGGGATCATGCGACTGCGGGCTCGCGATCTGATGGGATTCACGGTGGTGCAGTTCCTCGTCAATCTGCCCCTGGTGCTGCTGTTGTTATGGGTGCTCGGTCTGACGCTCCGCTATCATGCCCCGCTGATCCCGTGATTAACACCGACCACTTCCCGCCCACCGCCGCCGCCGCACTCGAGCGCCTGGCCGCGGTGGATCTCGACCGCTATGCACGCACCCGCAATTCCCTCACCGGCGCCGTCAGCCGCCTCTCTCCCTACATCACCCACGGATTCCTGACGCTGCCCGAGATCTTCTCCACCTTGAGCGCCCGCCGCCCGCTCGATGTGCGGCACAAGTTCGTCTATGAATTGGGCTGGCGCGACTATGCACGGCACCTCTGGCACGTGCACGGCGACGGTATTTTCCGCTCACTGCGCCCCGGCATACTGCCCGACGGTAACTATGCGCACGAACTGCCCGCCGACGTGCGCGAGGGCCGCACCGGCATCCCCGCCATCGACCTCGCGGTGCGCACGCTCTATGAGACCGGCTACCTGCACAATCACGTGCGCATGTGGCTCGCCAGCTACGTCGTTCACCTGCGCAAGGTCAGCTGGCGCACCGGCGCCGACTGGATGGTCGCGCAACTGCTCGACGGCGACCTCGCCAGCAATCACTTCGCCTGGCAATGGATCGCGGGGACCGCCAGCACGAAGCCGTACCTGTTCAACGCCGACAATGTCGCGCGTTACGCTCCTGCCGCCTGGCACAGTCCCGGCACCGTCATCGACACGAGCTACGCAGCGCTCGACGTCATCGCCCGCAGCCCCGAGGCCGCCCCCACGCCGACACCGACACTCGACCCCGCCCCCGGCATCGCGCCACCCCCAACCCACGGCGAGCCGCCACCCGCCCTCGGCATCCTCGCCCCCGATGCCACCCTCGTCGCCGGCCGCGACGTGTGGCTGGTGCACCCCTGGGCGCTGCGCACGCTGCCTGCCGACCTACCCGAAGACACCCTGCCCGTCGGCGTGTTCGTCGCCGAGTTTCACCGCAACTGGCCCTGGAGCCGCGCCCGCTGGAACTTCGTCGTGTCAGGGATGCAGGCGCAAACGCCGCATTGCTGGTACGGCGATGCAGCTGGCATCGCCGCCGCACTGCGCTCCGCCCGGTCGGTGAGCACAGTCGCCGACCCGCATTTTTCGCTGGACGCCCTCGACACGCTGCACACCCACCCCGCCCCGCGGCTGTTCGCCGAGATCGCAAAGCCCTGCCGCTCGTTCTCGGACTGGTGGACCCGCGTGACCGCAGCGGCGGCGCAGAACTCCAGCGCGCCGCCGCGCTGAATGAGAGAATCCAGGCATGTTCATCGCGCTTCTGCTGTCCCCCACCTTCGCGACTGCCGCAAACCCTGGTACTCGCCGGTCTGTTCGTCGCGGTGGGATTGTGCACGGACACCGCCTATGTCATGGCCGCGGCGACGCTCGCCCCCCGGCTGCGCACTCGTTTGCCGCGAAAGCCCTGCGGACGCTATCTGTCCGCCGCCACGTACTTAGGCCTGGGGCTGTACGCCGCCATCGCCAGCCCGCGCGCCACGCCACCAACGGCGCACGCCCCATGACGAATCGGCGCCACAGCACGACCACTCGCCCGCACAGGACCAGCTTGTTCTTGGCACTGGCCGCGCTCTTCGCGACGCCCGCCCTGGCCGCCGACTACACGCTGCTCGCCACGCCCAGCACCGTCGCCTGGGGCTACTACTCGGGCCAGGCGAAGCCGGTTCTTACAGTCCATTCAGGCGACGTCGTCCGGATGCAGACGCTCTCCACCTGTGGATCCCCCGAAACCATGGAGAGCCGCGGTGTCAAACCGGACCAAATCCCCGCCTACACCGCCCCCATCTATAACGAGGTCAAGGACATCGGACCCGGTGGGCACATCCTGACCGGACCGGTCGCGATCGCCGAGGCCGAACCCGGCGACGTGCTCGAAGTGCAGATCGTCAAGGTCGATCTCGATGTCGACTTCGCCTGCAACGGCTTTGGGCTGGGCCGCGGCTTCCTGCCGATGGAATATCCCTACAGCCGCTTCAAGATCATTCCGCTCGACCGCAAGGCCATGCTCGCCCATTTCGCGCCGGGCATCGAACTGCCCCTGCACCCGTTCTTCGGCAGCATGGGCGTCGCACCCGCCGGCGGCAAAATCGACAGCGCGCCGCCTTTCGCCCACGCCGGCAACCTCGACAACAAGGAACTCGTCGCCGGGACCACGCTCTTCATCCCGGTTGCGGTCAAAGGCGCCCTGTTCGAAGCCGGCGACGGCCACGCCGGGCAAGGCAACGGCGAAGTCGACATCACCGCCCTCGAGACTTATCTCACCGGCACGTTTCGTTTCGTCGTGCACAAGGACCGGCACCTCATCTGGCCTCGCGCCGAGACGCCCGCTTATTATATTTCCATGGGCTTCAGCAAGGATCTGAAGGAAGCCAGCGAACACGCCGTGCGTGACATGATCGACTTCCTGATGACCGAGAAGCACCTCAACCGCGACGACGCATACATGCTGACCAGTGTGGCGGTGGACGTCGACATCACCCAGTTGGTCGACGGCAATGTCGGCGTGCATGCACTCTTGCCGAAGAAAATTTTTACCGTGGCAAGGTCACCCTGACTCTTCCGCCACACCTGCCCGCATGACACGGTCTATGCTCTTAGGCATCCTCGCGGCCGGGCTCGCCGCGTTCTCCTGGTCGTTGGGTTTCATCGTGCCGTTCGTCATCGGCGCCTACTCCGTGTTCGATTTCACCTTGATCGAATTCGTCATCTCTGGGCTGTTGAGCCTCGCGCTCCTGTGGCGACACGCGCCGGCCGTGCGCAACCTCCCCTTGCTCGACTGGCTCATCGGCGGCTCACTCGGCTTGATCGGCTATCTCGGCTACTTCCTCGCCGTGATGGGCGCGGCGGTGTATGCCGGCCCGATCATCGCCCCCGCGTTTTTGAGCATGGTCCCGGTCGTGTTGGGCGTCGCCGGCAATCTGCGCGACCGCACCGTACCCTGGGGCTCTTTAGCCATACCATTGACCCTGGCGGCATTAGGTCTGCTGCTGGTCAACGGCGGCGGCTTGATCCAGTCCGGAGCGGCGCCGGCGAAGAGCCTGAGTCTCGGGATACCGCTCGCGCTGGTGGCGGTGACCTGCTGGACCACGTTTGGACTGTTGAACCAAGCCGCGCTCGCCAAACGACCACGCATGGATGCAAGCGTCTGGACCGCGCTCATCATGTTTGGCACGGGCGTCGCCATGGTGCTGTTCTTTCCAGTGGGCACGTACTTCGGCCTGTTTGCCATCCCGCGCTTGGGACTGCAGTGGCATACGGCGGCACCGCTGATCCTCTGGGCCTTTGGCCTCGCCCTGTTCGCGAACCTGGGCGGCGCCCTGGCCTGGACCTACGCCTCCCAACGCCTGCCTGTCGCGCTGGCCGCGCAGATGATCACCATGGAACCGGCGTCGGCGGCGATCTTGGGGCTACTGGTGCACCGCCGCTGGCCCTCAGCGATCGAAGTGTGCGGCATGAGCGTGCTGCTGGTGGGCGTCATCATCGCCATCGGCCTATTCTCCCGGGCGGCGGCTACGACGGCCACGGCCACACCGCCGGCTCCCGCCACCGCCTGACATAAAGGAATCACCATGCAAATCAGCCGGCGCAGTTTCCTTGCGCAAATGGGGCTCCTGGTCGCGGCGAGTGAAGCTCTGCCGAGCCTGACTCGCGGCGGCACGCCGACCAACACCGCGGCGAGTCCGAGCGCGCCTGCCGCGCCTTCAACGTCGACGGGATGGCTCCACGACGCGCTCATCTGGGACAATCACACCGGCTTCGACCCCGTGCCCGACTACGACCTCGAGCACCTCGAGGACTGGCGCAAGGCGGGCGTGAATTACTTGTCCATCGACGTCGGCTACGACGTGATCGACTGGACCAAAACCATCAAGAACCTGGGCGCCTACATCACCTGGCTCGAGCAACGGCCCGATAGGTTCCTGCTCGTGCGTCGGGTGGACGACGTGCTCGAGGCGAAGAAGACCGGCCGGCTGGCGATCACCTTCGATCTCGAGGGCATGAACGCGCTCAATGGCGACGCCTCGCTCGTGCCGCTGTACTACCGGCTCGGCGTACGCCAGATGCTCACCGCCTACAACAAGAACAACCTCGCGGGGGGTGGCTGCCACGACAAGGATACCGGGCTGACCGCGTTCGGCCGCGAAGTCATTGCGGAGATGAATCGCGTCGGCATGGTGGTGGACTGCTCACACACCGGCTATCGCACCACCATGGACATCATGGAAGCGGCGACCCACCCCGTGATTTTCTCCCATTCCAATCCCAAGACGCTGCGAACCCACGGCCGCAACATCACCGACGATCAGATCCGCGCCTGCGCCAAGACCGGCGGGGTGGTCGGCGTGACCGGACTCGGCTACTTTTTGCCCGACCGCGCCTCGCCGACGATTGCCGTGGCCGACTGCGTCACCTATGTGCGCGATCTAGTCGGCGTCGATCATGTGGGCCTCGGTCTCGATTACACGCCTCCCGATCCGAAGGATACCGGCGATGCGGGCCTCGCCGCGTTTCCGGACTACTGGCCGCCGGCCGACTACGCAGCGCCGTGGCCCATGAAGGACGTGGGTCCCGGCGTGTTCGCCGAGCTCGCGACCCTGCTCGTCGGGCGCGGCTGGTCGCACGGCGACGTGCGCAAGGTCCTCGGCGAGAATTTCCTCCGCGTGGCTCGGACGGTGTGGAAGTAGCACTCCATTGACCATCAATTATAAACGCTCACCTTGAACACGTTTCCGTGGTTGTCGACGGCAGCGCCTTTGGTGTTGCCGCGCGTATTGGTTTCATTGCTCAATTCGACATTGACGATCGTTCCCATGTTTCCCGTGAGGGTCGCACGAGCATAGAGCCTGTTGCCGACGACGTGCGCGACGTAATAACCGGATCCGTACACCAGGTCCCAATCGGCCGCCATGTCGATTGGCGCTGGGCCGCTGCTGGTCGTCGACACGAAGGCCCACGGCCCTTGGCATACCTCACCGTTCGCCAGCACGACGGAAATCGTGCCGGATAACAGACCACTCATCTTTGCGGCATAGGCAGGCACGGCATTTTGCTGCGCGAGAGGTCCCTGAACGGGAGAGAAGCCACCGGGTACGGTCAGAGAGACGCAGCCCGACAACAAGACTGCGCCGACCGGTAACGCGAGGATGGAATATTTCATGACGGCAATTCCTTTGTTAACAGTGGTTGTTTGGATGCGCTTCAAGGGCTTGTCGGTATCCCTATGACCGGCGCCCCGCCCGTGACCGGCAGGAAAATATTGCCACCGAGTGGAATACCGATGACGGGGGCGCCGCCGGTTGCCGGAAGGATGAAGCGCGGGCTCATATCTTGATCTTGGGTGGCAGGAGTGATCGCCGTCGGAGCCGACGGGGCTTCATCGGCAGACGATGCCGGATATGCCGAGAGTCCAGGCCCCGAGCCTAGGCTTGCACAGCCTGCGGTGGAGCAAATCAAAATCAGGATCGGTAGAGTTCTCATGTTGTGTGTCTCCGGGCGTTTCCGTGTCTATTGAATAAATCCTGTTGTTACAAACCAACGCGGATCCATTGATCGGGCATACCGAAGAACGGAAAAGATCCGTCAAGCCCATGTGAAGCTGAGTGTGCGGCGCCTGCTGCAGTGAACCGGCCTGCCACCCAATGCCAATACTCAGCCTTTCGTCGAGCGCGTGCGGCGGCTGGTCTCGGAGGAGGTGTCACGCGCGCCCGCCCACCCGCACTGCCGAGTTCGTAGCTCACCACCTCAAGTCCATCGAGCCAACGTTCCACGGGTGCGCCGTTTAGCACGTGAGTGCAAAAATTGGGCAGTTCATCACATTAGGACGTGCGCCGTGTACGTGCCGGTCGCACCGCATATGAGCTAAGCTTCATCGACTTGACTGCGGCGGGGAGACGTCGCGGGTGTTGGCGTTTGCATTGGAACTTCGCAGCAACATACAAGATACGCGTTTCGATTTGGGCAGATCACATACGAACCGAAAAAAAATGAAAGCGTTGAAATCTTTTACGGTTGCTGGCGCCTGTCTTCTGCTATCGGCCTGCGCCGGCGTACCTGACGCCACGGTCGCCAAACCGACTGTGATCATACGAGGCGTGGACAGTGGCCAGCGGCAAGTCATCGATGATTACTTTAGCGTACAGCCCGACTGCGGCAACTTGGGCTACCCCGAGATCAGAATATTAAAATCGCCCGGTCACGGCGCACTTGAGATTAAGCAGGGCGAGGTATACCCCAATTTCGCCAAAGACAATGTTCGTTATGAATGCAACAAGACCAAGGTTGCGAGCAGCCAGGTGCTTTATCAATCGACGTCTGGATTCCGCGGAAAGGACTTTTTTACGATTCAAGTGCGCTTTGTGAATAGCAACCTTCGGCTGTTGACCTACAAAATTGAAGTCCTCTAATCCAATGCGCGGGATGCCATGCGGGACTGGCGCACGCGCGGTGGTGCTACGGGTAGCTGTCCATTATTGGTTTCTCGGACTGACCTTGGTGCTGTGTGCCCGGTCGGTGCTCGCCGATGACTGCCAACTCCGACAATTCGCTGCTGTCGACATGCAAGTCACGAAGGACGGGCAAGTGCAGATTCCGGTAGAGATTGGCGGCGTCCGTGTGCACATGGGAATCGAAGCGGGTAGTGGGCTCTCCGCGATCTGGTCAAGCGCTACTGCTGCACTGGGTCTACAGCCCAAGAGGATCACGGCCCGCGGGCGATTGAATGCAGGTGGCATTCCCTTGACGGAGACGGTCAACATCGATGGTTTGAAAATCGGCAATGTCCGCTGGTCATCGGTTGAGGTTCTAGTGTATCCGCGAAACAAGTATTTTCCGCAATCCCTGGGCGAGGATGATGTCGTGGGATACTTGGGTCAGGATCTATTTTCGAAGCTCGACGTGGAACTTGATTTTGGCGCGCACCAGCTGCGATTATATTCGCAGCAACATTGCCCGGGAGCGGTCGTATATTGGTCCGGCCAGTACGATGTTCTTCCGCTGCAAAAGGGTAAGTTGGGTAATTTATCCATGGCGATGGCGGTCAACGGCAGGCTCGTATCAACCAGCATGTCGACGATGAGTCCGATCTCGACGATTGAAGAGGAAGCCGCGAAGAGAATTCTCGGCATAGATCGTCTATCCTCGAGTGGGGATGCCGGTGGTGGCGGCGATGGTTGCTCATACTGCCGGTCGATCACCCTGAAAGCGCAGGGGCTAGAGATTCGAAACGCGCGCGTGACCATTGTCAATAGCGTCTCAAAGAGCTGCCAGCTCAATCTGCCAAGGTCTGAAAGCGGTATCGCGAGCTACGACTGTTTAGGTGCATTTCCCCTCCACCTCGGAGTCAACGTGCTTTCCACCCTACACTTGTTTTACGCGAATGGCGAAAAGAAGCTTTATTTCACGAATGCCGGCGCAAAGGTCCTCAATGCAGGTACCCAACCGACCCCGCCGGCAGCTACTACGGAACCGTGATGTTGATTGGGCCGCCGTAACGCCGTCCGTCATCACCGTCAACACCCCAACCCCGCGCCATACCGCGCCCACAGCTGCTCTGCTCGTTGCCGGGCAACAGCCGTCCCCGCCGGCGACGATAAGGCTGCCAGCGTAGCCTTCATGACCTCAACGTTGGACCAACTCCCCCCGCACTGCAATCCAACCGACGCCTGAATGAGTTTCCAGGCCTCGATGTCGGTGGGATCCAACTGGCTCGGCGGCACATGCGGGGCAATATCGAGGAGCGCCTCGAAAAACCCATGTTCCGCCGCACTCAGCGCCGTGCGCAGGCCCGCCGCCGGATCGGCGGCAATACCAGCGCCGGCGCACCCGTGAAACTCGCACTCTGCGAGATTGCCTTCCGCCTGCGGAATTCGCTCAGCCGATTGCCGCAACAGATCGCCGAGGTCCAGTGCATCCGGGCCGGTACCCAATAATTCCGACTGATGCCCGCCGAGGACGACGAATGCGATCTCAAACTGCGCATCCGCTGAGCCGGCAATCGCCGCCGCCCGCAATAGTCGCTGACGATCGGCATTCGTGCGTGCCGTCATCGATGCAAGATACAGGCTCGCAGCGTCCCCCTGCTTCGCACGCCCGTCCACCATGTCGAACGCCTCATCGACGTTCACCGCTTCGCCGCAAGCCGCAACGACCGACTTGTCAAAGGCGATATCGTCCATGAAGGCGGCGCGGAACCATTCCCCGTCCGCAGGGGGGAGAGAATTCGATTCCTGCAGTTGCGTTGCCGCGTAACTGTCCAGCTGTTCAGCGGTTCGGTGAAGAAAGCAATTCCAATACGTGAAATCACCGTACAAATTGATCGCTGCCGGATCCCCGGTCTGAGCCTGCCTTCTCAATTCCTTCAACGCACCCACCACATCACCACCCACCACCCGATCCAGGAACTGCGGATTCGCCCCCGCCTCCCGGTAGCGGCGCGCCAATTCCTTCCGCCGCGCATGTTGCGCGGCATCCTTCGGCAATCGCCTAAGCCACAATGACGCCACAGGTTCATCAGCCCGCCCGGCCGCTACTGCCGATCCCGCGACCACCGAATGCGCGGAAGATTGCACGGCTACTTCCGCTCGAGTGGCGAGAGTAAGTACCAGGTTTGATATCAATACCGCGACTGAGGACACCAACCAACGATCCATGTTTGATCTCCAGACTGTGATTGCAGTAGATGACGCCACTCTACTACGACGCTGTGCTTGCTCGACGCCATGTGCTGGGTATATTGCTAGGTATATTTTGTTGGAACTATGAGCGATACCGCACAGAGGCGAGCTTTGCTAAATTATCGGTCCCGTCTGACGAAGCGAGGAATCGCAAGATTTTAAGTGCTCGAACTCGAAACCCATTGAGAACATCAAGGGTGATATTCGCAAACCTACCGCTGCGGATAATCGATGACCGCGATTCCGCGCCGGTTCCCGCCCTCCGGGGATACGGCGGAAAACGCCATCGTTCGACCGTCCGCAGACCAAACCGGGTGGACGGCGTTCAACGCGTAATCGGTGACCTGGACCAAGCCCGTGCCGTCACGGCCGATGACGAATACCGCATAACGGCCATCGGGACTGCCGCGATACGATTCGAAAGCCACGTGCGTTCCGTCCGGTGACCAGACCGGCGCTCGGCCCTGCAAGGGCTGAGCCTCCAGCGTGTTCACGGTGCCGCTAGGCCCGAGCAACCAGATGACATTGTGCGTCTGATCGTACGGCTGCCCATCGTTCTTCTGTCCGGCAAACGTGATCCAGTTTCCATCCGGAGATACGCTCGGCCTGCCCGTGAGAACCTGCGCGCGACGGGTCAGCGCCACCGCCGCACCACCGGACAGATCCACACGCTTGATCACGAACTCTCGTCCATCCATCGCCGCCAACCGGGTACCGTCGGGATACCAGGAAGGATAGAACATCCGGTCCGACAACCCCGCCGAACTCATGGCATGCGCACCGCTACCATCGCTCTTGACGACCCAGATCGCAGCGGAACCGTCGGTCGAGATTCCGGTGAACACGATCAAGTCACCTTTGGGGGACCAGACGGGTCGGGTCCCGGCCACCACCAACGGCGATTGCATGATCTTGACCGCCGCGCCGCCGCCGACGGCCACACGCAGCAACTGCCAGTCGCGACCATCCGTGGTCCGGCTGAACACGACCGACTTGCCGTCGGGCGAAAAGCACGGCCAATCATCGCTGCCATCGGTCATGCTCGTGACGAAGCGCGGCGTGACGTGGGTCAGCACCGGCCAGTCGCGGGGCAACGGCTGTGCCGGCAGACTTCTCGACGCCTCGATCCGCTGCGCCAGAGCCTCGTCGATGCGGGGTGCGGACAGGTCGCGGCCGTTCTGATGCAACACCAATCGCGTCACGCTTCCGTCCGCATCTGTCTCAAAACTGATCTGGGCAGCCACCACTTTGAGAAAGAACTTGGTCGCGCTCTCGGGAAAGAGTTCGAACGCCGGCTGACCAGTAAGCTGCCCGAAGAAATGATCGCTCTCGCGCGTGATGGTCATTACCGCATGGGGCGCCAGTTGATAATAGCCCACGTAGTTGTCGAACTGCCGCAGATCGAATGCAATGGCGCTACGCGGCGCCGCTTGCTCGGCCCGCTTCAGCGCTAGATCGTCGGTTGGCTGCTGCGCCCTCCCCTCGAGGGAAAGAAACAAGACAAGAACCAACGCAACCGACACATACCGTGCATCCATGACCCAATGTAGGCAAATTGGGCCTGATTGACCAGATAGTCGAATGGACCGGCCCGCATTTTTTTCTTACAATATTACGAATAGTAAGGATAGGTCTAATTTGAAATGGCATTTGCGACACTGACGAGTAAAGGGCAGACGACGATACCCAAAGACATACGAGCGGCTGCAAACCTCAAGCCCGGTGATCGGATTCACTTCACCGTGCTCGAGGACGGTACGATCATCGTACGGGTGAAGAACCGAAGCATCCGGGATATTTCCTTCAAGCCGCCAGGCGGCAAACGGGTATCAATCGCGCAGATGAGTCGGTAGCCGTAATTCGATGCTCGGCATCGACACAAACGTTATCGTCCGACTTGTTGTCGCTGACGACGCGGCGCAGACGTAACGAGCGCGCAAGCTAATCGATCAAGCGCTCAGCCGCGATGAACCGGTACTGGTATCACTGCTCGTACTGCTAGAGTCCGAATGGGTCCTTCGTAGCCGCTATCGATTCGGCCGGGAAGCCCTTCTGAGTATTTTCCGCGCCCTTCTGGAAGCACATGAACTTTCTTTCGAGGATGAACCCGCATTGGAGGAAGCGCTATTTCACTGGAAGGATAACGCGTGCGGTTTCGCGGATTGCCTGATTGCGGCACACAATCGGCAGATGGGATGCCGCGCGACGGCAACCTTCGATGGCAAAGCGGCTCGGCTCCCCGGTACTTTGCCGCTCTGATCGATCAGTCGAGCCAATGTGAAGCTGATCACGGCCTGGCATAAACTTTCATCCCCGGCGCTTGGCGACACTGACAGCTGGCGATCACCGCGCCATCGCCGCCCCGGTCAGCCGCGCCACCGCGCCGAGCGTCGTCTGCGCCGCATTCAAGCCCAGACGAAAATCCGGGTCCGTGAACGTGGCGTACACATCCGTGGGCTGGTGCCAGTGAGGATCCCATCCGGCGCCGATTTCACGGCCACGCTCATTCTCTCGGATACTGATGGCGGGCACGAGATCCATGAACGGCGTGCTGTCGGTGTTGGTCATATGCGGCCCGACCGCAGCCGGGTAGTCGGTTGCGTAAGCTTCATTCGCCGCGTAGACCGCCCACGCGAGCTTCTGCGCGTCGTCCGCGAATTTCGCGAGTGACTGAAATTCGATGTTGACGTCCGCCTCCGGCCGCTGCAATGCCGGCACCGTGCCGTCGGGGCGGGGCATTCCATGGTCGAAGAGCTCCATGTCATGCTGAATCATGCCGAGCCATCGAGGTTCCGGATATTGTCCCGATCCCTTGGGATCCTCGCGGCCCTGGAGCGCTGCGCGCTGCGCGACGTAGGCCCAGGCGCCCTGCAGACCCGTCTCCTCATTGTTCCAGAGCACGAAACGGATCGATCGCTCCGTGCGCACGTCGCGCGACGAAAACACCCGCGCCAGTTCCATCACCAGCGCGGTGCCGGAGCCGTCGTCGTTGGCCGCCTCGCCCCAGCCGATGCCGTCCATGTGCGCGCCGACGATGTACATCTCCTCCGGATGCGTTGACCCGATCTTGGTGCAATACACTTCCTCGCGTGGACCATCGACGCTGGCCGGCGTATCGAGCGCACGCAGTTTCTCGTCCGGCTGGCGCAGCGGATCGTCATTGACGCCGGTGGGCTCCCGCGTGCCACGGTAACGTCCACCACCGGACGCCGCGTCAGGCGACTTCGCGATCGCCGGCCCGCTCGGCGCCCGGGGTGCACTCGACGAATAGTCGTATTTCAGTCGCTCGGTGTTCGTACAGCCGTAGCTCTTGAGCTGCGCCTCGATCCAGTCGATGGCCGCACGATTTCGGTCCGTACCCTGCCGCCGGTCGCCGAACCGCGTCAGCCCTTTGATCGTCGCCTTGTAGCGCTCGACGTCCAGGCGTCCGACCAAGATCCTGGCCGGATCGATATCTTGCGCAGCTGCGATCGATCCAGCGGCTGCAACCGATCCAAAGACGCCAAGAATCACGATGATGACCAGGGATTTCATGCATCGAGCGTATGCGGGGTGGCATACCGTGTCAAAATCGGACCGTGGTTGCACCACGCGCCCGCACGGCAGTAGACTCAAAGGGAACGATGCTGTGAAAGGGACGAGTAGCCGGACGGTGCGTGCCAAGCGATCGGGGGATGGTGCGAGCCCCGCCCTGCACACCGGCGAAGATCACCCTGGAGCTGCTGACCGAACGACCTTTGAGGTCCGTGTAGGCTCAGCCGGCCGGCTGCCGCGTATAGGCCAACTGACCTAGGTGTCAGATCTTTGAGGTTGCGCCGACTCTTGCGCAACGAAGCCGGGTGGTACCGCGAAGACCATCGCCCCGGCGCTCTGAATGAACGCAATGTGCGTCATGGGGAGCGTCGGGAGCTTTGTTTTTGCGTAACACCAACGGTAGCCAGCATGTTTTCAGAAGTCCCTCCGCGATACGACGGCCCAACGCTCGAGAAATCCATACTCGAGTTCTGGCGACGCGAGAACATCTTCGCGGCGGTCCTCGCGCAGGGGCACGGTAAACCGCGCTTCGTGTTCTATGAAGGTCCGCCGACCGCCAATGGCCGCCCCGGCATTCATCACGTGCTCGCGCGGACCTTCAAGGATCTTTATCCACGCTACAAGACCATGCGCGGCTATCACTGCGAGCGCAAAGCGGGCTGGGACACCCACGGATT